>Ga0208253_1000105_pt1 | contig 38058 bp, 61 predicted proteins | sample CryBogCBE10Oct08_FD_184573 | JGI IMG/M metagenome (GOLD analysis project Ga0208253, IMG submission 184573) | Freshwater microbial communities from Crystal Bog, Wisconsin, USA - CBE10Oct08 (SPAdes) | ecosystem: Environmental > Aquatic > Freshwater > Lake | place: Crystal Bog, Wisconsin, USA...
ACCCTAGATATTTTATCGTTTCCACGAGTAGGTGTAAACTCTTGCACGGGAATGCCCATTCTGCGCAATTCAAAAATAAGGGGTGCACCTGAAGCTTTAGCTTCGACAATAAATGAATCTGGCTGCCAGTCCTTATACATTTCATATGCTCGTTCTTTAAGCGTTGGGAACTCCATACGCTCTTTAAACGCATCCAATAAAATGATATTAGCATCCTGTTTATCTTCATTGAGGTAAAACACTCCCCAAGTTGTGCAGGCTGAATAGTCAGCCCGTTCTGATTTGGTAAAGGCAGTATCCCAAGATTGGATTAAATAATCACAGGCTGGCGGTCTTTCTTCTTCCCAGACCCTCCACCATTCTCGTTTGACCAGCGCACCTTCTTCACTGGTAGGATCTTGTTGATACTGGGCTTGCCACTTGCTTAGGGGTAATTCTATGCGAAGTTTATTAAGCTCGTCATATGACCAAAACTCAGGCCAGAGGGGTTTTTCGTTTCTTTTGATAGCTGGAAGGCTAATGATCTCCCATTCGTCCCCATCCCGATCTATCATGGCTTGGCAAATTTTGCCTGTCAAATCCCGCTTAGACCAGCGGGTCATCACTACTACAATAGATCCTCCAGGCTGCAAACGCTGGCGAGGACCTGAAGTGTACCACTCGTACACCTTATCAAAAACGCTAGGATCCCCTGCTGCCAATGCTGCTTCTTGCTCGGAATGAGGGTCATCAATAATGAGCAAATCAGCACCTTTACCAGTAACAGTACCGCCAACACCAATAGCAAAATACTCCCCGTTAGCATTAGTAGACCAACGACCAGCAGCTTTACTATCCGATCTAAGAGATACATTAGGGAATACTTTGGCATAGTTTTCTCCGTCAACCAAGTTACGAACCTTACGACCAAAGCCTACGGCCAATTCAGCTGTATTAGAACATTGGATAATTTTTTTTTGTGGAAATTTTCCTAAGAACCAGGCAGGAAGCAAATAAGAAGCAAACTCAGACTTAGTATGACGAGGAGGCATATTAATGATAAGTCGCTTGATTTTCCCACTGGCTATCTCCTCAAATTTTTGTGCCATTAATGCGTGATGTTGGCCATGAATAAAGTTTGGCCACATGGTTTTGACAAATGACATAAAGTCAATTTGCCCTGATTCCCTGGTTAAAGACTCTTGATAAGCCGCAGCCAGCGGCAGCAGTGGAGCCTGTTCATCCTCTGGAAGCAGCTTAATAATCTCTAAGAGATCATCCATTGATATTTCTCAACTTTAAGTAGGCAGGCCGAATAGATCTAGTACGCTTAGTATCACCTTTGCAGATCCCTAGCTCAATCAAGGTTCTCATCTTACGGGCTACATTACCCCGCCCCCTATCGCCAGTGATCAGCATAATATCGTCTATAGTAGGTCCAAAGCCATATCTAGCCCACCATTCCTCGATTACCAAATAGATTTCTTTTTGTACAGGTGTCATAAATAAGTCAAATATACAGGGGTGTTCTCACCCACATAACAACCTTCAATGTTGTAATAAAAATACTCCCAAGCTTCTTCTTCGCTCATATCCCGCATGAGGATGTTGATTACCTTGTCAAGGTCATAGCATAAAGCCTGAGTCCCTAAACGGTTGATTACACCGACTATGGCTTCTTCTAAGCCGTCAGCCTGCATTAACTCTGGGTAGTCTTTTATTGCAAACATTGAATCTCTTCTCCTATAAACCCGTCTATGCCACCGTTGATTGCCATGTCTACCATCTCATTAGCCAACTCTAAGGCAAGGTCTTCGCCACTGGTGTGCATGGTCACTTCGCCTGTTTCCTCGATTTGTATGTGAATACTTGCTAACATTGTTTTTTTCAAGAAATATCCCCCCCGTCATTTTGTATAGATTTACCTATGGGGGTCATTTGTAAGTCAGTGCCCACTTCTACCCACTGGGGATTTGAGACCCCCTCCCCTATCTGTTTGGATTGATTGTCTGGAATACTATGCAAATGTCCCGCCACAGACTCGGCCAAAAAATGGGTGGTGGCACTCGGTGGGGGGTCGACTTTTGCCGTTTCACTGGCCGTATCCCCATCCGCAGAGATGGATTCCAGTTGCAATGGTTCTGATTGATCGCTGGGTTGATCCTTCACCTCTGTTATCTCATGGGCTTCTACATCCTGTATCTCTCTGAGTAGATCCTCAGCCGTTCTCTTGGTCTGAGTTCTCAGGGATTTGGAATTAGCAATGGCAAGCTGGACGGCATCCATGAGCTTGGCCTTCAGACTAGCAGAGTCAACGCTATGCACCAGCTCCCGTCTCTCAGTGAACAGTGCCACCTCAGTCATCTTCCCCACCAGCTCAAGAGCCCTGAGTTGCTCAGTGGGCTTTAGGTCATCATTTAATGCCATGCTAGAGAGCTTATGGATAGCGAGAGCCCTTAAACGAGTGGGTAAAAGATATTCCTCCACCTCTTTCTGTGCTTCCAGTGCCTGTATGTAGGTGCTCACATTGGGACGACTGGCCACCTTGAGGGCATCCCGATGGGCAGTAGTCGCTTTACCCTTCGTATCATATGCCCTACGATAGGCTTCAGTCTTGTTCCCAGTCTTCACCAGTTGCTCAGCAAACTCCTTCTCCTTCTTCGTGAGCTGGGTTTGTTTGCTCCTAGAGCCAAGAATGATCGTATCAATTGGGACTGTGTTCAATCCTTCCTTGATCTCTTTACGGGTGAGCTTCTTCATGGGTCTGCTTTAAGTATTCCATAGGTATATCAATACCCCTAAGTATAGACTATCTATCTCATGGTTGGGGACGGGCATATGTATTCTCTCTTACTGCTCCTTCCGTATCAGCACTGTTCGCCTTCGGCTATGGCGGGCTTTTACCCTTCTCCATGCGGGCTACAGAGCTCTGCTTTCCTTTTTACGGCCACTGCATCACAAGTAAGGCAATTATCACCTGGGCGGTCTGCCCTGAGAGCCCCATTCTATAAGGGTCTAAAAATATTTTGCAGAAAGTGTTGCAAGTCAAGTGTTTTGGATTATCATTTAATCTCATTCACTAGATGAATGATTTTTAAACCACCTACTAGGAGCAGATATGCAGACACTACAAGACACAATCGCCATATGGGACGAGCAGATGATGATAGGAGCTATCCGCATGATAGCCAACGCTAGAAATTGGGTAGAAGTCCAAGAACAATGGACGGATGGGGATATCTTAGAAATGCTTTCAGAGAATCAATATGACTTACCTAAGACCCTTACCAGCATCTACATGAACATCACTGATACATCCTACAAACACCAACGGGAATACGATCCCGATAATTACAGAGGTATCTAGTCAAACTGATGAGCCTTCAATAGGCGAAACCCTTCGGGGTCTTTGACAACACTGCTAGGAGATAACGATGCAACCATCACTACTCAAGAAGATAGCTAAGGGAGAGTTCTTTAAGCTAAAGGGCACTGAGACTTCCCCTGTTTGGGTCTGCGACTACTACTGCCGTTCTTCCCGTCAATACTGGGTTCATAAGTTTGACGATATGAATCATGGGAAGTTCATCAGGGGTAATCGTGTTGTTTTTACTGGTTTTACTTTCTAAGGAGATTGATTATGTTTGGAGTAATTGCCTGTAGTGATCCTAAGTTCCCATACGCCATTGAGGATGAGAATGGAGAGATCATGGCACTGTTTGCGTATATGGACGAAGCCTTGAAGGTGGCTGAGTTCTTGAATCGGTCTTGAGTGCTGTAATCCTGATGCCCTTTGGGGTATCGGGATTGCCATTCGGTAATCATTAACTGCTAGGAGAAATAAATTGGAAACACAAACCAACACAATCGATTTAACCCAGTTCTTTGGCACTACCCAGTATTGGAGGACTCAGCCTATGTTTGCACCGAAGCTGGTTCATACCGATGGGGTTCAATACTTTGCTGATACTGCTGGGGCTTACTGGTTCTTGGATATCGTGGCTACTGAGGGCTATGAGCTCCATAAGAAGAATCCCTTTATGTCTATCAACATGGAAGTTGCTGATGGTAAAGCCGTTATTGCTTTTGAGGATGGGGATTTGAATACTCTGAAGATTAAGAAGATCGCTATGACTGATTGCCCTTCGGGCATTTATACCTTCTTCTTGGCCGACAATGTCTTTATGTTGACTTCGGAGTATTGATCATGGCAGAGCTCATTGATAGCATGACAGTGAGCTCTCCTCTGATGCTGGAGGGGAGCTGGGGGCAGAGAGATTTGGGGACTCATGAGTCTACCTTAGAGCTCTACTACCACAAAGACTGCACTGGGTTCATTGAATGGGATATTCCTGAGTTGGACTTGTTTGAGCATATTGGTCTGTGGTTTTCCATTGATCGGGATGGCAAACGGAGTCTGGTCGAATATGATGGGGTCATGTCATTGAATGACCATGCGATTGCCCTACTTCGTAAGAATGGGGTTTATGTTAATCCTGAAGAGTTTGAATAAGGGGGGAATGATGAATTTATCTGATTGGGATGTTCTTTATAAAGCGATGACTACTCTGTGGTCTGAGCTGATGTCCTTCGGGCTTGTATTGGCGGGTTTTTATGCCATATGGTTAGTGGTCTCTGCCATTCTCAAATGGGGGAGAGTCATATGATCTGTGAACATAGTGGTGATAGCTGGTGGGAATACGATGCTCAAGGTATCCCATTGGCAAGGGTCTGCGACAAGTGCGTGGATGCAGTCTTGAGCAAATATCGGCCTGAGATTTTGTCGGGCTATTCACAATCGGATGTAGATGAATCAATCGAGGAGCAATAACATGGGAGTTGAATCAAACCTATATACGACTGTTCAAGAAATGTATTTTGATCTAATGGACTTAGGGAAAACCAATTATTTGAAAGGGATGCCAGTAGCTGGTTTTCAGGAGTTTGACAATATGCGTGATTTTATTGACGAACAGATAAGTAAATTACATTACCTTGAGAATCATATGAGAGCATTGTTTAACATTACTGAGGAGCAATAACATGGGATGGACTGGAATGACACCGCCTTATCATGGCGATAAAAAACGCTGGTTGGCAGACGAATTTAAACAAGTTGGTGAAATTGGCACTAACCCGTCTTTTGAGTTGACTGATATCAGTATCAGGGGGCGGGAAGCATACGGCATTCTGAATGTCGTTAAAGCTGATGGCACGAAGACTGGATTTGGCATGGTCATATTGCTGGAGTGTTCTGCAAAAGAATGGGTCATGAAAGAAATGACCGAAGATATGATGCCTTACTACTTCAACGCACCAAAGAAGCTGATACATAAGCTGGATGAGCTTTACCCAGCATTGAATGACAATGCCCGTAAATGGCGTGAGAAGTGCCTATCAAACTGATGAGTCTGTAAGGACGAAACTGGAGTGATCCAGTCTTTGATTAACTGCTAGGAGATTGAAATGATGTTCAAACTGGAAATACGCACTGATAACGCAGTGTATGAAGAATCACTGTATGACGAATTGGTTGCCAATTTAGAGCTGGTCTCAAATATGATTGATTCTCAGAAAAAATCGGGGACTATCAGGGATACCAATGGTAATCGTGTTGGGCAGTTTTACATGACTGAGGAGGAGTGATCATGGGTTTAGATATGTATTTGACCGCAAAGCAATATTTGTGGAATCACAAAGAAGAAGAGCAACATTTACGCAAAGATGTGGCGAAGGTATTGGGGGTTACGGCCTACGATGCCAAGTCGGTATCCTTTGATGTGATGTATTGGAGAAAGTGCAACGCTATCCATAATTGGTTTGTCGATAATGTTCAGGAGGGACTTGATGACTGCGGGGAATACTGGGTTGATTCTGCCCAGTTGGACGAGCTGGTTGCACTATGCAACGAAGCATTGGTAAATCGTGATGAAGATATTCTTGAGCCAGTATCGGGATTTTTTTTCGGTAGCACTGAAAAGGATGAATACTACTGGCAGAGCATCACTGAGACTAGAGACAGGTTGTCGGAGATTTTGACAAACCCGTCTGCCGTTAACTGGGACTTTTACTACCAGTCGAGCTGGTAAGGGACTGACAATGAAAACAATTTACATTGTGAAGTCTTTTGGCCACATGGGTTATTTGAATCTCAGGGCTTTTGATGATGAATCAAAAGCAGAAGAGTTTGCCAGCAAGGTAAAGAGCCATATACCAAAAGATGTTTTGGCCAGTGGTGATGAGTTTGTCGAGGTTGAGGAATTGCCATTGGAGGAGTTTAGTCATGCCTAAATGGATTATCAGGGCAGAGACCAATGTGATGTATGAGAAGGTGATAGAAGCCGACAGTGAAGCCGATGCTTGGGAAAGGGGTAAAGCCATACCTGAGTGCGACTTTCACTGTGTCGGTGAATATGACCATGTTGTTTACGATGTTGAACAGACTGATGACGATGAGGAAATCGAATGAATATTGAAAGAGTAGAAAAATTGCTTGTAGACACTTACAAGTTTTTAAACGATGAGATGCAAGACGAATATCCACTGGTTGATTTGGATGAAGCTATCGGCAATATTGCAGAAGCATTGGCAATAGTGCAAGGGGATCATGGGGCTTTTGACAATCAGGAGATAGATTGATGTTTGAAGTGCAACATTACACGCTATGCGATGGATGGATAAATTGCTGGAGTGAAGAGAATGAGGACGGGGTAATGATTCCGTCCATTTATAGAACATACAAAGAAGCCTTAGATGCCCTCAATGAATTTCTGGCCGATGAGCTCATGGAATACAACGCTGGCAATATTGATTCTTTGTATGAATTGGATGAATTTAGAATAATGGAGTTAGACCATGCTTAGTAGAGAAGAAATGATTGATAAATTAGTAGAGAATGATGTTGTAAATTTTTTTGATGGTAATACTAGATGGCAGATGGAGTTTTTAAGAGGGGTTTTTGGCGAGTATTGGGAAAAATCTGATGATGCGGAATTGAAAGAAATGTGCATTGACTACGGCTTTATCGAGGAGGAAGAAGATGTCTAAGAATTTAGTATTGTTTGGTGATATTGAGTTTGGGGACTTTTGCAAGGGGAGAGATACATTCCCCTGTGCAGTCATCCACGAAATTAAATGCCAGTTGCTGATGGACGAAACAGAAGCCGATGACTTCATGGTCAAACATGGATATAGCGGTTATTTGATCCCAGCAGAATTTAAAGGAGAGATTTATTTTTCAGGAGCTCCCCATGCCGAAATATAAAGTCTGTATTGCAAGGGAAGAGACTACCCTTTGTTGGATTGAAGTAAATTGTAAAACTAAAAGCAAGGCCGAAGATTTGGCATGGAAGATGTTTAATGAAGACTTTTCCATTTTTGAAAAAGGTGAGATGGTTCATGCCGATGAATATATTGATCATATAGAGGAGATGCACGAATGATTACCAAAGCTGAAGTAATCGAGAATGGTTATACAGTATTGCCAAAGGGAGGATGGATTTATATCAATCCTGAAATCATGCCTAGAGACTGGGAGGATGTATGCAAAGACTTTGATATTGATCCCAGTGCTAGAGGTGCTTACTTATGTATAGTTGGTGTTAAGGAGGATAGCGATGATTAAGGTTGTAGACGATGACAACGAATATGTTCTTTGCGGGGATTCTTTAATGGTAATTGATATTGAGAATCCAAAAGATTATTGCCAAGTTGATCAGAAAGAATTTTCTGAGTTTGAAGCATCTGTTCATAAATTTTTGATGGAGGTATCAACATGAATTGGAGACCAGTAGAATTGCAAGAAAATTATTGGATTATTCAGGATAAAAATAATTATGATGAATATGTAGATCATGTTGGCGATAACTTGGTTTTTGAAACAAAGAAAGAAGCATTGGAAAAAATAAAGGAGATTAACAATGAACCAAGCTGATAAAGATGCCCAGCAATGGATGGAAGCCAATTCTAAATGGCAACAGAAAAGATTGATTAGTGCCAAAGAATCAGGCCAGCAATACTACATTGATGAAACTGGCTATGTCATCATTGAGAAAGGACGGGATGAACCTAAGCAAGTGCAAGGGTAAAGTGCCAGTATTTGTAGGGGGCGATGCCCCTTACAAGCTGGTAGACTTTCCCAGTCGTGAGAAGTTTGACATACTCTTCAAATCCAATAATAAAACCCTACGGGACAAATACTGGAATATCTTGAAGATGAGGGCAGAAGGTCATACGCTACAATCAGTGGGTAATACTTTTGTTCTTAATCGTGAAAGGATCAGGCAGATTGAAGCTAGATTTATAAGGAAAGTAACAACCTCTTTAAATCCTGAGAAGCCTTGAAATTGCCGACTCTCATATGGTAGTCATTAAAATCCTCCCCAGTTGCTGGGGAGATCCAATACGGCTTTTGTGTCTTTTTGGCCACCATCTCTCCAACACCACTGCTATCGTTATCAGCGATAATCAGCCCCTTCCCGATGTTCCTTGCTATGAGCTCCATGTTGTTTGCGGAGAAGCAGATGTGGATCGTATAAGGGAGATTCATTTTGGTCATGATATCCCTGACACTGAGGCCAGTGGCATACCCTTCGCAGAATATTGCAGTGCCTCGTGTCCCAATCGTAAAAGTTGCCCCCTTGCTCGTCTGACCATGCAAGAACTTTTTGTTCCCCTCATGGTCGATGAGCTGGCATCCCACCACAGAGCCCTGTATCCGCATGGGAATAACTAACAGTTTGTCGAGCCCTTTGACGAAGACATTCCCCTGTTCGTTTTTAAATCCCTTGCGTTCAAGGTATGGATGCGATTCCAAACTGCATTGAGACAAAATCCACTGTGCTTTTTCTGCTGCAGCCTGTGCTTCTTTTTTCCTTGAATCGTTTGACGAAGACATTTGTTTTTTGATTTCGGTCTTGCTGACACCTTCAGCAAACCAGGTGGCGGGTTTATCCATTGTTGCCCAGTTGATAGCCCAGCCGACATTGCCTAAGAATTTATATCTGCCGTTTGAGGATCTTGGGTGGTCTTCTGTTGGGGTGGCTACCCATCTGTCCATGACAAGATTGTTATTCATAATCAAGCCATGTTCTCTTGCAAAATTAACGAACTCCTGCATTGTTTACCTTCATTTTCTTTAATCGTTTACTAAAAGCGATGGTTCTGTGTTTGACATACTTCTGTGTTTCTAAGCTGGCTATGCGGGGATACTCTTGTAAACCACGAGGCCATACTCCGAACTTCTGTTTATAGATGTGCGATGCCCAGTTAATGTTGTAATTCTTTTCATTGGCGATGTATATCAGCTCTGAATAGAACTTCTGTTTATCGTCTTTCTTGGCATTTTTGTCAAAGCCAAGCTCGACTAATTCACCTGACACGGTCTCAATCTGCTTTTTCGGTCTGACATAGCCACACGAAGCACATGACGAAGACGATCTAGGCCAGAGTGCCGAACACGCTGGGCATTTCTGTTCTTTCTTTTCCTTTTCTGTTGGTTCTCTTTTGGTCTTCTCGCCAGTGTCATCCAAAGCCTTGACACCTTCAGAATAAATTCTTTCCCAGTCATCTCTGAATCGAATGTAATTACCTGAATGGTCTAACCACAAACCAAACTGTTTAGTAGGGTGAGATCGCATAACCCGACCCATCTGCTGAATATGGGAGCTAAGTGATTTACTAAAAGGACGAGCTGATATACCAATACATACATCAGGAACATCGAAGCCACGAGTAAGAATATCAGTAGCAATAAGCCCATGAATGTTTGTATCGAGTCTAGCGAAGTCATCAATTACCTCCTGTTTATATTCACCACTATCCTTGTAGGATATGCTGACAAAGTTAAAACCCTTGCGGGCAAATTGTTCTACTAAATCTTCTCCATGCTTTACACCAGCACAAAATACAATAGTCTTCATGGGTTTGCCAAAGACTTCATAAGTCTTCTTTGCCCATTCTGCCACAATATCACCAGTGATCTGCATACCCCGTTCAGTAACTTGATCAGGACTCCATTCACCAGCAATCTTTTTGACCCCAGCCATGTCAATTTCTTTGGAGATATAGACTTTGAGAGGGCATAGCCATTCACCATCGACTAAAGATTCGGTTGTCGAAGCACAGACCACATTGGAATAGATAGATCCCAGCCCTTTAGTAAACGGGGTGGCGGTCAAGCCAATGACTTTAATCTTGTCATTGTTCTTGATGATCTTGGTAATTTCTGATCTAGTAATATGGCATTCGTCTACGATCAATAGATCAATATCGGGGAAGTTATTTCTTCTCTCGATAGTTTGTGACGAACATATTTGAATGCGCCTGGTCTTATCTTGGCGTTTATGTTGAGCCTGTAACACGCCATGAGCAATCGAGTATTTATCTAAGCGTTTAGAGGTCTGATCAATCAATACAATCCGATCAAGGATCATCGCTGCTTTATGATAATTATCAGCCGTAGCCTTCATTAAATAGATTGCTACTTCTGTTTTGCCAAAGCCAGTGGGCGCATACAAAAGCTGGCAACGATGGCCATCTCGAAACCCTTGACGAAGTTTCTCCACAACACCTTCTTGGTGTTCCCGTAATATGAGCTCCATTATTTTTTCTTGAGAGCTTTTACTTGACGGATTAGTTCTGCGTTTCTTTCTTGAAACATATTGCGGGAATCTTTGAGAGCCTCAATTTCAATTTCTTGAATTCTAACCTGCTCCCGAAGCTCGGTGACAAGGTCATGAATCCAATCTACTTCAATCTCGGTAGCATCCCATCTATGGGCTGCGATAATGTCTTTTGCTAATGTTAATTCTTGGTCTAAGGATACTACAGTGTCAGTGAGTTCTACGATCTGTTCGTTGTAAAAGTCCATCTAAATCTCCTAGCAGTTGGAGCTATTATTTTATCAAAAAGAGATTAAGACTTCAAGTGGATTACGCTGAACATTTCCTTTGGCACATCATAAAAATACTCACCATCTGTTAATCGTTTATTAGCAATTTCCCTAAGCGGTTGCTCTAAGATCTTGTTTGTATTGATGTAGTATGCCATCGTCAGTGGGCGGTTCACTACGAAGTAGACAGTAGGCATATCGTTATCAAATAACTTTTTCTTACGCTGTGGAATATGAATAGTCGGATACGGGCACGACTCCCAGTTGCGCAGCTCCAACTCAGCATAACCAATCGATTTACCTGATTGATTTTTAATTAAGAGATCTACCTTGTATTTCTCATAATCTTCTGCTAGTAGATTCCATTCATCTTTAACATACTTAATGATTGCTTCTCTCGCTGGAGGATCACAGAGATCATGTATTTCTTGTATAAATTTGGCTGTTTTCATATTCGTTCAGGATTGCTAGATTCAGGATACACCTATCCCTACTATGAGGAATAGGTGCTTTCAGTCTTGCTGAGTTCTTTCTTACATAATTGCTTCGATGTCTTTGTCGTGCCTAGGTCTGTCATTATCACTCATCGGTCTATCCATATACAGGACGGTTCCCATATCTTACCAAGCAATCACGGTAAGCTGGGGGCATTTTGCCATAGTTTCTTCTAGGGGTATTTACAGCCTTTACCGTAGCAACACCAATGAGTACGGGCTAGATTGCTAGGAAGTTTATGAGGACGATATGATAACTACAACAAAAGTGTTGTAAAAATATTCATATTGTCGAGAGGGAATTGTTTCAGTCCCTACTCATAAACTTCCTAGCAGATGAACAAAGTATAGCGTAAAAAATATTTTCTGCAAGCACAAAAGGAAGAGCCCTTAGATCAGGGGAAATCTAAGGGCTCTAAGGGGATCGTGGATCCGCTGGGGCATTTGCCTTGTGCCTGTTATAACCCTGCTAGGAGTAAACGAGTAGAAGGACTTATGTCTAAGGGTTAGACAATACTAAATATAGCACATATATGGAAAATGTGTCAACTGCTAGTATTTATGTGGCCATTTTCCCACAGCCATGCTTGGGTCTTGAGATAGGCTTCTATCCACATTTCTTCCCGCTGTATCTTGGATAGGTTCTTGCCTTGATCCAGCTCTGAGTGACAGCGAAAGCATAGGGAAGCTGTGTAAAAGTCGGGACATTTAATTCCCTTTCCTTTTCCAAGTCTGAGCAAGTTGGCGTGGGCAGCCACGACTGTGCCGTCAGAGCTACCACAGTGTTGGCATGGGGATTTTCGTAAGACATCTAAAAGCTTCCTGTTTCTATACATAATCTGTTATTATTCATGGGTTTAACAAAAGTGAAATACTACTAACCTACTATTGCCGTACCCATCAACATCTTGCTAGGGAGCATATGAAGATAATAACAGAGTCGGATAAAGAGTTTATCAAGGTCTGGAAAGAATTGGGAAGTCCCACATTAGTAGGTAAAAAACTAGGTATAAACCCTAGGAGCACTTTAGCTAGGCGAAGAAACCTTGAAATACGCTATGGAATTGAGCTTCCTACCCATAATTCCCAGCGAGATCAAAAGAAAGACCCCATCAAAAAAGTTGACATGGCTGCCCATAATGTTAGACGGGGCATAGAAATTGACAAATGCAAACGGGTAATCGTCTTTTCTGATGCCCATTTCACAGACGAAACCACCACCGCATTCAAAGCCCTAATCAAATTTATCAAACATTTTAAGCCCCAAGTCATCGTTTGTAACGGTGATGCGTTTGACGGACAAGTTCTCTCTCGCTTTCCTTCCATCAATTACGATGCCAAACCCACAGTTTTAGAAGAATTAGAAGCCTGTCGTTGGCATTTAAACGAAATTGAGAAGGTTAGACCAGCTGGTTGCCGACTCATATGGACACTGGGTAACCACGATATGCGGTATGAATCTTGGCTGGTCAACAAAGTTCCTGAATATAGCGGTGTTGACGGGTTCAGCCTAAAATACCATTTCCCGAATTGGGAGACTTGCTGGAGCTTTTGGGTGGGCGAGGATACCGTCATCAAGCATCGCCTCAAAGGAGGCCGTACAGCGGGCTATGGCAACGTCCAGGCGGCTTTTTGTAACATCGTCACAGGACACACCCATGTGCTCTGTGCAAGCCCTATAAACGGCTATCAGCAGAATACCTTTTGGGGAGTTCAAACGGGCTGTTTAGCCGATCCTATGAGCCCTACCTTTGAATACTGTGAAGATGGCCCCAAAGACTGGCGGTCTGGGTTTGTCATGCTATCCTTTGATGAAGGCCGAATGCTACAACCTGAGCTGATTATGGTCTGTGGCGAAGATAAAGTAGAGTTTCGTGGGGAGATTTTAGAAATATGACAACCATTATCGGTGATGCTAAACGCAAGATCCTTGTCTCAGATAGCCAGACTTCGGATGATGATTCAGATACCAAAGCCTTTAACCTGCCTAAGGTATTTAAAGTTCCTCAGGGCTGGCTGGCAGGAGCTGGTGATCTCATGAGTGTTCAGAAGGTCGTAGAGTGGTTTAGAGACGGTAAAAAGGGTAAACCACCCGTCATTAAGATTGAAAACGATGCCGACTTTATGCTGTTATCTAACGATGGGCTGTTTGTGGCTGGAAAAGACCTAGAGTTTTGGGAGCATACGGATGTCGATGCTATCGGCAGTGGCACGGCAGCAGCCCTAGCAGTCATGGCATTGGGTCATAAAGCAGAAGAAGCTTGCTGGGCAGCGTGTCAAAGCGATCTGTATTCAGGAGAGCCCGTTAAGGTTTATACGGCAGGATCAGATCAACCCATCATTTGGAAAAAGCCTGTTGTATAAACCCGTTCATCCCAACTGGTTCTACAGCTACGTTGATATCCCTAATTTAGAAGTGATTAGGCAAGAGCTGATTGATTTGGTTAATGCTGGCGAATCAGGGGTCAGGACAAATCCTACGGCCTATAACATCTCAAAAGAAGATGTCATAGAAAACTGCCAAGAAGTTGTGAAATATCTCAAAGAAATGCAGTTATTAGACAAGTTCGATAGATTGTTAATAACCAAGAAAACTACGGCAGAAGCTGATGGCATGGTTCATGTTGATACTTATGATCCTAAATACCTAACCCAGTCTTTGAATATTGGCCTGATTGATTATGAGGGTTCTTACACTTCATGGCATAGCACCGATATCAAAGTGTTACATGACACAGCCCAGTTCGGGATGGTTCCAGACCGCAACTTTGCTTTTATTGAAGTAGAAAAGACAAAAGAAATATGCCGTCTTTACTACGATAAACGGGCTGCGCTGGTCAATACCACCATCTTGCACAAGGGCAACGCCCAACAGCCAAATAGAATCATCTGTGGATTTAGATTTGTCCCCGATCTATCTGACGAAGACATAAAAAGAATGGGGATAGTAAAGCTAGTATGAGTATTTAAAGAAGTCTAGGTCATGCTCAAAAATCTTAGATACCTTTTTTATCTCTTTATCGGTGTAGTAGTCCTGGTAACGCCCTTGATCAATATGGTTTTCTTTACCCAAAGGCGTATGAATTCCTAATAAATCTTGAATAATCTTGAAATCTTCGTCTAGGGTTTCTAACCGAAGCAGGAAATTAACCCCGTTGGCTATCCATTCGTATTGGTTCGTGGCCGAGTCAAACCAGTGCATAGTCTTATAAGTCTCAAGCCGATCTACAAAAGTAGCAAAGTCAGGAAAATCTTTATCTAGCCCATTTTTAGCCCGATAGTGCTTGCACCAGTCTGATTGCCCATCTCTGGCATATAAGTAGCCACTAACAACTCTGGCATACGGATTTCTAACTATGGCAAAGGTTAGCATAATAGGAAGATAACAGGCCATCTGGGTCAAGCTTTGGTGGTATTCCAAAAACATAACTTGCCCTAAATGATCCCGATGATTATGAAACCACTTTAATACAGAATTGCCTGCATTTTTAGGAATATGGACGAAGGTCAACCCATGAGCTGGTAAGTGAACGGCAGTCATTTAGCCATCAAATAAAGACCTACGTTAGCAGCAGCATAACTAACATAAGTAATACACAAAGCAATATTGCCTTTAAACCCTTGTTCACAGCCAATATAAAGATAAATAAGACCTGTAACGATAATTAGCCAAGAGCTCATTTCTCTTGTGCCTTTCCTAAACCATAGTTTTCGGTAATGCCGCCACAAGTAGGGTCACCCTTCCACCAATCTCCTGATGGCTGTGGTTCTTTTGGATTAACTTGTTCTTCAAGTTTTGCAATCCTTTTGGAAAAGTCTGCCAATATCGCTTGTAAATTTGGGTTCATTTCTCTTGTGCCTTTCTTAGTATTGCTCTAGCAAACCCAACATCAAGCGTTGTCCAATCTCTTTTCCAAAAATCTTCGGTAATCTGCCATATTTCCTCATCTGTTAGTGTCTTTGCTGTCTGTGTAATAACAGGGTCATAAGCAATAGCACCGCATCTAGCGCATACCTTTCCTTCATCTTCTGTCTTTGCTGGATGGGTGTAAAGTGGAATCCATGTGCCTTCAAGATGCTCAATCACTTGTAAGTTAATTAACTTTGGCTTGCGGTCTTCCAACCCTAGCAACATCCACGCTACTGGTTCATTTGCGTTCATTAGAAGCTCCAAGTCTTATTAACTGTGACTGTGGCCTCACCAGGTTCAACATCGACAGTAATGCTTAAATTACTATCTTTTTCTTTGTCTTTGTTAAATATCTCATCCCATTTAGCATCAAACTCTTCCATAGGAATGCCTAATGGGCGTTGTGCATCACCTTTTCCACCATCTCTCATCAACATCTCCCATCAATATCTAATTCTTTCTTCTTCTTTTTAGGCCGTCCAGTAATAACTGGCGTATTTTCATCGGGTCTAGTGGCATATCGACCAACTGCTTCGGTAAGCATAGCGACAAGTCCCCATTGAACGAGGACTTCAAGTCCTTCTTTATCGAAACTAACTTTAGCATCAGCCGAGCCATCTTTATTTTCCTTTTCGATTTTTACTTTGATGTCCATGTCTTTTCCCTAAAGAATAAAACAGGCTTTTCCAATGCTTCTAAAGCCCATTCTAAATATTGTTTAATGTCTTGCTTGTTCTCACCGCCCAATGTGGCAGTGGTATGACCCATCGGCTTGCCCATAGTGTCATAAAACACTTCCCTAATTTCTACATAATTCTGGTCTGGGTATTCTGGATCTTTCATGTCCACAAGCCGTAGGTTCCAAGTCATTTTTTCTGCCTCTCCATGTCTTTAGCCCAAGAATTTAATGCTTTATCAAATAAATCCTTGAGATCGTTGTAATCTTCTTGGAGCTTATCATATTCTTGTTTCCAGTCCTTTTCAGCTTCTTTTCGGTCTTCAGTAGTAAAAGTAGTCATTTTGTGCCTTTCCCTTGAAATTTACGTTCACTAATTTTTTTTAAACAACCACCACATTTAAAGCGTTTTAATTTTTTGTTTGCAGTTTGAACTATTTTTCCACTTTGTTCTGGCTGAAACAACATACAAGATGAACAATACTTAAGCTTCACTCTTTCTTCTCCGTTTGATGGGGGGCAACCCAGCAGGCTTAACATCTCTAGATTCCACCATAGAATCTGCTAAATACCAAACATTGGCAGGATCTATTTCTTCAGAGGGCAGGCGGGACAGCAGGCCATTTAATATAAACATGGCAAAACAGTCCCTGAGATCTTGTTCATTCATTAGTGTACCTGCTTCATAACGTGTTTTAAACGGCTCTTAGCGTTTCTATATGACCTTGTAAACGCATAAACAGCCTTCTCTTCCTCTAAGCCTGTCTCTACCGCTATGGTAGAGAGCACCATTGAAACCGCAGCCATAATCACTTTGACATCGGTATCAGACTTTTCAGACAATAATTTCAATATTTCTAGGGCAATTAGCCTAGATGGGTCATTATTTTCCACAGCTTATCTCCAGGTTGGCTATTTTGTCGGACAGCACTGCTCCTAAATCACGGCCTTTGACGGCAATCATCTGGGCTTCTTCGCAGTCATAAATAACTTTTGCAGCCGCTTTGATTCCAGCATTAAATCCTGAAGTGTAGACATCGGTTCCATCTACCAGCATACCAATGGCATTACGAATCAACTCAGAAGCCTTGCGATCTTTAGCAAAATCCTTGAGTTTGAGATGATGCTCTTCAGGAAGATAGACAGAATACGGTATTAGTTTTTTTGAATCCATGATGTGTATTCTTTATGTAGTTTATCCAATAGTATCTGAGCCTTTTGATTGGTCTTTAAATCCGATCTAGATGGGATATCAAGATAGCTTCTCAGCCATTCTGTAGCCTCTTCCATGTCTTCGTCAAAGATCCTATCATCAGAGTGCAGAAACTTCCAAAATTTAGGATCACGGCACAGTAGGCCAGCAATACGGATAGCCCTATCGCCTGCATACTGTGATTGATCCGTAGGTTGCTCGTTCTCTCCAATCCTGACCATGACAACCTGATATCTAGCCCCTACAAACGCCCTAAGTAAGTCCTCAGGGGCATCGTCTGGGTGAATAGACAGGGTTAGTACATAGCCAGTCTTGTCTTGTTTAAGAGCGACCTTAACGCCTTCAAACTGCAAGGTCTTCAATCCGCTTCTCCAAGTATTTGATGACAAACTTCCAACGCTCAATTTCTTCGTAACGATTCATACAGATACGGGCTAATTCCTCGTTTTCCATGCGTAATACACCGAGCTCAACTTCTTGTTTCTGAGCCACTTCTTCCCAGTGAACAGGGGCTCTTTCAGAAATCAATCGTTGAATATTGGCCTCGTGAGCCTCTTTCTTTTCTAGTTCGCTGATAGCTTCTTCTTTGGCTCGATCCATGACATTCTGAGCTGCTTGTTGCATCAGTTCAGGGCTAAACTTTTTACTAGGTCTGCCACGCTTTAATAGTTTCATGATTACTCCCAAGGATTTCCAGTAGTGGCTGGTGCTTCGTATGGCTCAGATGCTTTGAGTGATAGATAATTCATGCCATTCTTGGAAGTATTCTCCCAGCCAGCAATAGAAATCTTAACCAATGCTCCTTTGGATTTATCCATCTGGTCAATTAAGAAGGTCTTGTCTAAGAATAAATCTCCCCGTTTATCAGGGTGATTTTCTGACTTCTTTTGGTTTGGGAATAGCGCCCCAGTATTGGGCTTTTGTTCGTAGCTCATTTTTCTTCCTTAGTAAATTTAGCTTTGGTTTCAGTAAATTTGATCATCATTTCCTTAAAGAAAAGAGGATCAGCTGCTTTGACAGTATCAAATAGAACCTTGTTCTTCTTAAATATTGTCATAACATCGGCATCACTAGCACATAGGTCTAGCAACATATGGGATGATTCTCTGACCAGTTTTAGCCAGTTTGTATTGTCTCCAGCTGGTGGGGGGTCAATGACGATCTGAAACTCGCCACGATGACCAGCAATCTTCTCAGCTGGCTTAGCGACTGGCTTTGGGGATGGAGTGGCCTTTACAGGCTCTTCGTCCTCTTGGGGCAAATCTTCACCAGCATACAAATACAATGCAATCCCGAAGCAGGCAATACACTTTGTTAAGCAGCGCATCTGAGCATCTGAAATCCTACGGGCATCTGGATTCTTAATGGCGTTGTTACGGTTATCCATAACAGGCAATTGCATCTCCATAGTCTTGCCAAAGGCGGTGACTTTACAGCAGACCATTACGGTGTCTGCATAACCCATCGGAGTTCCAAATGTCCAGGTTGCTGTTGGGTCATTCTCCAATAGCTTGTCAACAGCCCAAGCCCACGATAAATAGGTAAGGTTACCTTTCTTTTCTGTATGTTCATTGACATTAATTTTTCTTAATTCTGCGTATGTTTTCATTATGTATTTCCTAAAATCAAATCTGCCATTTCTTTTGATAATGACAATAAATGTTCTGAATAAGAACCTATTGCAATATCAATCCCCATACTATTCCAATCATCATAAATGCTTGAATTTGATGATAAAGAAATCATAAAGTCATAAATCATTTCTTGGCGGGTTTTCATGCTGTTTCTTTCTTCCAATTAAGTTCTTTCCATAAAGAATCATTCTTCTGGCGTAAATCAGCAATCTCTGCTTCCAGCTTAGAAATAGTAATTGTGAAGTTGTATTGTGCTACCAATAACCCCTCAATTTGGTCTTCCTGAACTTTTAATGCTTGAGTTGCTGGTGCTACTATACGCTCTAATTCTCTTGCGATTTCTGATGCGATCATTGCTGCTCCTTATAGTCTTGATACTGCTTACACCACTTATTAACGAGACAGTAACTCTCACAACGAGTACGTTCTCCCTTGCGCTCCTCAATATCATAGTTTTCCCCTAGGTCAGCCAGTGCTGATAAGGCCTTCTCAGGGGTGTCATATAACGAGTGAGCTCTTTTACCGCCAACCTTCTTAATAGCCCAAATAGCAGGCTTTTCCCACATTTCTTCTGGAGTACAATTGGGTAGGGATCCAGCAGTTTCCAGGGCGAAGTCACATTCAGAATGTGCTGAGATACGGGCTTTTATGAAATCCTCTCTCTCTTGCATCGACCATAAAGTGATGGGTAACTCTACGATTGGAGCCTGTGGGTAACCTTCCTTCTCAGACTCCTTCTCTGACCAATTGCGTAGAAATGCAACAATACCTAAATCAGTTACGGGAACCTTTTTGACGTGCTCGACCAGCCATGCGTAAATATTTAACTGGTATTCCCAATCAATCTTCTCATTCATGACAGACCAGACACTGGTTACTTTATAGTCTTTGATTGTCATGCCGTTTGGATTGGGGATTTGTAAGTCAATAGCCCCACTAATGTTCCAGCCATCGAGCTCAGCGTGTAAGCGTTCTTCAACAATGTCGTGCTCTCCTTTGCCATGCTCGACTACATTGTGCATAGCAGAGCCAAACAATGCCCAGATCATCGAAGAAGCATCTTGCTCAATTTCTTCATCATATTTCTTGGTCAAGCTAACGATCTTTGGGCTATTGATAAGCTGGGTAACTGACAGATGAGCCTTGCCCTTGTTGTAATGAGGGCGCTCCAAGACATTGATGATTGTCTGAGGAATATTAAACTTGTTGGTTAATTTCACGTTCTTTAGCATCCAGTTTGATGTTGAAGGCTTTGAGCTGTTCTTCAGTCAAAGGACGGATGCCAAGCTCTTGATCCATAGACCGAAACACAGCCCTTAGAATCTCGTTTTGGATTGGTGTAAATACATCGTCTTCCATAAATCCCCCTATCGGAATAATAAAAAATAAAAGGCTACAAATATGCCTGTAGCCATGCTTACTACAATACTTCTGTCGTACATCTTCTTGCTACGAATGTAGTCTGGTGTAGCCAGTAAAGCCTCTTGAATCAACAACATATCGGGGTCTGTGATTGGGGATGTGATACCATTCTCCTGGTAACGAGAACCAATCTTCAAACCCGAAATGGTTGTATAAGGTATGTGCATTTTGTTTTCCTAGCAGTAAATCAGACTGTAGTTTGGCTGATATACTAACCCATGTCAATAGGTTGTACCCATATTAATTCATCTACTATGAAAACTGTTGTTTTTCCTTGGCCACCCAAAGAACTCTCCCCCAATGCCGCTATTCACTGGGCTAAGAAGGCTAAATACAAAAAGATGTATCGGCAGGCTTGCTGGGCGTTGGCATTAGAAGCCAAGCTAGAATGTGAGAGATTAGGGAAAATACCTATGAAGATTACTTTTTACCCGCCAGATAGACGGCACAGGGATGCCGACAACATGGTTGCTGCGATTAAATCAGGGTTAGATGGGCTGGCAGATGCCCTGAAAGTCAATGACAAACAGTTCCTACCCACTTTCGTCTTCTCAGAAGAAATAATGGGGATGGTTAGAGTCCAGCTTTTAGACGGAACTGAATAGTCTGCTCTAGGATGTTTTCTTTAATCCGCTTGTATTCGTCAATCTTTTGACGTTTTAACTCTGGGGTCATCTTAGAGGCTGGCAAGTCTTCGATTCTACGGATCTCAGCATTGACACTGACCAGGCTTTGGTTGGCCGACTCAGTAAATCCATAGGCTGTAATTTCGCCTTTATGGTCATTGAACCATTCCTTGCCTTCTTCCTTATGGCCATGCTCCATCAGGTTCTTATAAGTCCCCATAGCCACGTCAGCACGTTGTTTAAGGTCATAGAATAGGTCTTCCCTACCTCTGCCCACCTCAGGGGCTACAAACGAGCCATAGAGGATATTATCCCTTTCCTGAGGGCTTGCCTTGTTACCATTAAATAGGTTAGATCCCCACATTGCAATAGCAGCCACAGAGCCACCCAGACCACGCATAATATGGTCAGCTTCCATAGGGTTCAAAAGACGGTGATCTGTGCCGAGACCGCTTACTGCACTCATCCACTTACCGAGCTCTGAAGTGCTGCCACGGAACTGTTTAAAGGCAGCCAGATTTTTCATACCTTCTGGGGTTACTGTGCCGCCTGTATAGAAGTCATGGTTAATTGCTATCTCAAGGAAAGGTTTGATACCCGTTGGGACTGGGGCAGACCCCAATGGGCCAAGTAACGCATCCACTGCACCTTCTTTGAGTACTTTCCGTAACCTTGCATTATCGATGGCATCTTTTGTCCCCTCCTTAGTGATCTTGTTATAAAGCAATTCAGGAATCGTTTTAAAGAAATAACTAGCCGATGTATGCATAGGAATTAACAATGAATGTTCATATCCAATAGTTTGCATCAATGACTTAGGAATGACAAAGTTACGCATCTTAGTCTGGTCATCCATCTTCTTGTATTCATCATCGTCCCCTACCGCCATAGAGTAAAGCAGGCAAGTCGAGGCTAAGAGGCCAGCTGAAACAGCTAAACGGGTCATTGCTTGTTGACGGTCAATACCACGAAGACCACCGCTAACGCTGGTTACTTTGACTCCTGTCAGGGCTTCAATACCGCCAGCCACTGGTTCGGCCAAAGCCTGAGCCAAGACATCAATCTGCTGGGCATAGGCATTCATGAATGAAATAGTACGATTGAGGAACTGGGCTGTTCTAGCATGACCCCGTTTATCAAAGTCAATAATGTTGGTTGCAGCCAAAATTGCTTTACGCTGATCCCCGCCAGTTTCTTTCATGACTTGAATATAGACTGCTCTACGTTGAGCAATATCAGAGGCATCAGAGATCTTGTCGAGGATGTTGGCTATCTTTGCCATCTTAGACTGGTTAATCAAACCAATCTCTTGTTTGTATTGGTGTTCAGCTGTTCTAGCGGCTGAGTGATAACCACCAATACCATGAGCCTTGAGCAACTCTACAATGTCATCATTTTGAGTTAAGCCTGCAGCAAACGAAGTAAACACACGGCCAAACAAAGCGGCTGGGTTCTTCACGCCAGATACTAGCGCAGCTGTAGGAGCATCCATGAAAAGCTGTTTTATTTGGAATACGCCTGAGAAGGTAATCGATCTACGCAAGCCATTGGCAAAGAAAGCCAAGACTTCATTCATTGGAATCTGAATGTTCTCAATACCAATGACAGAACGAGCAACTAATGGGTCAGCAATCTGAATGTGGATTTTTCTGCCGTTGACCAGGATGCGGACAATCCCTTTAGAGAAGTCTTCCTTAGGAAATACCTTGAGCTTGCCCTTCTCATTACGGGTTCCATACTCTTGAGCAATACGGTTGGCTGCGTAGTTCTTAATTGAATTACGGGTAGTAACCATGACGTTATGCAGCATATTGTCTACGATGTCATCAATATCAGCCGTTACTTTGCCCTCTTTGAAACGATGCTCTCTGGCTACGTTTCTAACACCTTTAGAGCCATAGATCGGTGCATGGGGATCAGTCTGCTCATCTTGAATGCGCTGCCAAGGAACATAATCCTTGATAGCCCGAAGGGTATCAGCCCGCTTCTTGCTGATGATTCTAGAGTGCTCCATCATGTCAATCATGTTCTTATTGACAGCAGACCAGTTTTTCATCATCTCTTTGAGCTCTGGATACTCTTTATCTAAATTAATGAAGTCTTCAATAGCCTCATCAGTCATGTTAACTTTTTGCAGAGCAATAGAGATATTCTTAAAGTCCTGCTGGGCTTCTTCAATTTCTGCCAATAGATTGAGCTGGCGATCAGGAGGAGTGCTTGGATCCAACTGCTCGGCTTTGAGATTCTCTAGTTCTGCTTCACGATCTAAGTATTCTTGGACGATACTCTTAGAACGCTTAGCTTCAAAGTAAGCCTGAATGACATTCGCAGCCCGTTGCACACCAATCTGTTTTTCTAATTGATGTTTGATAGTCAGGATGTTGGCCATCGAGAACTTATCTTTGACGGCACGATACATCTGCAGATTGGGATCAAAATACAGTTTACCCAGCATAATGACCTGCGTACCAATACGGGCAGCCTTGAGAGCCTGGTTCATCGCTACAGAGGCAATAGCACGGCCTTCGCCATCTTCTAGCATACGACCATAGCGATCTGCATCAGCTGCAGTCAAGCCAGCTGTAAAGTCAGTCATATTGACACGGGTAGTCAGCAGAGCACGGTCTACGTTACCAACCATGTTATTGACAGCCATGCGGGGTGACTCTTTCATCTTGGCTACGGTATTCTTAGCATCCTGATATCCACCCAGCAATCGATCTACTACGGTGTTAGAAAGGTGGATAGGGGCATCATTACGCTCATGTTTCGCCAATAGCTCATCGGTCTTTTCAACGCTAAACAAGAACTCTGTTTTATATTTACCAGAGCCGATGAAGTCAACCAGCATCTTCTTATGGTCTCTTGGTGTTTCACCTTTGATTAAATCATTAAAGGTCTTGTAAATGGTATAAGTATTATTAAAGCCAAAGAGCTTTTTCAAAGCTTCCATGACTTGTTTGATAGCCATAGTAAAGCGATGCCAAGGAGTTCCTAGCTTAGCAGCCATCAGCTTCTCAGCATTGACCGCCCAGAACTCAGAAGGATTAATGTATTGATACATATCCTGAGAAGGCAGGATTCTCATAGCATGAGCAAAGTTCTCCTCTGAAGGCCTATCAACATAGTCAAGAACAGCCTTGAAATACTCTTGCGATTTGGTATCGGTATTCTTCTTAATAGCCTTTTCTAAACTAGCTCGCCATGCTTCGATGAGATTCTGCTGGGTCTGCGGATCCATCATCTGCTCTAATGTGTGCATGAGCTCATGGCGAATAGTGCCAGCATTGACAGCACCTGTCGTTTTATACAGGGTAATTAATCTATCGGCAGCATCAAACAGACCAGCTGCAGTAAATCCTTGCTTATCTTTAAAGGATTTGACAGACATCTTCAAACCGCTAAGCAAGGCAGGAGTATTGTTATAAATGTATTTAATGACATCTAGGACATCTTTACTGATGTTACCTTTATCATATTCATCTAAAGCCTTAGCCATGAAACGCTCTGGAGAATCTTTACGTTCTGCAGTTAATCTCTTATCTTCAGATAATTCTTTGGCCAATTGCTCAAGTTCAGTCAATCTACGCTGAACATCAATACCAATTTCGCCTTTAATAATCTTGCGTTTTTCAGCAGTGATACTACGTCTAGCTTCTGCGTGTTCTTTTACTTTATTCTCATGAATCCGAGCAATACGCTCCTTCATTTCCTTAGGAATAATAACGCTTGGAGTAACCGTTGCTTTTGGTGGAGCAAACATCTCTCTAGCTTTATCTTTAGGGCTAGAGGCAATCAGGGTATCTCCACGGTCATTGAGGATGTAATCGATGGCTGCTTTAGCCTTGGACTCATCGTAGACTCGTGTGTACATGGTATTGCCAGACTTGTAGAAGTCACCAGTAAACTTTAATAGTCCAGGATCTAAGAAGAATGTGCCACCCTCTTTTTTGGAGCTGGGGACATTAAACTGATACTGGTTGCCATGCTTAGAGATGCGTAATACATTGTCACCTGAAGTCACTACGCCATTAACTTCATTCATAAACCGCATAGCATTATCAGCGTTGGTAATACGAATAGGGGCTTCTCTCTGGGCTTTCTCAAAGTCATAGGTGCGTGGCATGAGAATACCTTGACCAGTCGTGCCATCAGATTTGGTGTAGGACATAATCTGCCCTTGATTCTTAACCGCATCAGAAGCAAAACCAGCCAAAATGTTACCTGTCACCATCCAGCGTTTCTCACGTCTGACATTAGATCCTTTATCAAATAGATCTATGAGACGGATCATCTCTGCTTTTTGAGTTTCTGGGTTATACCAGTTGATATAGTCTTCTTTATTTAACTGATATGTGCTACCAATCTGGGAGAAGTTAATCGTAATAGCTTTAGCATCACCGTTAGCCAAAGCAATATGCATCTTCCAGTCAGAGCCCGCAACAGGATTGGCTGTCTTCTTTTTATTCTCTAAATCGGTTACAACACCGTAGACAAATATGCCCTGATTGTTCTTAATAGAAATTGGTGTACCAATTGGATAGTTTCCTAAAATAGACTTAATATGCTGATACTGAAGGTTTAATTGACCTTTATAAGTATCAATCTTGACTTGGTCTGCACCCTTTTCTTGCAAAGCTGCCAGTTGAGCTTGCCCGTATTCAGCTGCTCGTTCTTTAACACCATTCAATAATTCATTAGTGATTCTATAACGGTCTTCTGACATATTGCTGCCAACACGCTCAGCAATCTTTTCATTTACCTCTTGGGAAGAATAAGGTTTAACTGTCCGTTTGACATCGACCTTTTCCATATAAGCTGGTTGGGCAAACAAAGATTGCTCACCTTTGTCTTCAGTAATTGGCTGGGAAGATAAAGTCACAGCATCGAGGTCAGCAGCTTTAGCTTCAAGCTTGTTGGTTCCCATGCTATTTTCACGATCTACTAAATCGTTATAGCGATCAATCAAGTCTTTGTAGATCTCTTCTTGCTCTTTAATTGGCAACATAGGAATGTAGCCAGTCAGTCTGCGAATATCATCTTCTTTGGCATCGGTTGGATCTTCAATCAAATCAACTACCCGTTTGCCACCAAGGGCTTCATGAACCTCAGGGTTATCCCGTAGATACTCTTGAGCAATCTGGCCACCGTAGTCATTCATAAAGTCTACGGCTCCTTCAGCTGTCACAGCAGACTTACGAGAAGCTGTTGTATTCGCATTTAAGGATGCCATCTTTTTGAGCAAGACCGCAGCTGGGCGCATCTCAGCTGGAATATCAGCCATCATCTGAGAGTAAGCTGGGGCTACCACTTGACCTGTTCTATGAACACGGCCTAGCATTTGCATATGGGTATCAATGTTCTTTTCTGGTTGAACAATGATCATATGGCGTTTGCGTTGATCTTTGAATTTGCTGGAAGCGTGTAAAGACAAGCCAGTAGATCCAGCTTGGTTCAAAATAATGACATCGGCTTTTCCAGTATTAAATGCATCAACTGCATTAACCCGCTGCTTGATATTGGCAGAACGAGACGTCAGGATTGGAATGCCGCTTTCATAGTTCAAAGTTGAAGTACGACCAGTGATCTCTTCTGTCTTGTATCCAGCTTTACGCAGCTCATTGTGCATATAGTCGATTGGGGATATTGGAGCAGAACCGAAGCCAGCATTCTCAATAAACTCTTGAATCTTTTTATATTGAGCTACCATGACTGGGCCCAGGTCTTCATCGGTCAGACGATACTGTTGTTTGCCCTGTGGAGTCTTGATGGTAAGCATCCGCTGTTTTTCAAGATACTTTAGGTATAAGTCTTTGAACGACAGATTTACTGGATCTCCAACATTGATTCCCATCTCATCGGCATAACTTTGCAAGAATGAGCCCATCGTATTGGAAACAGTCAATACAACCTTCTCGCCATTTTTAAGGCTTTCTATGGCGTGTTTGACAGAATCTTGGGCTTTCAAAGACAACAACATTTGGTCAATCAAGTTGTGCATGACTGAACCAAAGTTAGCCTGTTGAACCTGGGTCTTCTCGCCTTCCATGCTGGCTCTACCACCAGTCTGATCTAATGACTTTTGTAGATCTTTAACAGCCCCTTCTTTAGCACGGGAGAAAGCCAGAATGTCCCGCATAGAGGTAGCCATGTTTTCAGCCGTCTGCTTATCTACTTTAGTCTCTTGTGTTTGATAAGTAACGCCAGCAAAAGTTCTTTCTCTACGAATATATTGACCCACCTTAGTCAACATATTGGCAACGATCTGTTGCATTGGAATGCCACCTAGCTTAATTGCATCAGCCAGTTCATTGATGTTATTGACTGCTAACTTCATGTCTGTGCTGGAATATAAATCCATCACATCTGGGCGTTTAGCATAAGTAGCAGAAGAGAAGAATGTGCCGTAAGCGTTATCAACCAAGTCACGAACAAAAGCAGCACGGCCAGTAGCCAAGCTCTTGCCTTCAGATTCGTTAGCCCGCTGTTCTTTGCTACGGGCTTGAGTTTCACCAGCACCGCCAGCATTATGACTTTCGTCAAAGATCATGTAATTGCCAAGGCCAAACTCTTTGATAAAGCGTTGACGTTCTGTTTCTTTACCCTTAACACTTTGCAGCTGGCTATAAGTTGTAAAGATTACCTTGTAATCGCCAAGGCTTTCTTTTTCTCGCATAGCCTTTAATATGTCATCTAAAGCTTTGCCAGACTTTGGAGCTCTTAACGTAAGGTGATTTTCTGTTACCTCATTACCAACTTTGCGGTATAAGGTATAAGGAATAGCTTCACTAGAGTTGGTAATTAAGATTCTTGGCTTGGCAGTGTCTAATCCAAGTTCTTTAGTCATGCCGATATCATCCATATCACGGATCATATCGGAGTAAAGGTTTGGCTTTTCAGTAACAAAGATAGGCACTTTGTCGTTTTCGATAGCATACTTAATCATCGCAGCTACAACACGACCTTTACCGATACCAGTTTGGTCACCAATAATAAATCCTTTGCCAGCTTCGGCATTGCGGATGGCTAATGTTAAAGCATCAACTTGCTCAGCTGAGAACTTCTCTTTAAGTGTCTCAGGATCCATGTGCAAGGCTTCTGCCACATATTCATCAACATTACCTACTTCGTCCTCTACCTTAGAGATTGATTCATCAATTGATTGAGCCATCGCTTTAGGAACTAATGTTCCAACAGAAGCTGCTTGTGAATGTGGCTCGTATCCTACTTGATGTCCTGTTTCAGTCTCTTGGCCTCTGCGGTCTGCTAATCCAGACTCGACTCGTGTACCTGAGACAACGCTAGGGCCACCCACTGGGCTAGGCTCGTTTCTTGCAGCGCCTTCTCTGCCACTGGGTCGCTTTTCTCCACCTTCGCTGGGAACGGGTCCTCGATTGCTGCCACGTTCAGGTTCGTTAGCAAGTCCAGGTTGTCCTGCACTAACGCCTGCCCCAGTTGGTTCGGGTGCTCCACGTTTGCTAGGCTCATTCTCAGACACGCCTCGTCTGCCGCCTTCTGTGGGTCTTGCTCCTTGAACACTAGGCTCACCACTCGGTCTGCCAGTGCGTTCACCCACTGCTTCTGGTTTAGGTTCCCCTGTGGGACGTTCACCGATGTCAGCTCTGGTGGGCACGACATTTTCTCTGGATACCACGCTAGGTTCATTTAATTTCTCCTTGAGTTGCTCATAAGAGCTATAGATCTTTGGTAGGTCTGCAGCAGGCAACATTCTTTGGGACTTGCCTTGGCCATGAATAACGATGACATCTACTGGGTAGCTGGCACCTTGTTTTGTATATAGACTTCCAGCTACTGTAAAGTGATCAGTAACATTGAAATGGTTATATAAATAGGAATAGAAATTGCGTTTAGAAGACTGACGATACCCTTCCCGTCTTGCCTCTTCATTTTCAGCACGGACACCACCAAGAATTAATACGGCCTTGTAACGTGGATCTGCACCCAAACCACCCAAAGATTCCAACGCAATAGCATGGTCTATCTCTCTGGTATTAAAGTTTGCATATTTAATATGAAATGTTTCACCTACAGAGCCAAACGGAGGATTGGCGATTAAAGCATCAAAAGCATATGGGCTGACATCCATAGCATTTTTATTGGTAATATTTGCGCCTGGGAAAATGCGTTTAAGCATTTCATAACGGCTAGTGTTTAATTCATTAGCCTGAATATCGGTATTATTTTCTACTCCAAGCAACAACATTCCGTTGCCAGCAGTTGGTTCATATACTTTAGTATTGTTTGTAACACCAGCTAATTTAGAAGCAATGTAGGCCAGTGGAGCTGGAGTAGAATAAGCCTGCTCACGAACACTGGTCGAAGACCGAACAGCCAGATTGGGTTGCTGGTTATACAGATTTACTAAACCATCATAGATCTCAGAAGGCTTTCTATTTTTATGGGCAATCTTCTGTGCAGCAAGAACTACGCCCACCTCTACCGCTTCATCAGCCTGTTTAGCAGCCTGTGTACCAGCTTCAATCTTTTGGCCAGTCATATCAGAAATAAACTTACGGGCTTCTACGATAGTTCCAAAGCTATTGCCATACAAGAAGTGTTGTGAGATAGCTTCTGCAATCTTGAACTTGCCATCTGGTGTAGCTAAGTCAACCTTAATTTCAGCTTTAGGAGCTTCTTCTTCTAGCTCTTCTAATTTCTGAACACCAGCCACTTCAGCAATTGGGGTCGCTTGATCTGGATAGTTACCAGACATTCCAATATAAGCACCCTGCAAGTGATTAAGGTTAATTTTGTCTGCTGCTTCTTTACCAAACTTCTCACGGATTGTGTCCCTGACAAACTTGGCTGCCGCCTTGAACTTGTGATAGCCCAGACGGAAAGCAGCATCCATTAAACGGGTAAGGATTGGCAGAAGACGTTGTTCGTCTTCTGGCATCATATTCATACGAGTATCTTTACTTGCCAACCATGCGAGGTCTGCTAATGCATCTTCTAAGTCCTGTTTGGCTTTTGCTTCTGCAGAAAGCTCAACCTTTTCTTTGGGACGTAAGTAATTAACTAATTCTTGATAAGTAGATTCGCTATTTAATCCAGCTTCGTCTGCACCTTTGCCACGATAGAAAGATTTTCTTTTACCAGTTTTAAGTTGAATCAACCCCATTTCTTCCAGTTTTTTAAGCTCTGGAAGGGCTTCTGGATTCATTTCAACATCTTTGCCAGCAGACTTTAGTGCTGAAAATGCAAGGCGTGGATCAATATCATCAGCGTATTTTGCTTTAGCTTCTTCGTAACCCTCTTGCCGTTTAATCATGGCATCTGGATCTTCAGGAGCCTTTAGCTGTGCTTCTGCTTTTTGTTTCTCTTGGCGCTCTTGGTTTATTTGAGCTTGTGTCTTTTCTTCAGCTGGTTCAGGGGCTTGTTCAGATACTTCTTCAGGCGCAGCTGCAGCTTCAGTTGGAGCAGCCTTTTCCTCAGCCTTGGGGACATTATATGGCTCTGCCTTTTTAGCTTCTTCCTGAACATAATCAATTGCCTTTTGCTTATCTTCTTCATTGTTACCAAAATTTCTGGCAGTAACTAATTGATTAGCATCTTTGTCAACCAAAACAGCTGTATAGCCGTTATCATTCTTTACAACACGATATTCTGTGTTTTCACCCATATCAACTGGAGGAATAATTTCCTCTGGTGCTACTGGGGCGGCTTTCTCTACAGGTCTTGGATTTAACTTTTCAAAGATGGCCATTGTTGTTTCTTGCACATCTTTGCTTGGCTTAATATCCAGATCACGAGCTAATTTATTTAACTCTTTAACATTAATATTTCCTGTTTGATCAGCTTGATTTACAAGATCTTCAAGCTTCATTGAAGCACGAGCATGAAGTTCTGGCTCAATTTCCTGTGGTGTTGCCTCTGGAGCAACAGATGGAGCTTTTGGAGCAACAGGCTCTTCTAAGTCTTCTGGAGACACTAAACCCTTTTGTACTGCCTCTGGAACTACAGGGGCTGTTGAGGCTACTGGTGCAGCAGCTTGTGGCGCATTTGGAGCTTGCGGAGCTTGTGGGGCTTGTGGGGCAACACTAGGTTCTGCTTTGGCTCTAGCACCAGAGAATGCACCGCCAGGAGCACCACCTAATGCACCATAAACAAAGTTAGCAAACGCATCTGTACCGATTTCTTTACGAACTGTCTTGTCAATACCTAAGTCACTGGCGATGCCATCGGCTACTTCATTTAAACCTTGTTCTGTGGATTCGGCTAAAACACCTTTGCCCATCTGAGAAATGATTCTGGCAGCACGATTCTTAGCAGAGGACAGCAAGGCTTTATCAAAACGGCCTGCTAATAAGTTACCTGTAAATGCACCACCCAGAGTATCAGTTATGCCTTCAAATGTTCCAGCAAGGTCAACTGCCTTCTCTTTAGTCATCGCCCTAGCTAACTTAGGCTCGTAGCCACGGGCTAATAAATCTTTAAAGTATGGACTGTTTTCTGCCAGCTTTTGGTCATTCATGCCATCGATATACTGTATGGCGTTGCCTGTGGCTTCACTAGCACCCTGACCAAAGCCCATCGATGTCATGTAAATTGGATTCTTTGTAGCTACCGTAGCTACCATCGCAGGGAAAGAAGATCCAAACACTTGGGCAAACTGACCAGCTACTCCTAAGGCGGTAGGGTTTTTACCAAAACTGATACCAGATAAATCGCCTTTGGCAACCTTAGCCAAATCTAAAGTGGGTTGAAAGTCTTCTAAAGCTTTCTGCATTTCTCCAGATTCAGTGCTGCGAATTTGAGAAGCTTTTTTAATACCAGCTTCAGTGAGCTCACGCAAGGTCTTTGACTTACCTCTAGCAATGACTTCATCTAATGCAAGTTCAGCTGGCTTAGTTGGAATTAATTCAGTTTTAGCTTCTTTACCAGCAAAGATTGGAGGCAAACCTAAGCTAGTAGGAATGGCATTGATCAGTTTTTCTGGATTAGCAAGAACATTTAAAGCTTCTGTTGGAAGGTTAAATGTGCTTCTTTGGGATTGCATGAGGCCAGTTTGCAGAGCCTCAGGAGTTCCATAAATACCTGGGAGAGCACCAGCAGCGGCTTCTTTACCTACATCCTTTAAGGCTGTAACTGGGGTATAAGGAACTACTGTGCCACCAAATTGCTCAACTAATTTTGATAGGTCTTCTGTTTTCTCTGCAGGAGCTTGTTCGGGAACCACGGTTCCACCGTACTGCGATGCCAGTTTTTGCAGATCATCCATCAAATTTTATCCTTTTGTACTGCTATTTTACTACGGTGTTATAGGTGCTGTCTGCCCTGATAATGCTTTATATTGTGGTGAAGCTATAAATGCGTTTGCTTGTGCTTGTGTTGGGAAAGAAATAGTCTTACCCGCTACAGTCACATTTACAGGGGCTGATGCAGCAGCTGGGGCAGCAGATCCTGCGGGTGCTGGAACAGCTGGTGCAGCTTGGACATCTGGTTTAGCTAAACCAACCAATGTTCTTTCATCTGGAGCCATATTGTTCCATGCTTCCAATCTGGCCTGATTCCAAACATCTGGAGAATTAGCATCAAAGTTAAAGGTATTCTTATTGTTTTGGACAATGGCTCTATATGCATCCCCAACCGTCTTAGAATACTTCTCACGGGCAGCAGCAGACAGAGCAGCCATCTTGGCATCAATACCAGCTTGGCGGGTAGCAGCAGCTTGAGCAAGGCCAATTTTCTTAGCTTCTTGTGTGCCATATACTTGTGCCATAGTTTGCGTAAGGGCATCTCTGCGGGCTTGGTCAGCTTTAGCGGCTTCCAATCCAGACTGTCCAGTAGCTTTCTGTAGGGCAGAAATATCGCCCATTCTTTGAGCAGATTTATTTAATGCGTTCTCAGCAGAAGATCCCAAGGCAGTAGCAAACTGGTTAAATCCACTTCCTGGTTGACCTGGTTTAGCCTGCGCCATACCTACGCCTAAATGGGTCAAAAACTCAGGAATTAACAATGATCTTTGTTGTGCTAATGCTGATTTTTGCTCTTCCATGTAAGGTTTAATGGCCTCAGATACAGTGCCTTTACCAGACTTTTCTTCCGATAAACGATCAGCCAAAATAGAAGCTAAATCTAGCTCACCTTTTTTACCACGGGGAATTTCGTTACTTTTGACTTCGTCACCTTCGGCAAAAGCAATAATTCCACCACCAGCCATCTGGGTCATATTAGGAGGAGTAGCAATAGCTCCTACACCATTACGATCCATTGGAGCCTGAGCCGTTTGTTGTGGCAAAGGCTGGGATAACATAGCACCCGCTTGTGGATTATTCTTGATGTAACCATGCATTTGCTCTAGTCCTTGAGCATTAATCTTTGCCATTGGACTAGATGCTGGGTTCTGTTGAACTTGACTTAATTGTTGGTCGCTCATCATATTCATAGGCACAGCTGAACCGCCCATAGCCATAGCTTTTACTTTACCGCCCTTAGCTACTTTTGTAGCAGCGTTATACATACCTGCTGCGCCTAGACCCGCAATTCCTAAACCAGCTGCTTGCGTAGCCGCATTTGGAGCTGCTTGGTACATCGATGTTGAGGACTGTTGCATTGGTAAACCACGGAGCATCGCATTGAGCTGACCCAATTGCATATAGGGATACTGCTGTGCTGTAGCGTAGTTTTGTACAGCTTGATTAATAATCTGTTGTTGCTGACCTTGTTGCTGTCCACCATATTGGTTTTGCATATTAGCAATACCTTGCTGTGCAGCTAACTGCTGACCACCGATGCCTGCTAATTGATTAGCACCACCCATTTGAGAAGCAAGAGCTCCTGCTTGAGCTTGCTGACCTTGTAATCCTAGGTTAGCCCCAAACTGTTGGGCTTGTTGTGCGTTACCAAATGCAGTGTTATAGCCTTGTGCAATAGCTTGTTGAGCAGCCAGTTGGCCGTTTTGTTGTGCTAAAGAGTTAGCTAAAGCTTCACGAGATCCACCAAAAGCACCTCTAGAAGTTGCAGCCGCTTGTTCAGCAGCACTTTGAATGCCAGTCTGTTGTCCTAGTAACTGGAGTTGTGGAGCTAAAGATTGTTGAATATAAGGGTTCATGTAAGCGCCAATAGAACCATTGGTTGCTGCTTGGTTATATTGATTACCCGCTTGACCCATCTGTCTGCCCAAACGTCCAAACTGATTAATGTCTTGCATTGTTTGATTAGAGGCAGCACCATACTGACCTGGAACTTGCATATTAGCTGCAGTAGATTGAGCTTGTTGTTGAAGCGGGCTAAAGCCAGCTACATAATCTGAGGGATTTTGGCTATAAGGAACATAAGCATTAAACCCAGTCATTGATGGGTTATAAATTTGTGCCTGCGCAGCATTGAGCATATTCGTAACATATGGCTGTGCATAGTCAGGAATATTGGTATTGGTTACTGTTGTATTAGTGGGTCCTGATGGGGCTGGAGCAGATCCACCGCCACCATAAATCATTCCACCGCCAGCTTTACGCTGAGTAACAGATTCCCCTAGGGGTTCACCTAAAGCATATAGTTGGCGTTTTGAATAATACATATTTATCCTAATATCTTTGAAAATACTTTGTCCGTCTGTTTATATCCTAAATACTCAAATAACTTGGTATTGTCTAAATGCACTTTAGTGTGCATCACAATCCGTTGCACTCCTCTATCTTTCAATACTTTTTCAGCATATTGAAATAGTTTAATTCCTACTCTACCTTTGCGAAATTCCTTTTTCACAAAATATAAATCTTCTGTTGCCGTAATGCATGACTTGTAATGTAAGTGTGGACTTACAAAAAATATAATATAGCCAATTAACTCTGCATCATTCCTACAAGTAATACAACGCAACATTCCAGCTGCTGCACATCTTTTATAAGCCTCATAATCTGGCTCATATGGAAACTCTTTTGTTACACATAACTCTTCATAATGCTCTGGGAAGAGTCTTTCAAACTCATCAACAAACTTAAATCCATCAACATCTTCGTAGATAATCATGCTGGTAAGTACTTGTAAGCCTTTGTATCTTTTGCAATATCTTTAGTTTTAGCTCTTGCTGCTTTAATTCTATCCATCATGGCATACAGTCTTTTTGCACCCGCATCTGTAGAACCATTGCCCAGTTCAGATACTATTCTTGCTGGAATAACAAACTCGCCATCAGCCAATCTTGCTGGTTGTTTGCCACCAATTGTAGCTGGGATACCATCGCTTACGCCATCTCCAGGGCCTTTAAGTAAACGTCCACCGTCAGAATAAGAACCTAAATGACCATCTTTTATACCGCCATCAGCTACACCGCCAGAGGCCATTCCAAAAGAAGATGAAACTGCTTGTGCTAATTGATCCAATTTGGCTTGTTCAGCTTGTTGTGCGTTATAAGCTGGTGAACCCACCATTTGCAATGGATCAATAGCATATCCAGCCGTTTGGGTACTAGTAGGACCAGTCCCAGTATATGAGCCTGCGCCTTGACCAAATGATCCTGCGCTTTGGCCAATGGGTTGGCCTTGACTGATGGAAGCTAAATTACCACGAACAAGAGGAGTACGAGAGTTATATTGAGCCATAGCTGCCTGCAACTGTAATGGGCTCATAACATTTGCTTGGTATGGGGTCTGACGATAATCTTGGTACTGTGGGTGATATATGGGTGAACCACCATCAGCCATAGCCATTAAACCACCTTCTTTAGCAGAAGTCTTTTTTGAATTTTCTGCAATATCTTGCTGTGCTGCAGCCTCTGCCGCCTGTTGTGCAGCAGTGGTTGTTTCAAACTCTCCAAGTTGACCAATAGGCTGTAGACCTTTTGCTACGGCAATCTTATGAGCTTTCATCAATGCGGTTGGGGACATTTTGGCATATTCAGTATCACTTAATTGATACACACCATTTTTAGAACTGTCTTGACCAGCAGCAATTTGTTGAAGCTGGGATTCAGAAAGTTGTGTAGGCATTGTGGCAGAAGCAATTCCTTGCTGTAATTCATTTGCACCAGTAACCATACTTCCGTAATCTGCTCCAGAATATTTAGGAATATCCATTAGACCACCACCAGCAGCATAAATAGTTGCTCCTGGAGACTGTACAGCTGGTGTGCCAGTCATTGGGTTATATGGAACTTGTGTGTAATTTGGAAACGAAGCTTGGTAATGTGGGTTTGGTACGGTTGGATTAGATGCAGCAAAGTTAGGGGTGCCATCAGGATTTCTTGGAATAGTTCTTAATCCCATAGGATTAGCATTATCTGTAGCCGTAGATGAAGCTGATGGGACCGCTGTCCTTTGTTTATTCAACATACCAGTTAAAAGCGGAGCAGCAACTGCTGCAGTAGCCCCAGGATTTGCTGAGATTACAGATCCTATGCTACTTAAACCTGATCCCATGTTGGATAAATTTTGGGCAAATGTTGGATTAACTACATTGCTTGCTAGTGAAGCGTTGGCTTGTCCTGCCGCATTAACTATGCTTGATGGGTTTGCAGCATTTAATACTGAGCCTTGCATTTGACTTAATTGATCTGGAGATAAATTAGGGAAATTACTTGGCGTAAGAGCTTGTTGGGCAGCAACTTGATTTACACTTTCTGTAGTTGCGGTTGGGAATTGACTTGCAATTTCAGATTGTGAAGCATTAAAGGCAGCATTTCCTACATCACCACCCGCTTGTGTTAATGATTGAGTGCCAGCGGCCTCAAGACCACCAGCCAAATTACCACCTCCCCAAGCACCTAAACCAGCCATTAAACCTTGGGTAAGACTGCCTGTTAAGGCATAATCGGCAATACCTACTCCACCTGCTACAAGTGGCAATAATTCAGGCGCAAATGCAGCTGTAGCCGCACCAATAGCCATAGGCAAAATAGAACTTAAAAACCCTGCTTCGGGTAAACCCGTAGATGGGTTAATAGTCAATGATCCACCCTTGCTCTCAGCAAGCTTTTGCATGGCATTTAGCTCACCAGTGGTCATATGGACTAAATGGGTATCCTCACCACGACCATGTGATTCTAAATGTTTAGCTATTAGGGGTAGACTCATATCTGTCCTACGAGGTTATTTGGAGATAATTTTACCATTTAAACTGCAGTTCCACTAGCATTTACCCATTTGGAACCGTTATACCAAACAGGATAACCTAAGGTGGTATCAAAGTAAAACTGCCCAATTTGCAAGTTGTTTAGGGGCCTATTGACTTTTGTCCCATAATTGGGCGTTGAAACGGAATAAGAGAAGTTATTTAACTGGTTAAAGTAAAGCCGTAATACGTTTAATATTTGGTTCTCAAACTGGGCATCATAGGTCAATGGAGCTACGACTGGTAAGTTTGGTGGCGTTGGAACTAATGGTGTCCCGTTATAGTTAAAGTATGCTGGGATTGTCATTATCTTCTGCCATCAGGTCTAATGTCAAAACGAGGAATACCGAGCTGCCAGGCTACGCCTATGGTGTTAGAACTGATTCTAAAGGCCATTTGGCGGCCTCTTAAACGGGTATAGACTTGACCAGTAAACTGTTGAACGGTGTATTCTGGGACGTTGATATAGTTATTGGCACTTGTTACCGATGGGCTATCAGCGTTGCCATAGGCAGATCCTGAGTTCTGTCGTGGCAATAATTGAATTGTGACAGTAGGATTATTTACTTTTGATCCGTTGAAGTTTACGTCTGGAAGCATTCTCCAAACAAAGCCAAAGTGTTGTCCTGAATCCTGTGGGCTGATTTCAACATCAGAAGACTGCAAATAAGCATAAATTGGTTGAGTACTTGATGTGGAATTATCGTCAGTACCGCTTTCTTGGTTCAATAAAATACTGTTTCCATCAGTAGATGTCATTTGGGTAGAAGAAACAGTCTGTGGAGAATTTACCGTATAAGTTCCTACTCCTCCGCTTCCAGACCCAAGGGCAGTAATCTGTGTGCCATTCCCCACACCAAGGCCAAGAATGGTTTGTCCTACATTAATAGTGCCAACGGTCATGGCGGTTACTGTTAATGTTGTTCCCGAAATAGAACCAGTAAAAATAGCATTGGTGTAATAGCTGGCTGTTAATGGTGTTCCTAAAACGCCAGATTGATACCATGCAGTGCGGCCCATAGTGCCGTAGTACCAAACATTATCTAAGTAGTTATAGATGACATATTTATCAACAATATTGTTTGGATTAGCATAGTTGCCATTATTTCCATCAATTGAACAGTAGTACCACCATACTT
>Ga0208253_1000117_pt1 | contig 35924 bp, 33 predicted proteins | sample CryBogCBE10Oct08_FD_184573 | JGI IMG/M metagenome (GOLD analysis project Ga0208253, IMG submission 184573) | Freshwater microbial communities from Crystal Bog, Wisconsin, USA - CBE10Oct08 (SPAdes) | ecosystem: Environmental > Aquatic > Freshwater > Lake | place: Crystal Bog, Wisconsin, USA...
ACCACACGGTTCAATTTTTGGTAGTTTTTAAAATTTAAAACCACTAGACTAGAAGGGCTATCGTACATAATCTTCACCCCACTGAATAAAACACTAAAAAAAGTAGTATTATCTAAAAGACCTAGAAACCAAAACAGCATCCCCTCATTATACGCAAGAGAGCCATACCTCTCCTCATCAAAGCCAATCAGTCTCAACCAATCCGTATATCGACCATTCTCAGGCCGAATATAAAAAAAATCACTACTTGCAAAATTATGAACGCGCTGACTGACAAACTCTCTTAAAGCTTTTCCTTCTAAGGATCCAAAATTTTTTAAAAATGCCTCAGCAACTTTGCAACGATTGAGCATAACGTATAATCTATGATCACGAATGAAACTCTCTCCCCATTCTGTGGATACTAATGAACGAGATGAATCTTCATTTTTAAATTCTTTAATCCATTCATTTTTCAACCATAACCGTTCCAAATAATCAGAATCCCGCTCTGCTACTTCTAAATAATCAAAATTCAGACTATCAAAAGCTTGCAAATCTTTTCGCGCTAAGAAAGCTCCCTCATCATCATAAACATGTATGGCAGGCTCTCGAGCACAACCTAAAATCAAAAAAAGAAAAAAACTTGCAAACTTCACAAATCAACCCATCATGATTTAAAAAATCATCTGAAAAAAAAAGCCACGCATGATACTCATGCCTGAAAAAATACTAAAATTAGCACATTTTACACGAAAATACCTGAAGAGTCAATAAAAAACCCAAAAACTAAACTCAATTAATTTTAAAACCTCAACACACCCCATTCACAGCATTTCTGAACCTCTGACTTCCCCCCAGGAAAAACGCCTGTTCAGACACCAAACCTCACCTGCTTTCCTCAAGACGCTGATCAACAGGAGGGGGATCTGAAGTTTTCTGGCAATAAAAAGAAAGAAACAAACAAGAACCCTCGCCTTATATCACTCAAGTTTCAAGTTTTTTTGTAACTATTTGATTTTAAAAGGATTAAGCAAAACGCTGAGTTTTAAAAAAAATCAACAACTTCAATATTTTGCATAAATTTCAGGAAAAAACTTGAAACTCGAGTAAAACTATCTTGAATATCTATCTTAATGCTTGGTTCATTATTTTAATGTGGTCATCTGAAAAAACTAAATTAACAATACTTTTTATATCTATTGACTCACAGAGATTATGAAGAGCATACGAATCTATTTAGTCTCACGAGTGCAATGCTCGTGTATTAATAACTGTTGATTCTCTGATCATAAAAAATATTTATTCTCAAATATTATACTAATTAAAATCAATTAAAAAATTAAAAATATATAACATTTATTACATTCTTTTCTCATCAAAAATTAATAATAAACTATTTTTTTTGTATTTTTTGTTCTTGGTTGTTTTCTCTTATATGTGTCTTTTTTAAATTATTTATTTTGTACGTATGGATCTTCGAGCTTGCATCAAGAATTAGAATTAATAATTAATTATTTTTTTCTGATAAATTTTAGCTAAATAATAAAAATATTTTTTCAATATAAAAATCAGGTTGATGATTCAATTAAGACGCAGGTCTTTTCTAATTATCACATTATTTACATTTTTTGTCATCTGTTTATTTTTTAAGTTATTGAAAAAATAGCGATCTATTTTAATGTCTATGCGTCTTTTAAAATTTTTAACATAAAAACATTAATCTTTGTGATTTTAAGAAATTTGTGTTTGTTTTAGAAAAAATAGTTTACAGATGATTGTCTAAAAATTTTTATATTCTATATAAAATTGTTGATACATATATTTTTTATTCTTTTTTTGTATGCGTACGAAAGTTGCATCAATGTTAGTTATGAAAAAAATAAATTTTTTTATGATAATAAGTTTCTTGTTCTTTCAGTCTTATTCTGTAAATGCTATGCATCACGATACTCTAAACGTGGGTGCATTAATAGGAGGAGGTACTGCCGCTATATTGTTAGGTGCCAATTGCTGTAAACATTTATATGTAGCTGAACCAAAAGAGGAGAATAAACCAGGTCAAGATGAAGAACGACATTTCAAAAAGGATGAACCTATTAAAACAGACGAACAACCAATCAGACGGATCGTGCGGACCGAATCTAATGGATCAGATAAATCTAGCAATGAAAGTGTTTCATCTACTAAAGCAGTGGTACATACAGATGAATTTACGGAAAGTAAGAGTAACGGTGAGAAAAATGAAAAACTTTCAGACGAAAGCAGAAGAAATGATTCTGTTAGAAATGATTCTTTTGCTGAAAGGAAAAAATTCTCTTGTTTCCCATCTATGAGGTTATGTCAAAAGAAAGATCACTGTCATCATAACTTTGACAATACAGTAGATTTTATAAAGGAGTCATTACAAGGAGATACATCTACTCAAGTGGAAACCCCCCCCGATGCAAGAATCTTAGCTCGTGAACAATTTCGAAACGGCTCACAGGCAAAAGACAGTGATCAACGAATCATAGATGAAAGAAAAAATATTGAAATGAAAATACATGATCCAGGAACAGAAGCTAATAATACAAGAGAAGGAAATAATTCGCATCAGTTAGCTGAAACGTTATGCAATGCAGCAGGCTGTGTAAATACTGCTTTAAGTACAACAGGAAATTATGCGCTTGCTGGAGCAAAGTGTGTACGTAATAGATTAGTAAGTGCAGCTACGGCTGCATGCAATGTAGCTACGAATGCATGCAATGCAGCTACGAATGCATGCAATGGAATAAATATTAATAATTGCACGATTGGAAATTAGAGATTCACAAAACATCTTTTATGATAAAGCTCTCGATCATGTATTTGCATAAAAATAAAAGATCGAGAGCTTATATCCCGGATTCCGCACCAAAATATAAAAATATTTCGAATTAGCAAAAAAGTAGTACAGAAAAGAACACTCCCCCCCTACCAAGTTAAAATTTGGAGCTTGAGAGGGTAGACAAAAGTCTATGATACAGATACGATGGGATATCTCGCATCAGAGTGAATTCTGAGGTATGAGTTTTTTAAGTTTATGCCTTTTTATACCTCTGAGACTAAAAGCCTAGATAGTACCCATTCTGCTAGAGCAACATCTTGAGCCCCAATACCTGAAAAGTCTGCGATGATGGTTTTTGCAATTTCAGGAATGCCTGATTTTAGTACTGTCCCGAGTTCTAGGAGTGCATCCTGTGGGATGGTATTCGCTCTCAAGGCCCTTGCAACATCTCCGAATTTTGCAGCTTGTAGCTTGCTGTCGACGATGATCCTATCAGCTTGAGCAAAAAGTTCATAAGAGAGTTCGCTTTTGTGCCCATCATCGCTTCCGAGTGCAATAACAGCCTTTTTTGATCCTTGAGGGATGTTTTGAATGATAGGATGCTGAGAGGAGGTAGCCGTAAATATTATGTCACATTGTTCAACTAGATCCTCCACACAATCACATACTGAATCCGTGATACTTGTGGCTTGAGCGTGATTGCGTGCATAAAGCATAATATTGGTCTGAGGATATTGCATTCTTAATAAAGTATAGAGCTGACGTGCTAAATTACCGCTTCCAATCATGCCAATATTCGAAGGCTTTCCAGGGATGATTTCTAGCACGAGAAGTCCAGCAATCGCTGTTCTCAGCGTTGTCAGAAAGCCTTGATCTTCTAAGATTGCTTTTACCTCTCCCGTACTCACCTCAAATACCAGGATCAGTCCATGATGGCCTGCTTTACTGCTATTAGCTATTTTAATGAACAAGTTTGGACTACCTTTTTGATAGCCCCCTTTGACGTGGCAATCTCCTCCTACGGCAGGGAAAATAAATTGCATGGGTGCAGGTACATCGTATGCACCTAGTGAAAAATCTATAAATGCGGATTTTTGGCAACGGATCAATGCTTCGATTGATTGAGGTAGCTGTATCTTTTTTTGAATCTGGTTAAGATGAAAGATTTTCATGATGTAAAAACTCTTTGAACTGATCAAGGCATTCGGGCATGTTTTTGCGACCAAACCCAATCCTAAAATAGTTGCTGTTATCGTGATAAAGCGATGCAGGCATTAGGAGTACCTTTTGTGTACGCACTAATTTGTCGCAGAACGAATCGACAGATTCTGTGCCTTTGTAGCTCACAAAACCAACACAACCACCTTGCGGGCGTGTCCACTCAAATAAATATGAATATTCCAAAAAGAACTGATCAAGAAGCCTTAAGTTATCGTTGACAATTTGATTATTGCGTTGCAAAATTTTTTTTTTATTACTCAGTGCTATAATCGTTAATGCTTCAGAAGGTGCACTATTGCAGATAGACGTATAATGCTTCTTATGCTCGATTTTTTTAAGCATCTCCTTGTTTTGACATGCAATCCAACCTATGCGAAGACCTGCCAGACCAAAAACTTTACTCATAGCTCCAAGCGATAATCCTCGGTGGTATAAACAAGACACAGGGGAGGCCCATGGACGATGAGGCTGTCCTAGAAGACGATAAACTTCATCAGAAAAAATCCAAATGCCTCGAGATTCACATAGATGTATAAGTGATTTTAACTCATCTTCTTCGATCACTTGACCTGTAGGATTATGGGGAAAATTAATCACAATACCCTTCGTATGCTGTTTGAGGGCTTTTTTAATGGCATTGAGGTCAATACGCCAATGATACTCCTTCTTCAGGGGTATTTCTGTGATGGCAGCTCCTTGGAGTTTGGGAATCTCAAGAAGCGATTGATAGCAGGGGGTTAAAACGATGATATGATCACCTATTTCTATTAAGGCATGAAGAGCACAAAAGATGCCTTCTTCAGCTCCTGTCAGCATGAGTATATTCTCTGATGGCAGACCCGGATACAGGAATTCAGCTACCTTCTCGCGAAGCCTAGGTAAGCCTGCAGTCTGCGTGTAACTCAGGCGTAAATCATCCCAAAAGTTTTTTTCTTCGTTCGTTGCCATAGCTAAGAGCTCTGACATAGCCAAGCTTTCCGCATCTGAGCAGCATAGCAAGTACTTGGCTGAGAATTCGTATTTTGTGAGGTATTCCTCTAATTTAAAGACATTCATTTTTGCTCGCGTGAAATCAGCGTTTTTTATATCATGGATAATGTTTATTCAGGAATTATTTTAGCCATGAAAATCCATCCACTCAATAAATGAATTATTTTTATTTTTTTGCTCTGAGCACGTTAAGTCATTTCGCAAGTCTAGCATATTGCTGGTAGAAAAAAAACTTGTTTGCCAAAAGAGCTATGCTCTTTTTCACCTGAAGGCATCATAAGATGAGCGGTTCGCTTCTTGTCAGAGGTCTTTCTCAAGAACTCTTTTACCCTTCGTGGAGAAAACTTAAACATTAAATTATAAAAATTTATAAAAAGAGCTCAAAAGACCAGATGTGACCCTTGAGAATGAAGATGGATTGCCTTTCATGACTTAACTGTATTTTTGGGGCAAGGTCCTTTTTCTCTGAAATTAGCTCTTGCTTTGAAGAGGGGGGCAAGGACGAACTTTCATTTCATGAATTCAGTTCTTGTTTCATGGATGGGAAAAAACTTTTTACCATAAAAAATGATGAGGTAAATAGTACAAGGTATTAGGAACATAATAAAGATTCATGTCTATTCCAAAAATAGGCATCGCTTGTTGCAATAGGTAGTAGTAAAGGTAGTATTGCTCGGTATAAGGGAAGGAATAAAATGGATATGTGTTTGGGGTTCCTTGTAAGTAAAATAAGTTTAGGGTATAAAGCACGTAATAAATGTTATACGACATTGATTGCATCATGGATTGAGCGTATAGTTGCATATTGTAATTTGTTCTTACGTCGAAAAGATTTAACGCCATTTCTCGATAATTCTCTAATACTCTGTCAATATAATCTTCTTGTAGGGAAGAAAAGTGACGAGAGACTCTACCGTAAGATTGTCGATTTTTTTTAGAATAAGGATTGATGATCTTTTGAATAGATCGGGCGATATCCTCTTCATCCTCGTTGAGTTGTTCGGGAAGGGTATTTTTTTCTGCAATTCTTAGTAGCTCTGCGAGTTCCTTTTCTGATAATACGATTTTTTGGCTTCTATTCATTTTTGATGCTTGGTTCCTATAAGGGGGAAAAGCATAGCTTAGGTGAGATATAAAAAAATTCAGACTTAAAAAGAAATAAAAAAACTTCTTGTTTTTAGTAACAAAAGGCATAGCTTGCTCCTAGACTCAGTAATTTATTAAAAATTAATTTGAATCAGAGTACCATAATAGCTTCTATCAATCAAGTTTTATTATAAATAGACTTTTGCATTCAGTGATGAGAAAGTCAAGGTGTTTTAGGGAATCAGGGGGCCTCTGCCGCTTTCCATTGGTAACCCAGCTCATCCATGAGTTTTTGGTCTTCTTCTATGCTCGGATTAGGGGAAGTCAGCAATTTTTCTCCAAAAAAAACTGAATTTGCCCCTGAGTAAAAGCAAAGAAATTGTGCTTCTTGGGACATCCCTAAGCGTCCCGCACTTAAACGAATCATGGAGCTTGGGTGGGTGATTCTGAGGGTGGCAATCACTCGTACTATATCAAAATTACTTATTTTTTCTTGCTTTTCTAAAGGAGTCCCTGCAAAAGCAACGAGAGTATTGACGGTGATGCTTTCAGGGGAAGGCTGAAAAGAAGCTAGTTGCTCGATGAAAGCGATGCGGTCTTCGTGACTTTCTCCCATGCCAAGGATACCGCCTGTACAAACCCGTAATCCTGCTTCACGCACATGTTCAAGGGTCTTCAGGCGATCATCATAGGTTCGAGTCTGGACGATTTTCTCATAAAAAGCGCGTGAGGTGTCAATATTGTGGTTATAAAATTGGAGGCCTGCGTCTTTGAGTCTTTGGGCCTGAGTCAGCGTGAGCATGCCTAGGGTACAGCAGGTTTCTAATCCTTCTTCACGTACCGTTTGTACCAATTCAAGGACACGATCAAACTCAGGGCCGTCTTTGACATGCTTCCAAGCAGCTCCCATGCAAAAACGTGAAGCTCCTGCCTGTTTTGCTTGTTGAGCCGCCGCTACCACCTCTGACTGTTCCATCAGGGGGCTGCGATTCACGCCGGTATCGTAATGCGCTGATTGAGGGCAGTAGGCGCAATTTTCAGGGCAACCTCCTGTTTTAATAGATAAAAGAGAAGAAGCTTGGATTTTTTTTTCAGGGAAATGCTGATGGTGAATGGCATGGGCTTTTTCGACTAAAGAACTGAGGTCTTGAAAATAAATACGAGCAATGTCTTGATTATTCATTTTTTTCACTTTCATCAAGGGATTTGAAGAGTTTGCATAATTGAAAGAGACGATCGTAGTGGTAGATACCTGTACTGTGTCCATCACTCCAGGTGATGGTGATTGCGTAATTGCCGACTTGATGGATGTCGGTAGGCTTTACATCCGGACGAATTTTTTTGGGTTGTAAAGTGCGTTCTCCGGTGTGCTCGTCTACACAGCCTGCGCAGGGGCAATGGCAGCGTAAGCCAAAGTAAGGCACTAAAAAACGTTCTTGATTACTCCAGACTATGGCCATTTCGGAATTGCCATGGGGATCAATACTGAGGGGATGAAGGTTCTTCTTGAGCACAGTGCCCAAATGGTATATGACGTGAACCCATGAGTCAATGGAAAGTGCCCCCGCTCAAGGGTGCCATTGTTGGATTTGGTTTCATTGCTGAAAAGGGTCATTTGCAGGCTTACTTGCAACGTAAGGACGTTCAGATTTTGGCTGTAGCGGATGGCTGTGAAGCTAGGCGCAAGCTTGCTGAGCGTTTGATCCCTGAAGTGAGGGTATACCCAGATTATCTCAGGCTCTTGGAAGCTGAATCTTCTTTAGATTTTTTGGATATCTGTACTCCTCCCTCAGATCATGCTTGCATTGCTCACGCAGCCTTGGAGAAGGGGCTTCATGTTTTATGTGAGAAGCCATTAACTACGAGTTTTCAGCAGGCTCAGGCACTTTTGAAGCATGCGGGACTTGCCCAGCGTGTGCTTTTTCCCTGCCACAATTATCGGTATGCTCCTGTGGTACAAGCGATTGATCAGATTTTAAAAAGTGGAAAAATAGGCAAGGTGCGTTCTGTTACCTTAAATACTTATCGCAATACTCATGCCAAGGGTGTTGCTGAGTGGAAGACCCATTGGCGTCGTGAGAAAAAAATCAGTGGTGGGGGTATTGCCATGGATCATGGCAGCCATAGTTTTTATCTCATTTTCGATTGGATGGGCGGGTTCCCCCATGCAGTCACAGCGAAGATGACCACCCTTGATGATCGCTATGATACTGAAGATTCTTTTACCGCTGCCCTGAGTTTTCCTCAGGGGATGGCTTATGCACATCTTTCCTGGACAGCAGGGGTCCGAAAAGTCATCTATACCCTTCAAGGAGAAAAAGGCGCCATTACTGTCGATGACGATCGCTTAGAGCTTGCATTGATGCAAGAGACCCAGGGGCCTGATGTAGCTCAAGGCGCCGTTACTTGGAATATGGAAAGGCAGGTTGTTCTTTCCGATTGGATGGATGCAAGTCATGTCACTTGGTTTCATGCTTTATTCGATCAGTTTCAGCAAAAAATTCAAAATCGGGAATGGGTCAATCAAGAAGCTCGAGAAGCCTGTTTTTGTATTCAATTAATTGGTGCTGCGTACTGCTCGGCTCAAGAAGGGTGCCGGGAAGTCTCCCTTGGATGCTCCTGATTCAGTGCTTCTTTTTTTTCTTTGGCCCGTTGGGCAATCGTATACAGTCTTTCTAAAGCAGAGAAATTTGCAAGAACTGCTACCATGCAAAGCATAATGATCATGGGATGAGCGATGGCAATGGAGGCATTGCGATCCCTTTCCAGCCAGGAAATGCTCAGCGGAGAAAGAGCTGCTCCTAGCACGAGGTACAAGGTTCTTTCAGGACGTCGCATGCTTCCTCGTGGAGGTGTGAGGTCTAAGGCCTCGGCTTTAGCCGTCGAGTAGCTGACCATAAAAGAGCCTACTAGCGCAAAAAGAACTAGTACCAGGAAGGTGGGGATGGAATGGTAATAAACGGCAAGACCCATGAAAAAGAAGAACTCGACGTACCGATCTACACTTGCATCTAAGACCTCGCCTGCATCCGAATCGCAACCTAGTGTCCTTGCTACCATGCCGTCTAAGATATCGAGCATCGCTGAAATCGTAGAAAAACAAGCACCAAATCCAAAATGACCAAAAGCAAGCACGAGCCCTGCCAGGGACCCGAAAAAAAGCGATGTCCAGGAGAGCTGATGAGGCGTGATATGGCAGAAAATAAGAAATCGGGATAGCGGTTGAAGAGACCAATAACCCATTTCCATCCATCCCTTACTCAAAAGGGTGCTTCCTCCCTGACGATCGACACGATCAAAGTGAGCTTGACCTTTCAGAAAAAGTCGAACTCCATAACAAAGCGAGAGGGTGACAATCGCGACTAAGAAAACAAAGCTAGAAGCAAAATCTCCTGAAGCAAGTCGCATCATGATTCGAGGGTTTCATCCACCCCATAGTAAGTCAGGCCCAGGTGGTGGATCAGTTCCTCGCTCGTGAGAAACCGCAAGGTGTTTTCAAGCTTCAGAAGTTGTACAGAAAGATCATGCTCCGGATTCAATCCCCTTTGAGCTACCGGTGCCTTAAAGTAAAACGAAAGCCATTCTTGAATGCCCCGCATCTGTGCTCTTTGAGCTAGATCCATGAATAAGGCAAGATCTAAGACAATCGGTGCCGCTAAAATAGAATCGCGGCATAAAAAATTAATCTTGATCTGCATCGGGTAGCCTAGCCATCCAAAGATGTCAATATTATCCCAGCCTTCTTTGTTATCTCCTCGAGGGGGGTAGTAATTGATGCGAACGACATGGTGAAGGTCCTGGTAAAGATCCGGATAAAGCTGCGATGAAAAAATATCCGAGAGGACGCCTGATTTGGAGACTTCCTTCGATTTGAAGGAACCGGGATCATCTAAGACCTCTCCATCGCGATTGCCTAAGATATTGGTACTGTACCAGCCCGCCACACCGAGCTGACGATTTCTTAATCCCGGTGCAATCACTGTTTTTAAGAGGGTTTGCCCCGTTTTAAAGTCAGAACCGCAAATAGGCGTCGCCATTTCTAAGGCAAGCTCCTGAAGGCAAGGCATTTCTACGGAGATATTCGGAGAACCGTTGGCATAAGGTACGCGCTCCTGAAGGGATGCGTACGTGTAGATCTGGGAAGGCGCAATAGACGGGTCATTGTCTTTGAGTCCTTGCTCAAAGGATTTGAGTGAATTGTGCACAGATGTCGCCGGGGTATAGACCTCCGTAGAGGCACACCAGACCATGACGGCACGATCACAGCCATGCTTCTTCTTAAAATTTCGAATGTCTTCTCGAAGCGCTATTGCCAGATCCATTTTGTTCTTGGCTTTTTTCACATGAGGTCCTTGCAAACGCTTGACGAAATCCTGGTCAAAAACAGCGGTCATCGGGGTGATCTGACTCAGGGGCTCTTTTAATTGCTCAAGCAGTGGTGGCTCTAAAACGCGGGCATGACAAGCTGATTCATAAGCGTTTTCTGAAAACAAATCCCAACCACCAAAAACAAGTTGGTCCAAAGACGCCAAGGGCACGAGTTCATGAACTTTTTTGAATCGATTCTCTGTTCTCTTTCCTAAACGGATCTGTCCCATTTGCGTATAAGAACCGATAGGCTTAGCAAGGCCACGCTTGATCGCTTCTATGCCTGCGTAAAAAGTAGTGGCCACAGCTCCCATGCCCGGGGTAAGAACTGCGAGTTTACCGTGAGAAGGTGCGATAGGCCGAGAAGGATTCTGAGAAAATTCCATGCTTACCTCATTGTTCAAAAGAAGTCTACTCTAGCTTGATTTTTTTTTGAAGGCAACTCAAAAAGTAGGAAATTTATTTCGTAGAATCTCGTCTTTTTACCAAGTACGCAGGTAGCACTAGGGTCGCAGCAAGCACGCAAGTAAGTTCTCCTAAGATAGCGAGTAGTCCAAAACTTACAAATCCTTGATTTCCAGCAATGAGTAAGGATAGGTATCCCACCATCGTACAGAAACTGCTCAATCCTACAGCGCCTCCTGTATGTTGTAAAACCTTTAAAATATCGGCCGCTTGATTTTTTTTATGACTTTCTCGGTAACGCTGAAAAATATTCACTCCGTAGTCTACGCCGATGCCGAAGGTAATGGGAAGTGCGATAAAATTGAGAAAGTTAATTTTTAAGTTGCAGCCTATGATGATTCCCGCGAGCCACAGGACTCCCAAAAAAAGGGAAAAAAGAATGAGTGCAATGGTTTTTACATTGCGAAATAAAACGATCACGAGGAAAACCACGGCTAAAAAAGCAAAAAGTGTTGCGCGAGGTCCATCGTGCGTGATGTGCTGAGTCATATCTGAAGTAATGGCTAAAGTGCCTGCGATAGGGGTATTCGCCTCCACTGAATCTGCCGTTTGACGCAATTTATTGATAAAACTATTCAATTTAGAGGCGTTATGGAGATCCTCTTGGCGACTTAAAGGAGGTTCTACTAATATCATTTTTCCTACCGAGTGGTTTTTTTCTGTGAATTTTTGAAGGACTAAGGGAGGAAGATCCTTGATGCCGAAGGGTTTGAGTACTTCTGGGGGTAAAAACTCCCTCAGTAGTTTTCGGTCTTCTGTGCTGAGTTGCTTACGAAGCGAAGGTGGAAGTTGCTTGGCAATGCTTTTTAAAATGCGGATTTTTTCCTCTTGTTGGGTAGGGACAAAGTCCTGAATGGTTTGAATAGATCCGAGCAAGGTGTTTTCATGAAGGCGTTTTTCTTCTTTTAACGCATGCGCTATTTTTTCTGTGTTGCCTGGTAAGTGAGGGAGAATGACCAGGGGGGAAAGGTAGTGCTGAAAAATGGTATCGAGGTACTGGGAGAGATAAGCGGATCCATGTTCTAAGCTTGCTTTGTTTCTGAGCCGGGAGAGGTTGGTTTCAAGAATTCGGCTGTTAAAGCGTGGCAAATTCAGGGCACAGATCAAGCTCACGAAAAAAGCAAGCCTCCAGATGGTACGTGGAAAAGTTGAGACTGTTTTAGCAAGCATATGGGATAAAAAACCGACGCTGGTTGTTGCATGGGCTTGGACTAAGGGTCGTATGCGTTCAAATAGGGTTAGGTAGCAAGGAAGCAGCGTGTAAGCGCTTAACCAGCACAAGATCATGCCAAAAAGGCCAATCATGCCGAATTGGTTAAATCCTCTGAAACTTGTGAGCATGAGGGATCCGTAAGAAAGTCCGGCTGCTGAGGCGGCAGTCCAGGTAGAGGTCGCTGTTTTTGTCATGGCGGTATAAGTGGCTCGGGAATGGGTATGACGTTTTCTTCGTTCTTCTAGGTAACGAGCAAGATAAATGATCCCGAAATTGATGCCATTGCCTATGATGATGCTTCCTAAAAATGCAGAATTGGCATTTAGGTAGCCTACCCAAAAAAAAGATACCCCAAAAGTCCAGAGAGTTCCTACGAAAAGACTTAAGATTAAAGCGATTGTCGCACGTATATTTTTATAAAAAAGAAGCATCCCCGCTGAGACTAGGACAATCACGATGAGGGTTGACCAAACGAGATCCTCTACGAGGGCCTCTTGTTCTTCAATGGTATCTTCCACTGCACCCGTAAAATGGACTTGAAGGTCTGAGCTATAGGTTTGTGGCTTTAATTGCTCAATGGCGGTTTGAACGGTTTTTTTCAGCCGAAGGGAGTTTTCAATACCTCCTGCTTTTCCAGGAAGATTGATTAAAACGACTCTTTTTTTTCCATCGGAAGTGGCATAGTATCCTTCCGGGAAGTTTTCGTAGGTTTTGGTTCGGCCCTCGTATTTCTTTTTTAAGACCATGAAATCCAATTGGGGTTCGGGAATTTCCTGATTGCTAAAAATAGTGAGGGGGTTGTAAAGTTCCCTCTCATAGGCGATTCGCTTCGTGAGGTAGGTGTGAATTTTTTTGAGATCTTCAAGTTCCATGAACAAAGCTTGACGTTGCTTAAAAAAAAGTAGCTCACGATCGATTTTGTAATCAATGCTTGCAATGGTAGATCGAGGGGTTTTTTCTAGTTTTTTGACCAAGTCATTGACAAAGCGTTTGCTGTGCTGAGGGTAGTCTGAGAACACTAAAACGGCTAAGTGCTCGATAGATTCGAGGCGATGGGAGACTTCTTGAAGATCGATCACACTTCGAGCTTGTGTAGGAAGCAGTTCGTGGATTTCTGTGCGAAGGTTTTGGTACAGTTGAATGGTATAATAGCCTCCCAAGCCGCCTAAGGCGGTGCCGAGGAGGCCAATACTGAGAGCATGACGGAGAACAAATTTTGAAAACAAGCGCACTTGATTTTATCTCCTCTATTCTTATGATGGTAGCATGAGTCTTTTTTCCAAATGGTCTTCGCTCCTTTTCACCTGTAGCATTATTTGTGGAGATTTTTTTATTTTTCTCTGGGAGGTCTTTCGGGTACTTCCTTCTTTAGTGAGAAGGAGGGATTTATTTTTTAGGAGTTGTCTTTTTATTGGGGTTCAGTCTTTTGGGATCAATGCGGCTGCTGCGGGCTTTATGGGAGCTGTTTTGGGTTACCAGCTTTATGTTTCGTTGCACCTTTTTGGGGCAGAAGCCTTGCTCGGTGGTACCGTGGGGGTGGCGCTCTTTCGTGAGATGGGTCCGGTGGTTGCAAGTTTCATGGTGACAGGGAGGGCCGGAGCGGCAATTGCTGCTGAAATTTCCAGTATGCGTATTTCTGAGCAAATTGATGCTTTGGAGGTGATGGCGGTGAATCCTTTGGAGTACTTGGCTGTTCCTCGTATGATTGCAGGTATTTGTATGGTTCCTTTTTTAAGTATTTTTTTTGTGATCATTGGTTCTTTCACGGCGAGCTGGGTGTCTTGCACTGCCATGGGTCTTCAGTATCCTACTTACTGGAGCCATTATTTTAAAATGGTAGCCACTATCGATTTAATCCATTGCTTGGTGAAGTCTTGTGTTTTTGGGGGGTTGCTCACGTGTATCGGGTGTTTTTATGGATTTCGAGCTTACGGTGGTGCTCGAGCGGTGGGGGAGGCAACACGTAGTACGGTCGTGGCTTCTTTGCTGCTGATTCTTTTGAGTGATTATTTCCTGACTGCTTTATTACCAATTGGAATAAAAACCTTGAAGGTGACGTCATGAACAGATCTGATTATAGTTTATCTATTCGGTTGAAGGTCGGTTTTTTTTCTTTATTGGGGTTGTTTTCTATTGGGGTTCTTTTACTTCTGATCAGTAATCGTCCTTATTGGTGGAGGCCTTGTCAGCTTGTTTATGTGAGCTTGAATGATGCTATGGGATTAAAAAACAAATCTCCTGTGCGCTCTTTAGGTATTGAAATTGGTTATTTGAAATCTGTCGATCTTTTTGAATCCCATGTTGTTTTGGGGGTTTGTATCACAGCGCCTGTGGCGATTTCTTCTGAGACTAAAGCTTATGTGCGTGGGGAAGGTTTTTTGGGGGACAAGTTTTTAGAGTTTAAGCCTGTGCTTCGTACGGCTCCTGCGACTTCTTACGGAGATTTTTTACCCGCTTCGTCTGAAAACGGTGATCAAAAGCCTCGCTCGGTTTGGAGGAATTTCTTTTTTCCCGAGGCTTTTGCTGCTCCTCGCAGTTTGGAGAGAGGGCGTCAGGTACATATGGGATCAGATACTCAGGATGTCAATCGATTGGTTGATCAAATGGGCAAAGTGCTTCAGGAAGTCGGTAAGTTAACTTCGCGCTTGGATAGTTCTTTGAATTCTGACGAGTTGAAAAAAATCTTGTCTCAGCTGAACCACGTTTTAGCCAATGCAAGCACGACGCTTTCTCCGGGGGGAGATTTAAGTCGTAGCGCTCAGCGCTCTTTGGTCAAACTGGAAGATGCTATTGAGCAGTTGCGTGCTGTGTTCACTCGGATTAATCAGGGGACCGGATCCTTAGGGATGATTTTGAATGATCCGAGTTATGCTCAAGAGATTAAAAAAATTTTGGAAAATGCGAATCGCTTTCTCAATCGCTACAATGAAGTAGAATTTATCCTAGATTTAGGAGGTGCTGCTTTACCTGCTTATGATGGAGGCCGAGGTTATTTTCAATTAGGCATTTGGCCGAAAAAAGACAGGTATTACTTGCTCGGTATTGCTTCTGATTCTCGAGGGAAGCTTTCTAATACGACGGTGACCACGACTTCAGGCGGGCAGAAGGTGACGACTCAGACCCAGGTGGCAGATCAAACGGGGTTACTTTTTACATTGATGTTGGGCAAGGTGTTTTTTTCACGCTTGGATCTTGCTTTGGGTGCTCTTTATGGGGATGGAGCTTTTTCTGCGACTTTTTATTTGGGTCCTAACCAGGATTTGCGTAAGATTGCTTTAAAGAATGACATTTATGTCAGAAATTCCGTAGGTTCGGTGCATGATCGTCTTGCTCTACAGGTTTTCCCTTACGATTGGGTTTACTTCAATGCGGGCATTGAGTCTTTTGTGAAGATAAATCGTAAATTTCCTTATTTTTACGGTGCGGGTATTCGTTTCACAGACGAAGATATCAAGCTTTTGTTTGCTTTCAAATAAGTCATCGCCTTGTTAGTCAAGTCATGGAGCATTTTCCTCTCAAAGAACGTTTTGAAAAGCTTTAAGTGTGGGTAGAAATCGTAGAGCGTATTTGGTGCAAAAATAATTCTTGGGTGGCAATCACGCAGAAAAATGATTTCATGTAAGAAGAAAAGTGAAATGTTATGAAAAAAAGATTCACTAGCAATAAGAAAACGACTTAAACATTCACTAAACTGGTATGCTATTGGTAGTGCGATGTGAGGGATTTTTTGCCTTTTGCAAATACTGTTTGTAGTTTTTCTTCTTAGACTAGTTTCTATTTTTTTTAGTTAATCTTTTTACAGGAGTTTGCGGTCAGTAAATTCATATAAGAATAAAACTAGAAATTAAATTTATAATTGTATCCGCTCATTAAGTTGTGCAGGAACAAAAATATCATTAAAAATAATTAAAATTCTCTCTCGATTAATTTTGATGATCGTAGTTCAAATAGAGCAATGCTTGCGAAGAAAGAACGATCAAGCCGAAACGGAAGAGCAAAAGTTGCTTCTGATCTAGCAAGGGGTTTTTGTGCATCAAAAAAATGTATTATTATTATGGTCTAAAACTACAGGTAGTGGGCTCATTGAATTTAGGATCGATTCCGAATCCAATTTCTTTGTGACGTTACTTCAGCAAATGTTCATGATTTTGCAGCGTTTAAAGATTTTGCTAATTATTTTTCTAATTTTTATATGTATTCAGATAAAGCTTGTTGCGACGAAGGATTTAAAACAAACCTCAAAGAAAATTAGAATCTAGCTTTATTTATTTCTATTAAAAAAATAATGAGTATCAATTTATTTTTGATCAAGTAAAATCCACAGAAATTAATAGAATACGTCAACCAATAAAGTCATTTTTTGATTCTATGCAATTCATCATATCACATTCTGATTTAATGACGACATTCCCAAGTTCTCCAGAGCATACAAGGCAATTAGATGCAAAAAATGAACCCAAAACAAAAAAGCGCTGGAATATCCGTTGTATAAATTATTTCTATGATCGCTGTCGCGAATACTGCGAGTCGTGCTTGGAAGAGAGCAGCGAAGTTCTATGCTTTATGGAATAATTTAGCTGATTAAAGTTCGCCTTTTCTGCGCGACATGTAATCAGTCTTTTCCTTTTGATGCAGGCAAAAAAAGCTCTCAGAGCGGAGACCGAGATCCAAGAAATAAGATTTGAAAAAATGGCGAGTTGTCCTAAATGTGGAAAAACAACTGATCTTTTTAAATTGGCCAGTAATCCAACGAAGTTCATTCCTAGACTGGTTGAGTTTTCAGAAAGCAGGTAGTTCTTTCAGTTTATCCGATACATCAGACTAGACCATCCCATCGAAAGATGTTTCGGGGGAAGACGCGCTAGTGACTTGTAAGGATTTATTTCGAAGGTTGATTTAAGTACAGGTAAAGTGACTTTATTTCTTCTTTCAGGGTGGGAAGAGGCACCATGATCTTTGTTTGTCTTTTGGGCTTGTAGCCTTCTGGGTATTTTCCCTCAAGAATGCGCGCTCGGAGAAGCTCTTCAGACGCTCCGGCAACAGCGGGGCCCAGAGACCCATTGCGCTTGGGCTCAGAATGATGGCAAGAAGTGCAATGGGTCTGGTATACGATGTTTCCGCGTGCTTCGGAGGGGGTACGAGCTTGAGCTTCTATCGCTCCTAAGAAGAGGAAGAAAATCATGTCACTTCGTGAGGATCTCGAGAAGTACGTAAATGCCTAAGGTAAGTGCGAATCCTGAATGAATCACGCCTCGCACACTTGCCATGGGACCCATCTTTCCTCGCATGGCATTCCATTCCAGGGCGCCTAAAAGCAAGGTCATCGTGAGTACAAAAGGCATCAGGCTTCTTTCAGGTGAAATTTCTAAAGGAAGATGGCTTGCTGTAGCCATAAAAAAAAGCATAGGGATCGAAAACAGCGTATTGGTTCGAGAGGCAATGGAAGCACGGTTTGCAGAAGCCGCTGCATGAGCAAGTGGCTTGCCTCCTTGAGCTGCTTGGGTAGCGGAAGCAATGACGATTTTTTGGTTGGGCCAGATGATGAACCAGACATTCGCCCACATCAAAGTCCCTAAACTTGCTCCTGTAAGAATAGCAAGTCCCCAAGAAGTTTCATAAATGCCAAATCCTCCCTGATGGCCTTTGAGGCCAACATAGAGCAAACCTGTTAAGAAGGTGTACATGGCACCCCATCGAAACCACCATAAAGCGCGAGGTACAAGCTTCTGAATGGCGTTGGACTTGGTGCTTGGGTCTGTTTCCGCAAAAAAAGCGCCCTGAACAAAATTGAAATAGTACAAATGACCAATCCAGATCACTCCAAAAAAAAGATGCAACCAGCGTAGGATCAGCATCAGACCGTCAAAACTGAAAAGTGCAAACCTCTCCATACTATCTCCTTTGAGACTAGATTAGCACGAGCAGAAAAAAGAAGAACTTTTTTTTTCTGTGTTGTCGTTTTTCTTTTCGGTAAGGTCTGTGAATGGGTGGGGTTTTGCAAAAAGGACTGCTTTTGCTTCTCATGAGCTCTTGTGTTTTTGCTGGAGAGAGTCAGTTTCGTTCCTCAAGTGTCTTGGGACTGCTGGGAAGGGGTCAGTGGTTAGGATTTTCTCAAAAAAAAGACCATGTTCAAACAAGCTGGCAGAAAGCCGTGGATTCCGAAGATCAAGGGGGTGAGGCCTATGGTTTGGGTTGGAATTTCGATTTAGGTTATAGCTTCCTTTGGGAAACTTCTGTTCCGCGATTCATCTCTTGGCAAGGGGGATTTCAGATCGATGTTTTGCCGCATTGGATCACTGATGTGCAGATTCAGTACGACAAGATGTCTTATGCCTCGTATCTGCATGGGGGAGCCCAGATTGTCTTGGGTTATATCTGGTTTTTGGGGCATGTCTCTCAACAGACCTTGACTGATCCAGGACCGCGTGCGCCTGCAAGTACTTATTACTCCTTCGAAGAAGAGGCTAAAATGCAGGGGTTTCAGCGGCAACTTAATTTAGAGTCCGAGGCTTTTTTTGAAGATGATCTTTCTGATGAGGAGCTTTCTGCTCAGTACCCTCAGATGCGCTTGCAATACCGGTTTGGCTTTCATTTACACCAGATGCCTCAGGGGGCTTTGAATCAGTACCAGTCCGGACCTGAGTTGGAGTATGTGCCTCGCCGCGATTGGAGTTATCGCTTGGCTTTTCATTATTTTTTTTACACTCCTCAAAATGTGGCCTCTTGGTGGGAAGCATTGGGTATTTCTTCAAGAATGAGGCTTCCTAGCTTTCCTTCTCAGGAGATTTCTTTGATTTCTAACCAACTTTTTTCATTTCCTCTTTGGCAGGTTGATCAGGCAACTGCTTGGGGAGTAAAAAATCGAGATCTTGCTGAATTAAAATGGACGTTCAGTCGGCAGCATGCGCAAGCGTTTCCTGTGGTCGGAGTGAGTTTTTTTTATTTTCGGGAGTATTTTGGTCATTGGGGGGTAGGAGGAGGGGGTGGTGTGATGGGGTTTTTAGATGGAAGTCAAATAAATTTAACAGGACAGATTGTGATTACGTATCGGTACTGAGTTTGCAGTTGCGGGAAAAATGAAAATCAAGATAGAGTCTGAAGGTGGCTGGTGATCCCCATTGGACCTTCCTTCAGCTTTTGGAGTTTTTTGGTCCTCGTGTATTTTTTTCTATTTTGTGCGGTGGTTTGATTGGATTTGAGCGGGAGTTAAAAAATAAGCCCGCCGGCATGAAGACCAATATGCTCATCTGCTTAGGTTCTACCCTTTACACCTCCTTGTCTGTTTTATTGGCTATGAGTTTTTCAGGAACTGGTCATTATGCTGATCCCGGCAGGCTTGTTGCTCAAATTGTCTCTGGCATTGGTTTTTTAGGAGGGGGATGCATCATTCAAGCTCGTGGGACCATTCAAGGAATGACCACTGCAGCGACTATTTGGATTGTCGCTGCTATCGGAATTTGCATCGGGATCGGTCATACTGACATTGCCATTTTTTGTTCGTTCAGTGTGCTTTTGGTCCTTGTTGCTACTACCGTTTTTGAAGATCGTATTTTAGGTAGGTCCATTCATTTTAGTTGCGAGATTCTCATTGATGGGGTTGTGGAAGAAGTCAAAGCAATCGTCGATCATTCTTTAAAAGATCACGATTTAACTTTGCATGATTGGCAGGTCGTCGTTCGTGGAAAATACCAGGCGCTCACCGTGAATTACGTGGGGCATCATCATTCTCATAAGAATTTTCTTTTGAATCTTTGGAATATCAAAGGTGTCAAAGAGGTGACTCCTATTTATTCTCTCAAGCCTCGAGAATGAAGCTATGTATCAACTTCGATCCATTCATGTTGCCGAAAAATTGAGACTTAAAGAGCTTCGAGAGCATTGGCCTGAGCCCCTTTTGGAGTTTTCTAACTATGAGATGGTAGTGCGTTTGAGTGCGGAAGCTTATCTTTTTATCTACAACTACGGTTCTGTCGTTTTTTTTAATGTTTCAGAGTCATTGCAAGAAAAAGCACTTGCGTTGATTCAGGAGTGCTTAGGTTCGGTTGAGTCATCCGATCAGGTTCGAGCCAGTGATCAATTTATTTTAGAGGTCAGGCAGCATTCTGGCTCTAAGGTTTTTTTTGATCGTGTGGTCGTATCTGAGCTTACTTATGAGATGATCAAAACCACCTGCATGCTTCTTGCGGAAAGTACTGCTTTAGACTATTACGAAACCCTCATTGAGAACCTGCTCATCAAAACGAATAGTTTTTCTAAAATGCTTCGCAGTCAAGGGAAGATGCTGGGAAGTAGCGCAGATTTAATGAAATTCATTGGTCTTTGTATGAATACGAAGCAAGAAATCATTTCCAATCTGTACATTGTCGATTCTCCCGATGAAACTTGGGAGAATCCTGAATTGGATAAATTTCATCAAGAGTTAAAGCTGATGTTTGAAATTGGGGTGCGTTATCGTGCCTTGGACTACAAAATCAAAATCATTCAGGAAAGTGTCGAGGTCATTGTCGAATTATTGAAGTCGAAGCGGGAGACCGTGCTTGAAATGACGATTATCTTGCTGATTGCTTTTGAGACTCTTATTTCTCTTATGAAATGGCATTGATTTTCGAGTGCGAGTGTTAGATCATTGGGCAGTTTTAGTCTTTTCGTGAAGGAGTAGGTATGACCAAGGCAGATCTGATCGATTTAATTGCTGAGGCTGCGTCTTTGCAGCATAGGCAATCTGAGATCGTGGTGAATTTAGTGTTTGATATGATGGCTGAGGCATTAAAACAAGATGATCGGGTGGAAATTCGGGGTTTTGGTTCTTTTGTAAATCGTAATTATCAAAGTTATCAGGGGCGTAATCCTAAAACGGGGGAGTTAGTGCAGGTGCGGCCTAAGCGGGTTCCTTTTTTTAAAGTGGGTAAAGAGCTCAAGGAAATGGTTGATTATCAGAAGCATTCTCGTTAAGAGTGCGAGGAGGGGGGGGGGTACAGTTGAGGTTCTTTTTCGTTATCGTGGGAATGTTTCTGGGTTTTTCAGAAGTATTCGCCTCTGATCTTTCTGTGGGTGTTGGACCGACGTATGCCATTCCGATGGGGGATAGTTACCAAACGCTATCGCCTGGTCCGGGTGGAGTGCTTCAGCTTTGGTCTCCTTTTCCTTTTTGGTGCAAGTCATGGGTGCAATTGCAATCTTCTGTTTTGTATGAAAGATTTTCTGTCAGAAATAACACAGGCATTGCATTGAATCGTATGGGTATTCTTCTAGGTCCCAGATTTAACGCTACGGTGGGTGATGTGCGTCTTTTTTTTGCCACTCAGTTAGGATCATTCGTAGATTCCTTACTTTTTTCTACAGGTACTTCGGTGGGTGTGAATCAGCTGGTTTTTTCTGGGAGGGTAGTTTCTGGGGTTGATTTTTCTTTCGGTGAGCGTTTTGGTCTGGTCTGGGAGATGCCGGTTATGGTTCTTTTTCCATCGGGGTATTTGGTTTGGGCGCCTTCTCTTTCTTTGAGGGTGAATTTATGAAATTTGGGGGTTGGTTTCTAATTTTGGGTCTGTTGGGATGTGGTTCGAATCAGGATCCTATGGGTAACTTGTTGGGAAATCCTTCCCTCATGCCTTTTGGGATGATGAATTTACCTTTAGGTAGTTCTATGACGGGTGTGGTGCTCAATGGTCCTTACACACAAGCATCTCCCTATTTTTCATTGACGGGGTCGGGTTTTTCGTTACAAACACAGATTTATGCTCCTATTTCAGGTCTTGTGGTGGAAAATCTTGGGACAAAAGTGAAAATTTTGTACAATGCACGCGTTTCTGTAGTGCTTGGAGGATTTTCTTCGAGTACTTTTGCAGGAGTTTATGTACCTCAGGGAAGTGTCGTGGGAACTGTTGCTAGCTTAGGTGCTCCCGTGACATTTGAGATCGATGTGGACGGGAAGCCTGTTTGTCCTCTGAGTTTTTTAAGTACTCAAGCGAAGGCATCTCTTTACTCCTATAGTTTTTCGGGTGTCGGAGCGAATCAGTACTGTAATTAGGATTTAATCCAGTAGCTTGCGCAGATGGCTAGCGTTAAAAGGAATCGGTAGATACTGTATTTTCCCACACCTTTTTCTTGAATTTGTTTGAAGACTCCTCCTAAAGAAAGCAGTCCGGTAAAAAAAGCAACGCTGATTGCTGTGATCCAAGAAAGCAAGCTGAGATCTGAGGAGGTGATTGTGGACCAGCTGAGATTTTGGTGCATGCCCTGGATGAGAAGCAGAGGGGTCGTGCTTAAGTACGCGTATTTTAATGCTGCGTCTCTTCGATAATTTAAAAAAAATGCACCCATTAAGGCACAGCTGACCGGATCTCCTCCTGGAATCACACAAGTTGCTTGAGAAATTCCTAGCCAAGCTGCATCAAACCAGCACCAATCGCACATGCTCTTATTCTTTTTGCTTAAAAAATCAAAGGTCCAAATAGCAGCTCCCATAGCAGAAAAGGAGATAGATAAAAAAATCAAAGGAAAAGTGATGGTTTGATAGTTCAGGTAGTAAAAAGTACAGATGACAGGAAATGCTGTGATTCCCAAAAATACAGGAAGTCTTTCATCCATGCTCATGGGACGCTGACGAAATAGAAGAACTCGAAGTGTGCTTGAAATCATACTGGCCCAGTCATGTCTAAAATGGAGAAAGAGAACTGCAAATGAGGTCCATTGTAACGCGCCTATAAATTCTTCTCCAGGGGGTTGCCAGCCTGTGAGGTAGGTTACAAAGTCCGTGTGTGTTTTTGCTCCAATGGGAAGGATCTGTGTGAGCCCATAAGTAAAAGCATAAACTGTACTTTGAAAGGTTGTCATACCTGCTATCATAAATCGATTTTACTCTTTTTCGGCAGAATTCTTGTTGGAGCGAGACAATCAGGTGTAGGTTGGGTGGCTTATTTTACTTCAAAGAGCATTTTTACCAAAAATTTCGATTCAACGGGATTGCCGTCTTTTTCGGCAGGTTGAAATCTCCATTTCCAAGCTGTTTCTAGAGCAAGGGTATCGAGTTCTTTTTCTCCCGTGGAACGGCGTAGCTTGGCAGTAGCATGCCCTTGGGTATCGACGCGAAACTCAATAATCGCTTCTTGATGCAAGTCTTTTTCATGAAAGCGTGCAGGAATAGTCGGTGTGGGTGTGTGAAGTGGGATGGGACCGTGAGAACGCGAAGGGGACGCACCCTCCTGCAGGGCATTGCTGGTTTCAAGGGAGAGTTTGTTTCCTTGGTTTTGAGTAGGCTTGATCCTCAGAGCGGGATTTTTGTTCGTTGTTTTTTTTTCTGAAACAAGTTTTTTTGGCATTTCAAGCAGCTCAGTTTCTGCGAAGAACGCAGGTTCCTGCTGGATCTGACGCTTATGGCCTAAAATACCAAGGACTGAAAATTCTATCAGCAATGCAAGAAAGGCACTGAGCAAGAATTGCTGGGATTCAGTCATGGGTGAGGGTCTGTCGCTAAAGCAAACTTACGTACACCAATTTTACGAGCTTCTGCCATGACCTCAATAATGAATCCGTAATTTGCTTGGGTATCTGCATGCAGGACAACGACATTATCAGGTACGAGTTTCATCGCGTAAGCAAGTTGAGTGCCTAAAGTTTCTAAGCTACTTGAAATACCATTGATGAAGAGAGTTCCGTCTTTTTGAATGGTGATGAGAGTATGATTGCTCCCAGGTCCCTCCCCTGCAGAAGTTTTAGGCAGATGGACAGGTAATCCGTGTACATGAGACATGGAAAGCGAGGAGATCATAAAAAAAACGAGGAGAAAAAAAACAACATCAATCATGGGAATGATCTCAATGCGAGCGCGTCTGGCAGAGGCCCTTCGAATCTTCATGTGAGATTTTTTTTTCTTTCCTGTTCCATGCGCGTCACCAGCAGACGTCCGCCTTAATCTTTCTAGGGAGGCGATGAATTCTTTGATTTGAGCATTGAGGTGGTTGTAGCCTGCTAGACAAACTAAAGCAATGATTAGACCTGTAGCTGTTGCAATCAGTGCTTCTGCCACACCTCCTGTGATCGCTTGGGGTTCATGCATGCCTTTTTCAGAAAGACCTTGAAACGAAGCCATCATTCCGGTGATGGTACCTAGAAGTCCCATTAAGGGAGCTGCGGTGATGACTGTATCAATCAGATCCATTCTTTTTTCTAAAGTAAAGACCCAGGATTCTGCTTCGTTTTGGATGGCAAGTTGCATTTGATCTAAAGGACGATTCCAGTAATTCAGTGCGCAGTGAAGCACAGAGCCCGCAGGTGTATGAGTTGCGGAAGCACAGTGCTTTTGAGCTTGTTGGATTTCCGCTGATTCCATGAAAGCATAGGCTTTTTGGAGAAAATTTTGAGAAATACGAAAACTATGATGGAACAAAAAAAGGCGCTCCAGGATTGCTCCTCCTGCAAGGCATCCTGAAATCAGCAAGGGAATCATCATATAGCCTCCACGGGAGGCGTATTCAAAAACGGAACCAAAAAAAGACATAAAACTCCTAAAGTTGTTCTTCGGATCTACCCAAAAGCTCAACCGGAGTGAGTTGCCTTCATCGGTTCCTGCAGAATGGAGCGGGCTAAGGGGCTCGAACCCTCGACCTCCACGTTGGCAACGTGGCGCTCTAGCCAACTGAGCTAAGCCCGCGTCTCGAAGAAACGTCCTCAATGTACCTGTCTCTTTAGGTCGGGTCAAGTTTTTACGACGTGGGCGCTGAGTTGACCCTATGGTCTGGAACGACCCTATCCAAAAGCCTCAATCTTGACCCCCTAACCCAAGTCTTCTTTTTCCAAGAGTTAAAGTTAAAATGAATGTATTGAACCCATCCAGATTTTCAGGAAGTCTGAGAGCATTTTGGGGTTCTGAGGGTACTTGATCATTGAGTGAACCAATGAGCATTTTTCAAGCAAGCCTTTATTGCATGCTCTTTCTATGTATTCAGTCCGCTTTACAGAAAAAAGCTACTTTCGGTAGCCCTGTATCTCCGATTTTATTTTAAATAATATTTAATATTTTAACGTCTTGTATTTTGGCAATGTAAAGCGCGTTTTCATGTATGATTTGGTTGTGGTTGAGAGTTAACTTTTTGATGCTGACTGGGGCAAGCCTTGGGTGCAAAGGTGGCTATGGCGGAGATCTAAATCTTCAAGCTCCTTCAGGGCAAGCATCTTCAGAAACCCTTTAACTGTGATTTGATTGTCGGGAAGCTTTAGGTTTTTGAGCCTTGGTATTTGAGTGATTACTGATACGGCTGAGTCATTGATGTTGTTTCTATTAAACATTTCCAATATGTCCCCATAGGCAGTGTTCTCTAAGAACCGATGGACAGAGAGCCTATTTTCACGAAGATATTAAACTAATTTAAATGGTAATTTCTTCAGGTCTGCAGGCAGGCTCAGGATCTATTTTCGAAGGGGAGATTGCTCATTTTTTAATGCTGCTAAAATCGTTTCCTTGAAGAAATGGTGGAAGCTTGGTATCAGTAACGGTCACGGCAAAAAGTCTGAGTTGATCTGAAGGGGTAGGTACAGTGCTATGATGCATAAGCACGAGCCCAAGAAGAGTAGTGCAAAAAAAGTACTACTGGAATGTATCCTTCAAAAAAACTTTTTCATTTCATCTTTGCATGGGAGATTGATTAGCGGTTGTCTTCACGGCTTTTGGGTCTTCTGTGTACCTGTGACGCTGAAAGCGCGGGATTCGGCGGCGAGACATTCTGGCTGACCGACTCCGAGAGCTCAAGCGAAGGGGCTGAAGCTATTTTACGATATGCTCGCGCAATGGGACCATGCGAGTATATCGTAAAATTATAGGAGTAAAACGTAACTATATGGAATTAGTTGTCTTTTTATTTGCTATATTTACCGATTTGATACCATTGGGTTGAATTAGTAAAATTATTGGTATAAATAGATCAGAATAAAAAAAACTTCTGCTGCTGCCCTCATTCACGGCGAAGGATGCGCGAGCCAATGGGATTGATCCCCATATCCTCCCTTACTAGCTTAAAAAAAGGGTTTCTTGAGTGTGTCACTTGTGGCGTGTATCGAAACCCAAGTGCCACCAACGACGTCCCTTTTGAAATGGCAGTACCTTCTAGAGACAGCTCAACGCATTCTAGAGGGAGCAGTCTGCGGCGTTTCGGCACCCAGTTATTACGGCCTGATGCTGGAATTTCCCTGCAAGTTTTGGATCACAGTCCCTCATTCGGCGGGAACCCCAAGACGAGAAAAAACGAAAATCCTGCGGATGTGAAACATCTCAATGGAACGTGAATCCCTCAAGCTCGATCAATATCAAACTTTTATATTCGACCGCGAACGATGTGTGGTCGAAGCCTTTAAATAGCTGCCTGTCGAATTGGTGATCAGCACACTAAGGAGTATCTAAAGGCTACTAAAGATCACAGGCCCGACATCGCAAAACTTCGAAAATATGCGCGTGAACTTCGGGTAAACATAAGCCCTTATCTGGCTCAATCAAACGAACGGTCAATCAAAGATAGAGTGAAGAAAATATATCCACTCATGAAGTTGTGCAGGAACAAAAATATCATTTAAAATAATTAAAATTCTCTCTCGATTGATTCTAATGATTGCAGTTCAAATAGAGTAATGCTTGCGAAGAAAGAACATGTCGATACTTAATCTGTTGGCCATTTCATTGATCGAATCTCTTTTCGCATCTTTTTTCATTAGCTCGACCAGGCTACTTCAATTCGTGATAAATTTATTTAGTTATTTAGTTTGCCAAGGTTACCTTGAGTATCTTCAATATCTTACTCAATAAAAACGGACTATAGCCTTATTTTCAAAGTGCTCAGATAACGAGATCAGCGAAAAAAACTATCAATTATTTACTTTCAACTCGTAAATCAAAACGATTCTTGGGTCTTAAGTACTGCTCCATTTGAATTATGATCATAAAAATCAAAACAATTTTAATGATATTTTTGTTCTTGCACAACTTCATGAGCCGATACGAAAAAAATGGCAAAATAGCGGTTGGCGATTTGTAGTTAAACTTAATTAATAGATTCTTGCTTTGAAAATGATTGCAGTTGCTGATTAATCGATATTGAGTAGTTGTATGAAAATTACTTTGGTTTAAATATATAACTTAGCAGGCTAAAATTCGTGACTCTCAAGTTTAGGTGTCACGATGATTTCTCAGAAGGGCCTTCATGGGAGCATCTACTGTGGCAAAGAGAATCATGCACTTGTGCTTGTTTGCGTGAAATCTCATGGATCATGGGTTCAAGAAGGGGTCTTTCAGTACTGGTAGAAAGAATTGACACTTTGCAATAAAGTAAACTACTATCGGTTGATGCAAATTCAAAATAAAGTCATTTATTTTATCAAGAAAAGCTTTAGAATTCATTTTTATCATTGTTTTTTGTGTCCTGGCTTCTTATAAGCGCTTTGTTCCTAAAAAAATAGTTCAACACTTAGGCAGAAACGAGGAGAACTTATCTCTTCTTTCAGAAGTGGATTTTAAAGCTTTAGATTCAAAAAAATCAGCAAATTTTAACATACTGTGAATTTTCAGATAAAATTGTTCATAATTTTTTTCAGTTGAGGAAAGTTTATCCAGAGTATGCAAATAAGAATCTTGATGCGCTACATTCCGCTTTAGGTATGAATGGTGATTATAATGAAGATCCAGCGATATTGACGTCATTTTTTGAAGCACCAGTTCATGTTGCACTTATGCTTCATGTTTTAGATCCAAAGAGTGAATACTTTCTAATAATATCTTATCTGTTGCTTGGTGGGAATGATGATCCTGATGACAGTAATCTTGAGATCATTCATTCTGAAATTTTTTTGTAGGTGAACATCAAGATAAGTATAAAAAAATATCAGATAAATTCCATCAATTATCAGATCCTCATTCTATTGCTGAACGAAAAGAATTTCTAAAACTTGAAACTCAATTGCTTGAATTCAGAAAAAAGCTTAAGAAGGGTACTTCGTCATGCGTATTATAAAAAAAGTAAGGGTGATGTCATGCCTACAAAAAATTATGCGGTCAGTGTAATATGCTTATCAAAAGTTGATTCATTCAATTTAAAAAAAGCGCTTCATGTGAGCAATGGAGTCATCGTTGGGGTGCACATCTCCTGATTGCTCTAAAAATTCGTAATGATGGTTTTGATACTATTCAATCGTTCTGGCATTATCTTTTCCCAAGGTAAGCTCACAAATGAGTTAAGTTTTGGACCGAAAAATGCGGGAATTTAGTTCTTTGAGGATACTGCCTGAGTTTTGTTTTTGGAACGTGTCCATTATTTTGAGATATGCAAAAAATAGAGGATACCTGACTAGATATATCGGTTATCTGTTATCTATGCTCTCTTTAGACTTGTTGAGATGCAGACGATTGAACACAGCGTTCACTCAAACTAGCGTTTCAGAGTGTGCTGATCTTGGGAATGGTCGTCATGAATATCCTTACGTAATGAGTTTTTTTTCTGAGTGCATATTCTCAGGGAAAGAAACTAGGCAAGTCACCCACTTGAGTATTTGCAAGCGAAGTGGGGGGATATTTCTTTACTAAATCTTTAAGATTTAAATAAGCTCAGAAGCTTGCTTGAAATCTCATGGCTCATTTTTTTTGAATTGTTTGGAAGAAATCGATGCTGTACCGAGTTGCGGACCAAAGACTTACGATGAGGGAAAGATTTAACAAAAAACTGCCACTTAGTCCCATGTAGTAACTGAAAGAAGACGGGTCATCAGGGGAGTAAAGGATGAGAAGGGGTAGGGCAGTCATTTGAAGGGCCGTTTTCCACTTGGCTACAGGAGATGCTCCCAAAACAATGCCTTCGGTACTTGCGATGGCTCGTAATCCTGTGATGCTTATTTCTCGGCAAACCAAAAGGATCACGATGCTTGGATGCACTTTTTTGGCTTCTTGAAGCATAATGAGGGTTGAGATAGTGAGGAACTTGTCAGCAAGAGGGTCTAAGAGTTTCCCATAAATAGTTTCTGATTTTTGGATCCGTGCTAGGTGTCCATCTAAGTAATCGGTGATGCTTGCCAATAGAAAAAATCCGACTGCTGTCCAGTCGCCTTGGGGACTTCTTAGAAAAAGAAGGCTTACGATCACAGGTACTAAACAAATTCTCAGAAGTGTCAGAAGATTTGGAGTTGTATTGAAGGTCATCGTATTTTTCATGGGCACCTCTTAGAAGTATGAATAAACTTCGTCTTTGTCTAGGACAATTCATGAGAAGGGGTTTATAGTGAATCTGTGGGCTGGGGAACTTTTAAGCAGGTTGTGCCTTGTCAAAAAGAGCGTCGGTGGTTACCTCGTTGGTGTCTCTCTCAGGTGCAATGTTATCTGCCTAGCGTGGAGAGGTTCTTTTCGGTGGCTGATCTTTCTCTCTCCGGAATGGGATTTTGGCGTGAGAAGGAGGAGCTTCTTCTTTCTTCTCGAGTGGGTTCTTGTCTCAAAGGAGTTCTTAACTTAAAGCGTAGAAAACATCCCTTTGAGGCTCGTGTTGCGAATTTAGGAAAGAATCGCGTGGGTTGTCAGTGGCTTGAGCTTTCAGAAAGCTTGCAACTTGCGTTGGAGAGTTTTTTTGAGCCTCAGGCACTGGGTTCCTCTTTAAGGCTCATGCCTTTTTCAGAAAAAGATGCCGTTTGGTATTATGCATCTTGTGGTGCTGCTCTCATGTTTTCGTATAATGCATTGGGTCATACAGGTTCTTTTACTTTTTACGCGCAAGATTATTTTGTGCACTGGGAAGAAGGTAATGGGATGAGTACAGGATCCACTCGGTGTGCCAGTGATCCAGGGGAGGTATGGGGTATTGTGAGGTTGGAGCCTTTTTTTCTGGAACTTGACGCAGTTCCAGTGGTAGAGAAACTTGAAGTCGCCAAAAAAGTGATTTTAAGTGCTCGGTTACCGGAGCCTTGGAAATTTATTACAGCTAGTGCATTTTCAGAAAAGAGAGAATCATGAATCGAAATTTTGCGTTGGAGTTTGTGCGTGTCACCGAGGCTGCAGCCTTAGCAAGTGCTCGTTGGATGGGGCGGGGTGATGAGAAAGCGGCTGATCATGCTGCGGTGGAAGCAATGCGTGGTATGCTCAATTCTATTGAATTTGAAGGACGTGTCGTCATTGGAGAGGGTGAGCGTGATCAAGCACCTATGCTTTATATTGGAGAGCAGGTAGGAGCAGGGGGGCCTCGTTTAGATCTGGCACTGGATCCTTTAGAGGGAACCACTGTTTGTGCTCGTGGGGGGAATCATTCTTTATCAGTGATAGCGATTGCTCAAGAGGGCCATTTTTTGCATGCACCTGATGTTTATATGGAAAAGATTGCGGTGGGTCCAGCGGCTCAGGGTTCCATTGATCTTCAGTTAAGTCCTACTGAGAATTTAAAATCGATTGCCCAAGCTTTGAAGTCGAAGGTGGAGTACCTCACCGTCGTGATCTTAGATCGACCGAGGCATGTTGATTTGATTGCGGAAGTGAGAGAAGCCGGAGCAAGGATTGCTTTGATTGAGGATGGGGATGTCACAGCAGCTATTGCTACTTGTAAACCGGGAAGTGGGGTTGATGTTTTAATGGGTATTGGTGGAGCTCCAGAAGGGGTTTTGGCAGCAGCAGCTTTAAGGTGTATGGGGGGGGATTTTCAAGGAAGACTCGTGTTTCACAAGGATGAAGAAAGAGCCAGAGCGCGCAAGATGGGTATCATTGATTTAAATTATATTTATAGCATTCATGAGCTTGCACGGGGTCATGTCCTTTTTTGTGCAACGGGAGTGACTCCAGGTTCTCTTCTGGACGGAGTGCGATTTTCTTCAGGAGGAGCTTCTACCCATTCTATGGTGATGCGTTCTGAAACGGGGACCATTCGCCATGTTCACGCAGAACATCATTTTGACCGAAAGCCCAGGTATGGCTGAGGTAAGGCATCAAGAAGTCTTAGAGGTATCTTCTGATGCCCTTTATTCAGTGATTATAGATTACGAAAAGTATCCGTTGTTTGTAGAAGGTTGTCATCAGGTAAAGATTGAAAGCCGTACTGCCCATGAGGCCCGTGTGGTGTACTATGTCAACCTTCTATCCTATAGTCTTATTTATACTTTAGACCATCAAGAAGAGCCTGAAAAACACCGTGTTTCTTGGAGTTTAATTGATAGTAATTTTTTAAAAAAAAATGAAGGTTTTTGGGAGTTAAAAAAGCTCAGTCAGTCTCAGTCAGAAGTCGTTTGTTTTATGGGAGTTGAGTTTAAAATACCCGTTCCTGGATTTATTCTGAAAAAGCTTGTAAAAAAAAATGTGCCACAAATGGTTCAAAGTTTTTGTAATCGATCTCAGATTCAGGCATGAAATTTGCTTCTTTTTGAAGGTGGGAGAAGCTATGAGCGATGAAAAACGAAAATACCAGTATTTAGGGTCCAATGTTTACCAGATAGGATCTGGGTCAAAAATACCTTCTTTTGCTGTACGCAAGCCCTCTGAAGATAAGCTTGGAAGATTGCTGATGACCGCTTTGAGGGAAAGTCGGACCCTTTCACAAGCGCTTCAGAGAAAATTTCATTTTGAAATTCAGCAACTTGAATCAGCTTTGAAGGTCTAGTGGGTTGAGTTGGCAGGGCATCTGTGTTGGAGCACGTTAGGCTCGTTAGGTGGCACAAAAAAGACATGGCTCTTGATTTTTTCACCGCAAGATTTTCCAAAGATGAGAAAAAAACTATGAAATCATCCATAGAACACTATGTCTCATGGTTTGTCGTATTGCACATACCAACTTAGAACTAAAAACTGATACTTTAAACAATCAATGAGGCAAATAAAGAATCTGTGGGATCATACAATTTTTTGAAAAGAATGCATTTCCTGTAAGTCGGGAAGTAGCATTAAGCTTAAATCATCTAAAAAAATCATTTCGATGAAATAGTGCGCGCATAAATAAATAAAATTAATTCTGAAGATCTAGATAGCTAGTAAAAGTGTGTATTTAATTTTAATTTCTCCGATTTTCGAGAGATAAATTTGAAATTTCAATCATAGAATTAACTTTTTAAGTATAGTATAATTCATCTACAATTGAATTATGAATTACTGTGTCAATAGCTTTCATCCTCTAAAGTCTTTTTGATTCATTTCTGACTCGTTACGACATCATTTGACTCATTGGTTTGATAAAATCAAAATGAATTAAGTGAAATCTTTTTCAGTATTTATTTATTAATACTATGCCTTTTCTGAATATTTAAGACGGTTTTAAGAAAGTGCGCGAGCTTTGTCATCAGCGATATTGTATGAAAGTTAACTATTTCAAAGTATTCATTTCTAGTTCTAACTTCTTAAGTGAATGATTTTTAGAAAGTGCGCGAACTCCATTAGTAGTTAGTTTATTGAATCTAAGATTTAAATGAATAAGATTAGGCATTGAAGCAATTGCAATGGCTCCTTCATCATCGATAGCATTTCGTGCAAGCGATAAATTTTTAATAGAATGAGCTTTAGAAAGTGATTTAACTCCTAAATTATTAATTTCATTTTCATCAAGTCTCAAATCAACAAGACGAGGTATTGAAGCGATTGCAAGAGCTCCTTTGTCACCAATTTTATTATTTTCTAGCGATAAGTGAGTAATCTTATGATTCCGAGAAATTGCAAGAGCTCCTTCGTAATTAATATTATTGTATGAAAGTTTCAAATCAGTAAGGTTTTTCATTGAAGCAATGTGACCAGCTCCAATGTTACCGATCTTATTTTGATCTAGTGATAAGTTGGTGATTTGACTCATTTGAGAAAGCTCTTCAGATGACTTATGGGTAATTTCATTGCTTGAAAGATCTAATTTGGTGATCGAACGGTTTTTAAAAAGAGGTAAAATTGAATTATCATTGAGTCTGTTTTCTGAAAGACCTAATTTGGTAATGCCAGTCATTTGAGAAATTTTTTCAATATGTCTACGTTTGATTCCGCAATCCCTTAAGTTCAATTCTTTAAGGTTAGGTAAAGAAATAATTTTATCAATTGCATCATCGGTCATTTTAATTTTTCTCAGGTCTAATTTTTCTAAGTTTTTAAATCTTTTTGCAATAGTGTCTATAAAATTTTTAGAAAATTCTATATCATAATCAGATCGATAAAGAGATAATTCCTTAACGGTTTCAGGAACTTCCTCTAGTTTCATGGGGTTGAAATTTGCATAATGAAGGTCCAATGTTTTGATATAAGCGTAGCATCCATTTTTTATGCTAGAAATAACATTATCAGAAAGATTTCTGTCGGAAAGATCTCTATCAGGAAAACTCAAAGGTTTTTCTGAGCAAAAACGAATTATGTTTTCTGGGATTTTACGACAAGACTGATTGATTTGAAATAATTTTTGAATAGATGAAGGGTGAAGCCATTCGTAGATAAAATCAATAATAATATCAAGGTGATGATTTCTAGGTCTTTTGATCTTCTGTGATGAATTGCAGTTAAATAATAATTCTGTGTCCTTGTTTGACTTCAGTTGATCGTTATTTTCAAAAGAACTAGATCGATTTTTGTGTGCTTGATTTTTTGATGAATCTAAATAACTTAGTTGAAATCCGAAATTAGAAAATGAATGACTTTTTTTTATGATGCTAAAAGGTTGATTTTCTTCTTTTTTTCCATCGTTTTTTTTAAAAATATTTTCTTCATTTTTTTTAGCGTTAAGAAAAACAAAGCATTCGCTAAAGAGGCAATTTTCAGAAAAAGAATTTATAAATAAAGACCAATGACTATTGTTTTCGTTTTTTAGTAATTTCGCATTCGAAATGCTGGTAATCAGTATAAATATTAAGCTAAAAACAAAATACATAAATACAAAAAATGCAAAAAGTGTGCTTTTAATAATTTTTTAAAAAAATTACACATGTACAATGATACATGTTCTTTTGTAAAAAAACCATAAAAAAATGGCATATCAATGAGCTGCTAGTGTTTTTAGAAAAAATCCAAGCCTACGAATTGTAGTTTTTGATTATCTGTTAAAGATTTTTATGAGAATAATTTTTTGTCATTAATACGAAGAGCGCTTGTTCTTGCAGATGCTGATCAATAGTTTTGCAAGTGATGTTATGCTGAGCAAGCTGAAACTAAACTAAAATTTCCTCTGGTTTCGCTTTTTTCAAACATGATCACTATTTATTAATTAATCTTTTTGTCGGCATGACTCGTGTTTATTGTTATTTTTTGGAGATTTCATTCAGTTAAACGTTGTTGTGTCTTTATTATTGATTCGTCGCAACTGTTTCCGGAACGCTTCAAAATAGAAGGTGACAAAGTCCAGCAGTAATGGACGCAGTTCAATTTAGACCTGTCTTTTAAGAGGCTTTAAGTTCTGATGACATTTGAATTTGCTTTTAATTTTATTGAGGATATGACTGTAGTTCAGGCTTCAAAGTACGTTATTTTCGTCATTCAAGCTGAAGTCGCTCAAAGACTTGGTTTCGATCAGTCAGACGCTTCCAAAATTGAAAAAGGCAATTGTGTGCCCGGTATGCGCAACAATAGCTGGTGGAATACCAGTTCCGGTCCTGAAAGGAGGGAATGGATAGACCAAAATCAAGGGTGCCCAAAGAAACTCAATCAAGCTGCCTGAGGAAGGAATAACGGTTTGAGAGATGAGGCATCTGAAGAAAGATGAAGTCAAATCTGTGGCCCAAACGGAAGTGAACCTCTGTAAGGCAGGCCTCTGGGGTCGAGTAGCGATGATTATGAAGGCCCAAAATCCTTTCCGTAACAGAAGCGCAAGTAAGTGGTTAAACAGAGATTGAGTGGTTAGTGCCCCGGGGAAGAGCTGTTGTGTCTGAGACAACGTAACTACGACGTATGATCTCTAAGTGAACCAGAGATGGGGAACTAAGGAGCAAGAGCTCTCTGATGAAACCGTAGTAGTCGTAATACCAGGAGCCGATGAGGATACGGTGACGTATCTGAGGGTAAAACTCTTGGAAAGTGAACAGAAGTTCGAGGCGAAGGGTGAAATGTGTGAATGAGGAGACCGAAACTCAAACAGTAACCTGGCTATGAGACTAGAAGGAAGACTTTCGTTAGAGAAGATTAACGTATGAATGACTATTTAACGCGGTATGTTTCAGGATAGTTGTCGCCTCGACCGCTTGGTCACCCTACAGCATTGGGGTCTAACAAAATTACGCATCACTTTCAAGCCATGAAATTCAACGGTGTCCATTTTTTCCCAATTTCTAGTTTTTCCAGACCAACGAGAAGGGGGAGTTGTTCTTGAGCTTCTTAATAAACAGCATGCCTTCTTTTTAAAATTTCTAAATCCTCGCCTTCGTGTCTTGAATTTGGTGTGGTAAAAGAAATTCCGCTATGTAAATGATCAGTGCCAATCTACCAGGGGTTACGCATATGACTTGGACGGCGGATCAAAGCCATTCAAGATGAATTCGCACAGCAGGCGAGTTTGTGTGATAATTTCCGTGAACAAGGAGTTTGTCATCATGAAAGGCGTAGCAAAAACAACATTAATGATTCATTTATCCAGGTTAGAAGATCCCCGAACTGGCCAGAACACTAGGCATAAATTTATTGAGGTCCTTTTTATCGCGGTATGCGCGGTGATCAGTGGGTGTGAATGCTGGACCGAGATAGAAGATTACGGCCAAGCTAAAGAGCAATGGCTCAGAGGTTTTTTAGATCTCGAAGGCGGTATTCCTTCTCATGACACGTTTAGAAGGCTTTTTTGTATTTTAGATTTTGAGAGCTTTCAAAGAGTTTTTATCGATTGGACTCAGGAAGTAAAAGAAAGTCTCGGTATC
>Ga0208253_1000120_pt1 | contig 35506 bp, 40 predicted proteins | sample CryBogCBE10Oct08_FD_184573 | JGI IMG/M metagenome (GOLD analysis project Ga0208253, IMG submission 184573) | Freshwater microbial communities from Crystal Bog, Wisconsin, USA - CBE10Oct08 (SPAdes) | ecosystem: Environmental > Aquatic > Freshwater > Lake | place: Crystal Bog, Wisconsin, USA...
TAAGAAGCCTGCTGGGCAGCTTGAATAGCCTGCTGTTGCTGTTGATTATATTCTGCAACGGCTTGCGCATATGCCTGTTGACGAGCATTTAACCCGGCCGCCTGCTGCTGATTAAACATAGACTGCGCTTGTGTCTGCTGTTGTGTTGCCGCTCCAAGAGCTTGGGCTTGTTGCTGTTGGAATGCTGCGAGGGCCTGGGAATATCCCTGCTGTTCAAGCTGGGCTTCAGTTTGTTGTTGAGCCAGATTTTGCTGACCGATTAACTGAGACCTAGCCGCGCCAGATCTATCCCCGCCGAATGCTCCAGATTGGATGGCCTGAGCCTGTTGCTGGGATAATTGCTGAGCATTTTGCTGGTTTATAAGATTATTAGTAGTATTAATAACATTCTGTTGATACGGATTGTAATATTTCTGAACAGCATCTGCACTAAATGTCATCGGTGCAGTATTAAGATAATCCTGTATTCTTGGATCGTAATACTGAGAAATATTTCCTTGGCTATAAGTAATGGGTAAATTAGTAAGAGCCTCATTCATTAATGGATTGAGATACTGTCCAACCGCCGCCTGGGAGAAATTACCAGGTGACGAAAGATTATATGCATTAGCAGCTAATTGAGTTGCTTGGTCAATATAAGGCTGAGCTTGTCCAACTGCATTTCTAACACCTTGCATGGCAGCCAGCTGATCTTGACTAAAACCAGCAACTGTCTGTCCCGTATATGGCTGGTATGGAATTCCAGCGACATTGCTGCCCATATTAAGGCCGGCAAGAATGTAGTTATATGCATTCGGATCGGGCGTCGTCGTAGATGTTGAGTTTTGAAACCCGAATTGATTGCCGGAAGTTGAAGTTCCGCCGCTGCCACCGCCCATATCTTTATCCCCTATTATACTCTCGATTTCTCATTGTATGAGAAAAATGCCCCTCTAAAATTAAACTGCCTTTTATACAGGTTAATTTTAGCTTCTGTTCTTTCGCTTGACCAAACGCCTATTCTTAATTCTAAGTCTAAAACCTCGGCTGCCTTTTTGGCAAATATCATTAATTGTTTTGCGTAATTAGATTTTCGATAATTCTTTGAAACATACAATGACATTTCTTGAAGCTGGTATATGTTATTATACCAGTTTTGCTGAACAACTAAAACAATAGCGCCTTTTAATTCTTTTTCCTTCTCACCTATAACGCCAATAATCCCGCCGTTTTTGTTGTAGTGCAAAGACATAATGTTAACTATTTTTTCTTTGCTATATTCTTTAATACCATTTTCTTCCAAATACTCTTGGAACAAACGAATAATTTCAGGTATATCTTCCGGGTCGGCTAACCGAACATCCGGGCATTCCTTAAACTCCATGGTATTTTCCTTATTGACGGCGCGTCAATGTGGTTAGTCTTTTGCCGGCCCCGGTAGCGTTGCCAGCTTTTTCCGCAGAGCGCGCCTCTGGGAAACGACGAATGCGTCAAGGACGGCATGTCCTTTATTTAAATCGCCTTCGCCAATCTCTCTAACTTGTTCGGGTGGGATGATGTATTCCCCGCCCGCAACAATCACCGGAACAAGGGACTTGTCATCGGCCTGATCATGATATGGCCCTCTGAGCCCATATTTGTCTGTGAGGTTTTGTGATCTTGATAATGAACTGGCGGATCCCCCGGAACTTTTCCCGGAAATGCTTCCGTCCAACAACATTTTTTCGATGACGCGGTTTCCTGCGAGAGTGTTTCCTTCTCCAAGCCCTGACACAATGTCAGCAGGAAGCACGTAAGCGCCACTGTATACGTGAATAGGAAGACGATCAGTTCTTCCGGGGATGGCGACGTTAATCGGGCCATGATGGACAATCCTATCTTTACCTGATCTGCCGCCGGCCGCTTGATATTGCCGAGCTGTATTTAAGGCAGCGGCTACCGCTTGTTTCTGGGGCCACCCAGAATGCCTCATTTCTCTGATGTTTTGAGAAATTACAGCGTCGCTTTTACCGGATTTTAGCGGCATGGTAGGCTCATGTATTATAGTAAGGGACCTTAACCGCCGTCCCGTTCGGTAGTGTTATGTCTATAAAACCTGCTGGATTTGCCGGAAGAGTAGCCGCACCAGCAGTCGCACTTGTTGCCGTAGAAGTGATATACGGAAACACACTTTGCATCGTAGTATTAAGTGTCTGAGCAGTTGTATTAAGAGTATTGACTGCAATAACGATATTTTGAGTTGCGGTGGTAATTGCGTCATTTGACATTCTTATCTCCTTCCGGATACGGCATATCTATATCTCATGGAGCCAAGACGCCAAAAACTATTTAAATCGTTACTTGCTACCTCTATCTGGACGTATCTTCCTCTAAACCTTGGTTCAATATATGGCGTAGCCGCAGTTATTGTGAAAGGGCCATATTGAATTGGGGTATCACCAGGATAGTCAGTAACGAAGAATGTCATTTCTAATGAGGCATTCGAAGCTTGGGAATATTGCCCCCATTTCATATCCGGGAGCAGCCAATCCACAAATACCAAGTCATTACCATTTGACAGTGTAAAGAAACCAGTCTTGAAATAAGACGGCATCGGAACTGTCGCTAAATTATATGATGTCTCGTGCTGGTATACGTTTGCCGTCCATTGATGAACGGCAGTCGCATCATAATAATTCTGCGTGGCTAATGGACCGCCCAATACTGACTGATCAATCCAAGAGCTTCTTGATAAGTATCCGTAATCCCATTCATTATACAGGACATTAAAACATACATATGCGTCGTTTTCACCATTCGTGCTATTTACAGTTGGGAAAAACCAATTAACTTCATTAAACATTGAATTTGCTGCGGCACGTATATTGTCCACATAATTCAAGTTTAAATTTTGAAACACAAAGTCCCAAACTGTGCACGGTATCGACTGAGCGGCGCTTGTTCCACTTAAAACGAAAAATTGTCTTTGGCTCATCCAATACATATTTGAATGAAGCATGCATACGGCTTTTTGGCCAATCAGACCGCAGCCCGAACCAACTTTATTAAACCCATATACATAAGGAGGCCCAGTATACTGAGAAACGTAAACGTCAATATCAGTAAACCAATATTGCTGTGTTGGCCCTTGAATTCCTCTAACGATCAATGAGCCAGTCGGAATGTGATAACCGCCCGCCTGGTTTGTAATTGTCGTCGTCCAAGAATTATAATTACCTACATCACACCACCGGATCTGTAACGGATCTTGTATGCCGGTGTAGGTCGTCCCCCATGCCATTATTTGCCTTTGGGGCATGGCTAGGAACATACCTGAATTCACAATAGGGGCTTGTGAGATCATCGCAGCATTGCCGTATCCTTGTGACGGGGCCCAAGTAAATATCGGACCATTTCTAGGACACGCTAATAAGACCTCTCCCCAGTTATCTAATGTCCAGTCGGTAGCTGTTATCTGTGCTCCACGATTACTAACAACTGGGACAATACCAGTTCCATAACCACCGCTAGTATGATTTGCAGATACTGTTCCGCCAGCTCCGTAAGTTGGTGCCGCGCCTAACTGAAAAGAAATCGAATTAAAAGTTGAACTGGTTAATTGAAAACTTCCATTGTAAGGAGCGCCCACTCCAGAAACAGATACCGTCTCTTGTGGCTGGAAGTTATGAGATCCAGACAACACAAGTGTTGCGTAACCACTGGACGAAGATGCGCTTACTACACTCGCTGTCTCTGTGTAACTGGTATAAAACCCCTTGCCGTATCCCAATCCTTGCTGCTGCGGGCCTATTGTAACATAATACGTTAGGTTTAATTGACCGTAATTTAAAGACTGCGATGTAGCCTGGGTTGCAGAATTCTGAGCGATAAATGTGAACCCATTATTATCTGCATTTGATACTGTATAATCACCAAGAATTGTTATGCCGCCAATTTCTGTTGGGACTGTAAATGATACCACATCCCCGGTGGCATAATAATAAGGTATAGATGCAGTTGCTATTAATGGATTAACATTAGGTATATTGCAACGGACAGTAGCGCTTCCGTTTGTTGTCGTAAATACTGGGAAATAATATGTAGTAGTTGTGGCCTGGGCAGGAATTCCAGTGTCTATATTATAAGTCCCATCGGAATTAACTGCAACTATGTCGTATCCACCAAATACTAAAATATTTCCAACTTCAATTTGCGTATTGAATATAACAGTGTCGTATATTGTGGTTCCATATTCAATATTGTCATTAACATTTACAATAGTGCTGTTTAATGTGGAGGAAAGAAAAGGCTTCCCAGAAACAATCGGAACATTATGCTGGATAATTTGAGGCGTAATATCTGTTGGATTATTATTTTGAGTTACATAAAGGCGTTCGGTTGTCCCTAATGCAAATCTTTTGTCGGTCGACAGACCCTGCCAAGCGTGGAGCGCTCTTCCTTTTCCAATATAACTTATATTAACAAAGTTGGTATATCCGCCTCGTTTTTCAGGGATATTGTCTCGCCATCGAATAAAATTACTTTCGGAAATACCAGCAGCATTGTCCGATCTTGTTTCTTCAATATCTACGCCGGGGATGATGCGCAGGCTTTCAAAAGGCATCTATCAGCGCTCCGGCGGGTTAGCGACGTTAGAATACGAAGTCCATCCAGGTCCGCTAAATTTTTTCCTTACCTCCTCGCCATTCGCAGAAGCAAATAGACGCTCGTATTGGCTTTCCCAGGACTGAGACTGTTGTGGGTTGTCTGCCTGAGAACCGAAATCTCTTTGATACCCAGATGCGTATACCATACTCGCCGCAACAAATAGATCGGGCAGGTAAGTAGTCAAAAATGTTGTTGTGTTAGTAGATGATAGAGGAGTTGGTCTAATAGTTCCGACTACTTCTAAGCGATATGAGCCATTAGGCCACGGACCTAATATTATTGTCCATTGATCAATCATTGCAAAATATGAAGGCTGACCGGCTCCAATATTTCCACTGCCGTATGTAGCCTCTAAAAAGTCTCTAGACACTGGCTGAAGTGCTGAACGACTACCTGTGGCGGCAGTAGCTCCGGCTGGATAAAATAAATTAATACCCTGAACCGTAACAAACTTCCCCTGAGAAGTTGATGGTAGGGTAAATTCCCTTACTCCAGATGTCGTCCCGTAATCCGAGTTTCTTACTACTGTTTGTAAAAGGTCTAATTCTCTGTAAATACGCTGTTCTGCGTAATCTATACACCCAGGCAACATAGTTTGAAATTGCGTAGTATCGGGTGTAACGGTCATAATATTGGCTATTTGAGCAACGTAAGTTGTATAAGTTAAACTCATGACCTATCAGCCTTTTTGTCTAACTTCTCAAATATGCGATTAAGCATCTCTTTAATTTCTTTCATGCTTTCCGCGAATTCATCTTTTCTAATATAATTACTTGGCAAATCTACTTCTAACTGGTGTATTTCAGCTTGAAGCTTATGGACTGCATCCCAAAGGGCGCGAGCCAGCCACCCAATTACGGATAGGACTAACCCACCCGCAATGTTAATCATTGTTTGCGTGTCCATGATATGCTCTATTAAGTGGGAAGATCCGGGGATTATTCTCCTCGGATCATATATTTCTACAGAAAATCAGTCATTTTGCCAAGTCTGACGGACCAATTTCTTTTTCTAGGAACTCTAAGTTGGCTTTTAATCTTAGGTCTGACGGGGTAATCTCGTAAGCTATTTTTGCTTGTTCTAGGGAGATATCCCTTAATCCCAATCTCCAAGCCGAGACTGAGGCAAGATCATGCGCCCAATGGCCCCAAACAGCCGGATCGCAAGTGTATACTAAATCCCTGTTTTTAATCTCTAATGCCCGTATTGAATAGGCGTAACACTCTGCCCACCTGGTTTGCCGATACATTAGCATAGCAAGCTCACACCAAGGCTCTCTGGTATTTGGGGCCTCTCCAGCTGCTTTCATGTAGTGCATTTCAGCTTGGCGAAGATCGCCCATTTCATCGTAGCACTTGCCCATTACCCGATAGGCATAACACCTTTCATTGTGCCAATTTGCCCCAGGTAAATCTAAATAACGTTTACATTCATGAATTGATTTTTCCCAGTTTCTGTAAAACATCAATTCGCGGGCATAGTAAAATGCGTTCCTTGGGCAGAACGGATCCTCTTCCACCGACAATTTTAATAAATCTAAATACTGGCCACGGCTTTTAGTCGGATCCGGATGATGGCTAACAAGCAACATGTCAGTGTGGGCATATATTTCGTTAGTCCGGCCATCGGGTCGTGGGTATTCATGACAAGGATGATGCCAGTGATAACCATGCCGATGATGTATTTTCTCATACTGGAATTTTATTCCGCAGCCCCAATCAAACATATATCGCAGTCGAGTGGTAATCCCCGGCCGCCATACACGTTCAATTTCCTCTCTCCAGCCAGGTTCCATTACCTCGTCTAAGTCAAGGCTAATGCAAATATCAATATCCCTAGGAATAAGAGCCAAGGCAGCATTTCTAGCATGATCAAATCGCCAAGGAGATATAAAAATATCATAAACAGTCGCGCCGTGTATCCTTGCCTTAATAACTGTTGCGTCTGTTGAACCAGTATCCGCAATCATAACTAAGTCGGCTTCTATAGCACTCTCAACAAATCTTTGAACAAACTCAGCTTCATTTTTGCTAATTGCGTAAATGCAAATCTTTGGTTTCAAACTTTGGTTTGACCAAGCAAATACACCAATCTCATTTTCTACGTGAGAGAAATCTGGTTTTCCAAATACAAAATGAACTCTTTCAGGTGTCCAATTATTGGTTATATGTTCCTCGTATGGATTTCCGTCATAGGCATCTTGAGGGTAATTACCTATAGGAATACTAACAATAACCGTATCCGCTACTTTGCTTATTTTGTTAAATAGATCCTTTGCCTTGATCTCTTCCATATGCTCAAGAACATCGCCTAATACTGCGATGTCAAATGATCCCAAAGTCTCGTAATCTACATTATTAGCATCTTCAATATGTAAATTTTCGTATAATTTATTGAGTTCAAATCTTTCTACATAAGGATCCCAGATTTCAATTCCGGTAAACTCACTATTAGGGAACATTTTTGCATATGTTCCACTTCCACACCCTATATCTAAAATCTTTTTATTTTTTACTTTGCCAAAAATATAGCGGACAAAGCTCTTGCCGCTTTCTGAACTATAAGGCATTAAAAACTCCATGGCGGGAGCCTTCGGCGTGAAGGCTCTCCATGTTACTACAAATATTACTTAGCTTCTAGTGCGGCAACTCTTACTTCTAACTCTTTAACGGCCTCAATTAGAACAGCCACTAAATCGCTATAGCAAATACCCATTGTTGAATTATTTATCATTTCAACAACTTCTGGTATTACCGGCTGAACATCTTGGGCGATCAACCCAACTCTTTTTGTTGGGTTGCCAATAAAGTTATAGTAAATACCAGTTAGCTGCTTAACCTTAGATAAAGCCCCAGATATTTCTAAAATATTTTCTTTCAATGCCTTATCTGATGGTCCTGGATAAGAAGTTGCACTACAATATCCACTTTGGGCGGAATTACCTGAGCTATCGCAACGCCAAGGAGTTGAAGAGCCATTCCACCATCCAAATGCAGATGTTGTGGCAGTTATATATGCGCCGCCACCAGTATAAATACTTCCAGTGCTAAATGTATTTGTTCCTGTCCAAGTATTATTCCCCCCCAATGTAGCAGGAGTAAAATTCAACTGTGTAGTTGTAATAGTTCCTGCTTGTATTTGAGTTCCGCCATTAATTGCGTTAGTTGCAATACTTCCGCCTGTAACTGAACTGCTTGCTAAATTGGTAGAACCAACCGCCCCAGTTCCAAGCTGAGTGCTGCCAACTGCGCCAGAGGCAATATTGCCACCAGTAATTGTCGAGGCATTAATCGTCCAAGATGTTCCGCCACTTGATACGGTAATCTGACCTTTATTGCCGTCGGATAGGCCGCTTGAACCAGTTGGTCCTGTTGCCCCTGTCGGCCCTACACCACCAGAAGAACCCGTAGGACCAGTGGCGCCATTTGACCCGGCAGAACCTGTCGGACCAGAACCGCCTGTCGGTCCAGTTGGGCCGTTAGGACCCGTAGGCCCACCCGATGAACCTGTGGGACCAACCGTTCCAGTTGGGCCAGTAGGTCCAGCAACAGTCGACGCAGCTCCAGTGGCCCCCGTTGGGCCTGTCGGACCTACAGCACCGGATGATCCTGTTGCCCCAGTAGGACCCGTCGGGCCACTTGCTGGACCAGTAGGCCCGCCAGCTCCGGTTGGACCGGTAGCTCCCGTATTTCCGATACTTCCAGTTGGGCCAGTGGGCCCTGTTATTCCTGTAGGGCCTGTCGGTCCACTACCAGTTGGGCCGGTAGGTCCGCTTGCAGGACCTGTTGGCCCCCCGGCTCCAGTAGGACCTGTAGGCCCTGTGTTTCCTGTATTGCCTGTTGGTCCTGTAGGCCCGGCGATAGTTGATGCAGCGCCAGTCGATCCAGTAGGTCCTGTCGGGCCAGTATTACCAGTGGGACCCGTTGGCCCCACTAGTGCCGGTCCAGGATAAGCTTGCCAGCCACTACCATTCCACTGCCAAGAACGGCCAGCATATGTGTAAACATCCCCGACATTCGGGCTAGATGGAAAGTTAATGGCCATGACAAATTCCTATTAAGCGGCTTGCTCTAGATCATGCGTTACTGGAGAAACAGAAGCATTTGGCTGTTTCGTCGCTAGGTAGGCATCCGCCTGTGATTTTAGATTAGTAATAATATTGGCAACTTCAGCAAATGGGCGCTGTGCAATAGCATTCATCACAACATTCCATTCAGCTAGCGTAAGCTCCATCTGTAGTTTTTCGTTTTCCATGACTTTCTCCAAAGTGTCCGCTCGGTGGAGAATGGCATGGGCCGAGCAGACTGACCTCCCACGCCAATAGGTTTATTCCGCTGGGGCAACCCAAGGAAGAGGATTTGTTACAACCTTAGGGTTTGCAAGCTCATCAAGCTGACGAGCTAAATCTGCCTCGATGCTAGCAACCTCTTCAGCTCCTAATGCTTCTTTAACCCATCCGACAACTTCATCTTGAGTAAGATTGGCATACGGAATGAAAGTATCATTAGGATTGAGGGTAATCCCCGTCGTTCCATAAGCTGGAACTGTGCGAACGCCATCCGTTCCATTAACTGTCCAATGGACGTTAAAGACAACATCGGTCAGTGTCCCAACCGTAGGATATGCGTCCATTGTATTGATTGTCCAATTATATGTTACTGCCATTTTATTCTCCTACTAAGCCGCAACGGCTTTAATTACTACGAACGAAAATACAGGCGCATCCGTTGCTGTGCCGCCTGTTGTATAGAACGTCACGTTAAATGAACCAGCTGAAACTGCCGTCACTAACGGAACGTAAAGGTTTGTTCCAGATTTCTGACTGATGTGGATGACATCAGTAGCTGCTACTGCACTGTTAGTTACAGTAAATGTGGCAGCTGTTGTAGAACCAGCGGCAGAGAACAATGTAATTGCGCCAGATACGTTATTTAACGTAACGCCAGTTGTTCTGCTCGTTGCCTGAGTTACCGCGCCACCAGCGCCAGTTGCGTAGCCAATACCAGACGTTGCGCCAGTTGACAGGATGGTTGTTGTAGCTGCAACAGAGCCAGTGACATCTACAGTTGCTACAGGAGCGGATGTTCCACCAAAGCGAGAGTTACCAGCAAAGGCGTTGTTGGCTGTGCCACCCGCATAGAAGTTCCAGCGATTAGAACCAGAAGCTATGTTTGAGTAGAACCCGTAGTTATTGGTTGCGCCTGTGAGGGATGCCCCAACCTGAAAACCATATTGACTTGTTACAGTTGAACCAGCGCCAATAGTTCCTTGGTCTGCTCTAAAATGGGTTAAATTTGATAGTGTAAATGATGCTGCGGCTGTTGCTATCGCACTAGCAAATCCATATCCAGACGAAGTAACATCTGATTGTATTATTCCATTGGAATAAATAGCATAGGAATTCGTTGCGCCTGTAATATTTTTTGCTACTGTTAGTGTATATCCAGCAGTCGGCACTCCACCAATACCAATGTTACCAACGCTATCAATACGCAACCGCTCGGTATTGTTTGTTCCAAAAATTAAAGGTGTGGCCTGAACATTATTAAACGTAGTTGATGTAGAATTGGTATAAAAATCGACATACAAAGTTCCGCTGTTGGATAATCTCATTCCTGTAGAAGCAGCAGAACTAGCCATTTGTAATGTTACAGAAGGCGAGGCAACTCCAATACCAACATTACCAGCAAAATAGTTGTCTGCCGTTCCAGCAGCGTAGAAGTTCCAGCGGCCAGTGCCAGAAGCAATGTTGCTGTAGAAACCGTAGTTGTTGGTTGCGCCTGTGAGTGTAGCCGCTGCAGCAAATCCGTATTGATTTGTAACGGTAGATCCAGCTCCAATAGTGGATTGATATGCTTGGAAATGATACAGACTGGAAAGTGTAAACGATGATGCAGCCGTTCCAACCGTTGATTGAAATGCATATGCTGCGGTGGTTACATCAGACTGTGAAGTTGCATTTAAAGAATAGCCATACGAACTAGTAGCGCCAGTCAAAGATTTTACATTGTAGATGTTGTATCCAGCAATAGGGACAGCGCCTACACCAACAGACCCAGCAAAATAGTTGTCTGCCGTTCCAGCAGCGTAGAAGTTCCAGCGATTAGAACCAGATGCTATATTGCTGTAAAAACCGTAGTTGTTGGTGGCTCCTGTTAGATTGGACTGAGCGTGAAAACCATACTGTGCTGTAACGGTTGAACCCGAACCAAATGTTCCCTGTGAAGCATTGAAGTAATGCAAGTCATTCAGTGTAAACGATGCTGCGGCAGTGCTGGATACAGCTTGGAAATAGCGGCATGACGACGTAACATCTGACTGAATTTGCCCTGATGTATATGTCAGATACTGCGTTGCGTTGCCAGTAGCATTTTTTGAAATAAGCAATGTGCTTTGGCCACTAGTCGGGACAGCACCAATACCAACAGCGCCAGAGCTATCAATACGCAACCGCTCTGAGCCGTTAGTCGCAAATGCTAATGTGTTGCTTGCCGGAAAAAACAAACCTGTATTTGTGCTGCTAGAATATGCTAATGAAGGTGCAGAAGCCGAACCAGCCGCAATAGACGTAACGCCATTAACGGATAAAAGTGTTCCTGGCGAACTCGTTCCAACACCAAGTCTGCTATTCGCACTATCCCAAAACAGATTACTGCTATTACCAAGCGCACTCGTTCCATTACCAAACGGGATGTAGCCAGCGGTAAGTGAACTTAACCCAGTCCCGCCGTTTGCTACTGGTAATATTCCAGTTAATCCAGACCCAGACAGAACATATGTGCCAATTTGAGCGGCCGTAACTTTTACAGGCCCAACTCCAGCCGTCTGAACATCCGGAAATATATCCGTAGATGATACCGCGCCGCCTGCCGTGAGCTGTGAAATACTCTTGTTGGTCATCTGATTATTCCATGGTCAAGAAGTTATTATTAAACGATACTTGGCTCCAGGCACTACCACTATATACATACAAATAGTTATTTGTCGCGTCGTAGTATAATGGAACAAGCCCGCTAACAGTGGTCGGAATTCCCGTCGGAGGACCAGCCGCAGATGGTATATAAGAAAATCCGGTCGTCATTGTGGTTGTCCCACTAGACGGGACAGTTATGCCACCGGCTGTGTTAATATTATTACCAAGTGCAGTAGCAACGCCAGTTCCTAATCCACTTACACCAGTAGAAATAGGCAACCCGGAACAATTTGTTAACGTTCCGCTAGTCGGCGTCCCCAGTATTGGAGTAACAAGCGTAGGGCTAGTTGCAAGTGCGACAACCGTTCCAGTTCCTGTCGTGGAATAAGAAGTCCCCCACGCGGTTCCGGTGGAATTAGCAATTCCAGCAGCCGGATAGGTAGTTGGACCAGTCGGACCAGTTACAGACGGGCCAGTTGGACCAGTGGGACCTGTTGAGCCGGTCGGACCAGTAGGACCAGTCGGCCCTAACTGCGTATACATAACCTGCGCAGCAGTAACAATAACGCCCGGCGTTGCTGGAACGGTAGGAGATGTCTGTGACGCAAAAGATGCAATTGATATGGTCGTGTTACTAACAGCCCATAACAACTGTATATAATCACCCGCATTTAATTTTAAAACATAATTGATGGCCGCAATCAGCTCCCCATTAACGCCCGCTTGTCTGTATGGTATCCAATAAATACTATTGCTTTGTGTTACATCAGAACCATTAACCCTAATCCACACATCAACATTATCATTGCCAGTTGTCGCAGTATTTTGGAACTGTATGGAATATTGCAGATTATACACACCAGCATTAGCAAAAGTAATTCTATTACCACTAACAATGCTAACGCCGCTGCTATTAGGATCCGTGTTCCCTATGCTTATTACATATGATGAAGTTGTGCTTGCGGCAGTTTGATTGGTCGTATCGTAAAAAGAACCCCAATATCCAAGAGTTCCGCCCGCTCCCGTCGAGCCAGTGGGGCCAGTGGGCCCAGTAACAGATGGGCCAGTTGCCCCAGTTGCACCCGTTGGTCCCGTAGGTCCCGTGACATTAGATGGTGCACCAGTTGCACCAGTAGGACCAGTAGGGCCTGCTGGCCCAGGAGCTCCGTTAAGGTTAATATTCCAAGAAGCATATGTCCCAGAACCTAATACTGATGTGACATTAACAACCATCGCACCAGTAGCTGAATTATATGATGTAACAGACCCAACCATATAATTTGATGCATTATATGCAATAAGGACCTGCTGAGCTACAGTATAAGAAAGACCAGTTCCAACCGTTAATGATTGAGAGCCTGCTCCAATAGTTAATGAAGTCGTGCTAGTTGTGGGATAAGTAGCTCCGTTTGGGCCTGTAGATCCAGTTGGACCCGTAGGCCCCGTAGGTCCCGTTGCGCCAGTTGGACCTGTTGGTCCGGTAGGCCCTGTAGATCCGGTCGGACCAGTCGGACCAGTTGCCCCTGTTGGTCCTGTCGGGCCACCTGCCGAACCAGTAGGGCCAATAACACCCTGAGGGCCTGTAGGACCGGTTGTGCCAGCAGTTCCGGTAGGTCCTCTTGGTCCTGTCCAGCCAGTTGGGCCTGTGATACTTTGTCCCGTTGGGCCAGTTGGCCCTGTTGGCCCAGCAACAGTAGACGCGGCTCCAGTTGGGCCTGTTGGTCCAGCAGAACCAGTTGACCCTGTCGAACCAGTCGGACCTATTAAACCAGTGGGCCCAGTCGCTCCCGTTGCGCCAATTAATCCCGTCGGTCCTGTAGGCCCAATAGGACCGCCACTAGGTCCAGTAGGACCCGTTGGCCCAATCGTTGATATAGTTCCGAGTTCTACCCATTGTGAGCCATCACTATCGGTCACATAGGTATATTCCAACCCCGTAATGGTATTAAACCATCTATCACCATCAATAGGAGCAGGGCTTACAGGAGGAGTAGGAGCCTCGGTATATGTTCCGGCACCTCTAGTTCCAGTCGGGCCAGTAGAACCCGTCGGGCCAGTCGGACCAATAGGCCCCCCACTTGGGCCAGTCGGTCCGGTAGGACCATTTGCAGGGCCCGTTGGTCCCGTAGGTCCTTGAGAGGTAATTAATGACGTGTCTACCCACTGGGAGCTGTTAACGTCCGAAATCCAAACATACTCAATACCAGTGTCGGTATTTAACCATCTATCGCCTACTAGGTTTTCACTAACTGGAGTAGGAGGCGTGGGGCTTTCGGTATATTTACCGGGGCCCATGGGGCCAGTTGCACCAGTCGGTCCAGTTGGTGATAATCCAGCCAATTGGTTGGCCGCTATACGAACAGATGTCCCATTTTGAACGGCCTCAATAAGTTCTGTTCCTGTAACCGCTATTGCGGGTGGCAGATTTGGGATTTGCACAGAACTCATGAAATGCTCCCATATGCAATGCAGATAGATGGGCTATAAAACCATAAATTAACGGTTCCATATGCGGCAAGTGTTAATGATGCTTTAATAAAAGGAGTTCCTGAAATATATGTTTGCAATGAACTACTGTTAATCGTTGCGGGGTTTAATGTATGATTAAAAATAACAACAACATTACCAGAAGAAAAAGTAACATCAGGTATAATTATACTTCCGCCAACTCCTATTGATACCGCTTTACCGACATCAGACGATGACAATGTATAAGCGCTATTTTTATCTACCCCAGACAACGGTAAATTAATAGGAACAGCTGGACCAGTGGGGCCAATTGGTCCCGTTGGGCCAAACCCACTATTTATCGCCGCAAAATTTTCATCAAGTTGCTCTAGTGGAATAGATGATCCACCAGGATAATTAGCAAATGTATATGGGACTGTAGCCATCTTTCACCATTACCCCGGAAATTCTTGCAACAAAAACGATGTAGCATCTTCTAACATTAAAAACCCAGTATCGTTTTCCAATAGAATACCATCATTTTCTATTGGTCCGACTTGAGGCCCTGGCAACAATGACATAAAGACATTTTGCCCAAGATTATTAGACCAATTCACTGAATTATCAAGTAAATTGGTCCAATCTGCATTTGTTAGACCTGTATCAATAGCCCCGGTTCTTGGAACTTCTGTATTGTCATATGGAAGACCAATTTCATTATCTCCAGGGACTTGAAAAGATTGTCCTGGCTGATGGTTCCATCCACCCGGTGGCTCACCAGTTTGTTGCGTAACACGTGTATTGTTATTTTCTGTAATACGTATTTGACCCGTTGGAACAGGCAATCCAGTCCAAAACCAAGCCGAATTTACAGTAGGAGAAACTGTGGGTTGCGGGGCAGATGTAACGCGAGTATTTTGTTCATATTCCTTATAACGCTCAGGTCGAGCATTCAAGATCGGCATAGGATCTGGCGGAAGAATACGTGGCTTTAATTGAGGCTGGGGGTCGTCAAAACACGTTTCACAAACTAAAATTCTCAAGTTTGCAAGGTTACGGCCTCTGTAGTCATACTGCCAGCGCAAATCTTTATGATTGTAAAGAAAACCACAACGATCACATATTGCAAATGCAGCGCTGTTATTTGGATCAACTTTAGCTCTTCCGTGAGGATACATTATTCCACATCCTCCACGTAAGAAAACTTAAACCCACCAACAGTTTTCCTGTTATTTTTCCCTAAACATAGTTCTATCACTGAACTTTTAGCTACATTATAAACTCTAGCCGCTTCACTCGCAGATGGGTATTGCCTTCCGTCATTTAAACAAACAACCTTTTTGGATAATTTTATTGGTCCGTTTGCCCTTCTACCAGCTCCATCAATTCCATTAATTATTCCGATATGACTTTTATTAACGTCTACAATTTTACGGCGTTTTGCGCACTTAATTTCAATTTCTCTAATAAAAATATTTCTATCCTTTTCTTCAATTTCTTTATCGTAATAAATAAAGTGCAACCCATTCGCTGATCTGTATTTAAGATTGCAAACATCCGTTATTGAAACGGGTGATAATTTATTTTCAAAAGCCGCTTCTGTCGCACTATTATATATCCTACCTGTTTCCAGGCACATAACATTTTTTCTATTGTGAGGAATAATACCTACGGTTCCATCCCCACCATCTGTTAAATTAGCTATTTTATATCCACTATCTCTAAATGCCTTTATCCATGCTCTTTCCCAAAAACATGAAATTTCCCAGTTTGGTAATTCTGCAATCAAAGATATTTTAACACCGTGTTTTTTTACAATGTTTTTATGATATTGAGTTCTGCTGTGATGATTTAACTTAAATGCACGATCTTTTTTTTGGCCTATCCCAACATAGAAAGGTTCATGCATATCTTCTTTAAAATGACAATATAAATATGGCATGTCTTACATCACCCGAAATAGCTTCTCATCGCAACATTCATGGTTACTGGCACATTTTCTGTTCCAACTTGATTTGCTCTTTGCCAAGCACGATCTGCTCTTGGCTGAAGTATTTGAACCTTATCAGGGGCATACATATAAGCCAGTCTAGCGGCCAATCCCCACACAAATGCGTCAAAGAAGTAAGTCGGAATAGGCAATTGTGTGCCATTTTGAGCAACTAAGTCCTGAGACTGCTGCATATAATAATAAGTCAATCCACCAACTGCGTCTTGTGGCAAAATAGGCCACAAATATAAAGTAGGGGACAGAGTTCTATCAAACCAATAGCTGGTTGGCTGCCCTTCTTGCTGTTTTTGAGCAAGCGAGGCGTAATCTGTTCTGGAAATGGGTATTATTATGCGATCCGAACCAAGATTTGTCGTATAAACATCTAAAAGAAAGACAACAGTAGCCGGCAGCGCATAAGAAATTTGCCCCGCGACAATATCTAATGTCGCCCTTTGGACCTGCCAAAGATTAATACCGTCACCAGCCCAATCAGACATCATGAAATTAGCTTCATTAACTGCATCAGACATATGTTGAGCAGTTAAGTCCGTTCTTCTTATGCCACATTTAGCATAAGCATTGACGACGAAATCGCCAAATGCGGGATTGAAGCTATATGTGTTTGAAGTTGTCATTAGCTAACCAGGTTTCCAAACTGGACAAATGTAGAATTCACATAACCAGTTCCGGAATTAAGTGTTACCTTAACATATAATGGCGCTATTAAATATGATGACTGTTGTGTAGAAGACGAGTTTACTAACGCTGCTGTTGGGTTATTCACCCACGTAACTAAATAAGGAAGTGTTGGATTAGTCGGACTATTAGGATCCTCGTATGTCTGTTGGACAGTATAGCTTACAGATCCATTTACTGTGCATTGAAATCCCATTTGTGGGAAAGCATACGGATCAATATAAACCCAAGAAGAAGAAGCGACTGTGTTTGTGCCAATTGTGATAGCACCTGTAGTCGCCGCACTAACAGTAATATTTGTAACAGTTTTGAAATCTAAATTTGTATATACAGTCGCCGTATCCGGACCAAGCAAAACTTCTGTTTGAATATTTCCACTTGCACTTGTTCCAGTAATAGTAAATGTTTTGTTATTATCAGTGTTTGTAGATGTTATAGCAACTCTACGGGCAACATCTAAAACTGCAACACCATTAGCGACGAGCGAACCATTTAATGTTAGAGCGCCCGCTCCGGAGGGTGATTGCGATAAACAAATTCCATTAGAAACAGCCGTTGCTAACGGGCCAACCGTCACTGTAATCGGGCGCATATCTGTGTCCTTTAATTAAATATCGCCGCCGTATTTGCGGTGCATCGCTTTCAGCGTTTTAGCTAAATTAGCCTTTTTTGCCAAAGCGGGATTTTCAGAGTGAGAAGCTTTTTCCAACTTCCCTGAAGGAATGGTTTTGCTCTCCGGAACATGCAGGGCCTTATGTAAAGAACCTGGATGCTTTATAGCTTTTTGGATCCATTTCTCAGCCATGACACTCTCCATAAGAAAGAGGCGGCCGAAGCCGCCCCGATCTGATTAGTCAAGACCGTGCTTGGACTGAATGTCCGCGCCTGGACGGGTAGAAGTTTTCTGAGCAGCTTCCCAATCTTGGCTGATTGAGGCACCACCTTCTGCACGACCACCACGCTTACGGGGAGCGCGGTCGCAACGAGCCATTGATTTCTCGCCTTCGACTTTGCCGCCCTTTTTGCGCTTCTTGGCATCTTTCATAACATTGCTGTCTTTACCTGCGTAAGCCATATCATGCTCACGATCGTCCGCAAATGAGCCCGTAGGATCATTGGGGACATTAGCGGTAGAAGCGCGACCGCCTTCTTTCCGCTCCATATGATGTTTCTTGCCTCTCATGGCCAATCATCCTTTAGACTGAGTTTGGACCTTGGATATAATCTACCGTAATCGCTCCAACACCAGCGCCATCATTCGCACTCTTAATATAAATCATAACATCGGATGTTCCGACATTGATCCAATTATTTGTGCGCGTGGCATCTGCACCAGGAGCTACAACAACCGTTCCAATCGTGCCGCCGGCAACAGCCGTAGCAAGTTCAGTAGCAGTCGTCGATGTGCCAATGCTTAACGTAGAAGCAGAACCATTCCATGCCGTTGTAACAAACAGCTTGATACTAACAATTGTCGAACCGGCTGGAACAACAATATTCGTAGCTTGTGCAGCAGCTGTTTGAGTAAGTGACGTATCAATCTGGGCAAGAAGAGCCGTGCCTACGTTGGCAACATTAACACCAACCGTAGATCCGCTTGTATCTAGAATTGAGCCCGCTGTAATGGGCCCAGTGAAAGTAGTAGTGGTCATTTGGGACCCTTTCAGTTGAGCAAAACTGGGCCCGAAGGCCCCGCCATTCCATTACGATGTTGGGAACGATCCGTAGATTGAACGCCAGTTGTAGTATCCGAACGAATAGCGCTCGTAGCCCTTCACCAACAGGTTGTCTGTCGTGAAGTCTACCTGCATGTCCATTTCGTAAGGGACACGTTCCATATAAACGAGACCTTTAATGTTCGTCAGTAGGAACCACGCAAAGTTTGACGTCAGGTAATCGTTTACCATGTAGCCTTCTGGCAAGCCGCCGGCCGTGGAAATGATTGCGTTCACGTCGTTGTTTGCAGTGCCTGGGCGCAGTTCGGTCTTTGTAAGACGAATTGCAACAGGTTCAAGCGTCGGTGGGATGATCAACTTGCGACCACGAGCAAAGATCTTCAGACCAGCGATATCGCGGAAGTTCTGACGAATTGCAATCATTGCATTCAACAGAGAAGCTTCGTTAAGATCAACGTCGGTCGTAGGACGGTTTGCAATCGTATTGCCGTCAATCGGATGGTTTGTAGCGCAAAGTGATACGCCGTCGCCACCAACTGACGCATTATACGTCGTTGCCGTGTTGAGGATGTTTGCGCCATAGATTTCTTTGGTCTGTGAGAAGCTCTCAATCAGACCAAGGTTCGTTGGCGTAAACTGTGTCTTATACAGGTTATCATCAATTGCCTTACGGGTAATGGCATAGCCAAGACCGATTTCGTAATGCTCTTGATTGTAGACGTAACGCTCGGAAGCGTTGTTGTCAAAGTTTACAGCGCCGCCTTCAGTCTTGATTGCTGCAAGACCGAGGTAACGCATTTCTGCTGTGCGCTCAAGAGCAAGGTTAGATTTGCTCTTCTCGAACATTTTGTCCCACTGCGATGGGATCTGAGGGTATTTACCCTCAACGCCACGGAGACCTGGTAAGAGCAGGTCGCGGATGGCTGAAAGATTAACTGCCATGTGAGCCTACTCCTTAGATGCCAGTTACCGCGCCGTTAGAACGCAGCATCTCGTTGTTGAAGCCGACGATGACGTAGTTATAAACTGACGTCGCGTCTGTGCCGTTAGCACCCGGTGGGTCGATAACCATGTCGACGACTTGGAACGGATACGTTGCAGTCGTGCCAACAGTGTCAACATACATGCCGGAAATGCCAGTAGAGGTGTTACCTGTGCCAACATTAAGCTGGACAAGTTTACCGACTGGAGAAGTGCCGAAGGCTGTGTTTGTGCCGCTGATCTGGAAGCTTGAGCCGCTTGTCTGAACGACAAAGCGAGCATTCGGATCATCAATCACGTATGCGATGACGTCGCCAGTAGCGTCAGAGCCTGGCCAATAGTTTGACCAAACAGTGCGCTTCTGAGATGTCGAAAGATACTGGCAACCCCAGAAGATACCAGCAAGCGCAACCGTGCTTGCAGTAGCTTGCTTGATGTAACCATTTGTGGACGGAGACGTTACAGGGACAACTGCGTCGCCCTTGTAAATCGCACCGGCCGTTGACGCAATACGGCGAACCGATACGCGCCAATTCATCGGACCATTGCTGGTCGACGTCGGAGAAAATCCGAACGGAGCAAAATTGTTAGACATGACCAATCCCTATGGGGCTTGGATCCTTACGCAACTCCGGCGCGGAGGAGTTTCAGAATGGGGGTGTGTGATGTTCCCGGCGCGGGTCCATCGAAAGCCGCAAGCCTTTTGGCGCGGCGGGGTTCAATCCACTTCTCCCGGCGCGGGAGCAGGAAATACATAAGCAACCAATGGTCGCTAAAATCGTCAGTTTATATTTATCAGACGTTTTATTAGAAAGCAACTATTCGTCTGATGGAACTCCAATCGGAGAGCGAGACTTATTAAATCTATGAACCTCACGCGGTCCAAGATCAGATCCTCTACCGCTGCGAAGTTGCTGTTCTTTTGTAAACACCGCTTCTCGTGCTGCACGAGCTTCTTTCATCCTTGCTTCTTCAGTGAGGATAGAAGGGCGCTCCATGAGAACTTGGCCTTCAACTTCAATTGTCTCGCCTTTCCAATTACCAGGCATCATACTTGGATATCGGCTTAGCGGGACTGGCTTCCAGCCTTGTCTGTCAAGCTCAACGATGTAGGAAGATTGTTCTTCTCCCATAACCGTGTGGCACTTCCATTGATAATCCCAACCCGGAGGCGGAGAAGGAGCCCAAAATTTATCTCGTGAGCCGTCTCCGTCTGGTTGGTTTTGGCGAATTTCCCGAAGACGGGCTTCAGCTCTGGCAACACTGTCCTCAGTAGCGTCTAATGGCTTGCGATCAACAGATGTGACGTCTAGGGTTTTTTTATAAGCCTTGCCTTCTCTTGTGCGACCATCAATATTGGAAAGTTCTTCAAAACTATTCATGTTCTAATTCCTTTTAAGCCGAAAGCTTGCCTTCGCGGATCAAGGCAGCCTTATTGCGGGCATAAGTTTCAATGGCTTTTTCTCTTGGTAGATCTGGATCCATCAATAAGGCTTGTTCTACTTCGGCAGCCGACAAAGTCATTGTCGAACCACCATTGTAGCCAGATCGCCCTATTGTCGGAGAAGACGACGTGACGGGTGTAGACGCCATCGCCTGTCTTTTTATGTTCGATCTATTATTTGAGATCCCAAGCTCATTCTCAATATATGAGAAATACTCCGGGCTTTCAGCCTTTATGCCTTTTAATACAGTCGCCGCCTGATGGGCAGCAGACAGTCGGTTCATGTCCGCAGCAGCATTCGGATGCTCTCTTAACCAAGACGCTGATCGCGGTGATAGTTTTGATAAAAGCGCCTCAAACTGTTGTTCCTGTGAAAGAGGCTGTGGTGGTGGTTCATATTGCGGTTGTTGAGGAGGAGTATCGGCAACTCTCCCTTCGGTGGCTTGTAGATATTTTTCAATATCACTTTTGCCTTCGTATAAACCTTTAAGGTTAGCATTCGCCCAAGCAAGGACATTGTTTGCCTCGGCCGCTGCGGAATAATCTCCTGAAGCCATGGCATCCGAATAAGTTCGTTTTGCCTGCTCGATAGTTTGCTGCATATTTTCAATGCCGCTTAAAACTACCTTGTAATTACTGCTATGAAGATCGGCCTGAGCATATTGCGCGGCCTTAGCTTGTTCTAAGGCATATTGTTCTGCCCTGTGACGAGCTATTTTCTCTTGCTCATGGCGTCTATTGACCTCTTCTAATTGAGATTTTACTTCGAGAAGGGCCTTTTCACGATCATCCACTGTGTCTTGTGAGGGTTTTTCTCCCTCAAGGACTACTTCTACTGGACCGTCATCCTCAATCGGGACTTCAATCTCTTTTTCATCGCCAATATCAATCATTTTTAGCTCCTCAATAGATAAAATCCGGGTCAGATACCCGCATCCGAACACTGGCGTCGCCTACTATTCGACAATCGACAGTGTCATCTTTGGATATTGACTTCTGAAGAGTGTTTAAGGTCACTCGCCAGCCGTCAGAGGGCCTAAAAACGATCCAATCACCTACATTTATGTCCCTAAACTTGTTTCCGTTGTCATCAACGTAGCAAAATGGGCCCATTTTTACGACTAATCCAACTTTTCCTTGGTGAACATCCTCTGTTCGAGTGCTGTCAGCCAATATTAACCCGGATTTTGTCTTTTCAGGACGTTTGTAAATCGCAACCAGCATGTCGGATCCAAAAACATCCACCCCAGATAAGTCACCAACTCGATCCAAAATCGCTTGTTTCGGATCAACTTCATGTAACATCGCTATTGCTGGCAATGTCGACACTCCTATTTATCCCAGAACGCGCGTCTGGGGTCGCTTTCCAAGAGCATCTTGGAAATTTCTAAAAACTTCTCTCAAATTGCCCATAATTTTTTATTGCGGCCAATTGATATGCGATAGAGGCGGCAGCAGGACAATCAAATAAACCAAGATGTTTACTTATTTTTCCTATTTTAGCTCGCCACATTCCTGATTGTTTATGCCAATAAACACCTTTAGGAGGCCATGCTCGCATTGGACGTTTATTTTGATTTTGTTGAGATCTCGTCGCTAAACGCAAGTTTTCCCATCTATTGTCTAATGGATCACAATTTATGTGGTCTATTTCAGATTTAGGAAAACTTCCTGTCATATATAGCCATGCTATACGATGGGCCCGATAGGCTTTTCCTAAAATCCAAAGTTGACATCTTCCTTTTGCGTCTAATGTTCCGGCTTTTTTACCAGCCCACTTAGCATCCCATGCAGGTATTCCATGATTTTTATGGAAAAACCATCCAGTTAGTTGATCATAATATAATATTGATTTTAAATATTTTTGCGTGATATTTGATAAATTAGCCATTTGCTTATCTCCAGAAAGCTTGTGGTTAAAGGGGTGGAGATGGTGACACATCTCTATCCCTTGTTTTTAGCGCCTTTTATCTTCTATTCCCAGGACCTTTTTCTGGGCTTCTTGTGCGGCATTCAGAGCATCTGATATGCCCTTCAAGCGACCTACCCTGTGTCGATAGTCGTCGAAGCTTTGGGCCTTGCCGTTTGCCAACTCTAGCGTGAGTTGTTCATACAAATCGGCAAGGATTTTCACTAGCTCATCATAGAGCATCAAATCTAAGTTCATTTACCCGCCAGTTTTGCTATTAGGCGTCGGATTTTGTCCTTGCAGATAATTGAGGAGCGCTTGGTTCCCAAATTGGTTCTGCAATGCACTCATTCCAGCATTATAAGAAGCAACATAAGGGTCTACTGATCCGCCAACGTCGGGCGTTACTGCTTGGGATTGCATGAATGCGTCACCGGCAGGGCTATTCATAATAGCGTTTTCTACGTCTTGGCGTGTGGCCAAACCTTTATTTAACTGATCAGTCCAATATTGCGCCTCTTGTTGGCTTGGATTTCTTCCCACATCAGATTGGAATACTTGGTTGATAAAGTTTCCGCTCTGATTGGCGTAGTCTGCCAAAGAAGCTTCGATTTGTCCTTGTGTTGTTGTCCCGGACGTAAGTGCGTCAGTCCAATATTTTAATCCCTCAGGATCTGGGTCTCTTCCCATATATTGCTGATAGGCAGCATTTAGGAATTGATCCGTCGGCAAATTCTGCGACGAAACACTTGCGTCGTAGTTTTGGTAATGCCCGGGTAAGTTTTGCGCTGTGCTTGTGTATTTTAATGCCGGAGAAGTAGAGGCCGGCATTTTTGCTAATACGTCTGGCGGCAGTGTGGACAACGAAGAAGCCGGAACTGTCAAACCGGCAGGCGGTCCAGATGTAGGACCTCCTTGAGCCGTTTGTCCTGCCGGTGGGGCAGGTTGATTAGCAGCTTGCTGCGCTTGCATTGCAGCCTGAACTTGCGGTGGAAGAAGATTAGGGTCCATCTGGCCAAATCTGGCTAGTGTATCTCCCGTCATCATCATCGAATTTGGCTGATTATACATTGAGCCAAATGCCGCTAGTGGAGCCTGCGCAAATCCTTGAGCCGGGCCTGGAGCGTTAAATGCCGCAAGACCTGCCGCCTGTTGCTGCTGAGGTGTCCCACCAGATGGGGCAGACGTAGCAGGATTGCTACCGGCTAATATACCACCATCAGCTCTTCTTGCCCTTCCGCCATATCGACGGCCTTGCTGAGAAGATCCAGCCCACGACGGAGTTATCCCCGCAGTTGCAGGCTGGTTTTGTGGCTGAGGCGGCTGAGCAACCGGAGCGGGCTGGGAGCTAACATCCATGCCGTTATCATACATGGCTGATCGCGTCCCAAACCCATCATGGGTCGGAGATTGCTCAAGTGACTTACCCAGGGTTTGATTACCTGCATTCTGAACCTGATTAGGGTCAGCTGCTTGCGGAGAAGCGGCAAAGCTGTCCTGGGTATTCTGATACTGAGAACCCATAAGACCGCCAAAGCCTGTCGTGGCTCCTCCGCCTAGATAAAACCCTTCCGGCCAGCTTTATATGCCGCAAGTTCTTCTTTCTGGAGGCGGCCTTCGCCTGAACCAGCGCCGGCCGTGAGGTCCTGTGTAGAGCGAACTTTACCACCTCGTTTAAATGGACGGGGTGGCATACCGCCTGGCGCACCCATACCCGGAGCGCCCCCTAATCCCTGTGGCATACCGCCCATTGGAGGTGCCGGCGGCATTGCTCCGCCCATTGGTGGGGCTGGTGGCATTCCGCCCATAGGAGGTGCCATAGGGGCGCCACCTGGAGGCATTGGAGGCATGCCGCCCGGAGCGCCGCCCACTGGAGGCATGGGGGGGCGTGGCATCCCTCCAGCTGGCATAGGAGGTAAGCCCCCCATTGGATTTGTCTGACCACGGCTATCATTGAAATTAATTGTCACGCCACCTTTGGTAGCAGACTTGCCGCCACCTAAAGATGTGCCGCCGCTAAGAGATCCGCCATCAGCGCGCTTTGCACGACCACCTTTACGGAGACCTTCCATGCTCTGCTGCTCGTCATGCTTTTTATCAAGAGCGGATTTCTCCCACTTCTCCATCGACATGCCGTGCTTTTTAGCAAGCTTCTTATCTTCGCGTAGGTCTTCCTTGGAATGTTCCCACTCCATGTGTCCGACCTTGCCACCCTTTTTCATGGCGTATTGGCCTTTGCCAAGATTGCCTTTGCGATAATCTTCGGGGGAAATCTTATTAGCTTCTCTCTCCGCGTAATTTCGCATAGCCTGCTTATCAGCCTCGGAAGGGCCAGATTGAGATTTCTCGGATTTCAAGCCTTTCAAACGCTCCTCAGAACGCATGGCTTCCTCTGGGCTAGGCAACATACCGCCGTCATCACGCTTTTTACGGGAAGCTTTGTCCAAGCGCTTTAAAGACATGGCGCCCTTAACAGAGCCACCAGCCTTGCGCATGATACGTGGATTGACTTCTTGTGAAAGCTTCGGCTCAGCGAAGATAACGCCAAGGCCAGCCTGTTCATTGGTGTTCAGGCCCTTCTCGCCATCCCAGCCGTCTTCAGTTTTTTTCTTAGCTGATTTGGCTGCCTTTGAGCCTTTTCCAGCATAAGTATCAATCTTTTTATCATGGCCTGCTTTGGCCTCTTTAGCATATGGATGTGCCATCGTCTTATACCTGTTGTTGATGGGAAGAGGCTCAGACGGCGCGTCCGATTAGCCTATAAGATTGTAAAATATCGGCACTACGGCGCGTAGGTCGATTGTATCATAAAGCAAAGATTTTCATACCTTTGCGAGTTATCAATGTTTTTTAGCAGCCCTCATATTATCCACGAGATTTGGATAAGGGCGCCCGGCAGCCTTAGCCGCAGCTTTAGCAGATGACTTTTGCTCGCTTGTTAGTGGATCTGGCTTACCAAGTGACTTAGGACGAGGTTTATCCCACACTGGTCCGCCAGTTTTATATTTCCTAGCCACCGAAAGGGCGTCACTAACAGCCCCGCCTTTATTCATTTGTCCTGGTGCTAATCCTTGACCGCCAGTTCCAGGGACAGCAGATCCGTCAACAACCATAGGTGATAAATATAAAGACCCAGGATCGGGCGTTCCTGTGGAAGTTCCTAATGTTCCGGCAGTTCCACTACCAGAAGGCAATCCTGTGTAACCAAGTTGATAATAATCAATTGGAGTGGTTGCTGTTGGACCAGGAATATTCGCCGTAGCAAGCGTTGATCCAGCTCCAGAAGATGGAGCAACGCCTGTTCCAATGCCAGATCCCACTCCAACAGGAACGCCTATTGAAGCCCCAGCGCCAGAATTAACACCAACATTACCGCCGGCACCTGTGCCTGCTAATTGTTGACCTAAATTAGTTCCTGGCTGTGTGCCGCCGGTAATAGTTCCGCTACCAACTGAAGTGCCAGTTCCCGTAGTAGGAAGTGTCCCAGCATATGGGACATATTGTCCTTGAGCATTTTTTGTAAATTGATAATTTGCTAACTGGCTTCTTGAAATGATTGTTGACGGATCCTGATAAAATGGACCGGGGGTAGCATTATCAGCCAAAACATTTTGATAACTAGCGTCGTCCAAAACTTTTACAGGTTTACCATTAATCATTACAGTCGACATATACGGAATAGTATTTCCTTGAACAGTATTGGATGGAATAGTTTGCGTCTGCGGTGGAGGAGTTATTTGGTAAGGTTGATAACTGCTTCCCTGAGACGTTGCATACTGTTTACCTTCATCAGATTGGGGCAAATATTTAGCCAATACATCTTGTGTTACTTGCCCTGTTCCTAATTGGCCAGTCCAATATTGCTGTTCTGCTGAAGTTGGGGCGCGACCAAAATCCTGTTGATACGCATCATTTAAAAAAGAAGAGTTTTTAAAATATTGTTGTGCAGGGTCGCTTCCTGCAAATGCAACCTCCACTGATTGAGGCGTTGCTGTTCCTGCACGTAATTGATCTGTCCAATATTTAACACCATTTGGATCAGGAGGTGTGCCAAGATCGTTTTTATATAGTTTATTAATAAAATCAGTGTAATCAGATGGAATTAATTTAGCTGGATCGGCCGCTACCGCCTTTAGGTTGTCAGGAATATTATAATCAACAAAAGATTTACCATAATCACCTTTCGAGGCATTTGGTGCTATTTGTTGAAGCTGTTGTTGTATTCCTTCAGCATATCCCAATCTTTTTTGGAATGTGCTTTTCGCGTCTTGCGCCGCTGAACTATTAGAGGAAATATTCCCTCGGCTATTTATAAACGCCCCAGGGCTTTCTACTGCCAATGCTCCGGCCACAGCAGATTGGAGATCTGGAGCATAGTTCATATAATCATTAACAGATGAAGGATTAGCGAGATCGTATGATGATCCTAAATTTCCTGTAGTATAATTTACCCAAAACGATGTTTGAGCTGCTGGATCGGATGGACTTAAATTATTAGCTTTTGCATATTTTTGAAAGGCAGTATTCATTGGGCCAGTAAATTGAAACGCACCATAACCACCGCCACCACCAGTTTGCGGCTGATTAAAGTTTAAATAATAGTTTCCATCAGAATTGGCCTTGGATGATTGTCCTTCAGTAGCAGCATTTGCAGCATAAGCAATGGCCGCATTGTAGGACATCCCTTGGTTCATCAAGTTTAAGGCCAAATTAGTGGCATTTGTCCAATCATATTTTTTAGGAATGTCTGCCGTCGATGATTGAATATTTTTAGGATCAGACAACCATTGGACTGAATTTTGAGCGCCTGAAGATAAATTTGTCCACCCTAAATTATAGCCCGTCCTAGATGTGTCACCAACATATTGACTAGGATCTGTTGTCCCGCCCGATAACCCAGATGTGCTTTGTCCACCGGTAGCACGATATTTTCGGGCTACTTCCAAAGCCCCACCATCAGAACACTTCCACTTTCTCAAAGATTTATTAATCCGGCTATCTGGATCATTGGCTGTCTCAGAGCTGGTAAGCTTAGCTTTCATGCCTTTCATACGAGCGCAGAAACTATCTTTACGGGATCCGCCTTCCGGCTGAGGACGCTTAATGTCATGACCCTCGGAACGGAGAGAAGCTCGACCCTTTTCGTTCAACCCGCCCTCTGGGTTTTTGCCCTCAGACCTTTGCCAAGCCGGTGTCTTAGCCATCTTATTATTCCCTCGTGCCGATCCGCCAGTAGCCATTCCGGCAGGCTTAGGCCAATCTTGCTCTGGCGACCATGCAGGATATTTGTCTTTACCAAGTTCAAAGAAGGGAGACTTTCCTTCTGCTTCACGGCGTTTTGCAGCTTCATAAGCCCTATTATCAGTATCTTGTGGTGGGCTTCTATGAAGTCTTTCCGCCATTAATACAGCTGCCTTGTCGGCATCGCTTATATTTTCATAAATAGACGGATATTGGATTTCTCTATCTGAAGAATATTCAGAAACTATTCCAGAGTTGTCTAAATTTTTAATTGGACCGAGAAAACCAATATCTTTTGATTTAAGCGCATCTAATTTATCTGTTTCTGGGTTGTATCTTTGCCCCCATGGATGTCGAAGAGGAAGTGTCTTAGCCATCCTACTCTCCATCTTCCGCAGTTGGCATTCCCATCGGCTGCGACATCAAATTAAATATACGATCCTTATGCTTCTCATTGGCGTCATGACGATGTTGTTCCGTCATCTGGCCATGTTGAGCAAGAAGATCCTTATCCTTGTTTTTCTCGTCTTGGCGGAGCTTGTCAGCATGGACCATTGCAGTTTGCTGAAGCTTCATCGCTTCTAATTGCAATTTACCTTTGCGGTCCTCAGCATGGTTCTGGGCATCCGTAAACGCCTTCATCTGATCAGTCTTGATCTTCTGAACATTTGCCTCAGTAACCATCGCCTTCGTCTGATTGTCGACCTGATTAGACTGGGCCTTTATTTGAACCTCGGCCTGTTTTGCCTGAGCCGTTATCATCTTGGCCTGGGCTTCCATCATCAGTGCAGGATCTTGTTGCGGGCCTTGTGGTGGTTGTTTACTCCACAGGCTGTCAATATCCTCAATATCTGTCATCTCAAGAATACGACGATCGACTTCCTGCATGTCGTAAAGTTGTGGGTTCTGAGCGGCAAGTTGTTTGAGTGCAATCGCCTTCTGGATCCTTAATGTCTGAGAAGAACAATTTGGATCAGCCTTCGGGACAATATCGTAATTGTCTAAGGCTTGCTGGAGTAACTCAGCATCTTTCTGGAACCCTGGATTTCTATTAGATCTCCAAAGGCTCTCCGGATCTCTACGGAACAATTCCTTGAGTAATGAGAATTCCTTGCCCTGTGCCTGATGCATTCTCTTATGAACGGCATTCAGGACTTTTGTGGCCTGCTCAATCATCGCAATGGTAGATCCTACGGGAATATCCTGCCTTCCCTCTCCTACGGCCATTTCTGCCGTGCCACCAACACGCTGGGCAGTCTGTTCCACATTCTGGATCATTTGCATAAAGCCGCTGGATATATCCCGATATGGAAGCGGGAGAAACGCCTCCTTTAAAGGAACGCCATCGACGTCTAATGGCGCCACTTGTCCTGGCCCAACCCGGATCGTGGTCGTTTGCTGGCGGCCGGATGATCGAGCCATAACGCCACCCGGAAAATTAGCCAGCATGCCATTGTCAAGAGCAATTCGCCAAGCCGCTGTAAGAGCGCGATTAGCATTACCAAGAATATGCAAAAGACCGAGGTTAAGACCGGGGAACGACGGAACAAATACATACTCAACGAAGACTTCTTTTCGTGTATAATTTTCATCGCCCTCTTCCCACCAACGGCGGATTTCGAGGACTTGCCTGCTGTCCTTGTCTAACGTCACACGATAAGGAAGGGGCAACCCGGTGGCTTCGCCATCTTCTTTATGCTCAAAACCACGCAGATCTAACTCACAATAACACTCGTAAATTTCTCTATCGACCTCTCGGTGTTCCATCAAGCTCTTCGGCTCAACACCTGAGATGTTTGCCAGTTCAATGTCAACAACATTGCCTAGCGCAAAATTTGTGGAAGTAAGTGCGACGTCTCTCCAAATGCCGGCAAGCTGCATTCTTCTTACGTCTGAAGGCTTCATCTTACTACGATGAGTAACCCTGGCGGCCGCTTCAATAGCTACGGCACCTTCGGAAAGGATCAAATCCTTACGGTCAATTGTCTCTGATACAGGACGACGCTTCAAAGGATGATAATAAACCTTCTTGTATGCCTCTCCACCCAATCCAAGCGAAAAGAACATACGATCAGTATCGGGATAATATTCAGGAGCCCCAGACGTCAGATAATGGTTCATGTCTGTCTCAAGGGCGTTTGCCGCTTGATCGAGCTGCTTTATCTGATCACCTTCATTCGAGACCTTCACCGGTCCATCAGCCGGCAACAATTCGCCGCGGGCATTTGCCTGGAACCTTAGGACAGCTTCCAATAACAACGGATGCTTAACGACCGAGATGCCCTCGTCATTTGGTTCTGATCTTGGCTCTTCGAGCTTAATGCCTAGGAGTTCAATTCCCTTGGCGACGTCTTCTAATCTCTGATCCTGACGCGTGCGATCGTCATTGATCAATCTCAAAAGCTCATCGGCAACGCCAGTGAGAACACCTATCTCGACATGCATCGCCAAATTGGCATCATGATCCTTGCTATCTTCGCTGGGCGCCTGTGGCAATCCGCCAAAGTTAATCTGCACCCCGCCATCGGTAAGATCAATTTGAATGACTTGATCGCCCGGCTTTGCCTTTTGCTCAGGTGGCGTGAGGTCTACCTGCTCAGGCTTTTCCTGCGGCATTCCAGGAGTAGGAACCTGCCGTAAGTTCATCGGGGCTACATTGGCCATTTACTTCTCGTGGATTGCAAGCCAACCGTGTGGCTCTTCATTAAAAGGATTGCCGCCGTGATACCAGAACAACTCGCCGTCTATTTTGACGGTCATTGCCCATCCCTCAATACCAGTATCAGACAGGATCTTCACTAAGGCCATTTTCTGCTCAGGCAATTCATCCATCGGCCTGACAACAGAATGGTCAATAATAAATGACATCGCCGCCTCAGACGTTATAGACAGGTTTGCTAGTCCGTCGGTATGAACCTTCGGCCATAGAAATGGCCACAATTTCCTCAGGACGTCTAAGGAGATTGCGTTCTTTGAGATACTTGAGCGCTTGCGTCGAGCTGTCGACAAGGTCGTCGTGCTTTCCTTTTGGGAAATTCTCAAACTGCGTAATTACCTGATCTGCCCATGCCCTGTCGGGAGAATAAACCTGCCCGCCACTAAACACTGCTTGGACAGCATAGGCCCTGGCAACCTTATCCGCATTTCCCGGATTAATAAGCTGGACACCCCAATGCTGATTTCTATTGAGCCTCTTAATCTCTTGGGCAACCGAAAGGCCACTTGCCTTTGCCTCAATCAGTAACATGTCAACTTTGAACTGATTACAAGTGTGAATGGCCCATTCGACCAATCCCCACTCTTCCATAGAGCGGCGCTTAAATTCTAACTCAGTCTCTCCGGGACGGCGTAAGATATCCGGGCCATGGATAGGAAGCTTCTTAGCCCAGGAGTGCATTAACATTACCGCAGGGATAGTATCCCGATCGTCGATGACTTCTGACCTTCCACCCTTATGGTCCAAGATAGCCCTGGCCTTTTGACCGCCTCTTTGCCAAACACCCCAAACAGTCAGCGCCGAGAAATCATTCTCCTGCTTCTCGCCGTATGCCGTATCAAGGCTAGCAATAATGTAATCCATAGAAGGATAGCTAGCGCCCGAATTAACCCCTTGAGCAGCCGCCTCGTCGTCATCCCAGAGGTTCCACCATTCCCTCTTGATAATCCCACCGCCACGAGGAGCAGGGGATTGCTGCATTTGTCCTGCATATGCATACGGGCCCATAACTAACTTATCACGCTCCAAGACCTCACTCGGAAATCTTTCCGGAAATAAAACCTCTCCCGCTACCTGACGAGGATCGCTAAATCCGATCTCAGTCTCGCAGCGACGCAGCGGATCAAATTCCGCAGGCAGCATAAGGTGCGTATATCCAAGGTTCTTCTCAAGGATAACTCCGGAGACATCGCTCTCATGCAACCGCTGCATGATAACAACAATCGAACTTTTCTCCGGGTTGTTGAGGCGGGTTGGGACCGCTTCAAGAAACCACTCGATCGTCGTCGCGCGCATCTGATCCGAGGACGCGCTTTCAACTGAATGGGGATCGTCGATGATGACAATGTCGCCGCGAGAGCCAGTAATTGAGCCCGCCGCAACGGCCTCCCTAAACCCAAGTCGGTCATTCTCAAACTTGGTCTTTGCATTCTGGTCCCCGGTTAATTTAACCCGGTCTCCCCAGTTTTCCTGATACCATTCAGAGGTGATTAACCTCCTCATCTTAGTGCTATCTCTAATTGCCAGATTTTGGCTATGCGAGACACAAAGAAAACGGAGATGAGGCTGATTACACGGACCCCACAAATATGCCGGCCATAGAACAGCTACCAACAAGCTCTTCATGTGGCCTGGAGGAATATTAATCAGCAGCCGATTGATGTCGCCATCCTCAATGGCATTCAAATGCATGGCAATGGCGTCTATATGCCAACCATGAACATAAGGATTAGAGGGCTCTAAAACATTCCAGGCTTGGCGAATAAACTCTCCGAGGTCTCCCTCAGCAGCCCGCCTCTTCTCCCTCTTCATCAGCTCCTTCTGAGCCGCCGCTATAAGCGCCAATTTCTGAAGCTGTGGCCGAGATAAATTGTCTAATTTGATCATCATTCATCCGACTGAAATCGCCCGGTGCGCCCGTCTCTTTTCTGTCGATCATCAGGCCATGCATCTTGGCCAAACTATCAGCTGCGCCCTTGGCAGCATTAAAGTTCCCGACCTTCTTGGCATTCACAAGCAGGTCCGCATAAACATTGGTCATGCTTTCTACTGTGACCTTCAGATCAGTCTCAGTAATTTTAAGCAGTTCAAGGATCCTTTCGGACACCCTTTTTCTCCCTTTGAGCTTATACGGATTGTCCCAGTGCTTTTTATATCCTGCTGCCTCGTAGGCTTTTAGGGCGGACATGCCCTTCACTATGTTTTGGCAGAATAATTCCTGCCGAACATTCGGCAAGGCTGGCATGGTAATAGCCCTTTACTTAAATGGATTTTCGGTTATGCATTTTTATAGATAAATAAGGAGGTTATGTCAATATGAGTGAAGAGGCATTCAGAAAAGAGCTGGAAATAATAGCGCGAGTTATAGTGGCTAATCCTATAGCTCTTAGGGCAATTAAACAAGATGATGATTGTGGGGTTAATTACGCATTCGAGGATATGGCAACCAATCAGACAGTAAGATTAGCCAATATCATCCGTCTTGGATGGGAGTTTGCGAAAAGCAAGGAAATCCCAGTCAGGCTTAGCGAAGTCCAAGATATGCAAACCGTTTCTCTGTCATTAGGTAATATTCCAGCTTCCCTTATCTTTTACTGGAAGGATGAATACTGGGGTATTTGTAGACTACCTGGGCCATTCGAGATCAAATGGAAGATCAAACCGCACAAAAAGACGGGCGAGAATTTATACGCTATCCCATTGAAAGATTTCAAGATTATAGTGAATTACGCCGGAAAGTCAAATACGCTGTTAACCGGTTAATGACGCGCTGTTAGCCGGTTAACCGCCTATTCTTGGTGTAGTCTCCCCCATTTGAATACACCAAACGCCAAGTCCACAAAAATTGCACAAATTCGCTGGATCTCGCGTTTTCCTGCTTGACTGTTATTATTCATTGTGCATAATACATCCATCAACTGATGGAGAGACAGATGCACGATTATGACTACGACTTCGATGAACTCCGCCCATTTCCCGGCCTTGAGGTACTGGCCTATGGAACTGCCAATGTATGCTATTCGACACATAAGAATGGGGTGACTGTAGATTGTGTCAGGGCGATATGGCTTGATCCCACCTATGCAGGGGAAGATCTCCGAAAACTGGAACGCAATTCAGAGCTGTTTAAGGCAATCGAAAGAGTATTGATGGATAAATATTCCGGGCATATCGAGGAAAATATTAAAAATATGCTTAGAAATTATATTGGGAGGCAGGCATGAACGACTTTGTATATGTCCTTGAGGTAGAATTCCCTACGCTTCTATCTATGGAAAGTAGAAGGATGGTATTTAGCAGCCGAGATGAGGCAGAAACATTTCGGGTCAAAGGCAAGCGAAAAGGCTACTTCGTCAAGCATCTATTGGCCTATCCAATATACACCGCAGAAAAAGCTAACAGACTGATTGCAGATGAGAAACAGCGCTTCCACAATCTATCACAAGTAGGCGCTTTGTAAAGGATAATCTCCCTCCCAACTTGGCGGCCGGTAAAATGGCCGCTATTTTTTTTGCATAATTGTGCTTGACTTATCTTATGCACAATGCATAATAGACACATAAGAACAAACCAATGGAGAGACACATGACCATCAATATCGCAGACCGATACGCTCAAGTTAAGATGATGATTGAATGCCTTGAAAACGAACTTAAGACCCTTAAGACACTGGCAATCGCCACTGGCCAAGAGAAGATCGAAGGCAATGATTTCACCCTCAAAATCAAATACGACGCCGAGCGCAAAAGTCCCATAAAAGAAGCATTACTCCAGTATATGAGCCATCAACAGTACGAAAGCTGCCTGAAGGTTACTAAATACGAGCTGATCACATTTCGCTCAAAAGTTGACGTTCCAATTCCATCAAACAAAGAGGCAGCGTAATGCCCATTAGACAGGTTCCTACAACAAAAAAGGGCTCCCAGTGGGCCCTTAACTCCAAAGCATTTGGAGATGGTTATAGGGAGGCCAAAAACGGCCTCCCATTGGACTACGATAAATATTGCACTAAACCAGACGATCAGTGGAACTACGAACGTGGGAGGCTCTTTGCCCACGTATTCGACGGCGAGCTGAAGTATGGAAAAAAAATAAACCGCGAAGCTCTTTGGGCGCTTGGAAATGCAATCAGATCCCATTTGATACTATGATAGTATCTCCCTAATAGGAATGAGAATGACGCTTGAACGGCCATCATCCCCCGCATTATGGCGGAACCTCCCCTGTCCATAATACCTATGGCATATTTGTATTAAGTGAGGGACAGGGATCATAATGTAAACAAGCGTATTATCGTCACGCTTCAATTCATGAACCCAAAAATCAGCTTCAGTCGCAGCTAGTCCAGATTTTTTACCATTATGCCGATATTCAATACAAATGTTACCTGTTCGTTCCCACTGCCAAGTCTCGGATTTTAATTCTATTTTCCAGTGTTCCTGAGATAAATTTACCCGTTCTAATTTCGCACTTGCAAATACTTCTCCTAGCCTGCGCTCATTAATAAATGCTTGGCCAAGTTGAATGTCGTATTTCTTGTCTTTGTTAAAGACCATTTTCTGGTCCATGTCTCTTCCCCTAAAAAAATGACCCATCTGGAAAGGAGCTACCAGACGGGCCAAGTCGATGAAGAGACGGGGCGGAGGTATTGCCCCGCAACTCTTCTATCCGCTTAGTTACTTAGCGTCAATCTTCCAATGATCCGCAAGTGCACTAAGAACCAACTTCAAATCCCTCATCACTTCGTAGTTGGGGATCATACCCATTCCGATACAAAACTTGGAAAGCTCGATCTCCATTTCTGGAGCATAGCCCATCAATAAAACCTTAACCTCGTTATATTTCTGCTTGGTTCTTATGTGG
>Ga0208253_1000122_pt1 | contig 35124 bp, 70 predicted proteins | sample CryBogCBE10Oct08_FD_184573 | JGI IMG/M metagenome (GOLD analysis project Ga0208253, IMG submission 184573) | Freshwater microbial communities from Crystal Bog, Wisconsin, USA - CBE10Oct08 (SPAdes) | ecosystem: Environmental > Aquatic > Freshwater > Lake | place: Crystal Bog, Wisconsin, USA...
TAGCACCACCAGAATACAGTGCATTAACACAAGATAAGTTCTCTAACGCATTACGTCTTTACTTTAATACAATAGATAGCTTTACTCGTGCAGTGGTAGTTCCAGCATCTGGAACGACTGCAAATAGACCTAATAAAGGTCTTTCTATCGGACAAACATACTTTGATACCACTTTAGGCATCCCAATCTGGTATAACGGCACAAATTGGGTGAATTCTAGTGGCACAACTGTGTAAAACCCTGTAAAATATTATATAATGGTGAAATTATGAGTCTACATTTAGCAGCCCAACATTTACAATCCCAAGGTCGTGGAGATGATGACCACTTAGTCCATATGACGACTGGGGAATTACACGCCCTTAATGAACTTGCTAAAGCTCATGGACATTCACTAACTGTTAATCCTAAAACAGGACTTCCAGAAGCTGGATTCTTAAGTGCTATTTTACCAATGGCATTAGGTGCTTTAGGTGCAGTGACTCTTGACCCTGCTTTAGTAGACGCTGGTTTAACAGCATCACAAGCTGGATTATTAACATCTGCTGCTATTGGTCTTGGTGACTATGCTATAACAGGATCTTTAGGACAAGGCATTATGGCTGGTTTTGGTGCTTATAGCGGTGGTCAATTAGGTTCAGATCTTAGTAATTTTGGAGCAGCTCCAGTAGAAACTCCACCACCTACATCTACACCAGCTCTTGATCCAACTACAGGTCAACCTGTTTTAACTCCTGATGCACAACCACAGATCGCACCAAACTACAATACAACACCACAAGGGCTTCCTTCTGCAACACCGACTGCTACACCTACTGCAGGTCCAAATACACCTAGTTTAAATAGATTGGGTTCTGGAATTGTAAACGCTGTAACGCACCCAGGAGACTTTTTATCTTCTGGACCAGGTGTTGGAATGGACGTATTAAAATCATTAGCTCCTGCAGCTTTGGCTGGTTTACAAGGATTATCTTCTTCACAAACAAGTGGTCCTGTAGCTACTCAATCAAGCGTGCCTTCTGCTAATCAATTAAAATATAATTCGCCTAATTTTCAACCCATGCTCCCAGCACAACCCAATCCAGCATATCAAGCTACTTATGCTAATTATGCTGCAAGTCCTTATAATCCATATGCAGCTAAAAAAGGTGGACTTATGGATGTGCATAAATATGCTGATGCTGGAGAAACAGATTTAAGTGACATTGCACCATCAAGTAAAAAAGATGTATTAGCAGCAGAAAAAACAGCTATTGAAGATATTAACAAAGGTGCTGGAATGTTTAAACGGACTGCTAAAGAAATGCCTAAGGTTGAATCTACAGTTTATGTAGACAAAAATCCAAATACTGCTAATCTTAGTGCAGATCAAGCTGCTGCATACCTTGCATCAGCTAATGCAATAACAGCTCAAATGCCATCAAGTTATTTTGCAGGTATGCAAAAATTCCCAACTTTAGGTGCTATTAATACAAACCCTATCATTCCAAGTCAATATGCACATGGTGGTGAATTACACGGACTACCTGATTACCATTTAGGTGATTATTCAGATGGTGGAAGACTTTTAAAAGGACCTGGTGATGGTGTATCAGATTCTATTCCTGCAACGATTGGTCATAAACAACCAGCTCGTTTAGCAGAAGGTGAATTTGTAATACCAGCTAGGATTGTTTCAGAACTTGGTAACGGCTCAACAGATGCTGGAGCTAAACGTTTATATGATATGATGGATCGTATCAAAGCTAAACGTGCTAAAGCAAAAGACATAGCAGCCGACACCAAAGCTTATAAATTATTACCAGCTTAAGGAAGAATTATGGGATCAGGAGTAGCTCCAGTTGTACAACAAACAACTTTTTCAATGCAAAATGGTATGACACCTGTTGGGCAACCTTATGTATTTGGATCAACGCCTAATACAGCAAATCCTAATTTAAATGCTACATCACCATCAAACATTAATATTACAAATCCAACAACAGCTACACCTAATGTTTACCAACCAAATTATGGAACACTTGGTGCAAATACAGGATCATCAAGTGGTTTAGCTGGTATTATTACTAACTTGGTTAATTCAGGTGCATTTCAAAATTATCAAACTAATCCATACGCTCCACAAGGATCTAATAATCCAGTGAATGTTCCATACGGCAACCAGCAACAACCTATGTTCAATATGGGTCAAGTGAATCCATATGGCGGAAGCTTTGGCCAATGGAGTCCATACGGAAATACATATGGTGGATTTAATCAATATGGTAATGGCTTTGGTGGTTGGAATCCAAACAACACAACCGCTGGTCAAACAAGTAATGTAGCACCTCCACCTAATACAACAGGACCTGATGCTTTAAGTCAACTTAATATGATGTCAGGACAAACGCCTCCACCAAACGCATGATAGTATACGAGGATGTTGACGGAACGCAATTTAAAGAAGAATTCATGAGAGTTCTTCCAGCTCATTATGAAGAGCTATGCGTAAGTAAAGAATTTCCATTTGATCCTGATTGGGATTCTTATGATCGTTTTGCACAAGCAGGAATGTTAAGAACGATTACAGTAAGAAATGATGGTGAACTTATAGGTTATATGGCTTTTTTCATACAATCTAATCCTCATTACAAATCTTGTAAGATGGCTTATGAAGATGTGTATTACTTAAAGCCAGAATACAGAAAAGGTCGTGTTGGAATCAAGATGTTTCAATATGCAGAAGAAGCGTTAAAACGCATAGGCGTTAATCGTATGTTAATTCATACAAAAGTCCATTTGGATAATTCAAGGTTATTAGAATATTTAGGTTATAAATTCACAGATAAGATATACACAAAGACAATTCAAGGATAGATTATGAAGTTATTTGGCATAGACGTAGGACATGGAAACTCATTAAAAGATAAGCTTTATTGGCTTGTCAATGGTTTCATGACAAACATGGGCTTTGTGCTATGGGGAGGATCTCCACCACCAGCATCTGCTCCTACACAAACTACGGTGATGAATACCAATATTCCTGACTATGCACAGCCATATGTTATGAATATGCTTAATGCTGCTCAAGCACAAGTATATAATCCATCTGGTACAGGCTTTAATGCTTATACGCCATACAGTAATAATCCTGCAAACTACGTAGCTGGTTTCTCACCATTACAACAACAAGCACAATCTTCTGCTGCTAATCTTCAAGTACCTGGTGCTTATAATCAAGCGATGGGTCAAACCATGGGTGTAAATAGACAGCTTGGTGGATTAGGTCAACAAATGGGTATGACTGGTATGAATTACGCAAACCAAGCAACTAACCCAGCTTCTGTTAATGCTTATATGAATCCCTACATTCAGGCTTCATTAGCACCTCAACTTCAATTAGCTAATCAGCAATATGGTATAGCAGGTCAACAAGAACAAAGCGGTGCAACTCAAGCAGGAGCTTTTGGTGGATCACGTGAAGCACTTATGAATTCACTTAATGCACAAAACCAAATGTTAGCTCAAAATCAATTGATCTCACAAGGTTACAATACTGCATTCCAAAATGCACAACAAGCACAACAATTTGGTGCCAACTTAGGCCTTCAAGGTCAACAAGCTCAAGCTCAAGCACTTGCTTCACAAATGGCTGGTGCAAATCAATTGGCAGGTCTTGGTGGTCAAGAATTGGCTGCTCAACAAAGTATTCTTGGCACTCAAGCCCAACAAGGTGCTCAACAACAAACACAACAACAAAACATTATCAACCAAGCTATTCAAAACTACGCTACAGCACAACAATATCCATACATGCAATTGGGTGTACTTAACTCTATGTTACGTGGTTTACCAATGCAACAATCTACAACGTCTATGTACCAAGCTCCTCCAAGCCTTATTTCACAAGCTGCTGGTTTAGGTACTGCTGGTATTGGTTTAGCTGGTATGGCTAATGCTACTGGAATTTTAAAAGCTAAAGGTGGAGTTATTAAAGCTAAAGAAGGCGGTGTAATGAAAGCTGCTGGTGGTATTCCTATGAGTATGTTTTCACCAGAACAACTTAATGCAGTAGAACAAAGTCAATATGCTAGTCCTTTAGCTAAATTAGTAGCTAGTGGCTATCAACAAGAAGATCAAAGATTGCAAAATAATCCTATTGCTGTTAAAGCTGCTTTAAGTCCCCCAACGCCAATTCCTCAAAGAACAGGTGTTGATCAAATTGCAACACCTCCATCTATGACAAAAATGGCAGGTGGTGGTTTATTAGCATTTGCTGCTGGTGATGTTACTCCCCTAGTAGATGATACTACAAACTTTAAACTAAGCGATCAGCAATCTTATGATCTTACACATCCTTCATCAAAAAATGTAGATAGTCCAGAATTGAAAATATTTGGTCAAAAGGTTGATCCAGAGCTTAGATTATTTGGTTATCCAATGAATGAAGCTGCTAAAAAAGCCGATAAAGAATCTGAAGCAAATATGGTTCCATTAAATAATTCAATTGTTGGTAATGAAGCAAATAGAATGTTTGATCTATCAAGATTTAATTCAACTAAACCAGTTGCTTCTGCTACTGATACTCCTGGAACTTATGAAAATTTTATAAAAGAAAATACACCTAAAGCACCTGTTGTTGGTTCACAAAATGCCTTAGTAAAAACTGTAAATCCTAATGTAGTAAAAGAAGCTAATCCAGTGGCTGAAGCTGCTCCTTCTGAGTATGATGACCTTAAAAAAGAACTTTTTGCTCAATGGAAAAATCCAAGTTCCAAAACTTCAGAAGATATTAAAGAACAATTAGCTTCTGTAAACAAACGTATAGCAGAGCGTGAAGCAATTGCTCCTTATGAATCATTAGCAAGAGCTGGATTTGGTATTATGGCAGGAACATCTCCATATGCTTTAGTGAATATTGGTGCAGGTGCTCCATCTGGTCTTGAAGCTTATGAGAAATCAAAAGCAGCTACTGCTGAAGATCAAAACCTTATTGACAAATATACCATTGCAGGTCAACAAGCTGATGAAGCTCGTCATCAACAAGTTGGTCTTAACTTACTTAAGATTGGTGAAATGGAACAAGCTAAAAAGAATGAGCTTGCAACTAAACTTCTTGCAATGCAGGAAGCACAATCAAGATTTGCAGAAAGTCAAGCTACAAAAAATATTTTAGCTGGATTTAAAGTAGATTCTGCAAGAGCTGACAAAGCAAGTCAAGTTAATACAGCACTCAACACTTATGATAGTGCTTTAAAAGAAATTGAAAGAATTAGGAATCATCCAGGAAGATTTAATGGAGCTAGTCTTGGTAATATTCAATCAAAAGTTCCATTCTTTTCTTCAGATGCTAAAGATTTTTCTATGGGGCTCGAAGGCGTTAGAAATGCACAGTTTATGTCTGGTGTTCAAAATCTTAAGGGATCTAATATTGGTAGAATATTAGCTTCTGAAGTTCCTAAAATTCAAGGTTCAACTGGTATACTAGATACAAAACTAAGCCGTGAAGAAATGGATAGACAATTTGATAGGGTAGAAGCTCAAATTAAACAATCTAAAGAAAGAGCAATTCGTACAGGCTACCATTATGGTCTTACACCTGAAGATATGGGAATACAACAATGACCGAACAATTATCTCCTGAAGAATTACAACGCATACATGATGAAATAAGTGGTGCCTCAGGCCCATCTGTATCATCGGCAATAGTTAACGCAGAACCTTCTTTCACTCAAACACACCCATTAACTATGGCGGCTATTAGTGGTGAATTAGAGCCTGTTGCTGGTCTTGCTCAATGGATTGGCATACATGAACCTGCTAGATACTTACATGGAATAGAACAAGAAGCAAGGGCTACAGGTAGGCCAGGTGTTGGTGCTGCAAAAATGGCTGGTGAACTTGGCAGCCTTTTACTTGGAGGTGAATTGTCTCAAGGAGCTAAATACGCTGCTGAAACTAATCCTTTAATGACAGGTGCTATTACAGGTGGAGTAACTTCTGCCGTTATGCCTACAGAAATGAAAGAAGGCGAAAATTACAGCGACTTCTTAAAACATAAAGCTACAGATATAGCTGAAGGTGCTGCTTTAGGCGGTGCTTTTGGTAAAGGGTCTCAATTACTTTTTGCTCCTATTGTGGGTCAAAAAATTAAAGCTTTAAAAGATATAGGCATGACACAATTTACCCCTGGTCAATTATTAAGTGATGTTCCTCTTATTGGTCCCTGGATTCGTGGTGGTGAAGAATCATTATCTGGATTTCCTATACTTGGTGATCTTATTAGAGGTGGTAGACAAAACGCTGTTGAAGATTTTAATAAAGCCATAGCTAATCTTGTTTTAAAACCCATGGGAAAAGAAACAGCTAAGACAACTAAAGTAGGTCGTGAATTAGCTGATGAAGTATATAATACAGTAACTAATGCTTATGATGAAATTGCTCCAAAATTAAACTTTAGTGCTAAATTTGTAAATCCAGAAACCAAAGAAACTGCACTTAAATCTCTTAATAATTCTCTTAATGAAATTACAGGAGATTTAATTCCAGAAGATGCTAAGGCTGTAACTTCTGCTTATAAGAAATTTATTATTGAACCTCTTGATTCAGATTTATCCATGACAGGAGAAAAGTTTAGACAAGCTGAAAGTAATTTAGGTAAAGCAGCTTATGCTTCTTATAGAAAAGATAACTCTGCTATGGGTGAAGCTTATAGAGAATTACAAGCTAAACTTCGTGGAATGTTAGCAGAACAAAATCCAGATAAAGCAGCAGAGCTTGCAGGTATACATGAGTCGTTTAAACGTTGGCTTAGATTAGAAAGTGCAGCATCTAAAAGAGGAACTGAAGCTGGTGTATTTGATCCAGCACATTTTGCAAGTGCAGTACAATCTCTTGGGGGTAAAACTAAAACAGCTATAGGAAAAGCGTTAATGGAAGAACAATCAGATGCAGCGTCTGCCATATTAGGTAAAAAAGTTCCCGATAGTGGAACAGCAAGAAGACTTATGTCAGGAGCTTTACTTGCTGGTGGACCATCCATGTTAGCTGGAATACCTATGGGACCTACTTTAGCTGCCTTACCTGCTTATAGTAAATTAGGTATGAAGTATTTGACAAAGTTTGCTACAGAAAGACCTAAGTTTGATATTTTTGGTAAGAAAATTGATGTGAGAGAATTATCACCTCAAATTCAAACAGTAGCATCGACTGCTGGTGGTGCAGAAGCTAATAACTACAAAGAAGGCGGAATCTTAAAGAAATTTAAGAAGAAATAGCTTCTAAAATTACCTTACAAGCCCCACCTTTTACCACTTCACCCCTTATAATATGTAGGTCGTCTATTTGAGAATCATTCTCATATACGCCTGCATGTTCCATAGCGTCTAAAAGACTCTTCATATTGTTATCTATATCACGTTTTCTCCTATCAGGAGGGTATAGGTATACCTTGACCTTTAATCGTGCGTTATAGAGCAATTCTGTGCGTTTTGAGCATACAATTTTAACATGTTGTCTAAACGCTAAACCAGCCTTACCAATAAACCTTATTTTACCGTGTATACCCCAGTAATGATTTACGCTTGGTGGATAAGGAAAGTCGTACTCTATTTTCATGGTTTTCTTGATTTAAATTGTTCTATTTTAGGATACATTTGTACTTGAAAGGAGAACTACTATGTGGAATAAACCTACTGCAACAGAAATGCGTTTTGGCTTTGAAGTTACAATGTACGTAATGAATAAATAACTAAAGGGGCTTATGCCCCTTTGTTATAAGTAACAAAGTGCGTATTCGTAGATAGCTAGAATTCCCTTAAGAAATCCAGCTAGGATGTATATTAAGCACATGACAGTTACAAATGCAACAAAAACATCAGTATTATTTTGCAACTTTAGTTACCTCACCCGTTGACTTATCGAGCTCGTATTCTGCTAGGTCATCGTTATTAAGCTTTTGATCGCTAATCCTTTGACGGAAGATACGGTCAAAGTTTTCCTCGAACTTCTTTAAATCTGTAGGACGCACTGCATCCCCTTTTCCAGCTTCGTGATGTTTACTCAATGGGAGTTCTCCTTGCTATTTCTTTAGCTATTTTCATACGTTTCTTACCACGTTCTGTAATCTTCTCTAATAATAGGTAGAGTTGCTTCATAGAAAGAGCTTTTAATCGATCTTTACCCGTTTTAGTTTTAAACGGATCTTTATGTTTTTTACTTGGGTGTACTTTTGGTTCTGCCATAATTTTACCTTTTAACTGTTGGAGTGTTATTTATACAAGCTCCTATTGCAATAAGTATTAACCATACATCAAGGACATGAATAATTGTTACTGTAATAAAGTTTGGAAATAAATCATTCAATGATCGTAATCCAATCCAAACTGCAAAAATTTCAATAGCACAAAGGGCTATAACAATGACTAAGTTTTCAATCCAATCTATCATAAATCCTCCAAATCTATACCTTTTGATATAAGCCATTTATCTAATACTTCATGTGCTTCATCATATAATTCTTCTGGAACTCTTCTTTCAAACCAATCTGTTTCATATTTACACTTAGTTTTTTTACTAACTGGTCCAGTTAATTCCCATGCAGAATGATCCCAAACAGGCTCTCCTTCTTTTTGTATTGATGCTAAACCAAAATCTGTTTCTAATACTTTACTCATTTTATCACTCCAAATAAATTTTTCTTTGCTACATTATCTCTACTGGATAATAATTGCAAGTTGTATTCTACATGCAAACCAGAAACTATTTTACCGTTAAGTGGAATAACATGATCTACATGGTACTGAATACCCTCAATATTAGATCTTCTTCTAGCTTGAGCATAGATAACTTCTATTGCAGATTTATTAGCCCAAGATGGAGTTTGTAACTGATGCATCTTGTTTTTTCTAATTCTGTTTCTTGCATATATACTTGCAATATTATTCTTTCTATATTTCTTATTATATGCAGATACCTTTTCTTTGTTAAGAAGTCTATATTCTTTAGAGTACGCAAGATCTTTATCTTTACGTTTTGCTCTTGATCTAGCTTTTTGAGCTTTAATCTTTTCAGGGTTAGCAAGTCTCCATGCTTTCCTTTGTTGAGCAATTTTTTCTTTATTTTTATGATACCAATCTACATGGTATTCATTATATTTTTTACGATCCATTAGACTATTTTACCATTCCATCTGCCATTTGTATTTAAAACCATTGGAAATAATTTAGGTTGACCATCAAGTATCATTCCTGTTCCAACAATAAAACGGGTCTTAAAGTTTTTAGCATACTGAAAAGCCAAACTTTTTTGATTAATTAACGATCCAACCTGCATGCCCCATACTAATGCATCAGGGTTAGAGTAATAACCAATACTAAACTTTGTATGGTAGTGGCCTTGAACAGTATGCATACCATATTGCATAGCTACTTTAAGAACATCAGCAGATAAGCCATGAGTAAAAAAGCAACGAGTGCCATCAGATAAGTCAATTGTATGATCCTCCACCCATTTCCAATTACTACTTACACCAAGATACTCATTGTAATCTCTTAGATAGCCTTTTGGAACTCCATGCTTTAATGCACGTCTAAATAACATCGATGAGTGATTGGAGTGAACAATCGTCATCTTAGGAAAGATCTTTTCTAATTGCTGAATGTATGAAATAGCTGCAGCAAGTTCATGGCCTGCTGAAAAAAGATCTGGATCTGAATCATGCATAGACATTGCATGCATATCAAGCTCATCACCAATATTGACTACATGGTCTGGCTTATACTTCTTCTTTAATGTTTCTAAAAATTTAAACGCATCTGGATGATGGTATGGAATGTGTAAGTCTGATATAACAAGTACTGATTTATATTTCATATTTTCCTCTCTTAAAGTTCAAGTTTATCCCAACCCATGAGTGTGTTAATTTGTCTCATATGGTTTCTAAATGATTGGTCGTGATGATGATAATTTGCTTTACCTTCTAAATAAAACTTCATGTGCACAAGTTCATGTGCAGTCGTTCTTAATAGATTTTCTACTGTCGATTGCCTAGCCGATGAAAGACGAATCACTAACGGGTCGCAATCAAATTCTCCCATAACTTCTGTGGCTGTAGTAACTTCAAAATTTACTTTAGATGGCGGTGGTAGCTTCCATGTATTGAAAGGATAGACAGATCGAAGAAAAACATAAGTTGCACGTAATGCCTCTTCATTGATAATAGTTTTCATAGCCCTCCAAATGCCTCAGTTAGTTTTTTAGAGTTATATTTATTTTCTTTATCAAAGACTACAGATGAACCAACCTTATCAAGTGCTGATATTTCAACATGTCCAATATCTTTTAGCTTAGATATGTAAGATAAATCGCTTGGAAGTAAATTCCATACATGTCTTGCTCTTAATTTGCCGTTGGTATCGTACTCTTCGTACAACCATGCTTCTGGCTTAGTCATCAAATGAACTCCTAAATTGTTTTTCTTCTACTAACTGGTTAAATGTATTCCATAAATAATTAAATTTCATATCATAAAGTTCAATTACTGCTTCAATTCTTTTTCGGTCTATATGGTCATCTTCCATAGGTTCTACAATCATTTTTAAGTCTTCTAAGATACCCCAACAAATTGTAATTTGTTCTTCTAAGTCAAATCTATCCATCACTTAATCTCCAAATGATTGTTTAAAAATAACCATCCTATCGTTTCTCTATGGGCACGTTCCCATACATCAAATCTTTCTTCACGAGTTAAGTCTTTTCCTGAATCTATATTGGCATGGCATTCATGGCATAATGCTGCTATTCTAAAGTCATGAGCCTTCAAAGACCGCCCCTTTCCGTCTCGCATTTGATTGGAATGAGCAGCACATACAGTGCCATCTTCAATCCCACAATTTTGACAAGGAGATTGACGAACTATTTCCAGAAGTTTTTTGTTCCTGTACATTTTCCAACCTTTCTAACACTTCACGTTTTTGGTCATCGCTAAAGTCATACCAGCTAACTATTTCATACATAGTACGGTGGCAACCTTTGCATTTGTTATCCCATATTTGACATACACCAATACAGGGACTATTTAAAGAATTCGTCATAAATAATAAATCCGATTGCTATGCCACATAGCAGTGAAGCTAGTAGCATATATATAAATAAAGGCGACATTACTCAAAAAACTCCTCTTTAGGTGGGAAGTTAATGATCATATTAACCTGAATACCATTAGGTTCCTTTAGTATAACAGAAACTTTAGCACTGTAAAGCGTTGATCCATATACTTTTTTCAAAGCATCCCATACATCATCTTTAATATCTTTATGGCTCATCTTGGTTTACCACCTACAGCTCGCTCAATACGTTCTGCTGACATTTCAATCATAGATAATTTAGCAGAACAATAAACTTCACTAGGCTTATCTTTTTGGCTAAGCTCATCTACAATAGTATAAAGATTGTTTACAAGTTTGACCGTTGCTTCATTGTTTGGTTGATATTGTGAATAGTTCTTTAACGCTTTAATATCATAATTAAGTTTAGCTAAATTATCAGGTGTGCATTTCATAGTTTGTGCATCAGTTCTAATAATATTGACTAATTGATATTCATTAGGATCATAAGATGCCATATTAAGAATAGAACATCCTGTTAAAGCAATTGCTGCAAAAGGAAGAAATCTCATAGTGCACTCACTATCTGAATCACATCTAGTATGATTGTTCTAGCTTGTTGATCATCTTCAAACTGCGATGCATTCTGATCTATTTCTTTAGCAAGATTTAAATCAGACACAAGTTCTTTGAACTCAACCAGCGATAGCTTACCTGTAATATAAGCTTCTTTATATTCTTTAGCTTTAGCTGCTAGTTCTTGTGCATTCATTGTCCAATCTCCGTTTCTTTAAAGTGTTTAAACAGGTTCTTACTTGTTAAATATAACTTCCATTCAATAGGTCTTTCTTTGTGGTAAATGGCAGTATAAGTAAATAATTCTAATAATTGTGCAATTTCATAGGCTGTAATATCTTCTGTTGGCATATAGTGCCATTGTTTGCCTTCAATCAAATCTATAAAACTAATATCTGGGTAATTAGGTATCAATGCATTCTCCTTTTCTTTTCTGATTCTAGTTTTTTAATGGTAGCCTTCATTTCTTTTACAAGAGCATTATGCAAGAGAACTTGTTTACCAATATCCTGAATGATTTTACCAAGTTCTGTTCCAGCTACTTTATCCTTTTTATAAAGCTCTTCAGCAAATCTAATAAGTTCATCTAGCATTTCTTTTCCTTTTGATAGCGGGAAGTCCTACTTTAATAGGTTCTTCCATCATTTTACGAGCCATCTTTTTAGATAGCTCTGGAATATCTTCTAGCTCTTTATCACCGTTAATAATAAATCCTAACATAGCCATGCCAGCATAAACAGCTTCTAATTGTTCTTGATCATTCATCATTCACCTCTTCATTCATGGTATGTATATGTTTTTCTTTTGGTATGGTAAAGGTTTCAATAGGAATATCTTTTCTTTTGTAGGCATTGTCACGACCTAATTTATATCCCGCTATCCATGCTTGCCACATCTTTTCATCATCATATTTAAGTTCACACATACTAGGGCTTTGTAAAAACACTCTTTCATACCACCATGTAAACTCTTCATTTGGTTCTGGGTTCATTTCTTTAGGTTGTGGTTTAATGCGGTATTCCCAATGAGTTGCATCCCAAATTGGAGTTTCAACATATTGCCATTCTTCATTTTCATCAGATAACCATTTAGCTTCAATCTTTTTACCTTCAGCCCATGCTTTTATTTCTTTATGCCATTTATGTTGTTTCATAACATGCTCCTTACCTTTTTAAATACTTCTCGTCTATCACTAAATTTAACTTTGCCTTGTATTTCAACAGGACTAAAAAATGCAGTCCATCCATGATCAGCATGAAATGTTCCTGTAACCTTTTTACCGTTAATAGTATCAAAATAAATCCAAGGATAATTGGCAGCAAAGGTTACATCTATACCTAATTTATTGAGTCTATGCACAAATGTTTTTATTCTATATTCATTCATTTATCTTCTCCCTTATGCCATTTATGTTGTTTTATTTTGTTTCTCCACTTTTGCTATTTTCTTTTTGAGCCAAAGATAATCAGCCATTGCGTCACCTTTACCCTTGTCATACCAATTTAAAGCTTGTTTGCTAAATAACTTTCTAATAATCCAAGGCAAGCTTGCATGGAATTGCAACATACTTAATTCAAGCTTTCCTTCTATTAGATTCATTTTTTGTTTTCTAGTCAATTTCATTTCTTCATCTCCAATCCTTCAATTCTGTGGGTGAGGATTGAACCAAGATCTTTACCTTTGATAGCTACCATCTGTGCTTCTTCACAATCATAAACAAGTTGTGCTGCATCTCTAATGGCTTGGTTATATCCACTGTTGTATGCATCGTTACCTTCGATAATCATGGTAATTGCATTACGTACCAATTCAGATGCCTTACGAGTCTTTGCAATCGCAGTTAACTTTGAATGCAGTTCTTGTGGTAAATATACCGAGTATGGAACTTTCTTTAATTTTGCATCCACTGTTTAAACTCCCTGTTAATCTTATCTAATCTTTGTTGTGCTGCTAAATCAGTTTTAAGTTCTGCTCTTGATTGAATACCAAGATATGCACGCAACCAATCTGTAGCTGTATCTTCATCTTTTTTAAGGATTTGACTATCTGCATGTAAGAAGTCCCAAAAGTCTTTTGAAGTAGAAAGTATGCCAGCTAACTTCACATGCTGTTCTCCAACATACGAAGCTTGTTTATCTTCATGAGGACGATCAGTTCTTACAAATACACATTGATAAGCAGCCCCAACGAAGTCCTGTAGAATCTCTATAGGAAAGTCGTCAGGATGCACAACAAGAGTTAATGAAACGCCATTCTTATCTTGCTTAATGGCAACCTTTTTAGCTTCGAACTGGATTGGCTTCACGCTGACTCTCCAAATATTGAACAATACCGCTTAACTTAATAACCTGATAGTGTAAGTTCATATTCTCCGCTTTTAAAGTATCGTTTTGTTTACGCCACTCTACACAAAAAGCATAGAGATCGTGGACCTGAGCTTGCAGGTCCTTGATCAATGCCTCTTGAGGAGTAATGGTTTCTACTGCCTTTTTGGCTTTAGCCATCTTAGTTCTCCCAAGGATTCTTAGCTGGAGCTGAACCTGCTGGTTTTTCATAAGGTTCTGAAGTTGATAATGACAAGAAATCATTACCTGCTTGTGAAGTTTTTTTCCATGCAGCAATCGCTACTTTAATCGGACCTGATTGATGTTTCTTTAAAAGGTCAATCAATAAGTTACGATCAATGTCAACTGAACCTCTGAAGTCAGGATGATTCTCTGATTTCTTTGTATCGTTGTTAAATAATACGCCTGTGTTAGGACGTGCTTCATACACTTGTGCCATCTTGTTTTTCCTTTTCTAATTTATGTTTAACTACTGTAAACTGAGTCATCATTTCCTTGTAGAAATCAACATCAGTTAGTTTAATTTCTTCAAATAACAGTTTATTCTTTCTAAAGATAGTCTCTAAATCTTGAGTTTTTTTAGCAAACTCTAAATGTAAATAAGTACTTTCTTTAATAAGATCTAACCATCCTTGAATATCTCCATCTGGTTTAGCTGGAGCATTGATTTGCCACTCACCTTTGAGACCTACAATACGTGGACTTTCAACTGTAGGTTCAGCTTTTTTTGAGTCAGATCCTGTGGTCGCATCAAGAGCATCGTGTTCAACAATCTCCATAGCTACTACCCACAAGTAACGTCTTAAATAAGTCTGCACTGCACCTAAGTTCTGAATTGCATGGCAACCCTTTAACTCAGCAGAAGACATTGGTGAAGTAAATGAAACAGATTGACTTGCATCATCTAAATCAACAATGTTTAATGTTGCTAGTTCTGTGCCAAATGAAACAGTTCCACACAAACCTACCTTAGTAAATATGTTTTGAATCGTAGGTAAAAAATCACCTAACTCAAAATATTCAAATCCTGCAAACTTATTACGACCAGACTTTTTGAGACTAGTATTTTGCAGCAGGATTCTTGCTTCCTGTAATTTCTTGTATACACTCATTTGTTTTCACCTCTAATAGTTTCTCTAAATAATGCTTAGCCTTACGTAAATCCTCTAAGCCTCCCTTTTCTTGATACCTTGAAACATACTTTATAACATTGCCTTCAAGATAACCAAGCTTGTTAGCCACAATAAAATCCCATGGCTGAATTGTTTTACTAACATAATGTGTTCCTCCAATTTGTGAACTATCCACCATTGGAACTTTTTCGTCAAATATTTTATCGTAATCGTCATACGACATTGACCAATCATATTTCATTCCTGCACCACTCATATAATCTCCTAAACGTGTCTGGCAAATTCGCCATGATGTTTTTCTCTAAATTCTTTTACTGCTTTTGCTGCTTCGTCAAGTAGTTTAAAAGAACCTAATTCATACTGCTTGCCATTTACATTACATATGGCAAAATACCTTTGTTCTCTTTTTCTCCAACATACTCCTTTCACACCTGTTTTATTTCGTTTAGATATTCTAATGTTCTGCATATTTTGAGAGTGTGTAGCTTCTCTCAAATTTTCTATTTTATTGTTTGATCGATTAGCATCAATGTGATCTAAAGATTTAGGCAGATATCCATGATGCATTAAGAATATCATTCTATGAAGAAAGAGCATCTTGCCTCTATAACTCATATGCAAATATCCATACTTATCTAAGTTACCAACACGATTTCCAAGCTTTACACCTCTTTTACGTTTCTTCCAAAATAGATGGCCTTCTCTATACTCAAAATCTTCTAGTATATAATTTCTAAGCTCATGGATTTCCATCTTTATACTCCTGATACTGTTTACACCACTTATTCACTAAACAATAGCTTTCACATCGACCACGCTTACCACGTCTTAGTTGAATCTCATAACCTGCACCTAATTCTTTCTTAGCTGCTTCTGCTAACTCAATTGCATCATGTAAAGACTTAGCACGAGTCGCACCTTGTTTAATGACAGCCCATACAGGAGGTTTCTCCCACATTTCTGCTGGTGTGCAATCTGTTAACTCGCCATCTGTTTCCATAGCAAAGTCAGCTGCACTATGTTTAGCAATACGACCTTTAATAAAGTTTTCTTGTTCTTCATATGTCCATAAAGGAACATTAACCATAGCGACAGGCTTTTGTGGATACTCTGGATTACGATCAGCTTCTGACTTACTCCAATCCTTTAGTATTCCTACGATTGTCAAGGACTTTATTTTGACTTTCTTATTGAAAGCAATAAGCCATGCATATATGTTTAATTGTTGTTCCCATTCTGGCTTATCATTTCTAACAGCCCACACTGATGTTGTTTTGTAATCTTGAATGTGAATTCCATCGCTATCGATGACTTGAAGATCAACAGCACCTGATATACTCCAACCATCAAGTTCTGCGAAGAATCTTTCTTCCACGATATGATTCTCATCACCACCTTTTTCCAAGATGCTATGAACTGCTGAACCGAAGATGGACCAAATGGTATCTGCTACATCTTGAGTCAACTCACCATCGTGCTTCTTCATCAATGCTACAATCTTAGGACTGTTAAGCAATTGTGTGGCTGATAGATGTGCCTTACCTTTTGAGTAAGTAGGATTCTTAGCTATATTCTCAAATGGTTTTGGTAAACCCCATTCATTAGTTATTATCATTCTCTGCCTTTCAATAGAATATCTGCAAACTTATAAGCAAGACCTACAAGTTTTTCATAGTCCCTATCAAACATAACTGGACATCTTTTTTGTATTTCTGGGTCACTAGTAACTCTCATTAATGCTGCAAAAGCCTCATCGGTAATATATTGTCTATTACTCATATTAAGCCTCGCAATTGCCACTAGGACACATATTGTTAGTTAACATTACTTCTTCTAATTCATCGAAGGCTTTATCTTTAGCAATCGCATCTGCTGATCTACTTACATCATCAAGTAGATGATAATCAGTTTCTATGCATCGCATTTTAATTAACATACCACGATCACGACCATGATCTGCTAATACAGAAGTAATCCAATCTGTAACTTCTATATTCCATGATTCAACTTCGTTGTATTTCTTTTCATCAATTTCAACTTCGGCTAATACTAAAAATCGTTTCATATCCTCTCCTTATCTAATCTATGTTGAACATCTTTTGATTGTTTAATTAATATATCCATTAATAAATCTATACGATTGTTTGCTTCTTCAATCTTTTTAGCCATAGCATTCATTTTCTTAGCCATGTTTTCTAATTCGACTCTCATTCCTTGATTAATAATTTCCATAATTACCTCGTTATCCAAAACACATAAGCCATAAATGCTGCCCAACAAACGACAAATACCCAAAAGAATACGTTTAAACGCTTCTTCTCTTTACGAGCAAGCATAGCCGATTGGAACATATACATGTCCAAGTCAATATTTTTGTAGTGATTAGGATAAATGCGACCATTCTCTCTAGCTGGGTCAATAGGATTAATACGAATATTTTGCTTCATTTCATTTCCTCTCTTAAATAAATGAAACCCTATTATCTTACTAACAAAAACTAATGTCAATAGGTCGTACTCATATTAATTCATGTGTTAATTATATTTGCCTATAAAAATGGTTTTCACTCAAAATACAGACAAATCCCTTTTGAATGAAACACTTACAAGAATTAAACGCAAAAAAGTGATATATTGACAAAAACAAAAAAGTCCAATGAATATTCGTTGTACCTTTTCTAACACTAGATGTGGTAATAAATGCTTGACAAAACACAAGATATTGTGTAATGTTTTAAATGTCAGATCCCTCTCTGTCTGATGCTTTCCTCTTTGTCTTCTCAGACTATCGGTGCCTCTCTCACCGACCCAAAAACCCTAGACTGATCATCTGGGGTTTTTTCTTTTATACCTATTGCAAAAATTTTCAGTTTGTGTATTATTGTCATTGAGAGTTTGAATGAGAAGATATTAAGAGGATGATTGGCCGCTTTGGCTCGTCTATCTCTTTTCGTCTTCACATAAAAACTATCCGTACTCCAAACGTTATCAATGAACCTAAATGGGTTGCGTGGAAGAATACATAGGCTCGATTACACCTGTCGGCACGCCTCGTGATCTTAAATGGGTATCACACAAGTTTACTAGTCATGGGGTGGTTGGTCTTTGCCTCTAGTAAATGAGTCAACATTAACTCAGTGTAGGATTGGTATTGAGTAGCAGTAATATCTCAGTATGGGTCAAAGGCGGTCATTACCACCCTTGGCAGAGCTATTGTCTAAAAATATGTAAATAGGAGGAAATATGAGTTGGGAGAAACGTAAACTACACATAAACGATAATTGGTTTTGTCAAGTTTGTAATTCGTACAATAAAGTGTATGATAAGAAACTGAGAGTAGTAATTAAAGAATGTAAAGAATGTAAGGCTTCTATTCACCCAAACATAGAGATTAATAAAAATGAAGCTTAAAGACCTAAAGAAAAATAATATAGAAAATGTAGTAAAGTTTGAAGATGGTCTTCATGGAGATGTCATCATGCATGACCTAAAAAACAATATGTCTTTTGTATTATTTGATGCAGAGGATATGGATGGAAATGAATGCATTGGAACAAGAATTTATTATAAGGATCTATACGATGAATTTCACTCACGCAGTTGTTGATGATGGAGATATTATAAGAAAATACCGATGGTCAAAGAGGGAAGCCAAATGGTATAAAGATAGTCACCCAGATATAGAAGTAGTAGAATTACCAAAAGAGAAAATCAAACCATTTAACACTAACGATTATGAGGAGGCACCATATTAATGGCTGAATCAAAGAAAACAATTATTGTAGAAGATGTAGTAGTCAAAGGTTATATTAAACACGCCAATGGCCGTAAGACCGTATTTGAATTTAATAAGAAAGACTTTAAACCAACAGCATTTGAAAAGATATTTCAAGAAGTAGGGGAGAAATTCTAATGTTTACTAAGCTCGATGATGAAAGACAAGCAAAGTTTATCAATAACTTTTTATCACAAAATCCTAATTGCACGATTAAAGAGGTCATTCAGAAATGCGTGACTAACCGAACTCGCTTAAAGTATTTAGAGAGTCAAGGTTATATAACACTACCTAAGCCATTGAACAAGACTGAAGTCAGTAAGCTTGGTGCAGAAGCAATCAAAGAAAAGTTTAAAAATTATATTTCTGTATCTGTTGGTCGTGAGTATCGTAAGTGGGATAGATACCAATAATTCTTTACGCTTATTGATGGCAATCGTCAATGGGTATATCGTAAAAAGACATAAATAGTTTTCTTGATTGAGAGCAAGAATTCGATATAATAATTTATAGGGAGATGTAGTGAAGTCAGTAACAAACCATGATGATTTAATACAAACTAATCTTGAACTATCTCAAACAGTAGCAGAACTTGCTGATGAAGTTGAATCGTTAAAAGCGATTATAGCTTCTAAACAATGGAACGCAACGGAGTTTGAACAGGATTATATACTTCACGAATATCAATCAGTCGTAGCACAAAATAGGTTGCTAATGATAGAAATACAATCTCTAAAGGATTCACGAGATATGTATCAGAATAGAAATGATATACTCACTCGTGATTTGAATAGTCTAAAACGCAAATTAAAAACCTAACCAGAGGTTATCTGGAAGTTAAGGAGAATATGTTAAAGTTAAGGGAGCATCAACTTGGAGTTATAGATAAGTTGAGAGAAGGGTTTAAACAAGGTCACAGATCACAATTACTTTACGCACCAACAGGATTCGGCAAGACAGAAGTAGCTATATCACTTATGAAGGCTGCTTCTGATAAAGGCAAACGATCAGCAATGATTATGGATAGAATTGTTCTAGTCGATCAAACAAGCCAACGATTAGACAAATACGATATACCACATGGCGTATATCAATCAGACCATTGGAAGTATAACACGACTGAACCTATTCAAATATGTTCAGCACAAACACTAGAACGCAGACAAGACTTTCCAAAGATTGATCTTCTCATTGTAGATGAATGCCATATTGCAAGACGAGAAATCACGGAGTTTATTAAGAAAAACCCTAAACTAAAAGTCATAGGATTAACTGCCACTCCGTTTACACGAGGTCTCGGTAAAATATATTCTAACGTGGTGACAGGTTCAACCACAGAATTTTTAGTTATCAATAAATGGTTAGCACCACTTAAAGTTTATATCGCTAAACAGATCGATATGAAAGGTGCTAAGAAAGTAGCAGGTGAATGGTCTCAAGATGTGGCTACCGAAAGGAGTATGAAGCTCACAGGAGACATTGTTCAGGAATGGATTGTTAAAACACATCAGATATACGGCAGACCGAGAAAGACTATTGTATTCTGTTCTGGAGTAGCACATGGACAAGACTTAGTAGCTCAGTTTGCCGAGAAAGGATATAACTTTGTTTCTATATCTTATCTTGATGAATCCAATGCCAAGCGTAAAGTCATTGAAGACTTCAGTAAACCCGATACCACTATTCATGGTTTAATTGCAACAGACATTTTAACACGAGGCTTTGATGTTCCAGATGTTATGATTGGAGTATCTGCACGACCATTCGCTAAATCATTATCCTCCCATGTTCAACAAATGGGAAGAGTTATGCGTTCTTTTAAAGGTAAAGAGTTTGGTTTATGGTTAGACCATAGCGGTAATTATTTACGCTTTAGAGATGATTGGGAAGAAGTCTTTTTAAATGGCGTTAAAGAGTTAGATACTCAAGAAGAAAAAGCCAAAGCAGAACCATCAGAACGTGAAAAGAAAGAAGCAGTTTGTCCATCATGTCAAGCATTATGGATACCACAAGCTACCGAATGTGAATGTGGTTATAAGAAACAGAAACCTATGTTCTCAACCAAAGCGGGAGAGCTTCATGAGTTTGTCTCCATGTCTAACGAAGAATACGAAGAACGTCAGAAGTTCTATTCAGAATTACTTTCAATCGCAGACATGAAACAATTCAATCCACATTGGGCGATGAAGACGTTTAAACAGAAGTATGGCGTATTACCTACCAAGTTAGAATATAGCAGAAAAGAACCAAGTATCAAGACTATGAATTATGTTAAAAGCAGAATGATTGCTTATGCTCGTGCTAACAAACCATCTAGGAGAGCAGCATGACATTCCAAGACTTCGCCAGAATTCATGGTTTAATTATCAACAACATTATCCCATATAAATCGATCAGAGTTCCAACAGAAGATAAGCCAAGAAAACTAAATGGCTCTTATATGTTTAAGGGTGATGTTGGATTCGTGATTAATTGGGCAACAATGGATAAACCAGCAACATGGTTTCCCGATAAAGATACGCCTGTGGTCGTCAATAAAGTATCTAAAGCCAAATTCAATGAAGAAAAGAATCGTTTAGCAGAATTAGCCCGTAAGAAAGCGGGTTGGATTATGCACCAATGCAAACAAGAAACTCACCCATATCTTGCTTCTAAAGGCTTTCCAGATATGTTAGACAACGTCTGGGATAACAACGGAGAAAAACTATTGGTAGTCCCCATGCGACAATTTAAAACGTTGATTGGGGTTCAACTCATCAATGCACAAGGGGAGAAAAAGTTCTTGTATGGACAAACGAGCAAGAGTGCAACTCTCGCCTTTAACGCAAAGGGATTCCCTATTTTTTGCGAGGGTTATGCGACTGCTCTCAGTATCAGGGAGGTCTTGAAAACTAGCAATATCAAGTATTCTATCTATACATGTTTCAGTGCAAGTAACATGAAGCTCATAGCTAGGAAATTCAGGAAAGGTCTCGTTGTCGCAGATAACGACAGAAATGGCATTGGAGAGAACTCCGCTATTGAAACAGGCAAGCCGTATTGGCTCAGCATGACAGCTGGGAATGACTTTAATGACGACCATATTGCTCGTGGCACTCCCGAAATGGCAGAAGAGTTAAAAAAACTAATACTATCTAGTTAATAGAAGTATAGGTTATTTACTTGTGCTAATAAAGGCTTTTTAAAGATATTTTTTTGCGGACTGATTCTGTCATCATGGAAGAAAGTCGCATGACCAACGGGATTATAAGTATATCCTTTGGCTTTTGTAAGAAACTTAACCGCTAGGAGTTTGTATTGTAGAAACTCTTTTTGGTTAGGTTCTTTGGCTTTCTTGTTTTGAATGAGGGAGATGTATTCAAACTGCTTAGGTTCGTATACAGTATCACACACTCGACTTATGGTTTTACTACGATTCATTACTACGTTATAAACTGCCATTTGGTTATTGAAATCATTACCCGCTTCACCGAATAAAATCAATCCCAAACAGGCACTTGCCACTTCTAATTCTTGCATAGCTTCTCCTTATTGAAAGGCAGGACTTATAACCTTACCACACTTACTCTCTCTAGGCAACCCGTGTCTCGCCTATTTGTTGTTTTTATGCAACACGTTTAAACAATGTTTAATGTCTCGTAAAAGTCTAATTCTAGCTTAACATCGTTTGTATCAAGTTCATCTACAATATCGCTTACTTCATCTTCATCATTGGCTTCGATATATACATCTTGCCATGCGTTATAAAACACTCTAACTTTGTAAGTTTTCTTCATTATTCCTCTCCTCTTCTAATCCGTCTAAAAAATGCCCAATGTCTTTATGTGCTTGTCTAAAATCATCGGGTAAATCGATAATCTCCGTCACTCCGTCACTCCACATAATGCGAAGCGAATAGGCGGTTATAAGTTTTTTATCACTCATCATCATCTCCTATTGGTTCAAATTTAGGTGTTGTATATCCATTCGGTTCAATGTCTAGCGTTTCATAAATATCATTCTTCAATGTTTTAATTGAATATTCATGATTAACAAGACTTAATAATACCTCTAAACAATCTTCTGTGTCAAAATTGCCTTTACCACCAAACCACTTTGTTAATTGTGCGTGAGTAATCATGCTTCCTCCTCAAATATATCTGTATAAATTCCGTCAATATCTTCAGAGTTTAACTTACCATACCCCTCATAACCATTTTTTAACACATAAGATACAAACTGTTCCAACTCCTTATAGTCGCTAAATATGTTATCCATATCACGATTGATTAATGCTTCTACTTTTTCCTCTCTAGTCATTTTCTTTCTCCTAATGTTGTTTAAACGCCTCTCTTAATTGTAATGCTTTATAATAGATGTGGTCTTGTAAAGGAATTGGTTCTCCCTCTCCCTCATAGCCCTCATCAGCTAAACACTCTTCATAGTGTGATTCCTCACTCCATATAATATAGTCTAGCACTTCTTTTAACATTTTTGTGTGTTTGAGACTGATTCTCATATAGCCTCCTAATATTTGAAAAAGGCATTAAAAGCCATAGCTTTTACAATAAGAGGTTCGTTGTTTAAAAAATCATCTGTGCTTTTGTAATCTACATGGCTATCATCAATCCCATTGGTCATGCACCAACTATCATTTGTAGGTTCATAACGAATATCTTTTGATGACCTACAACCACCATTAAGCAGAATAAAAAACTCCTCTACATCATCACTACATTGTCTCTTTAATTCATCAATACTCTTAATTGATTGCATTTGTTTTCTCCTTTGCTTCAAACTCAAAAATGTCCTCATCACAGTTCACACAAACATACTTATAACCTTTCGTTCTGTTGGCTTTATATGATGACAACTCACAATTACATCTAGCACAATACTTGCCACTATGTTTAAACGGCTTGATGTCCACTTCCCACATATCAGCACAGAAACCCAAGTTAAAATATCTTTTAGGCGTTTCCATTCCGTCACTGTCTGCAAACTGTTTAAACACTTCCAACAACTGTTTTCTATCTAGGGGAGTTTCCCATGTCCAAGACATGAAAGACCCTCCCTGTAAATCGTTCACAACATATTTAAGCATTTTCATCTCCCTTAATAAAGTTCATGTCCTTTTCCTCGTTGATTTCTACATTGTCCCAATAATCCTCCTCCGAAGTCCTGTCCCATGTATTCCATTCAACTTCGTCTCCGTCTCCCTGTTTTGCCTTTTCCAATGCTTGTTCCTCATTGTCAGCTTCAACAGCAATCGTGACCTCCTCCATCTCCGTCATGTATCTTTGATATGTGACCCAATAAGTTTTCATTTTATTTCCTCTCTTAATAATAAATTGACCGCTTCAATGAAGCTATCTGCACTATACATCTTAACGGAGGAATCAGTCAAACCCTCCGAAAATGCGTGTGCCTCTGTGTATGTTTTACAAGCTCGTTGGATATTTTTATGCGTCCAGCTGTTATAACCTTTAGCTAAATAAATGCTGTTCATATTGCCTCCTCAAAGTAATCTTCATATTTATCTTTTATTTCTTCGTCTGACATATCTTCATATGCCACCATGCCATACCTAAATAAGTCAGCAAGGTCACGAATATCAAAATTATCAACATCATGTTCCACTAACTTTTCAATCATTTCTTCCCTATTCATACTGCCTCCGATTAAATATATGACTTTGTTTCAGTCATGGTTGATAAGAAAAACCTAATGCTTTGAATCCTTGCTTTATTAAGACTGCGTTTAAACGATTCGTTATTCATCATAACCTCGTATTCTAATTAAACTTGATTTTACATTTAAAAATCCAACCCTACTGACCATTACTTCATAAAGTCCTTTTCTCAAAATGTAATACCAATCCCTTTCATTTTCAACTGTGTCAAATTGCTTAAATCCTTGTTCCAAATAAAATGCTTTTGCTTCTGCCATACAAGCCCAATCTTTTATATGGACTTGTTCGTATGGACTGTGTTTAAACGCTTCCTGTAATAATTGGCGATTGAATTCACAGTCTGCAAGTCCGTGCGTTTCCATTTCCTGTAATAAACTCATGATTACTCCTTAAATTCTAACAAAAGCGTTGCAATTATTAATTGATTCAATTCTGCCAATATATGAACCAAATTCACATACTAATATATCAGAGACGCCTTTGTCATTTGAAATATCAACAGCAAAATGTTTTGCTTCATGTTCATAATTAAAATTATTGCGACAAAATTCTCCGTTGTATAGATATTCTACTTGATATAAATTCATGTTAAGAACACTCATACTAGACCTCCTGTCAATGTGTCAAAAAATGATTGGTAAGCTGTCTCTGCGTTTCGTCCGTCAAGCCATTGGTTAATATGGCGTGTTGTAGTTTTACTCCAGAATTTATCCGTTTTGAAAATCTCGCCTTTTAACTCACAAGCCACAGGAGTTTTATAGCTAAATAACACTTTCAAATCATTGTTAATAATAACCTCTGTCAAATTTGCTCTGATTGGGTTTAAGTTCATTTTGTCTTTTCCTCTCTAATCGTGCGAAATTGCACACATAAGCCAACTCTCTCGAATTGGCTTAAATTTGCATTATAAATAAAACCTGTTGTTTGTTAATGTTTCTCTCAATCTAAAAATATATTGCGGTAAATCACCGCCTTTTATTGTATCGTAGCACACGCCAAAATCGGTGTGTATTTCGTATCGGTCATTGATGATAAATACATTGACCCTTTGTCCGTCATAGTCTCTAAACTGATTTGTTATGCTTTTAATATACTGTTGCATTTTTTTATCTCCAAAAAATAGGGAGTGCGTTTAAACACTCCCTGATATTACTAATAAGTCATCATTTCGTCACAAGTTGGACATTTTGGTGTTGCAACAGCTAACCATTTTTGAGAAGTTCTGACTGTATAACCGCACTCCTCACACTCACATTTAATCATTCTTGTTGATTGTTTTTTGATTCCGTCAGTCATTCCCTCGAGGACAGCATGAGGATATTGTCCCATTTCAACAAACCATTTATCCATTTTATACTTTAGATAATCACTTGCTTTGGTCGCTGTCATTTTGCCCTCGAGACCGACAGCTGTCGCACAGCGTTTAAAAGGTGCTTTGTGTCCAGCTTCGAGACCGACTGTCGCATGAACTAACTCATGAATAAGGGTTGCTGTCACTGTGTGATTGTCCGCTATTGTTGGACTAATCATTATCTCGAAGTGACCGTCCTGTGAGTTATTGTTTGACCAACATTGACCGATAGTCTTTTGTCTTTGACCGAAAGCCTTGCGACTAGGTAAACCGCAAGTTAAGCGGACATTTTTAGGAATCTCGAAACCGTAGTCTCGAAACATTGGACGGACAAACTTCTCCGTTATTTCATTAAGCCATGTCTCTCTATTCATTTTTACTACTCCTCTTTTTATTAATAAACACATGAAAAGGTTTTATTTCATGTATTGCTAGTTTAATTGATGTAATTTTTAATTGCAACAATTATTTTTAAGCCCGTTTAAACGACTTAAAACCGCCATTTTTTAGACCTCGAAGCGAAGCGAAAAAGCAATTTATAGCTAAAAAGCACACAATCGCACTATAACAAACGATTAAAAAAGTAATATCAGAGTATCAAGTGACTATCAATCGTTCGTTAAAATCGCTTTACAGCGTTCAATTTCTAAACTATAATGAGAATCATTCTCAATATACCTGATTTATACCTATGACCAAACCGCCGCCAAAGCTATCTAAACGCCAAATAAGCGAAGCGATACAGCAAGTCCCTATTGAAAAGATACTAGGGAACGACATCAAGCTAACATCTAAACAGCGTAAGTTTACTGAAAACATTGTCCTCAAGGGAATGAATAAGACTGAAGCCTATCGACAAGCCTATGACACCAATGGGAAGCCTAGCGGACAATCAGTCAATGCCAATAAAGTATTCAACAACACTAAAGTCTCACTTATGATAAATCAACTTCAAGCGTCAGAAACGATAAAACATCTTATTTTGCCTACTTCTTTAAGAGCTCTCGCAATAGAAAAAATAACCGAACTCGCTATTGATGACGACTTGTCACCGAGAGACCGCCTCAAAGCATTGGAACTGATTGGCAAATTCACCGAAGTTGGACTGTTTGAAGACCGAGACAGAACCGCCACGATTGTTTCGAACTCTGACGAAGTCAAACGGAAGTTATTGGACAGCTTACGAAAAGCTATAGGAAGTAGTCTCACATTGTCAGAGGATAAGAAACGGAGTGCGGACGAACTGTTGTCAGAGATAAGAGGGGAAGCGATACAAGATGCCGAACTAATATCAGATGACGAACCTATGTCAGAGGAATTGGACGAGACGGAGAACGATATTCCCCTATCCGAGACCCCACCGCACCCCACCCCCCTAAATGACCATGATGATAGGGCAGAGATATTACATAATATTCCAGACAATCAAATATCAAATCCTAGCGAAGTACCCACCCTAGACGAAGTAGAAGAAGAAGGGGAGGGGGTATCTGAAATTTTGAAGGTTGAGTTAGGCGTGGATATAGAAATGACCCCCCTTGATGATTTTGGGTCCCATGAATAGGCTAGTATTAATTTTTTTGGCTGTATCCTCTTTGTCTATCTTGTTAGACTGCCTTAAGGATTATCTATGACTCCTGTCCAGAAAGAGATCTATATGATCATAGAGACCTGGTGGAAAGAGTTTGGCTTTGGTCCTTCCATAGATGACATTATGCGTCTTACTGGTGAAAAGGGTAGGGGTAATGTTTGTAGGAAGATGTGGGCATTAGTAGACTTAGGACTATGTAAAGGGATAAAAGGTAAGCATAGATCTATACGTCCCTCTTATATGAAGCTACGTAATCATGAATAGGCTTACCATCTCGCTTCGCTTTCTTTTACATCCGAATGCATCAAAACGGTGCAAGATTGATCGGGCTGGGATTTTTCATAAACCGATGAAAGTGATCCTAGATAACCCATATTGGGGTGCGAAGTATAGACGTTACGAAGCTAGGTTTAAACGGACACGATGAACGAGATAGAAGAACTCATTAAGCTCTTACCCGAAGCTGAACAAGCCCCTATTTGGGAACGGGTTAAGGAATATCAAGACACGGTTTTAAGGGAACAAGGTCAAAAGGACTTTCTTGCTTTTGTTAAAACAATGTGGCCTGTCTTTATTGATGGTAGACATCATGCAGTCATGGCTAAAAAATTTGAGGAAATAGCAAATGGAAAAACTAAGCGTCTTATTATTAACATGCCTCCTCGTCATACTAAGTCTGAGTTTGCATCTTTTTTACTTCCTGCTTGGTACTTAGGGCAGTTTCCTAATAAAAAGATTATTCAATGTTCGAACACAGCTGAACTAGCAGTTGGCTTTGGACGTAAAGTTCGTAACCTAGTGGACTCGGAGGCTTATGCTCATGTATTTCCTAATGTTTCCCTTAGAAGTGATTCGAAAGCTGCTGGACGTTGGTCGACTAATGCTAATGGGGAGTACTTTGCTATTGGCGTTGGTGGTACTGTTACTGGTAAAGGTGCTGACCTTCTTATTATTGATGATCCACACTCTGAGCAAGAAGCGGCCTTAGCATCTGGTGATCCTTCTGTCTTCGACAAGGTGTACGAATGGTATACCTCTGGTCCAAGACAACGTTTACAACCAGGTGGTTCTATCGTAGTCGTTATGACACGATGGTCTAAACGAGACCTGACTGGCAAGATTTTAAGTGCCATGGTAGATCGTGATGGAGATGAGTGGGAGATTATTGAACTCCCAGCGATTCTTCCTAACGATAAACCTTTATGGCCAGAGTTCTGGTCTTATGACGAACTTAATAAGTTACGTATTGAGTTGCCTTTATCTAAATGGCAAGCCCAGTATCAACAAGACCCTACTTCTGAAGAGGGTGCTTTAGTTAAACGAGAATGGTGGAACGTGTGGGAAAAAGAAATCCCTCCTCCTTGTGAGTTTATTATACAAAGTTGGGATACTGCTTTTACAAAGTCAGAGCGTTCTGACTATTCTGCTTGCACGACTTGGGGAGTTTTCTTCAAGGATGAGAATCCAAACGACCCTAACATCATTCTTTTAGACGCTTTAAAGGAACGTATGGAGTTTCCTGAGCTAAAAGGTAGGGCAATGCAAATGTATCAAGAATGGAACCCAGATGCGTTTATTGTGGAAGCTAAGGCCTCAGGTGCACCTTTAATATTTGAGTTAAGACGTATGGGTATACCTGTACAAGAATTTACACCGACACGAGGTAATGACAAGATTAGTCGTGTGAATTCAGTAACAGATCTTTTCGCATCAGGCAAAGTGTGGGCTCCTCGTAAAAGGTGGGCGGAGGAAGTCATCGAGGAAATGGCTGCATTCCCTAACTCAGACCATGACGACTTAGTCGACTCCACGACACAGGCTTTACTTAGATTTAGACGTGGTGGCTTTATACCGTTACCAAGTGATGAGCCCGATGAACCAAGAGAATTTAGAAGGAGAGTAGCTTATTATTAAGACACGTGTATGGTGGCAGGAAAGAATCATATCAGAAGATATGTGTGATCTTATCCTAAAAGAAATTGACTGGTCTAAAGGTAAAGACGGTGGTTTTATGCATGCAAATGAAACATACATAAATCCAGACAAACGTCAAACAAATATTGTATTTGTTAACCCAATGGAGCCAGTTGGATGTATAATGCAGAGTTATATAGGACTTGCCAATATCCAAGCAAATTGGAATTATGCAACATCTTATATAGAACCAGTCCAGATCGGACATTATAAAGTAGGTGGCCACTATGATTGGCATAGTGACTCTTACAATCCAGACGAGTTTGGCAATCAACGCAAACTCTCCTCAATACTTATTCTGTCAAACCCAGATGATTATGAAGGTGGCTTACTAGAACTAAAGGACTTGGACTCTCCAATTCCAAAACTTCCTAAGGGAAGTATTATCGTTTTTCCATCGGTGTTACCACATCGAGTGACTGCTGTTACCTCTGGTGAGAGATTTACAGCGGTGGCTTGGGCTATGGGACCCGCATTTAGATAAGGACAATTATGGCAATCGAAAAAGCAATATACGCAGCTCCACAAGGTTTATCTGCAATTAATGAACAACCTGACATGGAGATTGAAATTGAAAACCCAGAATCATTAGACATTCATCTTCCAGGTATGGATATGCATATGGAAAAGGGTGAAGACGATGACTTTAGCGAAAACTTAGCAGAACATATGTCAGAAGGTCAACTCCAACAAATTGGTGGAGATTTGATCGGTGACTTCCAATCAGATATAGATTCAAGAAAAGACTGGATTCAAACCTATGTAGATGGTTTAGAACTTCTAGGTCTTAAGATTGAAGAACGTAACGAACCATGGGAAGGTGCCTGTGGTGTATTCCATCCAGTCCTATCCGAAGCAGTCGTTAAGTTCCAGTCAGAAACCATCATGGATACTTTCCCTGCATCTGGTCCTGTTAAAGGTGAGATAGTAGGTAAAGAAACACCAGAAAAGAAAAAAGCAATGGAACGTGTGGTTGATGATATGAACCACGAACTCGTAGACGTAATGACTGAATATAGACCTGAACATGAAAGAATGTTATGGGGTCTAGGTCTTTCAGGTAACGGCTTTAAAAAGATTTATGTTGATCCACAATTGGATCGTCAAGTATCTATGTATGTCCCAGCAGAAGACTTGGTTGTACCTTATGGTGCATCAAGCTTAGAGTCTGCTGAACGTGTAACCCATGTGATGAGGAAAACAGAAAATGAACTTCGCCATTTACAAGTTGCTGGCTTTTATCGTGACATTGATCTTGGTGATCCAGACAATACGCTTGATGAAATAGAAAAGAAAATTGCCGAGAAATTAGGCTTCCGTGCTACGACTGATGATCGTTATAAGATCTTAGAGATGCATGTTAACCTTGACTTGCCAGGTTATGAACATACAGACGACAAAGGTGAATCTACAGGTTTAGCTCTTCCTTATGTTGTTACTTTAGAAAAGAGTTCAGGTAATATTTTAGCAATTAGACGTAATTGGGATCCTGATGATAAGACCCATCAAAAGCGTCAACACTTTGTACACTACGGTTATATCCCAGGATTTGGATTTTATTGTTTTGGCTTAATCCACTTAATCGGAGCATTTGCAAAATCTGGAACATCCATACTTAGACAATTAGTTGACGCTGGATCACTTGCAAATCTCCCTGGTGGATTTAAGACCAGAGGCCTTAGAGTCAAAGGTGATGATACTCCAATCGCTCCAGGAGAATTTAGGGACGTAGATGTGCCTTCTGGTGCAATGAAAGATAACATCATGCCATTGCCATATAAGGAACCAAGCCAGACTTTAATTACTTTACTCAATCAAATTGTTGAAGAAGGTCGTAGATTCGCTTCTGCTGGTGATATTAAAGTTTCTGATATGTCTGCAAATAGCCCTGTAGGAACTACACTAGCTATCCTAGAACGTACTTTAAAAGTCATGTCAGCGATCCAAGCTCGTATTCATTACTCAATGAAACAAGAGTTTAGATTATTAAAAGACATTATTGCTGACTATGCACCTGAAGATTATGATTATGAACCATCTGAAGGTAGCAGAACTGCACGTAAAAAAGACTACGAAACTACGACTATCATTCCAGTATCTGATCCTAATGCAGCTACGATGTCACAAAAAGTCGTACAGTATCAGGCAGTACTTCAATTATCTCAAACTGCTCCACAGCTTTATAACTTACCTTACTTACATCGTCAGATGTTAGATGTGATTGGTATTAAGAACGCTGAGAAGTTAGTTCCTATGCCAGATGATATGAAACCTGTAGATGCAATCACTGAGAATGTGAATGCTTTAAAGAATCAACCTTTAAAAGCTTTCCCATACCAAGATCATCAAGCACATATTCAAATTCATATGGCTGCAATGAATGATCCTAAGATTAAGCAAATCATTGGTCAAAACCCACAAGCTCCTATGATTATGCAAGCTATACAAGCACATATCACAGAGCACGTAGGTCTTGAGTATAAACGTCAAATGGAACTTATGGCTGGTATTGATATACCGTTCAGTGATGATCCTGATTGGGGTCTTACACCTGAACAAGAAGCCGCTATTACTAAAGCCGCTGTTCCTGCTGCTCAAAACTTGCTCAATCAAAATCAAACTGCTGTGGCTGCTCAACAAGCTCAACAAGCTGCTAATGATCCTGTCATCCAAATGCAAATGAAAGAACTTCAATTAAAAGCTCAAGAAATTGAGATTAAGATGAAGAAGATGCAGATTGAAGCTGCTGCTAAAGCTGACCAAATCGAAGTTGAAAAACAACGTATTGCAGCTCAGAAAGAAATTGCTGGTATGCAAACGGCTGCTAAAGCTCAAAATGATAAAGCTAATCTTGAAGCTAAACAAAAGATTGAAGGATTACGTATCGGTGCTGACATTGGTAAGTCTAAACAACAAATGCAAAACACTAAAAATGCAAATGATGTAAGAGTGCTTTCTGAATTGGTAAAACAAAAGAAAGAACATCAACATCAAAATGAACAATCTAAAAACGAACCTAAACAACCAAAGGAGTAATAAATGCAACCCTTAGATCTAATTCTCAAACAGATAGATGAAAAGGTAAGACGATTAGAAGAAATTTTGGGAGTAGGCGAAGCCAAAGACTTCGCTGAATACCAAAGAATATGCGGTGAGATAAAAGGTCTTCTCTCTGCACGTATGTTTGTATCAGACCTAAAACACAATATGGAGAACTCAGATGAGTGAACTACTAATCGGATCAAATCCCGATGATGTAACCCAAGCAACAACTCTTCCCCAAACGGATGAGGAAAAAGCAAGACAGCTTCCAGTACCACAAGGCTATAGAATGTTATGTGCCTTACCAGAAGCTGAAGATAAATTTGACAGTGGTATTTTAAAATCCACTGATACAATGAGAAACGAAGAAGTTCTATCTACAGTATTCTTTGTTGTAGATATGGGTCCTGATTGTTACAAGGACGAAAAGCGTTTCCCTACAGGACCGTGGTGTAAAAAAGGAGATTTTATCCTTGCACGTCCTAATACAGGCACACGATTAAAGATTCATGGTCGTGAATTCCGATTAATCAATGATGATTCTGTCGAGGCAGTAGTACAAGATCCTCGTGGAATTAGTCGTGTTTAGGAGGATATATGGCTGAAGAATTTAAATTCCCAGATGAAATCGAAGAAGAAGTTAAGGCTCCAGAAGTAGAAAAGGAACCTGAAGCTAAGATTGAAATCGAAGTAGAGGATGATCGTCCTATTGAAGATCAAAAGAACGCTACTCCTTTACCTGAAGAAATTGTAAAAGAAGTTGAAGAAGATACTTTAGAAGAATACTCTAAAGAAGCTAAACAACGTCTATTACAAATGAAAAAGCTCATTAACGATGAGCGTAGAGCTAAGGAACAAGCACTTCGTGAACAAGAAGAAGCTATTCGTGTAGCTCAATCTTTATTAGATGAGACTAAAAAGCTTAAAAACCGTCTTTCAGATGGTGAAAAAGTCTATGTTTCTACTGCTAAAGAGAACTCAACTCGTGAATTAGACATTGCAAAACGTCAAATTAAAGAGGCATTAGATGCTGGTGATTCTCAAGCTTTGATTGAAGCACAAGAACAATTGATGGCTGCAAAGATAAAAGCCCAAGAAATTGAGCGTTATAAGCCACAATATGAAGAAAGTGCTTTACAAAACGAGGAAAATCAGGTTAAAATACCTCAAGCTCAACCTACACCTAAGCTGGACTCAAAAACCCAGTCCTGGCTAGATAAAAATAGTTGGTACGGTGTGGATGAGGATATGAGTTTCCTTGCAATGGGTATTCATAAGCGCCTGGAAAGAGACGGTGTCCCGACAGGCTCCGACACTTACTGGAACGCAATTGATACCGAGATGCGTAAACGTTTCCCTGAAAAATTTCAGAGCGAAACAACAGAGACCAAAGACTCTGTCAAAAAACCCGCTACAGTTGTAGCACCTGCAACACGTTCTACATCCCCAAAAAAGATTAGACTGACGCAAACGCAATTAGCTTTGGCTAAAAAGTTCAAACTTTCTCCAGAGCAATATGCTATGGAATTAACTAAATTGGAGTCCCAAAATGGCTGAAAATAGAATTCCCCGTGATGTACAAACTCGTCAACAAGAAGAGCGTCCAAAAGCTTGGACCCCTCCTGAATTGCTACCAGAACCAGATAAGCAAGCTGGTTATGCGTATAGATGGATTAGAGTTTCAATGCTTAATGTTGCTGATCCGAAGAACCTTTCTTCTCGTTTAAGAGAAGGTTGGGAACCTGTAAGGGCGGAAGAGCAACCTAAGTTTTCCTTGCTAGTTGATCCTGATAGTCGTTTTAAAGACAACATCGAGATTGGCGGATTATTATTATGTAAGGCTCCGCAAGAGTATGTTCAAGCCCGTATGGACTATGAGAACAATATGACTCAACAGCAAGCCGAAGCAGTCGATAATAGTTTCATGCGTCAAAACGATGCTCGTATGCCTTTGTTCTCTGAACGTAAGTCTACAGTATCTTTTGGTAATAAAAATTAACTATATTAGGAGTTTTAAATGGCATATCCTTCAGTACCAGCCCCATATGGGCTCAAGCCAGTTAATCTAATTGGTGGTCAAGTATTTGCTGGTGCAACACGTAACTTCCCTATCGCTAATGGTTCAGCGACTGCAATCTATAATGGTGACGCAGTTAAGATCCAATCAGATGGTACAGTTACTAAAGACACTGGTACAGCTACTGCATCCCCAGTTGGTGTTTTCGTTGGTTGTTACTATACTAACCCAAGTACAAATCAACGTATTTGGCAACAATATTATCCAGGTGGTGTAACATCTCCTGTTCTTCCAGCTGGTGACATTACAGCTATTGTTGTAGAAGATCCTGACACAGTATTCAAAGTTGCTGCTGTAACATCTGGCACAACAATGACTGCTATCGGTCAATACGCAATTGGTCAAAATGCTGCTTTAGTACAAAATACTGGTTCAACAGTCACTGGTGATTCAGCAGTTGCAATTAACGGTGTTACTACAACACTTTCATTGCCTGTTCGTATTATCCAAGGTGTACCTGATACAGCGTTATCAGCATCACAAACAGCTACTACAAACAGCACAAC
>Ga0208253_1000123_pt1 | contig 35082 bp, 56 predicted proteins | sample CryBogCBE10Oct08_FD_184573 | JGI IMG/M metagenome (GOLD analysis project Ga0208253, IMG submission 184573) | Freshwater microbial communities from Crystal Bog, Wisconsin, USA - CBE10Oct08 (SPAdes) | ecosystem: Environmental > Aquatic > Freshwater > Lake | place: Crystal Bog, Wisconsin, USA...
TTATAGCGATTTGGGTTTGACTATGAATAATGTTAATAGCCAACGTGCCCATCTACGTCAAGCAGACTTGGCCTTGAAGGCCTTGGCGCCAGCAAGTATTGTTATCTGTGATGACACTTGGTTCAATCCTTATTTCGGCCACTTCACTGGTAAATCGGGTGCGGCAGTTCCGCATTTGTTGAATAACGGCTTTGAGATACTGTTTACCCAAGAGGCTCCCTTATACGGAACTATCTTGGGTCGTGGTGTTTAATAGTTGGCTTTGCCAATTACCGGATTAGTAGTAGCTACTTTGGTTGGTTTGGCAGTTTGAATTGTAGTAGGAGTTGAGGCTGTTTTGGTTTTCAAAACAGCCGGACTAGGCGCTGCCACTACGGTTTTTGGTTTGGCAGCCACTTCAACAGCAGAACCAGCTTTATAAATTTTATTTGTTACAGTTGCCATGGCATTTTATCCTTATTGTAATATTTATACGAGATTTGGTAAAACTAGTTGTTGCATTATATACTAAAAGTTTGCTATACTAGACTCAGCTTAACAAATTAAGCACTTAATTAAGGAGAAACCTAAATGACTATTTCCGTCAAAATCAAAAACTTCGACCTGAAGACTAAACAAGGTAAATTGTTCCAAGCATTGGTATTAAACAAAGAGACATTGAGCCCAGCTCAGATCACTAAGCGTTTTGGTATCAAGAACCCAACTGCTACTATCAGTGATATCCGTGCTCGTGGCTATGCTATCTACGGTAACCAACGTACTGCTGGTAACGGTGTTAAAGTTACTGAGTATCGTCATGGTGAAGCTAGCCGCAAAATGGTTGCTATCGCTTATAAAGCAATGGCCGCTGGTTTGGTTGGTTAATAAGTAACTTTTGTTACAAAAAGCCTGCGTTAAGCGGGCTTTTTTTATGGCCATCTTAAATACTAGTATGGGCCGCAAAGTTTTTAACTTAGAGCGTGATATTCGTGGAACGGACTGGATAGTTGACAAAGTCCGTCGGCGTGAAATTTACGCTCAAAATTTATACGCCGCCCTGTGTAATAATGCCTATGTACCAAAAGATGTTTGGGGCATACTCAAAAATATTACCTGGGACTGTAATTGGCGTTATGCGGCAGATCTAGTTTCTGAAATACGTCAAGACGAAAGTTACATAGATTGGTACTGCTCAGGTACCGGATTCAAAGGCATAGACTTTACTGGTTTTGTAGAAGAAAGCTATGTTACCGAAGAAATCGAAATGGACTTTGATCAAATCGGATGGTTATTAACAACCAAAAGATTTGTTGAATTACTATAGACCTGTTATTCAATTAACTGTATAATAAACACATGAAAATCTATATCTCTAACTATCGCAATCATTGGCTGTCACCTTATACAATCCTAAAGACTGTATGTTTTTGGGAGAAGGACGATGATGTATTTTACGACCACGAAGATACTGGCAAGGGTCCTTATGTCAAGTGGGTTAATTTTCTAAATCCTATTTGTGGAGCACTACATAAGTTCTTGGACTTTGTACACCCCAAGATTGATTATGTTAAAATTGATTATTGGGACACTTGGAGCATGGATCATACGCTAGGACAGATTGCCTTGCCCATGCTAAAACAGTTGCAAGCAACCAAACAAGGATCACCATATGTTGACGACGAAGATGTACCTGAGGAACTACGGAGTACCAGTGCGCCCGCTAAAGAAAATGACTGGGACACAGATGACAATCATCACCTTCGTTGGGATTGGGTACTGAATGAAATGATCTTTGCCTTTGAACACAAGCTGGACGACTCATGGGAAGATGCTTACCGCTCAGGAGAATTTGATCACAAAACAGTTGCCTGTGCGTGGGACGAGAACGGCAAAGCCACTATGTACCAATGGGTAGATGGTCCTAATCATACTTACAAATATGACTGGGATGGTGCCAAGGTAGTACAGGAACGTATTCAAAACGGATTTAGACTCTTCGGAAAATATTATCAAAACTTGTGGGATTAATATGCGTATCAATTTAATGTCAGACTTGCATCTCGAATTTGCGGACCTTACATTGCCCGGCGGCGATGTCTTAATCTTGAGTGGAGATCTATGCGAAGCAAAACACATTAAAAAGGAAATGTACAACCGGGACATGGTCCTGCTCGAGCATGAGCGTACTGATCAACGTCCCGATCGTTGGTATCGCTTCTTAGAAGAAGAGTGCGGCAAGTACCGCGAAGTTGTTTATGTTATGGGCAACCACGAACACTATGGTTTCCAATATCAAAAGAGCTATGGTCATATTGCTGAACAGTTGCCCGACAATATTACCTTGCTGGAAAACCAAACACACACTATTGACGATGTAACATTTGTTGGTGCTACACTATGGACTGACATGAACAAGGGTGATGACCTTACCTTGTACCATATGAAGTCGATGATGAATGACTACCGCCAGGTTACTATGTTTAACGAAGCCAAATCGGTGTACCATCGTTTGACTCCGGAACGTACTATGGAAGATCACTATAAGTCACGTAATTACATTCGTGAAACAGTAGAAGCTAACCCTACAGGTAAGTTTGTGGTAGTAACACATCATGCTCCTAGTAAGGCCAGCACTAAGCCACGTTATCAAAATGATACTATGATGAATGGTGCGTATAGTTCAGACCTAAGCGAATTGATTTTGGATAACCCACAGATCAAAGCATGGACTCATGGACATACACATGATTTCTTTGACTACATGATTGGCTCGACTCGTATCCTATGTAACCCACGTGGTTATAAGCATTACGAAGAACGTGCCGAAGTGTTCGATCCTAATTTTAGTTTCGACGTGTAACCAAAGTGCGCTAGAGGCTAAATGGTATAGCAAGAGCTTCTAAAACTCGAGACAGCAGGTTCGATTCCTGTCTAGCGCACCAATTAATTTTATAAATACTTTTTTAAGGAGATGTCAAAATGACAAAATAGATTGAATATCAATGCAAGGACGTAGTGTTCCATTTTAATAAAAAACACTTAGAAGACGAGACCATTCCTATGTGGGTCGTTAAAGCACATGGTGTCACATTTTACGTAGTCCACGTAACTGCGGAAATTCCGTGGACAACAAAAGAAACTCCCAATAACCCTAGTACTAAAGGTTCGCTAAAGTTCAAGCGATGTCGGTTATCTATTGACGATGATAACTGTGCAACCATCTCTAAACTTGGCCTACTAGATCGATCATTACCAACGCCTAAGCGTGTGTACACTCGTATCTTAACTGGCAATAGAGGAACGTTTCACCGGGCTTTACTTGCTGGCGAGTTTAAGCATAGCAAGATCAAAGAAGTCTACGGTGGCTGTGGTAGCAGTTTTATCATATGCGACTTGTTAGATGATGCTGAAGCTAGTTTTGCTGTATTAAAGTATCAGCAGAATTTTAGGATTCTAGCACCAAATGAGGGCTACTATAAAGACTATGATTCTAATAGTGTAATTGAAGAACGTTATGATGACGAAGACCTAGATTACGAATTAGACTAATTTTACCAAAGGTGTAGACAAAACCATTCTGTGCGTATATAATTGGTATTAATAGAGCATAAGTAAAAGTATATGATTGCTCTAATAAAGTAGTCTAACTAAATGCTCTAAAGGATAAGCGATGGCTGGTATTTTTCAATGTTTGAACTGTGGTAGAGATAACCCTGTTAAAGGCGCAAATTATACAAACAAGTATTGTAATAACCTGTGCCAACAACAGCACCGTCGTACACTATTAGCAGAAAAGCGCATTGAAGAATGGCGCTCAGGCTGCGGACTATATGTTTGGAAAGAAGTTCCGGACTATATCCAAGACTTCTTAATCCAAGAGCGTGGACACAAGTGCGAGACGTGTGGCATTACAGAATGGCTAGGCAATCCTGCTCCGCTGACTGTAACGCAACGAGATGGAGACTCTTATAACAACAAAGAGTCAAACTTAGAAGTGACGTGCTATAACTGCAAGTCGCAAAAATAATTTCATATTAACTTAAGGAGATGTAAAATGAAAACAATCGGTGATAAATTAGAACACTTTGTAGTAACAGGTGTTAAGCCAGGTCAACCAGAAGATGCTTTTTTCAATATTGATGAAAACAGTTTTGAAGGTAAATGGAAAGTAATCGTATTCTATCCCAAGGACTTTACATTTGTATGTCCTACAGAAATTGTAGCATACGATAAACTGAACCAAGACTTTGAAGATCGTGATGCAGTATTGCTAACAGGTTCAACAGACAATGAGTTCTGCAAACTAGCATGGCAAACGGCACACGCAGATTTGAAGAAAATCACACACAACCAGTTTGCCGATACACAGCGTGGTGAGTTGAGTTTAGCAGAACAGTTGGGCGTATTCTATGCTCCGGCAGGTGCGGCATTACGTGCTACATTTATTGTTGACCCAAGCAACACAATTCAGCACGTTACTGTAAACAACTTGGATGTAGGTCGTAGCCCAGAAGAAACATTGCGTATTCTTGATGCGCTACAAACTGGCGAGCTATGTGCATGTAACCGTACAGTAGGCGGGGAGACTCTATAATATGGCATTCAACGACACTATCAAAAGTGCGTTGCCAGATTACGCAAAGGACACCAAGCTAAACTTGGACGCTGTCCTTTTGCGTAGTACATTAGATGCTGATGTTGCTATGGGTTGTGCTGTAGCCGCATTGGCCGCAACTGGTAACGGCAAGGTATTGAGTATCCTATTAGCAGATGGTCCTGTACACGCAGAGTCAGCAATGACAGCCGCAAGTATCATGGCACAAAACAATGTATGGTATCCATATGTTGAAATGGCAGATGACGAACAACTAAAAGGTTTGCCAGCACAGTTACGTATGAACGCTATCGCAAGTCATGGCGGAACTACCAAGTCAAACTTTGAAGCATTTAGTTTGGCCGCAAGCATTGTTGGCAAGTGCGAGTTTTGCGTAAAAGCCCATTACGATGGTTTGAAAACTATGGGTTATACTGTTGAACAGTTGAGAGACATTGGCAGAATAGCGGCAGTAATGAATAGTGTAGCAAAGGTATTAAATAGCTAATTATAGTAGCTGTTAATGGGAGGATTTTTTAAGTCCTCCCATTTTCTTTGGACTAAATAAATTTGCAGTTCAAATAAATTGACATACATAACACAGTATGTTAATATCAACCCGATAGTTTTAGACTATTAAATCTTAAATAAAAAGGAAATTAAACAATGAAGAAGTTATTATTGGCTCTTGGCTTAACCTTGTCATTAGGTTTTGCACAAGCTCAATCAAACGTAACAGTCTACGGTATTATGGACATTGGTGTTCTTAATGCTGGTAACGTAGGCGCAAACAATGGCAACACGACCCAAGTCTTGTCCAGCCCAATGGATACCAGTCGTATCGGTTTTACAGGCCGTGAAGATTTAGGTGGTGGTACATACTCTGGTTTCAAACTAGAAGGTCAGATCAATCCAGGTGATGGTACTCAAGGTATCAGCAGTTCAACTGGTGCGGCTAACGGCCTATTCAGTCGTGGTGCTAACGTATTCTTAGGCAACAACGAATTTGGTCGTGTTACATTAGGTCGTCAAGACAACCTGGCATTTGAAGCATTCAACTACGGTGACGTAAACGGTGGTAAGAACTTTGGTGGTTCACTGATTTTCTGGAACGATGGTTCTAGCTTCGGTGGTGCAAGTGGTGCTCGTACTGGTATTGCAACAATGACTGGCACAACATTCTTGAGCAACGCATTACGCTATGACTCACCAACTTATGCTGGTTTCCGTGCTAGTGGTTTAGTTGTTGCTGGTGGCGCAACTGATGGTAGCGCACTAGGTAATACAAGTGCTAGCCAACGTGCTATCGGCGCAGTTACTTACAACAATGGTCCTTGGGCCGCCGCAGTAGCTTATATGAATGCCAATGATTCAAGTGCTAACTCAAACGCACAGGTAACTACAGTTGGTGGTAACTATACATTCAACGGTGGTCACAAAGTTGCCGCAGGTTGGACAAAATTCAATAACCCAAATAGCACAGCCGCTAATACAAACTTTAACCTGTATGAAGTAAGTGGCCTGTATCAGTTTACACCACGTATTTCTAGTCGTGTAGGTTACTATGAATTGCATGACGTACAAAACAGCGCCAATGGTGCTAAGATGTGGTCGTTGGTTGGTCAATACGACTTCAGCAAGCGTACAGCAGTTTATGTTGGTGTAGCTAGTATGATCAATGATGGTACAAGTGGCTTTGCTCCATATGGCGCAGGTTCAGCTAACTTGAACTCAATGTATGCATCAAGTGGTTCATTCCCAAACATTATGCAGACAGCTGGCAATGTACAGACTGGTTTAGTAACTGGTTTAACTGTTAAATTCTAATAGTTGACTTTCTAAACAAAAACCCTTATACTACGGTATAGGGGTTTTTTTATGGCATACTTTCCACCAAACAAACAAACATACGCAAATGTAACTATCGCAAATGGTAGTTACACTATTGGTAACCTTACAGGTGCCAGTGGTGCAAGTCTTACCTACAGCACCGGTAGCGGTGGAGTCCCACTCTGGACAAACGCTACCACGGCCACCGCTTACTATCCAAAACAACCAAAAGTTCAAATAACCGATTCGGATATTGAAATTGATGGCCTAAGTCTCAAGGCAACCTTGAAAACTTTACATGAACGACTTGCTATTATGATTCCTAATCCTGCACTTGAAAAAGAATTTGAAGAGTTAAAGGCCTGCGGAGATGAATACCGCAGACTTGAACGGCAATTTGAGGAACAGCTTAAGATGTGGAATACGCTCAAAAGCACTGACAACAAATAGCCAATAGTGTATAATAAGGTATGAACTCTATTACCTTAGATTGTAAGAATAAAAATATGGACGAGATTATACCTTGGCTTTATGCCAATGTTAAAGATTTCGATTATCGTAGCCAATTTCCTAGTTATAGATGGACATTTACTTTTAACACCGCCGAGGATATGACACTATTTCAATTGAGGTGGCAATGACTGTGACCATTCGTGTTCCGTGGGAAAATCCCTATGATAAAGATCATCAATGGAATGAACTACTAGCGTGGACTGTAGAAACCTATGGCTTGCCCGGTGGACGAGTAAGTTTTAGTCCCACTGAGCGATGGATGGATTTTACATTTGATGATGAACAAGACGCACTTATGTTTCAGTTAAAAACTGGCGGACATAGGCGCACCAAACAAGAATACACAGTAGAATTCATAAATGGAATAATCAACGGATGACGGTTAAAGTTTGTTTGCATTCTTTTAGTATGGGCGACGTTGAAGATCCGTATCTTTACGCAGGCTTTCCTATATACGAGTGGCAACAAACAGAACACGGTCGTTGGGTAATGGAACACGCAGTAGAACCGCCGACATTTTATTGTAATGCTGATCCCGACACATTTGGGTTCCGTGTAACTATTGTTGGTGAACTAACAGAAAAAGATTGTACTTATTTTAATTTGAAATGGGGAATGAATGTCAAGCAGTAATCCTTATCAATATCGTATAACACGAGAACAGTACGAAGAGTTTCTTAAGGACTTGGTATGGACACGTCTTAAGGCTCCCGACTACCGTTTTGGACAAGCATTCCTTAACTACTTTCCTGAGATCAGTAAGATTATGCGTGAAGATGGAGACCTAGGCACTCAAAGTGAATATGTATTGTACAATGAAGAATGGGAACCAACAGCACGTATGCGATGCGAGCAGTGGGTAGAGAAATGACTGTAGCATATAAAGTAGCCGCTGGTTTTGCAGGTAAACGTAGAAGTGCCGGATCACGATTTGAGGAAGAACCAGTAAAGAATCCATGGGAGCCATATCGACTAAAGATATTTCCTAAGAAGATTAATGAACATTGGTATGCGCCGGGGGACATGGTCTATCGTAAGTTTGTATTCAGTCCCGGTGGAGGTTATTGGGTCTATGGTGATGATTTTGATTTTATAAGAGGAACTTGATGATCAACTACTATTACGAGCTTATAGATGGCGTAACAGCATTTGGCAAGAACGTCCGATATATTGGTGACTTCGATGTTAAGCCCGAGGACATGAATAGTATGTTCCATAACCAAGCATATAATAACAGTACACGATGGTGGTTAGAAAATGCCAATGGCATTACTATGTTAAAGCGTCGTGACACTAACTATACAAGTTGGGAAGAAGCACATTTTGATGAACGTGAGTTCTCTTGGATTAAGCTACAAACTAGAGATATTAAAACACTATGAAATGCGTTACAATCATGCGTGACAGCGATTTGATTACATTCTTGAAACAGGAACGTAAAAATCAGTTGTGGACTGACATTGAGTCTGAACCACTAACATACAAAGTATTACAAGACGAAATACTTATTGAACGTATTAAACATCCTGATCGTATCTACCCCGAAGAACGTACACTACCTAACTTAGTTGAAACGCTGATGTGGCGGGAAGGTAGAATGTTCGATCAACGTTATTTTAATTGGACACTCAGTTACGATTTTCCTGTTGGGCAGATTTATGTACAAAGTCGTGTTAACAATCCCAGAGAAGCATTGAACCTTGTGACCTTAATATATGAAAAAGATCTACAAACAGATAACACCCACGCTTAAACAAGTTACTGTAGAACACAATGGACAGGAACTTACTTTTCTTAACGGTGTTATACAAATGACCACTGGTGGCAAATTTATTCCTGCTAAAAGTCCTATGGATGGCGAGCTCATGCTGATCATTGAGGACTATGTATTTTGGACACAAAATCAACAGGCCATCGAAGCGTGGATGGGACAGCATCCAGGTATTAGACAGGAAGGCATGGTATTACATTTTGATCATGACAGTGACCGTACTATGTTTTTGTTGAGGTGGGGATGATGTTTATCAATAATTACGTACCACCTAAACCGCCAGAAGAAGTATTAAACCGATGTCATCTTGTTACAATCGGTGATCCTAAAACGCCCTTTTGGCAAATGAAGCAATGGTGCAGGGAAAACGATCTAAGTATGCTATGGGCTGAATTGGTTGATACTGTAGACATACACGTAGGTCCGCCCTTTGATCAAGTAGCAGGTTTTTATTTTATTGATGAGCCGGATGCTACAGCATTTACATTAAAGTTCAAATGATACACGTTCCGTCAGATAGACTATGGCCACCACCCGAACACTGGTTTGAGGTCGTAGTACTTTGGCGTGACATTCTTGAAGGCCCACGTTATCCTATTAGAGATATACTTAAATGGTTAGAAGTCACACCCGGTGGATGTTATCACATACACGGATATGAAAGTACCGAGGGCTTTAGTTTTAGATTTGAAGATGCCCGCGATCTTGTACACTTTAGGTTGCGTTGGTTATGATCGAAATTAGATTAGATGGAACCGGTGCTGGCCGAGCTGTGGAAATAGTACAAGAACTTAGAGCTCTGGGTCTACAGCAAAACGTAGATTTTGACTTTAAGTATCATCCCGGCAAGTATGATGACCACGGCGGTTACCACACCTTATACAGCACTTTCCACTTTTATACAGACGAACTGGCCACTATGTTTCGATTGAAGTACACATGAACTGGAGTATAGTAATTGCCAAATTTGTATCTATGCTTATGTCATGGCTAGATGCCAGCAACCTACGAAATCGTGTTTACCACTTACAAGAAGAAAATGAAGCACTACGATTGGCATTGGATGATATTAGGCGCATGGATCCCGAAGGTCGTGTGGGATGGTATGCCAAATCAGTCTTAGATCGAGTGGATCGTATTGACCAGTAATGGCTAAAATGCTATAATCTAAGCTCGTCAACAAGTAAATACAATTATGGAATCTACAGAAAATCTACTACTTTGGATATTAGCAACTTGGGTCGTTTCAAATATAATCTTGGGGTTTATTGGTGTATTTTATGAATCCAGCCGAGATTTAGAAACACAAATTAGAAAACGCCTAAACGAAATTATACATTGTGTACGAGTCGAAAAACACAATGACACTTATTACTGGTACGACGATGATGACAATCGTTTCCTGGCACAAGGGTCAACTAGCGAAGAAATTGTTGATCATCTAAAAGCACGTTTTCCCGATCATATATTTGTAGTATCTGATCATTTTATTGCGGCAGGTACCGATTGGAAACCTATTGCAACTCCTGATAAATCACTTTTCAAGAATTAATGGATCAAGACAGCATCAAACAACAATTACTTGCCTGGATGGAAGAATTTGTTGAACAACCTAACGCAAACTTAGGCAACTGGGCACCATGCCCTTATGCCCGTGCGGCTCGCATCAACAATCAAATTTCAATTGTGTTTAGCACAGTTGATAATTTATATACTACAGTAAAACAACAGCTCGGCACCTTAGACAACAAAGAAGCTGTGGTCATTTGCTTTGATCATAATGATATCAGCCCCGAAGCACTACAAGAACAAGTAACAGCAATTAATCAACATCTTATGCCACAGGATTATGTTGTCTTAGAAGATCACCCAGATGCTCCAGAGTATGTCAATCGTGTAAAGATGAACTTTGGTCAATGTGGGTTAATGGTATTGCAACAATTAACTAAACTAAATTCGGCCGCTGATAGATTACAAGCACAAGGCTATTATTCTGCCTGGGACAAAAACTCTTTAGATAGCGTAGTCACATGGCGCCGTTAAAGTTTGGACGTATTGACTTATCTAAAACCAATTATCCCTTATTGGATAATTATATTATCTTTGTAGAACCGCCTGTTGAAAAACTACAGCAAATTTACACAGACTACTGTCGTTACAAACAGTTTGAAAGTGTAATGCCCATATTTGAATCGCAGTTTCTAGATCCACTCAGTGATGTCTTTGGCTACTACGATGACGACTACGAGCTAGCGGCTTTTAGTATAGTTAAACGACACGATCAGTACAATGTTGAAAGTCTACAGTTTGCCTGGAACTATCGTAATCCAAAATTGCGCTTGGGCATACACAGCCTAGAGCATGAGTGCGCCTTATATAAATCACAGGGCTATCAATACCTTTATCTTGGCAACGCCAACGAGTATAAACAGCAATTAGCAGGGTTTGAGTTCCTGAGCCCTGTTTGACCATTAATTCCCAAAATAGTATAATATAAACTATGACAATGCACCTAGCACATCCTGCCCTATCTACTACAGGTAAGAAAAAGGGCAAACAAAAATGGGCCTCAGCTGAAGCCAAACGCAAGTATGAGCTACAGCAAGAGTCGTGGGATCGCCTACTTAAATCTCACGGTATTACAAAAAATACTCCTAAGGTTAAGGCTAAAAATACTGTAGGCAATTTAGCTGATTCCTACAGGTTTACAGTACCTCCTGGTAGAGAAATGCCCAAGATTACTAGCCGAGATACAGGCTGGGTACCTTGTACTAAAGGTGCAGACAAAGTATATACTGGTACCAAAGTCAAAGGTATTGGCACTATGCACAAGTCAAATGCCGTGCCTATTTTTTCAGACGAAGAAGCAGTTGATATCAGTAAAATGCGGAGGTAATATGTATTATTACGGATGGTTTTACTTTAGGCAATCGCCCAGAGGAAATGTTAAGTTTGGCATTACTCATTTGTTGTGGGAACGGTTGCGTATGCAACAACAGGGCACCGATGAAGAAATACAGTTTGATCATGTGTGGGCCATACGAGCTCTTAGCAAAGACCAAATTGATCTAATAGAAAAACAACTGAAAGTCTACTATAAGCCGTGGTGTTTGCACAATCGAACTAACCGTGCTGGACATACTGAATGGTATAGCCAAGTCAAACTTGATGAATTTAATAACTTACTTAATCGTTTTTCTAATGAGCTACAGTACGTTTCTGTTATTAAAATACCATTAGAAAAACCATATACAGCTACAAGTAGTAGTCAATGTCCTTTGGGATTACCAACAAATGATCGCTATAAGGGAAAAGAATACATACAAGAGTGGATGGATGTTAATTGGAATTCATTAATTGAATAAATAATATACCTACTTTAAGGAGAATAGAAAGCAAGTGAGCAAAGAAGACCTAATGAGATTTTCGGGCACCGTTGACGAAGTCTTACCAAATGCTATGTTTAGAGTTATTCTAGACAACGAGCAAAAAACCAAAATCACAGCCACACTCGGTGGCAAACTAAGACAGCATAATATTCGCATATTATTGGGCGACAATGTAGAAGTTGAAATGAGCCCATACGATCTAACCAAAGGCCGTGTAGTATACCGTACTAAATAATAGTATGGACATTCGCGATACCTTAGACCTACTAGAATCTAAAAACAAAACCCCACTGAAGCAAATCAAGTTGCCTTACACTAAGAGCGGCCTAAGCCCTGTTATGAGCTCGGCACTAATTGATTTGCACTATGGCAAATTGTACAAGGGCTATGTTGATCGTTATAATAAAGGTGAGGGCGACGATCGCTTTAACAAAGCTGGCGCATACTTGCACTCAATTTATTTTAGTCAGTTCAAACGCCCAGGAGTAAGTAGACCACATGGCCCTATTTTGGATATTATTAATAGACATCACACTAATTTTGTTGATTTCAAAAAGCACTTCAAAGAAGAAGCGATGAAAGTACAAGGCTCGGGTTGGATTTACTTGAGCAAAAGCGGGGTTATTAAAACAATCCGCAACCATGCAGAACGCACAGACATAGCACTATTAGTTGATATGTGGGAACATGCTTGGCAAGAACAGTACGGGTCAAACAAGGCCAAGTACTTGGATAACATCTGGCGCATCATTGACTGGGACGCCATTAATCGTAGATTATGATTACAATTACAGATTCAGCACAAGCAAAAATTCAAGACATTATTGCCGAAGAAAATAACCCTGCGGTTAAACTTAGGGTATTTGTTCAAGGTGGCGGCTGTTCGGGTATGCAGTATGGTTTTACTCTAGATGAAGTAGCCAACGATGATGACTTTGATCTTGACATTAACGGCGTACATATCCTAGTAGATTCTATGAGCAGTCAGTACTTACAAGGTGCAACTGTAGACTACAAAGACGATATTTACGGCGCAAGTTTTACTATCAAAAACCCAAACGCACAAACAACCTGCGGATGCGGATCTAGCTTTAGCCCATACTAGCCTAACCCTGCTTTAAGTCAAAGCGATAAATAAGACTATACAATAGGATTATTTGAGCTATGGCAATATGGACTTCTTCTATCACACCTATCAACGTTGGTTTTTCACCTAACGACGGCACAGGTGATAGCATACATGACGCTTTTACCTACGTCGACACAAACTTTCAAAACATCAGTACATTTTTAGCTAGCGACACAATTCAGTTTAGTTTCTTTGTTGCTAACGGAATTACTGTTTCTAATGCCTTTATTGCCAATACCACTGGTACTATTTCAAGTTTTACAGGTAACAGTACTGTTGGTAATTTAATTTCCCAGGGCGGTGTTTACGCTAGTTCACCAAGTGTATTCAATGCTAATATTAATGTAGCAGGTAACGTAGTACCAATCGGTACAGCTCAGTATGACTTAGGTAGTCCAACTAACCGATTCAGAAACTTCTATATCAGTGGCGCAATTTATCAAGGTGCGGCCGCACAAACAATTGATGCCGGACAACTGGTTGTTCACGCAAATTCTACACCCGGTGACGTCAAAGACGTTGGTGTTATTGGTAACGTAAGCCATCACTATCCTGCAAATACCTATGCTTTCTTTGGTTATCAGTACAATACCAATAATTTTGTTTATAAAATTACTCCAACCAATGCCGCAACTGGCAACGGTGTAATTTACGATGGTGTTTACGGTAACGCACAACTAGGTGGTTTATTCTTAAGTAACAGCACAATCAGTTCTACACCTAGTACTGGCACATTGATTGTCAATGGCGGAGCTGGCATTGGCGGTGACGTAAACATTGGCGGTACTGCTAACATAGCTGGTATTGCTAACGTCACAGGTAACATTTATACAAGCGGTAACGTGTTTACTGGATTTGGTCAAGTAGTTACAACCAACATGTTAGGCTTTGGCGCAATTTATCAAGGCGGACTAGTCACCGGCGACACATATTTCTTATCATCAACACCAAGTAACGGAATTGGTTCTGGTGCTGTTAAAATCAACGGTGGCTTAAGTGTAGCCGGTAACATTAACACAGCTGGCTTTGTTGGTCCATTATGGGGACCGATTCAAACAGCCGCACAACCAAACATTACAAGTCTTGGTGTACTACCAACCTTAACTGCTAACAGTATCCAAGCAACCAGTATTGGTATTAACAGTTTAACTGCCGCTGGTGGTACTGTTTCATTCCAAACATTTACAGCATCAGGTAACGTTACTGTTGCCAACATTGCCGCAACACAGTTTAATGGTACACTACAAGGTTTAGTAGCATTACCAGCACAACCACTAATTACCAGTGTAGGTACATTGACTTCATTGGCAGTGGCTAGCAACGTAACAGTACCAAACTTGGTTGCTACTAACACAAATACAACCAACGTAGTTGCTACAAACATCTACACTAGCAATTACTTGTGGCCAAATGGTGCTCCGTATGTTACTACTGTTGCTAACACAGCAGACATTACTGCCAACGTCAACAGTGGTTACAACATTGGATCTAGCCTAACACCGACTGGTGTTATTGCTGGTATGTATGGAGCCAACACAAATACCTTAGTTACCACAGTTGATACCAAAGGTCGTGTCAGTCAACTAACACAAATTCCTATTGCTCCAATTTCGTTGTCAGGTACAACTGGTTTTGCCAATGCTAATTCAACTGTTAGTGTTGGTGGTGGAATAACTTTCTCATCACAGAATGGTATTGTTGTTGTTACAACTCCTGGTGTAATTTCTATTAGCACTGGACAAAACTTACAAAATACAAGTAGCCCTCAGTTTGGTAATTTAAGTTTAACAAATAACTTAGGTGCTAATAATGTAGTAGCCGCAGGCAACGTAACAGCTTCTGTTGGTTACATTGGAAACGTACAAGCAACTAATGTCACAGCAACAACAATTACCGGTACACTACAAACAGCTAGCCAGCCAAACATTACCAGCCACGGTACATTGACTGCCCTAGCAGTAAGTGGCTCAACTAACTTAGCCGCAACTACGGTCACTGGTAATTTAAGTATTACTGGTCCAGCCGCATACGTTACAAACAACTTATATGTTGGTGGTAGTTTATTTGTACAAGGTAACAGCATACAGGTTAATGCCACAAACGTTACAACAAACGACTTACAATATATTGCGGCCGCAAACGCTGGATCAATTGGTGCGGCAGATGGAGCAGGTCTTGCAACACCATATGGCTCTATCTTATTAAGTGCCACAAACAACGCATGGATTAGCAATATTGGATTCCGTGCTACTAGTATCTATGACAACGGTAATCGTGTTGTTAGTACAACAAGCGGCACTGGCAATTTAACAATCAGTGGCACTGGTATTACACTGACGCCGATTGGTCCAGGTGTAACCACTGTTGGTAGCTTGACAAATATACCAACTGTAAGCATTGACAGTTTTGGACGTGTTACTAACCTAACACAAACTGCAATTCAAAATCTATCTACTACAGCTTCGCCAACATTTGCCGGCTTAACAGTAAATGGCACAATCTCTGCTACTGGTGATATCACTGCTTACTTCTCAGACGACAGATTAAAAACACGTCTGGGCACAATTGAAAACGCTTTAGACAAGATTGATTCGTTGACTGGTTTCTACTATGAAGCCAACGAAACAGCACAAGAGTTAGGCTATGAAGCCAAACGTGAAGTTGGTGTGTCGGCACAAGATACCAATGGTGTAATGCCAGAGCTTGTTGCTCCTGCTCCAATTTCAAATGAATACTTGACTGTCAAGTATGATCGTTTTGCGCCATTGCTAATTGAAGGTATCAAAGAACTACGCAAAGAACTTCGCGATATTAAACGCCATTTAGGTTTAGAGTAACACATGGTAAAAATTGTCTGGGACACTCCATCCGGACCACTTGCAAGTTTTGTAATTGGTCAATCTAGTACTGTATCTGTTTCAGCTACAGACATAGCCAGCAATCGTTCTTTGATGTACGTGTTAGCCGGCGGCACCTTACCTCCCGGTCTACGATTAAATTCAAATGGTGTTATCTCTGGTGTTCCTAGCTATGCAAATCCTACCAGCAATTATTATTCTGTGCAAGGATATACATTTACTATTCGTGCATTAGACTCTCAATCTGGCACTTATTCCGACAACGAATTTAATATTGAAGTTACTAACTATACAAACACTGATGTGTTTACATGGATCACAGCCGGCGGCTCATTGGGTACTGTAGCTGATGGTAATTTTTACAGTCACGAATTAGAAGCCAGCGACTCAAGCGGATTAACAATTAACTACAGCATCAATACTGGTACCATGCCTCCTGGTCTACAATTAGTCAATGGTAAAAGTTTTAACATTAAAGCTATTCGACTTGATAGTGGTAGTGTTATTATACAAGCATCTACTAATGTTAATTTTTTCACAGGCCAATTAGTAAAATTCAAAGCAGTTAGCGGAACAGTAGAATTAAATGGTAACAAGTACTATGTTCAAATGTTGGACAAAACTGGTACCTATATTGGTGTAAATATTGCTCCTGGTAGCAGTAGTTATTTTAGATTGTTTAATGACAGTGGATTTACTAATCCAGTTGATGGCTCCGCTCTTACTAACTACATTGGTGGCGGCATGGTGTACAGCAACGGTTACTTACAAGGTACACCAACTATTACAGATACCACTGCTATTAAAGACGAAACATTTAGATTTACTGTACGTGCTACAAATAGCGCCAATCACGTGTCCGATAGATCATTTACCTTAACAGTAACTAACAACGTTGAGCCAATTATTAGCCCACACGGTTCTACTCCTAAGATTGGCGAACTAGTTAAACCTTACTTCCTAGGTAGTGTGCTCGACGGTACTTACTATAGCCAACAACTATCTATATCAGAATTAAACCCAAATGTATCAGTAACATGGACCGTGGATTCTGGTTCATTGCCGCCCGGAATTACATTATCAGCAACAGGATTATTAAGTGGTTATGTACAGCCAGTTGAGCTAGTGGGTGCATATGGTCCAAGTGGATTCGACGGCGATACTACTTACAAAACACCAAGTGGATTCGACACTGGTATTATTACTGCTGAACAAGAATATGATTTAGGTCCATACGACTTTGGAAACTTAAATCAAAACGAAGGTTATAGTTTTACAGTTCGTGCATTTGATGGTGCAAACTATATCAAGCAAGATTATACAATTCAAATTATTGCCAAGAATGATTTTCGTGCAGATAGCTCGTTACCACTTAACAATACATATTTGACTGCCGACCACGATGCGGCTTATGTACCGGTTATTAGAAATAATGTTACTGTGTTACCGTCTGGTCGACAAAACAGTTATTATGCTTTTAAGTTCGAAGGCTACGACTTCCAAGGCGATGATGTAACTTATTATATTGCAAATACTGTTGGTACTTTTGATGCCCAAGTTGGTGGCAGTGACAATGGTTTTGACTTTGGTGGAGCCGGCATCGGTGGCGGAGACGAAGGTGGTGCTGGATTTAGCTTAACAACTACCGGACGAAGCGGAACTGGATTTGACAGTTATGTTCAAGCAGGTGCGGCCAGTAACTTACCAGGTTTGATATTAGACAGTCAAACAGGTTGGTTATATGGTAAACTAAACGCACAGACTAGCGCATACGAAACATACGTGTTTGGTGTATATGTAAGTAAAACTCGCAACGGTATTGCTTATAACAGCCAAACTGTTTTCTTTACATTACCAGTCTTTGGAGATGTTAATAATACTATTACCTGGACAACACCTAGTGACTTGGGCACAATTGACAACGGCGCAATTAGTGAGTTAAGCATAGTTGCTAAGAGTACATTAGGTAAAGAATTAATTTACAGCGTTTACGACCGCGCAGGAACAAAATATAGTTTACCACAAGGGTTGGAATTATTAAGCACTGGAGAAATTTCCGGTCGTGCTAGCTTTGAAGTGTTTGACCTTGATGACTTTTCAACTACGTTTGACGGTAATCAACTGACAGTTGACCGTACATATAAATTTACTGTGCAGGCTACTAGTGTTGACGGAACAGTAAACAGCATCAAAGAATTTACAATTAAGCTAAATGTAATTGATCAAAATCCTTATAAGAATTTATATCTACGTGCTATGCCTACATTTGATCAACGTCAAATATATGCAAGTGTAGTTAACGATCAAACTATCTTTAATCCATCTTTAATTTATCGTCCAGATGATCCTTGGTTTGGTGTCAACACAAATCTTGAAATGTTATTCTTGCCAGGATTAAAGTCTGCGGACCTAAATGCCTTTGAACAAGCAATTCAAAAGAATCACTATACAAAAACCTATAGCTTTGGTGACATCAAAACTGCGGTAGTATTAGATGATGTGTACAATGTCAAATACGAAGTAGTCTACATTGAAGTTGTTGACCCAGAAGAAAATTCTAGCAATAAAGGTCCAGCATTAGAAATAGATCTTCCTAATGCTAACCCTTACATTGCCGCGGATGGGTCTACTTATAACGTATTGTATCCAAACACAACCAATGACATGATTACTCGTTTGGTAAACACTATTGGTTACGAAGATCAAAACAGTTTACCTGAATGGATGACCAGCAACCAGCCAGATCCAACTAGTCCTAACAAATTTAAGACACCACTGGGATTTACCAAGGCTGTAGTAATGGCCTATACCAACCCTGGCTACAGTAATTTAATTGCTTATCGTTTACGTAACTCAGGAATTAACTTTAATCGTATTCAGTTTACTGCTGATCGTTATATTGTCGACGACTACTACAGCACCAACTTCAACGGTACTACAGGTGTATACAATACACAGGCTGAAGCAACCTTTGACGCATTGCCTAACAGAAACATTGGTAATATTAACTATACTGTTAACTACGGTGTTACTATACCGTTTGATGAAATTAACGGACGTCCATTGTCTTACGTTATGGCCAATGGTGGTATTGACGGCCTTGAGCCACATACAGGTGATACGTTAATTTTTGTCAAACAAGAAAATTTTAATAATGCTGTCTATGATGGATGGGTTAACTACTCAGATTTATATATTGGTGACAACTCAACATCAACTGCACTCGAGGGTTATGACAGTGAAGGATACGACAAGTACAGTCTTATTCCGGGATTTTTAGAGCATGTGCAAAATCCAAGTATTGTTAACCAGCGTGGCGGCATATGGCAGGTTAATGTTGTTAACGGTATTGTAAATTTGACTTTCTTGCGTACTGTACAGCTAAATCAACGTATTCGTATCTTAAGCGGTAAAACTTATACCAGTGCTATTGTATTCTACAGCTTGAATTTAAGCCCAGGACAAAGCGTACCATTTTATCAAGTATACCGTTACGAGCAATATACCAAAGCTACACCAACTACATTTAATGGGGGCGGCACTAGATTCTTTAGCTATAGAGATACTTACTATGCTCCAGGAACGCAAGATAAATATCTAAAGTTCCCACAATTCGGAGTATTTAACTAATGGCATCACAGATCAATCCAAGTAATATTGACGCAACTTTTCCTATTGCAGGACAGGATAATGATACGCAGGGTTTTAGAACCAATTATATCAATATTAAAAACAATTTTGCTACAGCGGCTAGAGAAATTTCTGCCCTACAAGATACACAAACAGCTACACAATATACCAACGCTAACGTAGCGGCATTTTTGCCAACGTACACAGGTAATATTAGTGCAGGCAATTTAACTGTTAGTTCAATTACATATACAAATCAAGAAGTAGTTACAAGTACAGAAGTTGTTACTGGTAACATAACAGCGGCTCAAATTACCCTGACTGGTGCATTACAGTTTGCTAATTTAACCACTTCTCAAATAAGTCTTATTACTCCAAGTCGCGGAATGACAGTTTACAATTACAACACTGGGAATATTCAAGTGTATAACGGAACTAAATGGGCCAACGTCACATTAAGTTAAACGTCAAAAATACTAGATAAATACTTAATAAACAGGATAGCATAAATGTCATCAAACATTAACCCATACAATATTGACGGTACTTTCCCGGTAGCTGGACAAGACAATTCCAGCCAGGGCTTCCGCGATAACTTTACAAACATCAAGAATAACTTTACCTACGCGGAAAGTGAAATCACAGACTTACAAAACAAAGCTCTATTAACTAGCGCATTAAACGGTCAAACTATCAGCAATGATATGGCTGGTACTATTATTAAACGTCCACAGTTAAGTGCTTGGACACAGAGTTTGATTGACAAAGGATCGGTTCCAACAGGTACAACAACCTATTTAGATTTCAATTCAGGTAACTTCCAAAAGATCACTAGTAGTGGTTCAGCTGGTACCATTGGTATTGAGTTTAGCAATTGGCCAACATCAACTGGTACAAACGCATTAGGCTACGGTGTCATGCGTGTTTGGATTAACTTACAAGATCCAAGTCATACTATTACATTACCTGCTAGCGTAAGCGTAGGTATCTATGATATTGCTGGACATTCAATGAATCCAGACAATAGTCATACTATTACATTTGATACTGCCGGTAACTACATTTTTGATTTTAGCTCTGTAGACGGTGGTGCAGACTATCAGATTTTTGACTTGTCACGTAATCGTGCAAGTTTACGTGATCCATTATTATATTTTAACAACCAAGTTGTTCCAACATTGTTAATTGGTTTTGATGGCGGATTACCTGTTGCTCTAGAGCTAGAGCAAGGCGAGGACATGGTTAGCGCACTAGGTAGCTATAACTCTGTTACTGTAGGTAACCTACAATCAGGTAACATTATACGCAATCAAGTTGACACTGGTCCAATGGGTGGCTACAGTATTACTGCCGCACGTGGTAACATTGCCGCTGGAGTATTAGCCAATGTTCAACAAGGTGACTACTTAGGTTATATCGATGTTGTTGGTTGTGTTAATAATCTAGCCGTTGGCACTCCACAGCAACTACAGGCATTTAATCAATTTGCTACAATTAACTTCTGGAACACTGGCGCTAACTACGGTGGTAATATCGGTATCTTTACAGCGCCCGATGGTGGTGCTTCGAATGGTCAACTAAACCAAGCCATTGGTATTGAAAATGATCAAAGTGTAAAATTGTTTGGCAATGTTACTATCAACGGTAATTTAGCCACGACTGGTCGTCACATTGATACTGGTTTTACAGTACAGAGTTTTATTAGTAACCCAAGTGCTGGTACTACTTATGTAGTTCCAAATAATATTAATACTGTGATTATTGATACTGATGGTATCAATGCAAACTTATCATATGCTAATATCGAGTTGCCAAGACACGCTGTCCATGGTCAACAAGTTAAATTGATGTTCCTAGCCAACGTTACCAAAACTGGTACAACCGGTGGTGCTAACATTTATCCAGGATCATATGGTAGCCCAGTAATCAAATACTTACCAAATACATATCCAAATATTGCAGGTAATACTGCTCTTAACTTTGTATATGCTAGTACCATTTCAGGTGCGACAGCCAACGTTTGGTATAGAGTTTAATTAATTCCAAATCCAGTTGACTCCTTGTGACAATTAGCATATAATTGTACAAGGAGTTTTTCTTTATAGGAATATGTATGCATCCACTTAGCCCAAACTTATCTTCAATGTCAATGGATGAACTTGTTAAAAAACAAGGCGATCTAGTTACTAGATTAAACACGGCCTATAGAATGGGTCGTCCTGATATTGTACAACAACTTCAAATGTTACTTGATGATTATCAATTAGAATTAAACACCCGCGGACAAAAACAATTGGCCGAAATGGAAAAGAATAGTAAACAGTTTACTAAAATTATCGACATTAAATGAACTACGACAAATATGGTCAGGCCTATACTACAGAGTCAGAACTCTGTGATATGCTATACCTAAATCCCGAATTAGATTTGAAACTGTTCCAAGTTGTGGATTCAGCTACTTATAACAATTCTGTTACTGCGACCTATGCTGAATTACCAACAATAAAACCTTACGTACCAATTGATTACAAAGAAGAAGTTCCTGTAGAGTTATTTGATCATTATCAACAACAAGCGTGGCACCTGCCCGACGAATATCGTCAATTGGACATAGCTGAATATATTTTAGGGTTATGTACTACACAACCAGAACTACAGCGTGTTGGAGAAGAACTACTACTATTCCAAGAACGTGATTTATTTGATCTACTGAGATTCTTAAAATACTTTGTAGACACTATGCGTAAAAATAATGTTGTATGGGGTTTAGGTCGCGGGTCAAGTGTTGCCAGTTATGTACTTTATTTGTTAGGTGTACATAAAATCAATAGTTTGTACTATGATCTTCCGATTGAGGAATTTTTGAAGTAATATATGCAGTTTATAAATAGCTGTACTAAGGAGAAGTTAAATGTCTAGAATATATAAATCAGCACGTGGTAAAGCAATCGACTTGGATAAAGTTCGGTTAGCCAACGAAGCTACTATTGCTGTAGGTAATATGAAAGTAAATGCACGTGGAGATAAATTGGGTGCAGGCGGTGAAGTTGCCGCAGGACGTAATGAAGTTATGGATCAAGCCTATGCTGTTCCACAAGGCGTACCAACAAGTTATAGTCCAAACGACCCTGCTAATTTTGCCGCACGTGAAGCCGCACAAGCCAAGAGCCAAGCCGAAAAACTATTCAATCTTGGTAGCAATTTAACTGAACCTATTGTTGAAACTCCAGTGGATCCCGAAGCCGAACCTGTGGCAGAAGCTCCGGCTGTACGTGGTAGTCTAGCAAGTGCTGTGGCAAAAACTGCTACAGTCAATCAACAACCATTACCAAAACCAAATAAGAAACCACAAGGACCAAGTAGAATCTAATTATGTTTAAGCCGATCAAAGTAGCAAGCCTTAGAGCACTAAACGATCACGTTTTAGTTGCTGACATGAACTTCAAAGAACGTAAACTAAGCAGTGGCATTTACCTATTAAATGATGATGGACGTGGTGCTGGTATTCGTCCACGTTGGGCTCGTGTATACGCCACAGGTCCAGAACAAGCAGATATCACAGTAGGACAATGGATCCTGGTAGCACACGGTCGTTGGACACGTGGTGTTAAAATTGAAGATGAATCCGGTGAAGTAACTATCCGCCGAGTTGATCCAAATGACATACTATTAGTATCAGACGCCGAACCAGATGGCGACGATACACTAAGCGATGCAACACAAATTGACAGCAAAGGTCGTTGGTAATATGCCAATGTACGAAACTGAAGTTCGAACACCCAATGGTACTCAAAAGGATCGGGTGTTTGCCGCAAACGCACAAGAAGCAAAACGTCTTTTGGAACAACGTCACGGACCTAGAAATGTTCCTTACATTCCACACATGATTCCAAGTTAATGGGATTTCAGAAACCCAATTTACATTCTGCCCAAGATGCTATACGCAAAAGTTTGGGCGAAATTCATAGTCCTTACAACGACGGTTTTACCAGTCGCTCTTGTAAACAAGATCTTTATATGCTAAAATGTTGGCTAGAAGATGAATATAGTAAGTTGCCAACTTTTGCCGGGGAAGAACAATGGGAACAAGACAGAGTAATACAACTACTCAAGCGGTAGCAAAGATAACTAAACCACCAAAATGTAGTATTTGTCGCAAACCAATTGCAGAAGTAACTTCGTGCGATTGGTATCAGGGACGTTGTCCACACGTACCAAGTTTGGCACAACAGGTCATCGGTGATCCGTACAAAGCACGTTTTTTCAACTTAATCAAATTTTTCAAAGGTCGTAAATGAAAGAATTATGGGTAGAGAAGTACCGTCCTCGAACAATTCAGGACTATGTATTCACAGACACTAACCAACGTCAGCAAATTGAATCTTGGGTTAAAGAACAATCCATTCCACATTTGCTACTAAGCGGTAGTCCGGGCACAGGTAAAACTACACTGGCCAAAGTTCTAGTCAACGAATTAGGTATTGATGACTATGACTTTTTACACTTAAACGCCAGTAACGAAACCAAAGTAGAAACCATGCGTGACAAGGTATTAGGTTTTGCTAGCACTATGCCATTTGGTACACTAAAGATTATCTTGTTAGACGAAGCCGACTACTTGTCGCATAACAGCCAAGCACTATTGCGTGGCGCACTAGAAGACTATCATGCCAGTGTTCGTTTTATTCTAACTTGTAATCAACCACATAAAATTATTCCAGCACTACACAGTCGTTGTCAAGGTTTCCATATTGACAAAACAGACTTAACTGAGTTTACTGCTCGTGTTGCTACTATTCTTGTTACAGAAAATGTCGAATTTGATTTAGATACCCTTGACAGTTATGTTAAAGCAACATATCCAGACCTGCGTAAGTGCTTGAACTTAGTACAGGCAAACTCTACATCTGGCAAACTGGATAAACCAGGCGAAAACGACAAAGCAGTTAACGATTGGCGTTTAACAGCAGTTGAACTATTCAAAGCTGGCAAGATTCGTGAAGCACGTCAAACTATCTGTACACAGGCTACAGTAGAGGACATGGATGGCTTATTCCGTTGGATGTATGATAACTTAGAACTATGGTCCAAAGATCCAGCTAAACAAGATGAAGCAATCTTGGCAATTCGTAAAGGACTGGTCAATCACCCAATGTGTGCAGACCCGGAGATTAACTTATCTGCAACCTTAATTGAACTTACTACACTATGAAAATCAAAGACCTACACTTAATCGCATTTTATGTAATGAAGCCACGCCGCGGTGTGCAAACACAAATCGCAGGTTGGAACAAGAACCCTGATAACTTTCAATACGATGAGCGTGTTGAATTTACCAAAGGGCTAAGTGGTAAAGATCGTCAATATGCCGGCATTATCTTAAACCTCAATACCAAAACTGTTGTTTATAACAAGTTTGGCCAAGAAAAAACATTTGATGATTTGTTCAAGTATTTTTTAGAAGGTTATCCACAACAGGTTGCCACTGTCATGGCCGAACTTGACATAGAATATGTTAAACAATTTATTCCAACAGAAGAAGCTAACGTAGAGGTGGCCAGTGAAACGATACAAGCTGAGTGAGTCTGGTGACCGTGGTTGGTTTATCGGTGCGTTTGATCGTGCTGTTTGGAAAACTGACAAGTTTGAAGTAAGTTATCAGTTTAATCCCAAGGACGATGTTAGTCCAAAACACGTACACATGATCGCCAAAGAATTAAGTTTAATCACCGAAGGACATGTTGTTGCCAATGGCGAACATTTTACTAAAGGCGATATATTTGAAGTCAGCGCAGGTGAAAACCTTGAGTGCTTTTACTTAGAGGATACCTATACCGTTTGTATTAAGGTGCCAAGTGTTTTGGGCGATAAATATTACGTATGAATCCATTCTTTAAGGCAATGCAACCCAAGAAAAAGCGTCCGGTGGACCCTAATGCTCCACCACGCCCAAACTTACTTAATCATGAAAAACGCCTTAAAGACTCAGTATCAACTATAGAGCAACTGCAAGCCCAAAACATTGAGCTCAAACGCAGACTAGACATACTAGAAAACAAACTAGCTAATCAAACTGCCTATATGAGTCAAATGCACCAAGTAATCAACAGAATCGCTAGCAAAATCAAGGCTTGACAGTTAATTCCCAAAATGCTATAATATAGCATTGATTCGGAAACTGAAAGGCCCATATGAAAAAAGAATTTGCAACTGCACAAGCCCTAGCTACTGCCGTAGCCGCTTTTGAGTTTAATAAATCCTCTATTGTCCGTGCTCCAGTTACTATCGATGGTGTGGGCTTCCTTTCAAATCGTCAGCTAATCCAAGACTACCTAAACGGCAACGGTGCTCCTTTTGTTGTTAACGAAATACACTATAAACAAGCCGATGGCATTATTACCTATCTTCAACAAGTGGGACTGATGCAAACTCTTGCCAAGGGTTCCACAGACAATTTCCTCGGAAATATCATTAAGCTATTAACCGAAGAAAAAATTACTGGACGTGATTTAGGCATCCTTGCTTGGGCACCAAAGGTCTCCGACGATTATCAAAAGAAAGATCATGTACGTCAAGTCAGTGCCCAATATGAATTGAATAGTCGTTACATTGGCCGAGTTGGTGAAAAGGTCTCAATGACGTTTACTCACATTGAAAGTCGTTATATTACGTCCATGGACTGTTATGCAGTTTATGGACACAACGAAAATGGAGACCTAGTATTCTACTGGGCCAAGGATCAAAAGAAAATTGTTAAACAAGGTCGTATACAGGGCAAGGTTAAATTACACGACACTGATCGTTATCACGGCAATGCTCGTGTTACCACCATTAACTATGTAAAGGTACTATGAAGCAGTTGTTTTACAAAAAAGTAGGCCGACGGTATGTTCCGGTATACGAGTACGATACTGAATTAATGGATGCTTTTCCAAAAGGTAATCATTTGGTAAGTGTGTATCCGGGTGGCTCTAGTCGCAGATATAATGTCAACCCTGCCTATGCACCCATGATTGCCGCGGGGCGATTAGCAGAAGATGCAGTATGTCGAGCTATACAAAAGGCCAGCGAACTACGTCCAAAGCAAACAGCAATTACTCCAGAGCAAAAGAAAGCGTGGAATGCTCTTGCCAAGGCCTTTGGTGATGAACTGTGTACACTACAAGGACTCAGTATTCGTGATTGTGCTGAAGCCGGAGTCAATGCCATGCAAGCAGAAGCAGAAAAATTATTAACTAATCCAGCAGTGAGGCTGGCATACGATCACTTTATGATGATATGTGAACTAACAAAAGGAGCAGAATGAAAGAATCGGTTATACTAGTCGATGCCGACGGTGTACTACTAAATTGGGAATATGCGTTTGAAGTATGGATGGAACAACACGGCTTTGAACAAATTCCAGGAGGTAACTTAGACTACGATATTGGCAAGCGTTATGGAATTAGTCGTGAACAAACCACACGTCTAATTAAAATGTTTAACGAAAGTGCCGCAATAGGATTCTTACCACCCTTGCGTGATAGCATGTACTATATTGAAAAACTACACAAAGAACATGGCTACGTTTTTCATTGTATTACTAGCGTAAGTGTAGAACCCAATGCTGTTAAATTGCGTGAAATGAACCTGCGTAAGTTATTTGGCGAAACTGTATTCCAAAAGATTGTATGCTTAGATACAGGAGCGCCAAAGGACACAGCACTATTCCAATACAGAGATACTGGCTGTTACTGGGTCGAAGACAAAATCGAAAATGCCGAACTAGGTGCCAAGTTAGGCCTAAATAGTTTATTAATGGAACACGGACATAATATGCACTACTACAACGAAAATGTGCGTACAGTTAAAAACTGGGAAGAAGTTTACAGGATTATTGTTGATGCTGAATAAAAAATTAGGATATTATACCTGCAACGGAAAAGAATTTGATAGTAAGATTGCGGCTATCTTAGAAAGCAACTCAACGCAACAGCCGGTACAATGGCTGTTTAATAACCAAGCATTTGATAATTTTAAGTGGGATCAAGAACCTGCCACAGAGTTAGATGCACTTTACGATCGTCGTTGTAGAGAACTAAGAGAACAGTACGACTATCTAGTATTAAGTTATAGCGGCGGTTCAGACAGTCACAATATATTAATGAGTTTCCACCGCCAAGGTTTGTTGTTAGATGAAGTAATTAGTAACTGGAATATCGAAGCCAGTAAAAAATACACAATCCTTGATCCTACTATTACACACAGCTTTAATCAAAACGCTGAATATGAATTGCATGTTAGAAGTCAACTGCAATGGATCACTGACAATATGCCACAGACTAGAGTTACCTTTGTTGATGCTAGTCGTTCTATCTTAAATTTCTTTCAATCAACTGAAGAAGATTGGGTAGTTAATAACAGTCGTGAGCCACTAAATCCCGGAGTAATGCAACGGTTCAATTACTTAAATCTCAAAGAAGTTAACCAACGTGTTGACCGTACAAAGAACATTGGTATCATTGTTGGTGTTGATAAACCAAGAATACAATTACAAGACAATAAATTATACTTTTATCTATTAGATAGTCTAAGTAACATTACACCAATAGCTCCGCACTTTAAGGACTACGATAATACTACAGTTGAATATTTTTACTGGGCACCAGAATCGCTTGAGATGATTGCCAAACAATGTCATGCAGTATTAAAATTCTTAAATCTAAATCCACAATACAGAACTATATTCAGCCGTCAACGTGACTGGACATCAAGGAACCATCAAGAACAATTTCTAAGACGAATACTGTATTCTACAACGTGGGATAATAGTTGGTTTCAAGTATCCAAGCCATTGCATGATTGGGAATGTGAAATGGATAACTGGTTTATTGATCAATTCAAAGGAACCAAGGTAGTTAAGAACTGGGAAGCTGGATTAGAATATTTAGAAAAGACTTTGGATAAATCTTACTTTAGAACTAATACACGTGGATTAGTATCTTATGAAAGTCAGCACTACTATGTAGGTGACCTAACGGTGTAGTGAAATATACTGTTGATAAAACTCTTTGAGCCTGTGGTCAAATACGGGCTCAATGTTTAAGTACTCTGCACACTTGACCAATTCTGCGTAAAACTGGTCCCATTCAAATATAGTATCTACATTAAAATAATAGTCGCCAATCCTGCGTCCTTCTTCTATAGGAACGTAAGAGGATTTAAGTTCAACTGCTACACGATAAAATTGCATAAAATTGATTAGCTGAACAACTTGTGCATTAGGTAAATGTTGTCTTGCGGCCAGGACTGTTGCTTCTGTGTGGGTAACAAAGAAACAATAATTATCGTTTAATATGTTGGGTCTTGGATGAGGCTGTAGGTATCGCTGTTGACTGATAGTTTGATCTAGATTAGTACCCCAAAAGTTGCCGCAACTTAATTCGTACTTTGTCCATGTACGACATGCTTCTTTGCTGGGCGGTATAGTAGCAAAGAGGCGCTCAATTTTGTTTTCTGTTGTGGGCAAGCTGGGATGGCAATGATCATTGAAGCCCAGGCAATTAATTATAAATTTGCCCCCGGTATATCCAGGGTAATAGAATATAATTATGTTTTTGCTCTGGGCCCAATCGTTCATCTACATATTTAACTAGACCTCCTTGTAGATCTTAAGAATTTCAAGCACAGCAGGATGTCGCTGGATATCGCGGTGATCAAACTCTACACCACTAACGTATTTGCAACGCTTATAGTCCTCAACAAGTCTCTGAAAATCCAACAAGCCGTTATCGTCTTCCCGTCTGTCTGCTTGGCGTGTGTCACCCGTTAGAATCATCTTACTGCCTTCGCCTAATCGCGTGAGTAACATTTTCATCTGACTTGGTGTCGCGTTTTGCATTTCATCTGCAATAATCCACGAGTTCTTAAATGTTCTACCTCTCATGTAGGCTAGGGGAGAGATCTCAATTTGATTTTCGTCTAGCATACGTGCGATTTCGCTTTGCTTGTAATATTCGCCAATGATGTCAAATATAGGTCTTGTCCAGGGAGCCATCTTTTCATTAAGATCCCCGGGTAAAAACCCATGCTGTTCATCATCAACACCGACTGCGGGTCTTGTCACTACTATGCGCTCACATGTGCCAGCCCGGAATGCCTTAAGTGCGGCAAGTACTGCCAGCATGGTTTTACCAGTACCCGCAGGGCCTGTGGCAAACACTATAAGTTTTTCTGGATTGGTGAGTAAGTCTATATAGGTTTCTTGTGTTAGACTTTTAGGAAGAAGCGTTATTGGACGCTGTTGAGTTTTTGGTGATTTTTGATATAAATCTAATCTTACTGTATTGTTACCGCTAAAATTGCTAATGCTGTCATCTACTAATAAAGCCGAAGCTCTCTTCTGACGTTTGGACAATGTTGCCTCCTTGAATTTAGTAGCCGTCGTACTTGCTACACAAATATTTAGGTGACTAAGGGAAAAGCAAAAACAGCGTGTTTATTTTCTTAAAAATTAGATAAGTATTATGCTATCTCGATCGTTGGACCCATTCAGCGTAGATTCTGTTTTTACTATCCCACTGAATATCCGTAACTTCAAACCCAAATTTTTCAGCTAGACGGTGGTGCTCCCCAAAACTCCAATCATAGAATGGAATTGTTTCACACTCACTATTGCCGTGGTCTCGTTGTCCGGGATTACAACGCCAGTAGATTCTAGCTTCTTTAGTTCTAAGTAGTCGATTAACTAGTATATCAATTTGACGTTCGATATCTTCAACTGTACCAAAGTTAATTGAACCTAGGACAAAAGCAACATTAAATCTGATTACATTATTATGTGCCGCATAGTCTTCTAGGCTCAGTTGATAGTCAGCTTCGGGAAAAGCCGGATCAATTCCAATTAGATTTGGTATATGGCCCTTAAAAGGATTCATACCACAGCCAACGTCAATTACACGTTCGCCTTCTTGTATTTTATCAATTAGGGCATAGCCTGTGTATTGAAACTCTTCGACGCCACGATTTCTGGCACGCCAAGGTCCGGAGAAATAATTATTAAGTTGTTGTTGATTCATAGTCATAATTAGTTGTATAATACATTATTTACTCTCCATCCAAATGATCAAAAAACTATTATCCATAATCCTTTTTGTGCCCGTTTTAGCATTAGCCTGGCAACCTGAAAGACCAATTACTGTTATTGTTGGCTTTGCTCCAGGGTCAGGCAACGAACTGGCATTTAGACAGGCCAGTGCTATTGTCGCTAAAAATAATCCTCAGGTAAGTTTTGTAATAGAAAACAAACCCGGTGCTGATGCTGTTATAAGTCAAAATCATATGCTAACAGTTCCAGCAGACGGATATACTGTTAGCGTACCTAGCCATATGAGTTTGTTTGTTACTAACGATATTTGGCAACGTGACATTAAACGATTTGAATACAATACTTTTATTAATGTAGTTACCTTAGGTAAAAGTCCATTGGCAGTTGTTGCAAGTCAACGTAGTGTTATTGACACCCCACAACATTTTGTAGATATGCTACAACACTATCATAGACCTATAAATGTTGCCATTGGTGGCGGCGCACATCAAATGGCCTACGAATACATTATGTGGCGTGTCGGCGGAGATAGAGACAATGTACGAATGATTCGTTTCCCCGGACCACTACAGGCAGTAACAAGTGTAGCACAAAATGATATCATGGGAACAGAGTTTGGTATTATGCCTATCGCTGTTGCCCGACCACTAATCGAAGCAGGTAAAGTAAAACTAATCGGCTTAACCGGACATTCAATTAACGGCATGCCTATTATGGAACGTGCAGTACCGGGACTTCAAGTCTATGCTGGATGGATGGTGAGTTTACCTCCATCAACACCTCAGGATATTGTTGATTGGTATCAACGTGAATTTAGTCGTGCCTTACGTAGCCCCGACTATCAACAATGGGCCAAGGCCAACTACATATTTACAGTAAACAGTGAAATGACTCCAGCAGGCACAGCTAAGTATGCGGAAGAATTACGTCGTAGTTTTGCTCCTGTTATTCCGTATGTAGGAAAAGAATGAAATATATTTTTGTAGCAGGAGTGCCAGGTAGCAAATGGTCTAGTATAGCAAAGAACATTTACTACAGTCCCGACATTGATAGATCTGATTACAGTAAAAATCGTGTGTATGCTCATAGTGCCAGTGGTAGCACACAGGCCATGCACGTAGGTGCGTACTGGGATCCTGGCATGGAGTTTGGTAACTGGTTTGATCAGCTTGATCAGTACTCTAGAGAAGAATGCGAAGCCGAATTTGATCGTCCATTTACAGGCACCGGAGTACGCATTGTTAAAAGCCACGTATTTTGTTACCACATAGACTACTTAAAAAAGACATGGCCAGAATGCCCGATTGTATTAGTACATCGTGGCGATGATGCTAGCCTAGGGTGGTGGGTCAAGTGTGGTCATTTTAATATTACCTACCCCAATTACCAACCTTACTACAAAGACTTAGAAAACATGGCTGTAGAGATTACCAAGCAGAATTCTGCAATGCGCCCACATTGGGAACATGCTAGTTTTGTTTACAATAACGTAGAACTATGTAACAGAATAGGTATTACACCGCCGCCCGCAGAATACCAACAAGATTACATAGAACATAAAGTGAGAGTAAAAGTATTATGACCGATAAGGAATTTGATTGGAAGGGCAGTCGTTGGGAAGGTACTAAGGCCACAAGCCAGTGGCACTTTGATACTACAAGACCCCCTGAACCAGGTGCAGATAGCTTTACACGTGTTTGTAGATTTAACTATGATTTTACTGATGCTATTCGTCAATGTATTCCGTTGGCAAAAGCCACTGGGTGGGCTGATCGTAACAAGCACAAGGTACCAGGTGAACTGTATACAGCCAGTGCCGAAGAAGCAGACTTAATACGTGCTGGTGCTGATCCTAAAATGGAAATTTACGATCGTAAAAATATTACGCATATTGGCGCATTTAATATGATACGTGATATATTGGGTCTAGCCAAAGCTGACGTAAACTTTCACAATCAACGTACAGGACAAATGTTAGTTACACACATAGATAATTTTCCGGGTAATCCTATACGTGAAAACAGTTTCAAAGTTACACGCTTTGATGAAAACCCTGAAGTCTATAGACGCTTTGCTATTATGTTATCTGACTGGCAATTAGGACAAGTATTTCAGTTAGGCAATGCTATGTGGACACAATGGCGTGCCGGTGATTGTATTACATGGGAGTGGCAAGACATTCCTCACGCTACTTGCAACATGGGTTGGTGGGATCGCCCTATGCTACAGGTAACAGGCAACGTAACACAAACAACCTTAGACTTGCTAGCCAAAGCCAGTCCAGATTTAGTTATTGACATTTAATGAAATTCTACGACGTAAACATAGAAGAAAATCCCAAACTGGGATTTTATACTGTTGGCAATCAACGCTATTATAGTAAAGTACAAGCTCTAATAGAAGCAACACGTACCAACGAATTCCCGCATTGGAATTTTAATAATGAAGTTTTTGGCACACAAAATTGGTCACATGAACCTGATGTAGATTTGCGTTCATTGTATCGTATTCGTGCCCAACAACTACGGGACCAATACGATTACATTAGATTAGAATGTTCAGGTGGTAGTGATAGCACACAGGCGTTGTTTAACTTTTTATTAAACGATATACACTTAGATGAAATTGTGTTTCGTTATCCTAAAGCCGGGGAAGGTCGTATACCTATTACTCCAACTGCGTTTCAAGCAGAAAATCATTTAAGCGAGTATGAATACGCTACAAGACCTTTATTAAATTGGCTCCGTACACATCATCCTGAAGTTAAAATTACTGTACATGATTATAGTGCAGACATGCTACGGGACGAAGACCGTGATGAGTCATGGGTGTATAGTGCCAAGGACTTTTTACAGCCAGCACACGTTACTAAATTTCCTAACTATCAAACTATAGATCAGCGTACACTAGCAGACTCAGGTAAAAAGATTTGCGTACTCTATGGTATTGATAAACCCAAGTTATGTATTCGCGATGGTAGTTGGTATGCTTACTTTATTGACTTTCAAGCAAACTACGCCAATCCCAACATGGGCGAATATACAAATATTACAAACGAATATTTCTTCTGGACTCCCGACTTGCCAGAAATTCTAGTCAAGCAAGCACACATAGTTCGCAACTGGTTTAATCAACCTGCTAACCAACATTTACAATTTTTAGCACGTTGGCCAAATCACAGCAACGCACAGCGTACAGCATACGAACAAATGATCAAGCCCTTGGTATACCCAGACTATGACCATATGACGTTTCAAGTCAATAAGCCAGGTACTAACTTTTATAGTGAAATGGACTTTTGGTTCTACGATCAATTTCAAGAACATAAACTATATCAAAGCTGGCGTGCCGGTATAGATTTTGTTGAACGTAGTGTAGACCAAAAATACTTTAATATGGAAAATGGACGAGCTGTTGGCTTTGTTGGATTTTTAACACCATTTTATTGCATCGGTTCTGCAGACTACCATAATCCTAATCGTCGGTATGGTGCAGAAATTGCCGACAGAGTTTGGTAAGCATAAATAATTTTAGCAACGCCGGATTTGCCGACGTCGGACTTAAACATTGACGCCTAGGGTAGCGAAACCCTTTTACTAGCATGTTATGCCTAGAACGCCGATTCCCGTAAGTAGATTCTCTACTAGCCAATAAAAACATTGACAAACTAACGATCAATATCGTAAACTTATAACCTATTGGAGATTTCGCATGAAGAAAATATTAGCAGTACTACTCGCGGCTTTTGCTTTGTCGGCACTGGCCAAGGATAGAGAAAACATTACAATCATCTACGGATTCAGTGCCGCAGATAATGCTTCAAACTATAGTCGTAACTTAGCAGAAGAAGCAAACAGGATTCAAGACAAATACAATTTTATGTTTGATGTAAAACCTGGCTCAGGCCAAGTTATCGCATTTAACTATGTTAGAGACACACGCAATACTATTTTTATGACTTCAGGTGCTTACTGGTTGCGTCCTAACTTTTATCCAACACAAAGTTATGATGTCAATGAGTTTAGAACTATTATGACACAATGTAGTGTTCCTTTTGCTGTAGCATCTGGCAAATACAGCTCATGGAAAGAAGTACCAAAAGATCAACAAATTACTATTGCCACATCAGGGCTTGGTGTTGTTAGCCACCTAACAGCATTAGAAATTCAAAAAGTGTATCCTAATTCTTTAATTGTTCCATTTAAGAGTACTGTTGATGCATTGATATCTACCTTGGCAGGACAAACAGATCTAGCAGTTGGCTTTGTTGGCGATATTGAAAAATTTGCAGACGAAAAAAGCA
>Ga0208253_1000126_pt1 | contig 34592 bp, 52 predicted proteins | sample CryBogCBE10Oct08_FD_184573 | JGI IMG/M metagenome (GOLD analysis project Ga0208253, IMG submission 184573) | Freshwater microbial communities from Crystal Bog, Wisconsin, USA - CBE10Oct08 (SPAdes) | ecosystem: Environmental > Aquatic > Freshwater > Lake | place: Crystal Bog, Wisconsin, USA...
TAATAATACCAATGTCCCGTACTTGAAAATCTAACTGTCGCGTATATGTCAGCTTGTGACGCTCCGACGTTTATAACTTTATCCCCGTAAATAAATCCACCCGTACATCCATTGTCCCAACATGATTCAATTTTATAAGTTGGGTCATTGTTTCCATCCACGGTTCTTAAATAAACAGTCGTTCCAACATTTACGGTTATTGTTCCTAAAAGGCCGTAAGTTGTTTTGCTAATAAAGCTTACATTTCCCGGAACCGATGTCCATGTTGTGCCTCCGTTTGTTGAATAATACATGTAGCAAGGTTCAGAATCCGCAAAAGGGGCCGCAACGTTTTGGATTTTACCATAAACATTAAACGACACCGTCCCCGGCGTTCCCGCGCCTCCCGCTATAAAATATCTTTTAAGCATTAAACAGATTTTAAAATATAAGAAACTTCATCGTTTCCGGCCGCGTTTTTACCTAAGTAAGTACAATAAAATAAATAAGTACCCGCACCCGAAGCCGTAGCGTTATTGTCATTTACAACCGTACATCCCGAAGGTGCCGTTACTGTTAATGATAAGGCCGTAGCAAAGGTAAACTTTAAACGTAAAACGTTGCCCGGAATTGCGTTTGTAAAATCAAAAGTAATTGTAGGGCTTGCCGGAACTGAACCAAAGAAAACCGCGCGGTCTTGGTCAAAAAATACCGTATAAGTTGACGGCATTGTAGCAATTTGCTCATTCTTTAAAGTCAATGGGGTATTGATAAGGCCCGTAAGGTCTACGCTTCCGCTTCCTGAAACACCCGACGCAAAATTTATCGTTCTTATTTGATGGACGTTTCTTGAAACTCCATCGGTAAATAAAACCGGGTCCGCGTTTGTTGCATAGTAATTGGTTGTTATAGTACCAACCGCAACTTGCCCGCTAGCCGCCGTAAATGTAGCCGCCGGAACCAAATAAACCTCGCCATTGTAATAAATGGCACCCGCTCCAATAATGTAATTGGAACCGCTACCGGTATTTTTACAACCGTATAAAATATAATAACTTGTTGGCGATGTTAAGCCGCCAATGATGTTTTTAACGATTGCATCAATTACCTCCTGATAGGCTAATTGAACAAAATCTAAAGTTCCGCCCTTTATAGGCATTGCGACAGTATTTGAAATGTTCGCGGTGCTTAATTTTTTCATTTATTAGTATGTTACGATGTTAAATGTTAATCCGGCCGGTATCAATCCGTTAACAAAATTATTTATTTCGCTTGGATAACCTGAATAAATAGCCGCCGGAATATGTATTGTAAAATTATATTGAATTGCGATGTCGTAAGAATTAATTACTAACTCCGATGAATTATCAGCATAAACCGAACTACTTATCGCCTCTGTATTCCCGGACCTAAAATATGTTATTCCCAAAGCATTATTAGTTATATAAATATCGCTTTGCAATGGCGGTTGTCTGAATGTGCCAAGGAATCTTTGATTCAAGGCATACTCTAAAGTTAACTTTTGGCCATTAAATAAAACCCTTTGGTCCACTCCCATAAACGAAGGAAGATAAGTCATCCAATTAGCGGTCGGCGGTTGGTCTGTGTTTCCGTCTATTAAAGATTCGTAAACTACATTTTTAAAAACAACCTTTGCGCCTTTTGAATACGTACCGGCTATCCATTGAGGATAAGAACTCCCGGTTTTGTAATCGCCTAAATATTTATCCCTTAAATATTGAATCGGCGATATAAGGGATTGCAACCAACGTACATTGATTGCTTGTCTTTTGTCGACCGGTAGTAATTCAATTACTTTATTGTAAAAGCTAATGTTATAAAGTGACATTATTGGCCTATGAATGTTAATGAATCAGCAAAAGTCTTTCCGGTTGTTGTTTCTTGTACGATATATCCCGCAATTGTATTCCATTGCCTAGATATTACCGTGTTATTCAATACTAAATCAATACCATTTGAAAAAGAACTAGCGTCATCCCTTCCTCTTACGTTATTTAATACCACGTCATTAACTCCGGCCACGCTTCTAATTGCTATTTCTAAATCGCTAATTTTCATTGAACCGTTAAAGTTAACAATAGACAAATTTTGTAAAAAACTATTGATTGCGTCAATAACGTTTTGTTGGATAACCGTTGAATATTGCCCTTGGTAGTAAATTTGTGCTTGAACGTATAATTTATCAGCGTTTAAGCTAATAACGTTATAAGTAATCCCCGCCGCCCCAATTGTGTTAATGTAACTTTGTGCCGCTGTTAGTTCCGCGGTAGCTAAGGCCACAAATGGGCTTGATTTCGCCACTTTGATACTTACTTGATTGCTTAGGCTACTCGTTACGCTACATGCCGTTATTATTCGCTTATTTGCGTCTACAACCGGATATTGAGGAACTGTATTAATTAACTGTATTACTTGAGGCGTTGTGGCGTCATATTGAAATTGAAACATTTTAGCTTGTAACCATAAAACAGAAGCGCCGGCACTTTGTGCGACTTGCGTTTCAACTTCTGTTAAAAATGAATCTAATAATTGTTCAAATATAGCAATACAAGCGGCAACAACAAAGGTCCAAAGATTCCAAATAGCACGCTTTGACGTACTTGTTAAGCCGGCCAATTCCGGTTGGGCGTTTTTAGTCGCTATAATTTGCGCCTGAATTTGGGCGATTGTTCGTGCCATTATATTATATAATTTACTTTTGTTACGTCTATTTCAACATTTGTTGGCGGTTGTTTAAAGAATTGGTCCTCTTGTCCGGTAGTATCTATAAATGAGCATTGGAAATGTACTTGATAATGGTATACGTTTGTATGCTCATAGTCTTGCTCTTCCCTTACTTTCATCAATCGACTACATCCGGAAGGTTCATAATATGTTAAAAGTTTAACAACTTGGTCCCTTAATGCAAATATACTTTTATTTTCCTCAAGTGTGCCATCTTGGGCGTCATATTCTACTTGTCCAATATGTATTTTAAAAGTCACGTCCGATTCTGTAACGCCTGAACTTAATTGTGAATGGTCTTGCGGCATTTGAACCTCAATAAAAGCGCATGGGAAAGGGAATGATTCTACCTTTCCTTCTTCCATGTATCTAAATTGATTATTGAATATACGGCAAAAGCCAATCGCGTTTTGCAATTGTGCTTTTATGTCTAATATAGCGTTATTTATGCCCATATTCTTTGCATGTAGCTTTTAATTTTATCTAATTGGCGTTGTCTTAGCTTTGGCGTGTCCCCCATGAATTGCCTTTGCGGTATTTTATCGGTACCGATGTTATGATAAGCGCCATAATCATTCTTTACTTTAAATCTTATCATGTCCCAATCGGCACGCTCCAAACTATTAACCACGTCACGCCTTAACTTACCCGTTTTTACCAAAATCGCTCGTCCATGTCTTGCGTCTGCGCCTTTCTTTGGATATTTATAAGCTTTTGTCCCGGGGATTTTTCTTTGTACTTGTTCCCAAGCTGTCCCGTTCCATTCTTGCTTATTAAACTCTTCGACAAAATAGTTTTTAGTATCGTTAGCCAATACCTTTGGCAATTCGTGTTTTAAACGCTCCAAATTTTTGCCTATTTTATCAAAATTAAACTTATCCATTTTATGCTTGTTCCCATAATTCAATTACAATCGGCGTCGATTGCATGTCCGAACCTTTTTCGATATATACACCGTCAAAACAAAGCGCGTCTTCATCCGTAAGTCTGCGACCGCCTAATTTTTTCATCTGTATATCGGCCCATTGCTGATATTGACCGTACATTCTCGGCAATATGTGAACCGCTTTGATAGGTACGTTTTTAATTCTATGAGCGTAAATGGTTGCCGCGCACATATCCACCGCCTGACATCCGGTCCCCTTAAACTCTTTCCAATTAAAGTATTCCATTATTTTAAAGTTAACATGTATTTAGTACGATTAACAAGTTCCTTCATATCCGCTAAGATATTAAGTAAATCTGTACACTTTTTATCGATTTTTGGTTCCATCAATTCCAAAGTTACGTAAGTTTCGTCCATTAACTCGTCTACGTCATCAACTTTTACGTTTATTAAGCCGTTAAGATTCATTCGGCCATACTTACCCATGTAAGTTTCAACAAACGTGTCTAAAAGTTCGGTTAATTCGTCGTAAAACTTGCCTAACGCTTTATGTTGCGAAAAAACGCGCGTTTCCCAATGTAAAATATGGGCTTTGTCGCGCAATTCAATTAGGCTAATAATGTCTTGATTAATCATTTTTTTTCTTTTTTATTGGTTCAAAAACTATATCGTTTTTTTGCTCCGGCAATGGTCTTGTATGGTTATTGTCGCCGCTTAATATCTCAAACGGGATATCTTCCTTTCCAAAAGCCTTGCAAAGACTTGTTTCTATATCAAAATGAGCGCATTTAAAACAAATTGGTTCAGTAAATAACATTATTTTAATATTTTAAGTGATTCTTTAAACCATTCTTTAAATGGTATTTCTATTTTTGCTTTTTCGTGGTATTTTTTCATCATTAATTCGCCCATTTCCTTAGCAATTGGCCTAGGATTTGGCGAGGACGTAAACTCTGCCCAACTTTCGGCAATAAATTCAAAAGGTTTATCGCTAGCCCTTCCCCCCGCTGTTGCTCCATACGTGCTTAATTTTTCCGCTATTGATTTTTCGCCTAACGCCCTTTCTCTTTCGTATATTTTTAAAAAATCAGCATCATTCCTTATCCCTAAAAACTTGTCTACTTCATGGCCTAATTCGTGATTCATAATATATTCAAAATCTTTAGCGCCTTTTGTAAACCAACCTTGCTTTTCGTTCGCTATTATTATTTCATCCAATAATTCTTTGCTTTTGCCGGCTTTTTCACTAACAAAAACGCCTCTATATCTTGATAAATCTATTTTTTCGCCTCCGGGAATTGTTATCTTATCTATATTTGACGACCAAGCTAAAGTATTTTGGCCAACTTTTTGTACATGCCTGTTTGCAAAAGCTAGCGCCGACCTATCCGCTGATTTTTCGCCATAAGTTTTAATTATAGTTTGGTAAAAGTCAGAATTTTTATAAGCTTGTTTAACAATATCTTTTATTTCTTTATTGGCCTTTTGCGCACTTCCTAATCCGGGGATTTCAATTTCAGGCATGATTCTTTTAGTCTTTTGTACGCCTCTATTAATATCATTGGCCACTTTTACATCAATGCCCTTATAGTTAACATATTTAACCCCTAAATTTTCTTTTGCCCAATCTTCGGCCTCCCTTGTTGTCTTTGCTGATATAAATTCTACAATATCAGCCGGCATAGGTAAATCAAAATTCCTTTTGGCTAAATCTTGGTCTTCTCTTGGAACTTTAAAATAAGGATGGTCCGGGCTAAAAACTATTTCATCTTTACCCACATTCATTTTAAACACGTCTTGCATGTCCTCGTCTGCGTGTTCTTTTGCTTTGTCTACTTCTGCCTTACTGCTAATTTCGCCTTCGTCTAATTGTAAAACAGTAGAACGGCAATTCCAATGATTGGGCGGGTAAAACTCATCCCAAAATGGGTCATTGACCGGCAATGTTATTCCGTCCAATGGTTCGCAAATTTCAGTTGTCTGCGCATCCTCAACTACTGTCATTTTTAACAGCGGTAAAATTTCCTTATCAGCCTCAATCTGATTCCATCTTATACCCATTTGTCCACTTGCTACCGCGGTGTTGTATTCCGTTTGCGCATAGTTGACATTGTAATTGTTATAAATGGCCCTAGCGTCATCAAAGAACTCATCAAAAGGCTTAACCTTGTCGTCTTCGTTATATAATAAATCCGTCATGGTTCGCACTTCCTGATAAGTCTTGGCCGCGCTAAACATGTAAATATTTGTTCTTAGTTCTTGGATTAAGTCTAAGTCCTTACCGTCAAAACTTGTAACGGGTCCGCCCGCGCCTTTCAATAAGCCTTTTTCTAAGAATTCGGCTATTGATTGGTACAAGTCTACGGGTAAATTTTCCTTCGTAATATCGCCCGCAAAAATACCTTTAAGTAAATCTTCAATTTCACTATCGGTAAAATTCATCTAGTTTGTTTTTTATCTTGGCGCTGAATTTTTGTGGTTCGTTCTGTTTTGGAACGGCCGGTGCTTCTATTTTTAAAGTAGGGATTCCCGTTCTTTCCTCAAAGTATTTAGCATCCATTTCCAAGCCGGCGTTTTTCATTGCTAAAGCGATGTCAGCCGTTAGCTTATTGTTAGCGTCTTCGTTCTTTCTTTGTTCAACTAACTCGTGGTTATTGCTGAAACAAAATTTAACATCGTCAGGAATAGACATGCCAATTTTTCTAAGCTTAGGCAACAAAACGTCATTAACAACGTCTTCTAAGAACGCCGCGTCTACCGCCGCTGTATCATCCAATGCAACTTGGGCCGGGCTTTTTTCGCCACTATTGCCAAGTTTACCCGGTATTGAATCCAAAGCGTCCGCGTGTCCTAAAATAATCTTAGATATTTTCTTTTCGCATCTTTGCTCTAAGGATTCGTAAATTTTAAATCCTTGTCCGTTACCTTTTGTTTCTACCAATTCCACTTCATCCATTAAGTCGGTAAGGATGTAACCCGCTGAACCCATATTTGCCAAAGCGCTTTCAAAAGCCGCTCTTTCGTCTTCGTTTGTCTTTTGTGTTTTACCTTTTCTTATTGGCATACCGTACAATTCCGCCGCGTCTGTGTTAAATCCTAAAACGTTACGGCAAATGATTTCGTAAATAGCCACATAGTAAAGCAAACCATATCCAACCTTTGCAATACCCACGTCCGTTGGTGTGTCAACCCATACATGCCAATCCACGTAAGGTTCCTCAAGGAATTGCGCACCGCTCAAAGAATAAACATAAGATGTTACGTTTAAACGGTCCGGGGAAATGTTAAATCTTCTAATTATTGATAAATCCGGGAAATTGTCATTCTCAAAATCGCCTAAAGTAATTAAGCTATAACCAAAAAACTTGGCTTCTAAAGCATATTCCAAAAGGTTTGCAAACCATTTTTTATTAAACATTTTGGTTACATCCTCATTAATTGCATCTTTTGAATCCTTAAACTCCCAATCGCGAAGTAAAGTAAGGTCCTTTCTGCGCTTCAAACAGCTATAAACGTGTCCGTTTAAGATTGTATCGTTGTACATACGTTGCATACGTACTCTATGAGGATACCATGCTTGCTCTGCCTCTTTAACTGCATCGCGCCACATTTGGACGTCATGTCTAATACGCTGTAATTGAACCGGCGTAATATATGCGCGCAAGTTCTTTTCAACGTGTGTCGCTCCCCTCCATTCTGCGCCATACTCTGTTAAAGCGTTAGGCTTGCCGTCAACCGGCGGCGTTGGGAAAACGTAGTTCTTTATATTTTGAAATAAATTTGCCATTATTAATAAGAATTTATGTTTCTAACTTGTCCGCCCCATCTTACGCGTCGACCTTGGGCCGGTTGTAATAAAGGTAAATTTGGTGTGACCTCCCCACGCGCGCACATTTTAAGCCAATCTATTGCGGCTTCGTATCTCGCAACCCTTAATTCGGGAATGTTACGCGGTGCAATGCGCGCGTGTAAGTGGTATAAAGTAATATCCGTAAAATACATAACCATTTGTTGGTCGCGGTTATCAGCCGGGGACCAAATGTTAGCTAATAATAAATCAGTATTTGCGGGAATAATATAATTTTCCTGAAATGACCAATTTTTAGGCCCTACGTTCGGGTCATTTGGAAAAACGTTTGTATAAGGAATATTTTGTGATAAGTAGTATTGTATACCGTCCTCATGTGCAAGTAACGGCGTAGCAACTATACATTCATAAATGTTACCGGCCCAAAACACAAAATCGCCCACATTGTAAAGCTTATTTAGGTCAAAAAGCGGGTAAGGATTCAATGCGTAATATAGGTCGTATTGGTAACCTAATAAATTCCAAGCGGTCATATCAAATGTCCCGGTAGTTGTTGCGATACATTCATAAACTTTGCCTAAATATAAAGTTAGGTCAGCAATTTGATAAGTATTTGTGCTAACATAAGCCGGCGCATCTAAATAAACTCTGTCCCCGGCGCTATAAGGATTTTGTCTATTCCATTTTGTAGTATTGGCAAACTCTGTGCTTACGTCATACTTTTGACGTAGGTAAGATATTGCCTCGGCTTGTGCCGCTAACTCTGCGCCCCCTTGAATTACTGCGTTTGACGTGATAATCTGTTGTAAGTTCGCGTCCTGAATTATACGCAAATAGTCGGAAGGGATTAAATATGCCATTTATTTAGTTTTTTTTACTGCTTTTTTTGGTGCCGCCTTTTTAGGTGTCGACAAACCCGGATTAATCTTTTTATTCAATCCTTTTAAAGTTTCGCGTCTATTGGCGATAATGCTTTCAATCTTTGCCAATTGACTTTCTTTTATAGTCAATTCTTCGGTTCTTCTGTGAATAAGTACATGATAAGCGTCGGATGCACTTTGCGTTATTTTTAATTCTGTTTTAGCATCCTCAAGCTTTTTTCTTGTGTTAATTAAATCCTTTAAGTTTTTAAACATGTTGCGTTGTTTTGGTGTAAATTTAGTAACTATTTTTTGAATTCCGGTTTTTCCCAAACGAAATATTGGTAATACCGCCTCTTTGGAACTTGTCGTATTCGCTTATAAAAGCAAATGTAAGCATGTAATCGGCACAATCCGACATGTGACCGTACTTTTCATAAGTGACGCCCGTTTCAGCATCTTTAACCTTTTCTTTGTGCTTGGTCCCATCGCTCGCCTCTTTCAAATAGCTAAAGTCTGATATTGTTTGCCCGCAATTCTCGTCTATTGATACAACTATCCCGCCTTCGTTAAATCCTAATATTTGATTAATCCAATTACCACGCATTGCCACGGCCGGCGCCTTTGAATGGACGCGCATTTGTGGTCTAAGGCTTGCAAGTTCTGTTTGAATTATCCTAAAATCATTTTGTCCTTGCTCTGACCTTGTATCCGCTGACCTTCCGGCCGGGTCGCCATACACAAACAATCCGCCCTTATGTGCAAAATACTTTTGTAAAAATAACTTTGAGGCGCCTTTGGTGTTGTTATTTGGGTATCGTGCCGGGATTTCATCAATACATCTAACGTCTAAGCCTTTTATTTGCCATATTTGGACTGAACAATAAGGGTTGACGTTAAAGTCAAAGGATACATGCAAAGGCAATTCAGGGTCATAAACCAACTTTTTAACATGCTTAGCCCTTGAAAACTCTTTATAAAAATTCCCGCCGGTTTCCTTAGCCGTCCACAATCCCTTAGCGTAAACAGAATATAAATAAGGGTTCTTTGTTTTGTAGTCTTCAATCTGCGCTTTTACTTCATCCGGCAACCATCTGTTATCCTGATAGGTTGAATGATGGACCGTATAATAGTAATCAATGGAGCGCCCTTCGACCTCAACGGTTGTTCTCTGTCTATAAGATAATTCGTGATGGTCCTTAAAAAACCTTTGCCAAAACCAATTATCCTCGGGGTTGCCCTCAACTTGGGGGTTTATCGTGAAAATTTCTTGTAATAAATCCGCTTTGCCGGACCTGATAGTTAAGGAAATCGTTGCGAAATCCGATTCGGCCGGGATGTCCTCTTCATACCAAACCATGGTCGGGTCTTTTATTGACTTTAACTTATTTGGGTCGTCCCCACCTCTAGCGATAAACTTGTTCCCATTTAAGCAAACAATTTCCAAAGGGGACAGTTTGAACACGAATAAAGATTCCAAGCCAAGGTCAAATATGGCTTGTTTTATAGTGTCATAGGACGAATCCTTAATAGAATTAAAGTTTTTACGATACAAAATGCACTTAAAATACTTATGTGTAAGGCAAAAGAATATTAAACGCTTTGCGGTATAGTCTGACTTACTCGAACCCCTTGAACCATATAAAATCAAATATCTGTCAACGCATTTGTTTAGTTCTATAAAGCGTTCGTTAATGATTCGTCGCCAATGGGGCCAATCAATTGTCATCGTCCGGTACTTTTACAATAATTCTTTGTTCTACTTTTTCAGCGGCATAAACGCCACGCTTTTTCCATACCTCGGCCAAAGCGGCGCGCATTTCGGCCGGCGTCGGTTTACGGGTGTTAATTACTATTCCGTTAGGCATGTCGGTACGCTCTTCGATTTCCATTTCGCCAAAGCCAATTTTGAGCAATTGTTCCTCTATCTCTAAATCGGATTTTAAAGCCGTAATTTTGGCCTCTGCTATTTCCTCGCGTTTCTCATCCACTAGCTCCATAACGGCCTTGTGTTCCTCTTCTAATAGCTTTTTAGCCTCACTTAAACGACTGTCGAAGGTTCTTTTACTTACTTTGCGCAATTCCTTGCAAAAGTTTGCAAAAATATCTTGCGATTTTTCGCCTTTCCGCAATTTTTCCGCAATAAAATCGATGTCAACTTGCAATTTTGCCATAAGCAAAGGTAAGATTAAAAATCTTTTAAATCAGGGTTACCCCCTAAAGTAAAGTCTAAATAGTCTTTTTTGTAAAGTATATTGGTTTCGGCCATATAAGTTAGAACCTTACTTAAAGCTTCTATTTCGTCGTTACCGTAGTGATGTACTATGATTTTGTCAACGTACAAGGAAGCTTGAAAACATTTAACAACGCTTTCAAGCTTTTTCACTTGCACCTTGTATCCGTTAATATTTAAGATTCTCATACAATGTTGTGTTTATGCCAAAACATGTAAGCAAATGGGAAAACTGCCCAAAAAACGATTAATGCTACTATCATACTATCTATTTTTAATTGTGTAAGTTATTAAAATTATTATTGAAATAATCAAAAACCACATAACGGCTATTTCGGTTTTTGTGTTTCTCGGCCTCATTTTTTTATATTAAAGGTTTCGTTTACAAATATTCTTATTTGGTTGCTTTTATAATGCCGGACCATTCCCCCATCGCACAAAATTACGCACCAAATGTCATTTTCTAGCATGCCGCTATTTGTAACGTATAAAGCGTAACCGTTTTTATTTCCTTCGACTACGACCGGAATTGGTTTGCTAAATTCCAACATAGATTAAATTTAAAATACCCCCGCCCGTTTGTAACCTAACACCCTATATTTTGTTAATTAATGATTGACGGGGGTAATATGTTTAATAAAATGGGCTTGGGTTTGTTGGTTCTACCGATTCACTTAAAAGCCTGACAATTTCATCGTCTTTCTTTTTTAACTCATATTCTAGCATCTTAACTTTATATTCTAAAGCTTTGACCTTTTCCCTTAAAGCGTCGTTTTCTAGTTCCAATGTGTCAATGTATGTTCCTAATCGCATAATTTTATTTTTTCTCGTTCTACCCAATCATTATAAATTGCTTCACATTCGGCATTAATAAATACTTCCGTACTTATTATATACCAAAAATCCCTCAATTGTTCAACCGTTAAATTAAGCCTTTTTGCTAATGCTTGTTCTTTAGCTAATAAATCAATTTTTTCAAATATATTAGGCAATATATATACAAGGTCGGAATGAATATAAATACTTCTTCCGCCTAATCCATGACCCCAATAATCATTATTTTTAAGTGTCAATATTTCGCCTTTTTTCATATCGGCAAAATCTTGTTTTAATATTACCTTTTTGGCAAGTTCGTTTTTCATGTTTTTAAAGTTTATATTTTTGAATAATGAATTCTAATTCTGCCCGGGACCATTTTTTTACTTCCCTATGGTTGTTTTCTAGCCATTCAACTTTCTTTTCGCCTATCTTATTAATCAGGTTTTTACGGTATCCCACCAAATGGAATTGATTAAACCCGTTACAGCCTTTACACTCCCCGTGTACGTTATCCTCGTTAAATCTTAGCGCCGAACTGTTTTTAACCGGGACGTAGTGGCCGGCGTCCATTTGGCTAACGTCTTTAACCATTCCGCAACTAATACAGCGAAACCGGCTTCCGTCTAAGTCGCGTTGCCTTATATAAGTATTAAAAATCCTTTGTGCCTTTGCTAAAAGCTTAGGAAGCGTTATTAAATTCATTTAGTTTTACTTTGTGTTTACTAATAGGAAACTTTTTGCCCTTACATTCTACTATCAAAGCTAAACCACAATCTTTAATAATTGTCACTTTTTCCCCCTTTAATGCGTAAACGACTTTCTTTAAGGAACTTATGGCGTCTTCTGTTAATACTCCGGTCAAAATAATTCTATTTCTTTTTTAACTTCTTGCCAATAATCAATTTTATTTAAATAATCTAATCCATAAGGTAAATATGTTAAAGCACTCATTATTTCATCTACTGCTATTAATGCACATTGTTTAGAAATTATATAAGTTTCAGCATTTGTTGTACTTGGATGTGGCATTGCCCAATGCATTTTATCAAATAATTCTTGTGCTTTTTCTTTTGGTGTCATGTTAAAACAAATTATCGTTTATATTGTCCGGGTCTTTGTCAATGATTGGTTGGTTAATAGCATTGAACAAAAAGTAAATAAGGATAAAGCACAACAAGCCGGCTAAAATTTTCATGATTTTTTTATTTTTATTATAGAAACGAATATTCTTATAACATAGTATAAAAAAAGCAAAAACAAAACCAATTGAAACGATGCTAATAAGTCAACAAATGTGGTCGGATGGGTTAAGCTTTGCCAAACGAATTTTAAATAGTCTTTCATAAGTTATTTGTTTAAAATATTTCCCTCCATTGATTATAAATTTCAGTTGCTATTTGAGCTGTCATGATGGGAGGTACACTCATGCCTATCAAATAACTATATTTTACATTGCTGAAATTGTAATCTTGCGGGTATGAACCAATACAACAACTTTCGTGTTTATTTGGTTTTCTAAATTCATCAAATAAATATATTACATCCCCATTGCTTGTATAAGTCATTGGTACTTTGTTTCTATATAAATATTTATTTGTAAAACATTTTTCTATACCTTCTATTCTTTTTATTGTATCACAAAAAGAATTATCCCCCACTTGTCTATTAATCCAATATTGATACATTTTCCCTTCTTTTGATGTTGGTCTATCATCTATTCCTTTTTGATAAAACTCATCAAATATTATTTTAGGTTCATTAAAATTTAATATTAATCTAGGATTTTCATTAAATATATTATTCTTAGTTAAAAAAAATGATAAATCTTTTCTTACAGCTATAAAAAAAACCCTTTCTCTTTTTTGTGGTATTCCCATAGTCGAAGCATCTAATAAAAAATGTTGTACAAAATATCCAGCTTTGTCAAATTCTTCATATATTTTTTTTACATATTCTTTAGCATTTCCCATCAATAAACCTTTTACATTTTCGGCTATAACTATTTTTGGTTGTAATTCTTTGGCTAAATCTATAAAATCAAAAAATAAAGTATCTAATACTTGTTCCGCCTGACCTTCTCTAAACTTTTTTTCTTTTCCCCAATCTTTATCCCTTCTTCCTGCCATTGAAAAACTAGAACACGGAGGGCTTCCATCTAAAATATCTAATTCATATAATTCATTAGGTAAATCTTTTCTTTCTTTAAAAGTTTGTATTGGTTCTAAAAAAGCATATTTGGGATTATGATTAATTTTATACGCTTCAATCATTTTTGGGTCAATTTCATTACAACCTAAAACATCAAAGCCGGCTAATTTATATCCCATTGTCGACCCCCCCCCACATGCAAAGCAACTAAAAACTTTGCCCTTATTTTTTGTAAAGACAGCATCTTTTAAATTCCAATTGTAATTAAATTTTTGATTCATAGTTTTATTTTTTAGATTTTAGTAAATAATCAATTCTAGCGGCTTCATGCTTGCTTCTGTCCTCCTTGGTAAATGTTTCACTTACCCTTTCTTCGTGGTAGCTTGGACGATGGCTTGAGGCTTGCTCGTCCCTGATATTGCGAATTGCTTGCCACCTTTCCTCTCTGTATTGTTCGAACATATCCATAAATTTTGGAATGTCTAAGCTTTCGTAAAGCTTCCCATATTGACCGCGGACCAACTGTTGTAAAAAAAGCATAACATCCTCAATACTCAATTGGTCCTCTTCTGACGTTTCGATTATTGCGTCTACCAAGTCCATTATTTGAGTTGCGTTCATGGGGCGAATTAAATTCATGGACTCCATCGCGTTAGTAACAGCAACTAAAACAACCGCAAATGTCCTTTTTAGGTCAATTTTAGCCATGGCCGGCAATCTGCTTTCTCTGTTTATAGAAAATATAGCGGGAAAATTTATTTGCCCTTGCGGGGTCTTATATTCTCTTAAAGCTATATTCATTTCTATTTTATTATTGGTTTCTAAAGCGACCATTATATTGCTGTTGAATATCGCTTTTGAGGTCTGAACCTGATTTTGCGTTTGTTGAATTTCGTTTGATGATTTCATCGTTAAATGATTTGTTGTGTAAATATGTTGCGGGGTCCTTTCTGAAATTTTTATCAGGTGTTGAAGCCACATAGTCTTTGACAACTATTAAAGCCAATTCCTTTTCTTTGTCGTTTAACTTATCCCATTTGGCCTTTGCTTTTTCCTTGCTTCTTTTTTTATCGTAGCAATCCCACCAATAATCAAAATTTTCGTCGACAATTTCAGTTTTAGTTCTAGTTATAGTTTCAGTTACTATTTCAGTTTCAGTTTCCATATGCTTTGCATATGCTTCGCTAGTGTTATTGTTTTTAGAAGATTTTGCATTGTTTCTTCGGCTTTCGCTAAATTTTTGCCTTCTCTCCGTTTCTTTAAACATTCTTTCATTAAAAAACATTCCGTTTTCGTTCGTAAATTTGGACCATATGTCAACATCATATGCTTTGCATATGCTTAACATATCCTTTTCGGAAAGTTTGCCTTTTTGGTGCTGTAAACACAATAAACGCATATACATACCAACTTGTTCATTTGTCATTGTAAACGTGCCGCTTAAAAAATCGGACGTATAAAATAATACCGCGGGGTCTTTAGCCATTTTCTACCTCCTTTTTTTCTCTTTCATAAATCATTCCGTGATAAATTAAAGTTATAAGCCCGTCGCTAGTTTCTCCCGCTATGTAACATTTTTCAATTAATTCTTGTAAAACCTTTTTATTATATTCTTCTTCCTCATGGCATTCGTGACAAAGCGTTTTTAAATAAATATTGTCATATTCCCAAGGCTCTAAACCTTTTTTATAAATTACATGGTGTACATGCAAAGTTTTATTATCACATTGACAATTTTTACATGTAAAATTATCGCGTTCCATAACTTCTAAACGCTTTCTTTGCCATCTTGGGTCTTTAAGTTTTTCTCCGTAAGTCATAAAATAAAAATGCCCCATCGGCTCCCCAACTGTCGGATAGTTGGTTCGCGTCAAGGGCTAAAGTCTTTAATTGAGTATCCGACACTCAAGGTTGCAAATATATAAACTAAATATAAACTTCGTCCGCCTTACTAACTCTTTTTCTAAAAAATCCTTCATACTGCGGATATTCTTTCATAAATAAACGACTATAAAAAGGCTTTGCGTTATTGTTTATTTTAAAATCATCCCCGGCTTTTATCGGGGTTTCCCATCTAATAACATTAAAAATAAACTCCGCGGATAAGTTTTTAAATCCTCTTTCTATTGAACGAAGCGTATATCTTCGGAAAAATTCCCAAATTTCAGGGTTTGCCTTATGGTATTCCATAAACCACTTAAATTGCGGGGTTTCTTGTTCGTCAAATAAATTTTTCATTTGGTAGTTTTATAAGTAAAAAATGAATAAATAAGCTTTGCAATTCCTATTAAAATGTAAAAAATTATAATAAAATCAAAAACTGCTGGATATTTCATTTACATAACGTTTTGACTGTATTGTGAAATGGTCATTTCCGTTTTTAAAGCACTTATCGCGGTCCTCATAGCGTCGATAATATGTACAATTGTCCTAGAGCATCTTTCGCACATATCGTAAGCGTATTGCTCGTCACTACATTGAGCGGCTACGTAATCCTTTGCCAATGACGGAGCATAGTATTTTTGTTGCGCATGGGAACTCATTGTAAGCTTATTATAAGCCCTAACCTTTGCTTCATTCAATAGACGCTTAGTGACAGCCATTTGACTATTAACAAAGGGTAAGGTGTTACATAATAAGTCTAACTTATGAATCAAAGAATCGACCGATTGCATTTTGCCCGTAGCTTGAAACTCGGTTTCTAACCATTGGAACGCTTTTTCAATTCTTTCTAATTCTAATTTCATTTTGCAATTGTTACTTTATAAGATGATGTGCTAGATTTTGCCGGCGGGTAAACGTGTATTGCTTCGCCATCCGGTGTAATAACATCAATACCCGACAATGGAAGGTTTTTCAAAAACTTTTCCCTTTCCTCTACTTTTGCTTTGACATCTTCCAATGTTGCGTAAAGGTCGTTTAATTCATTATCCCCGCATTGGCTAAAATCGTACTTTGTGCCTACTTCGGCCAATTCCATTTTAACCGGCCCGGATTGATATTCCTTACCATACTTAGAAATCTCATCCCTGATGCCATCTTTTAAAGCTTTATTTTCTTTGATAAGCTTTACAAGTGTTTCGGTTTGTGCTATCATTTCAGCCGCCTTTAAAGCGTTGCCGGATTCTATTGTATTGTTTACAAAGTTAACCGCCATCGTTCCAAGCTGACTTTTAGTCAAACCCGTTTCAATTGATAACGGGTTATTGAATGTTGTTATTTCCATGATTTTTAAGTTTTAGAACGGTAGGTCGTCGACCACTTCGTTAGTGTTATCAAAATGGGTGCTGTTAGGGTCTGCAATTTTTGCATACTCTAAGGATGTAATCATTTTGTTTTTAATAAAGTCAGGTAACGCATTAAATACGTCTACATCGAAATTGTCATAAGATAGTAAAGTCTGCGGAAGGATTGGGGCCGGTGCCGGTATGCCCTTAGGTATTGCGGTTACTCCGGCGATTTCCTCATAAGTTTTAGTACCGTCTTTACTTGGTTTGTGTATAATGTTAATCATACAAGGAACGCCCAAAAGCTTTGTAATATCAAACGCTTTGGCTTCGTCTTCTGTAAAATCTTTACCACGCCATGCGGCCAACATTTTACGAAGGTTTGCTTTTTCATTCATTGACAAAGTATACTCCTTACTAATAACGCAAGGTTGCTCGCCTTTGTCGGGGTTAAATACTTTAAGTTCTGTCGGTAATTCCCAACCAATACGAACTTTTGTTAAAATCTTTTCCATCCCTTGGATTGTTTCTTTGATTGTTCCAATTTCAATCATTTGATAACATCTAGCTAAGTAATTGTTAGCCGGGATTAATTCACGGACTGTGCCGTTGTTTGTAGCGATAATTGCCATGTTTTTAAGTTTAGAATGTAAATGTATGTATTTTTTAAATTACCCAAAAATTTATTTTTATATTATCCATGTTTTTTCTTTGCACTCATATACATCGAAAAAAACCATTTCAGAACTAGGCGTTTGCTCTTCCCTTAATATGGTAGTTTTTTTGCCTAATCCAAGCTTTGCACAGTATAAACAAATATTGGTTTTTGATGTGCTTAAATGGTCCGCCATTTGACGATAAGATAAACGATGGTAGTTATTGATAATATAATCTGTTTCGTCTTCTGTGTAAATTCTTTTATTCTTTTTTGACTTATGCCACATACGGGATAAGTTTATTACTTCTGCCATAATTTTTAAGTTTTTAATGTTTACCCCAATTGTCACTATTATTCCAAAAATCGTGACGGTCTTTGTCTTTTTTTTCTTTTTCCTCTATGTAAATTTTTACCAAGCCTAAAAAAAGAACTATTAAAGCTATTAAGATTAAAATAATTGTGTTTTGCTGTATCATGATTATTCATTTATAGGGTTAATAATTCCGTTTTCGTCAACGCTAAAAGTTCCCAAGTCTTTAACCTCATCTAATTCGTGCAATTCTTTTAGTTCTAAGGTAGTGTGAAACGTAACCCCATGGTCAGCGCTTAAGTGAATTATTTTGCCTTCATAAACTACCATTCCAAACTTTAAATAACTCATTGGAAATTTAGTTTTCATGATTTTAAAATAGGAAATCAGGTCCTTAAATTCAAAGGTTGCTATTCCTTTGTTAAAATCGGCAATAAGGCATAAAATGTCCGATTGGATAGCGTTGTACTCATGTAGAGTAAAAGTGATTTTTTGTTTCATGTTTATTTTTTTAATAAAGTTTTGATAAATACATAAGCAAATAATGAAATGCCCATGATAATAATTGCGTCTAAAATGTTAATGTTCATATATTGATTTTTGATTCTTAAAAGTTAGCCGGTTGTTCCGTTGGCGATACCGGCCTAAACGCATGGGGGATGGATTAGTTTTTTTCTAAAGTCCATAGAATTTTTATTCCGTGTATTATTCCTTTATTTACTTTACCTGAATTCATAGAATAAGAATGATGAAAGAAAACATTTCCGGAAAAATATACTTCAAACCAATGCCAAACATTGGTGTTTTTATTAATGCCAATTATTTCATTGCCGAATTTGTCTTTACTAAATTCAATTCTAAAATTCTTTGCTGTTGCGTTGTCGATTAATTGTTGCTTTGTCATGTTTAGGCGTTTTTAAGATTTTAATTTTTTGGGGTTATTCCCCGTTTGTTTCACAAATATAGGTAAGTTTTAAAATACCAACCAAATATTTTTTAAACTTTTTTTAAAATATTTTTTTACCTCGGTTTTAGACATTAAAAAAGGGGGTAGAAACCCCCTTCGCTTTTTTACTTAAAATCTATAAACTAACCTATGCAATTACATTTTTGATAAATCCTTAGCCATGGCTTTAATCCCGGCCCTTATAGCTTTTTTATCTTCTTCCGTGAATTCTATTGGCTTATTATGGCCATTTTTACCCCTAAGCTTATGGCCCCAATTGACAACATGCGGGGCGTATTTAGGAAAAAAATATTTTGCGACTATGTGTTTAAATGGATTCATGGTGCAAAACTACAAACGGAATTTATAAACTACCAAAAATAATTTTATCGCTCAAATAACGTGTCAAAAAAGGGATTTTTTGAGCGATAAATGATACTTATAAGTCACATTGCATGAATTTTGACTGATATTTCATGCATTATATTACACATATAATTCTAATTGTTTAATCTTTTTAAAATATTGTAAACATAACAGCTTGAACAATTGGAAATATATTGCACATTTTGGGTTATAAAAAATTGTTGTGCTAGAATTATAATAAAGTGTCGTAAAAGGAACAAAAGTGTCGCAAAAAGTGTCGCTTAAAATACTTTATGGGCGCAAAGTAAAATAAATGGACGCAAATGTTACTTTTTTATGTGTTTTAGTAACAAATAAAACATGTAAAATGTTACAAAGTAAGGGTAAAGCTTTACAAAAGTTGGTATAAAGTAAGGGTATTGCTTTACTTATTGTCCCGTTTTTAATATAAAAAACTAGACAAATTATGTCACCACTTTTAGATAAATATGTGACAAATTAGGTAGCAATAACAAACTATTTTCTTTTTGCATATTGTTCACCTATATACTTTGTTCACGGGCGGTGAACGTTCACGTAAACGTGAACACGTAAATTGTCCAATTTTTTATATTCTTTAAGATATAAATAAAATGATTTTAGCTTATTTGTATGCTTTTACGTATAAAAGCGAATAAATACGAATATTATTCCTTAAATACGGTAAACATGCGGGTAGTAACTATACGGCCAAAGTATATTTTATAAACTTTTACCCCTAGTTCGTCACATTCGCTTTTTAAGGCGTTTTTGATGGCCGTTAATGTTTTCTTATTTTTTATGTCTTCCCAATCGCAATCGGTCAAATAATCGGCTATTACGCCCCTTGTTACGTCGTGTAGGTTATCCGCGGCATTATTAACCTCTAATAAGTATTTTTTAGGGTCTATAATGTCAAATTTGACAATGGGTTCAACGCTTACTTGTTTCCCATCTAAGGTTACAATGTCTACCGGCATAACGTGGAAAGTGTCAACGGTCCAAATTACTGTGTGTATTTCGTCAATGATTGGGAATTTCCAATTCAAACCGACTTTTAAATTTCGTCTGTATTTGCCTATTCTCAATAAAACTCCGGCTTCGTAATCCCTTAAAACAATAACGGGCGATAAGTAATCGCGCCATTTTTCCCCGACCCATTCAAGCAATTTAATAAGGCCGTCTAACATGTTATTTAGTTTTAGCGTTAAATTGTGTCGTCAAATATTGTAATTCGTAGGCGTATACTTCCTCCGTATCTTCTGTAAGCGGCACGCTAGCCCATTTCATTACGTCAATCGTGGCGTGTAACAATTCATGTTGCACCACGGCCGGGTCTTCTAAGCTAGGAACCCATACAATAGGACTAAGACCGTTTCTAGATGGAAAGGTTACGCCTCGAGCGTCAAAGTCGCCGGCCTCAACCGTACTATCTAAATTTTTTTGTACGTACTTAACCGCATATTCAAGGTCTGACGTTACTAATACCCTAACCCCTAAATCAAATTCGCCGCCGGGAATAGTAAATTCATAGTCACTCGAAGGCTTACCCCATACAATAATTGCAAGGATAAGAATTGTAAAAATAAATATGCTTATTCTTGAACCCATTATATACCTTTTAAAGCTTCTACGTCCGGGCGGTAGTCTTCCTCCGCTATTTTTATTTTTACCTTTCCTCTCACTTGGGCCAACATTCTTTTAACGCTTTGCTCTTCGGCCACAATTTCCCCGTATTTTTTTACTAACCAATTTTCTTGCTCTGCTAAAGTTAGCTTGTTCCAATTTTTAGGCATCTTCATCTTTATTTATTTTTAAGTCTTGAGGTTTTGGCGCAATTTTCAGAAAATGTAATAAACTGTATATTGTCCAAACTATATCCAAATTTACTATCTATTCTGTCAATAGATGGCGCAATTTTTCTTTGATAATTATTTTCTTCCCACGTTTTAAACAATTCGTGAAATCTAGGATTATTTAAAGCGTAATTATAAAAATCTTCTTTTAATATTAAATCTTTACCCTTATATAAATGATAGTGTCTTTTTTGAATACCATTTATTCTGCTTTGCATATTTCTATACATTCTTACTAAAAACCCTTGTTTTGTTTTTTCGTATTTTTTTGTACAAATATTGTCATTTTTTTGTCTGTATATTCTCAAATTTTCATTTTTACAACTTTTGCAAATTCTGCTATGTTTATAAAAATTATTATCCTCTTTGTCTTGATTGCATTTTGAGCATGTTTTCATAAAGTATATTTTGTACAAATATACATGATTAACATGATTTTAGTATATTTTGTTATTTACAATTCTTTTGTTTAATACTTCAAAATCGCCATTTTTTTCAACAATAATATGCGCAAACCCTAAATTGTGTTTTGTACAATGCGGGTCATAGTCAGGGGCTAGGGTACAAAGGCAACCGGTCGACCAACAGGAAATTGGTTCTCCTTTAATATTTGTTTCTGAATGATTTGATGTACTGTGTACATGTCCAATAAGCATGGAACTTTTAGCCCTCATAAATACTCCTCTTGCAGCGTTTACCGGAGCCATAAATCCTCTTACAATAGTATGTCCATGTAACAAATGTAACTTTCCCGCTTTTAAAACGATATGTTGTTCGTAAAAATCGACGTTGTATTTTTTTAAATCTAATCTTTGGGGTAATTTGTAATAAGGGTCATTAAAAAGCATTGGCGCTTTTTTCATCAAATATCGCATATACCAATTGCAATGGTTCCCCTCAATCCAAACTATGTGCGCTTTTGGAAATTTTGTTTTTAAATGGCTTAAAAATATTTGGCAATACTCAAACCACTCTACCACATCGTCAGCGCTTGGCGGCGGCGAATCGTGGCTAGTAAAAGGCGTATTATCCAATACGTCCCCGCCTAATACAATACAATTAATTTTATTTTTTACGCCGTAGTCAATAGCCAATTTTAACGCTTCGTTATCCTGATTAGGGATGTGAATATCTGACATCCAAAGAATGTTATTTGAACTAACCGGAAGGTCTACGAATTCACGATTCTTTGATTTTGTAGGCGGAAGGTCCGGGGTGTGGACGATTGCTATTCCGCTTTTTCTGTGTGTTTTTCCATAACTACCCGTTGCGTTTCTAACGTGTGACCTTGCATCCTCTTGGTCTTTATACATTGTCGGATGGTCGTTGAACAATTTAGCCGCTATTGAGGCTTTTGAAATCGACGGGAATTTCGCGACATACTGTGCCGCTAAATCTTTTTTTGTCATGCGTTGTTAATTTTTAAGCAAAAATTTGTTCTGCTTGTTTATACATCGAAAGAAAGTCTTTTGCTTCTGCCGGCGTTGTATTGTAGTCCTCCCCGTAAACCCACTCATCCTCGTAAGCGTCCGCCAAGTCCGTTGGCGTTGCAATAGCGCCTTTATGATACCTCATTTTAGCCGTATTGCCTATAAATATACCTTTTGCCTCTAATCTTTCACATAAAAACGCTAATCCGTCATGAATATTGTTAAAGATTACAAAACCTCTTTCCTTCCCGGTCATGTTTTCATTGTGTGTGCAAACCGAATCAATAGCGACATCCCATTTCGCCGGCCATCTTCCCGAATCGCTTTGAGCGCCGCAAAAATTGGTCCCGCCAATTACATATTTCCCGTTTCCGGTTTCTATTCTCACAACCGCATAAGCCGCGCGCTTTATTTCATTTGAAAACGGTAATTCTTTTAACGCCTCAATAATAACGTACATTTCAACAAATGCAATGCGAAAAGGAACTATTGGCTTTTCAGGATAAAAATTCTTTACACTCATATAATGCCTTTAAATTTTGCTGTAATCCAAGCGCCATTGGAAATAAAACCCAATGAAACGGCGCCTATAAGAAACCATATTAAGTTAGTGTTTTTAGCCTCCCCGTCTTTTACTCTTTTATCTTTTTCAATAATTTGACCTTCTGAACTAGCTAAAATAATCCTAAGCTTTGCCGCTGAATCTTTCCATATTTGCTCGGCTTTGTGGTCAATTATTGTTTGAATTTTAAGCTTTGTTATTGTTTGCACCGTATTTATACGTATTGTATCCGGCACTAAAGAATCAATTAAAGCTATTAAGGTTGTATCGTGATGGGTTGTTGTATCATTCATTAAACGCACCAAAGTATCATTTGCGCATGGATGTAATAAAGACCATTCCGCGCCTATCTTATCAAAAGAATTTGGTTCAGTTCTTACAATCTGTTCCGCACGCTGAATCTTGCGTTCAGGGTTACAACCCGACAACGCCGATAATAATAAAATAAGAAAAACCGCAAACATTAAAAAGGTCAATAAGACCGTAAGTGGAAGCGGATTTTTATTCTTGCTCATAGATAAGAAAATTATAGGGACCGAAGCCCCTATTTAATTACTGTTGTGTTGTTCCGCCGGTAACGTTATGGTCCTTAGCGTAAACGCCGATTAGGATAACTCCGATACCAACCGCCAATTGAGAAAGTGACTTTCCCGTAAATTGACCCGCGTTGTAAGCGTCCAAAATTGATTGAATCGCTACCGGTAAACCGGCTAAAATACCCGCTAAAGTTGTTTTGTAACTTTTCATGATTATTGTTTTTTGATTATTTTTTATCTGCCTTTGTGGATAACGAAACCTTAACATCATTTATTCCCTCTTGCAATTTGTCCAACTTCTGATTAATCATGTCGTCGGATTTTTCTTTCATTGTCATTCTTAATTCTAAAGCTGACAATCTAACGTCAGTTGTTTTCCAAAATATTAATGCCGACGCAACGAAGGCAACGCATAAACCGATAAACTCGGCGTAGGAAATAGATGCTTTTTGTTTAGGTTCCATTTTTTACTTTTTGATAGGCTTAATTTGTTCTTTCGGCTTATCAGCTACTAATTGATAGTTCATTAATGGGGCCATGATGCTTTCTTTAATCATTTTGCCGGTTAATGTACGACTGTCTATGTTTTCGTCAATTAGTTTAATGACGTTTTTAAAAGTTGTCGTGTCGATTGTGATTTGTAGCAATAAACTGTCTTTTTTTCTTTCTTGCGCGAAAGTTGACAAAGACACCAAAAGCCCTAAAGCTAAAAATGTTTTTTTCATGTTTTTTATGATTTTATACCCAAAAATAAGGGATTAATCCGGTTTTATAAATATTAAATTGTAAAGTCTGCCAACAAAAGCAAACGGAAAAATATTGCTTCCGTTCCAATTTTGATAATCAGCGCCGGAAATAGTAGCGTTGCCGTCAACGTGTATTGTTCCCGTTGAATCTAATAACGCCCAATATAAAGTACATGTAGTATGTAAATCGTCCGAAATACTTTTAATTCCTAAATGGTCAACATTTACCGTGTCTGTCCACTTAGCTTTAAAAGATTGAATTTTACACGCTGTCATTGACTTGAACGCCGTGTCGATTGTTTGGCTTTTTGCTGTGAAAGCCGCTAACACAAAAAGAAAAATGAATAGTTTTTTCATTATTGTTTATTTTAATTTATTGTAATTGTCGGAGGTGTGGTATTTGCGTTCCCGGTTATAACATTTACGGTAAAATCAGCAGCATTTGGAAAAGAATATGAAACTGTAAATGTTAAACTTGTTGAATTGGATGTTATTGCGCTAATTGTAATTGAACCTCCATTAACTCTTAATACTTCTGTGGCTCCCATACTATTGTTAATGTAACCACCGGCAATCCACATCGCGCGCGCGCTTGAACCTTGACCATTTCCATATACTCCAACCATTATTTGCATTACACCATTAACAGAACCTCCGCTAATAGTCACCGTTTTAGTTCCGTTATAAACAGAACTTACAGCAGCCCTTACACTTCCATAAGTATCATAATTGATTGAATTGTTAGAAAAGATAGTTCCACTTACTTGTAATTTATTTCCGTTGTCAGTTCCGCTTGTAGTTATATTACCACTATTCCATAAATACAAAGCATTAACAGCATTTCCACCGCCTAAAATTAAATTTGAACTTGTGCCTAAACTTGTCAAATAAAAATTAGTTCCATTAGCAACTAATTGCCCGCTATAAGTTCCATTTACTTTAAAATACTGACTTGTAAGTCCGCCTGATGCTCCATCTAATACTAATTGATTATCGCTTGTACCTAATACGCTTAATTTAAAAGCTGGCGATGTATTCCCAATACCTACATTACCATCATTTTTTATATAAAATCTTGATGTACTATTACTACCAACAGTCATATCTCCATTTATAGCATTTGATTGTCTAATATCAAAATCACCATATACTGCTGAATTTGTATATAACCCCCAATTCCTACTAGCTGCATTTGCATTACTTGAATATAAAAATAATGTTGCAGCCTGTACATTATTAATTCGTAAACCATAATTATTAGTTGTGCCATAAATATCTAAAGGGAAACTTGTACTATTTGCAATTAATTGTCCTGTAAATCTTCCTGTACCTGTAACATCTAATTTATATCCCGCATCCGTACCGCTTGAACCAATAGCAATGTTTTTAGTTGAACCAAAAATTCTCATTGCCTCCGTTCCATTAACACCCCATAAAATACTACTTGTACCTTGTGATGAAATAGCAAAGTCGCCGGCCGCGGCATTTGTTACAAATTGATTCGCACCCGTAGCCAATCCAAATTTAGCTTGATATGTTGCGCCGGATAAAGCGTCGGCCAATGAAACCGAAGGAGCAGAACCGGCAATTAAAACGTGATTATCTGCGGTAGCTGAATAAACGTTGAAAACCCTTGTTACTGTTGTACTATTTACAGTTACACCGCTACCATTATCATAAATCAATCCATTGCCCAAAGTAGACGTTCCCGTAAATTTAGATACATAGTTTGAAGTACCCGTTCCGGTTACCGGATTCGTTAAAGCGTTTTGCTTGCCGTTAAATGTGTTCCAATCCGTAGAACTCAAATATCCATTTGTCGATGTATTGGCTTGGCTTATTGAAAAAGCACCCGTTGAACTATTATAAGACAATGGCGCGGAAGCCGACAAAGAACTTAAGGTAATAAATGAAGCCCCGTTTGTTAATTGGTTGGTATTTGTTGGGATAGTAATTACCCCCGTTGAATTATTATAAGCCCCCGAACCCGCTGTAAATGATAAAGCGGCCCTTGGATAATATGTTTTGTATCCTGATAACATCGACGCAGTATCGGAAATATTTAATTTCCCCGTGATACTTGGAATATCAGAAGTTAAAGCAACTGTTCCGGTAGCGTCAGGAAAATAATAATAATGGGTTGCCATATTATTATTAAACTGTAAAATTTGAGCATAAGAACTCGTTGTGTCGTTCCTGATATTTAACGTACTTACTAAACCGCTTTTGTTAATATAAAAAGCTTGGGTATTTGAATAAATAGAAGGGGAACGTAAATTGTCAAAATTTATACCTCTCGAAGCTACTATTCCACCATTAAAACGACCGGTCGAACCACTAGAACCATAAGTGGTCCCGACAATAACGTCGGCCCCGTCTGAAAATATAGTATAATTGCTAAACGTTTTAAATCCTCCTATTGTTTCAACCCCCGCTTTGTGAACTGTATTATAGTCGCGAGAATAAGGACTTAACATTGACGCCGTATCTGAAATATTAACTTTTAAGTTAAGTTTTGCGTCTGTCGCTGTTTTATTGTAGTAAGCCGACAACATACTTGCGGTATCTGTATATTTAACGTTCAAAGCTTGCTTTGCGTCAACCGCTGTTTTGTTATAATACGCGCTTAACATTGACGCGGTATCCGTATAATTTACCTTTCCCGCAATATCCGCCGCAGTTAAATAAGTTGAATTGTCATAAGATATTGTCGTTCCGGAGGCTTTCACAAAACCCGTCCCGTTCAATTGAGGTTGTGCGCCTAAATTACTTAAAGCGCCGCTTGCGGTTGACGCGCCCGTACCGCCTCTGTTTATTGCTATTGTATTACCGTTCCAAGTTGCGGAAGTTATAGACCCCGGATAATCTAAAGTATTTGTGGACCAACTTACATTGGACGGCGCCTCAAAATGCGCATCCCAACTTCCGGCCGCGCTTGAATTATCCGTTAATGTTAAAGATAAATAAGCGCCCGAAGGAACCGATTTTACTAAAGTGTTAGAATTATTATTTACACTAATAGCGCCGGTTGTTTGATTGTTATTAAAAACATAAACCGCTCCGTTTGGAAGTGTTGTTGCGTCCGGTAATTTTATAGTTTGTCCACCCGAACCCGTAATCAAATAACTTGGGGTAGAATTTACCGTTAAATTTATTTGTGTCCCTGACGCGGCAACCGAAGTAAACCCATCAAAAAAGTTATTTCCATAAAAATTATGTGTGCCTAAATTCAAATTATTTGTTCCGCCCGTATATGGCACATATCCGCTTAAAGCCAAAGTTCTTGCGTAAGGACTTAGCATATTTGCCGTATCCGAAATATTTAATTTTGTAGCCAAAGCCGCCGTTGCATTTGCAGTTCTATAATATGGACTTAACATGCTAGCGGTGTCAGTATATTTAACCGCTGAATAAGATTTTTGATATGGGCTTAACATATTTGCAGTATCCGAAATGTTAACCTTTAAATTAACTTTTGAATCCACCGCGGTTTTATTATAATACGAAGACAGCATATTTGCAGTATCCGAAATATTTAATTTTAAGGCCAATTTAGCGTCCGTTGCTGTTTTGTTATAATACGCCGACAACATCGAAGTGGTGTCCGTATATTTAACGTAAGGGGCTAAAGATGGCAAGTTTGACGTCCTAGCATAAGGCAAAAGCATATTTGCGGTATCCGAAATATTAAGCTTAAGGGCTAATTTAGAATCAATAGCCGTTTTGTTGTAATAAGCCGATAAGAAAGCGGCTGTATCTGTATATTTTACTAAATATGGTAAATAACCAACCGACAACCATTTGCCGGTCGTGTCCAATTTCCTTAAATAAGGAATTAGCATATTTGCGGTATCCGTATATTTTACGCGCGCGTCTATTCGGTTACTTAATGAGGTTGTATCCAATGGCGACTTAGAAGATAATCTTAAACGGCCGTTTTGGTCTACGCTTAAAACGCTGTCTAAAGTCGAATTGTTTTTGTATTTAGCAAAAGTTAAAGAATCCGTGTACTTATACTTACCCGTGATTACGGTTTGACTTTTTGCCAAAAATGGGAGCAATACTACTAAAAATATTAATATTCTTTTCATTATAAAGTTACCGTTTGCGTGTATAAAATAAATAAGATTTCGCCCGCATTTAATGGGTCAACACCAATTAAAGTGATTGTTCCCGTTACGCTATCAAAAATAAATTCTGATTTCTTAAGCGGTTTAATTTCCCTTTCAATTTGTTGAACATTCATTCCTTGTAAGTCAACAATAGTGATTACAGTTTCGCCGCCTTGGGCCGTGTAATCCAAAGACATTGGTTTTATATACATAGAAGTTCCGCCCGGCGGGTTTACGGGTTGAGGATTGACCGGCAATACTGACGGGTTTTCCGTACCTAATATTTGAAAATAGTTATTGTTATTTATTCCAAAAGATGTGGCATAAGTAATCCCACCGCTTGAAATCTTAGTATAAACGCTTTGGTCCGCTACTAAATTTTCATCCCACAATAAAGCCTCATTTGAATAAGGCGCCGTGTCAGGGGTGCAATTATTGTCCTCTAATAATTTAACGTAACTATCCAATGAACCGTAAGTATTTAAACAAACGTCACTAAAAGATTGTCCACTTATGCAATTATATGTTAACATTATTCTTGGTTCTATTTGATGGTTTACCTAATTTAGCTAATCTCATTTTTAATTTTGATTCTTCCGAATGTTTTTTGCCTTCCCAAAACTTGCAACCTTTTTTTGCTAAACTTAACTTCAATTTATGCTCCTCACTTAATTTTTGTCCTTTATTATAAGGAACTCTTCCTATATTATGTAATCCACATTTTTTTCTTATATCTTCTGAAATTACATTCCCTACAACGCCCTCCCCTCCACTTGTCAAATTAACTAAAGTTCCCGTTCCTAAATCTCTTCTGCCATATAATTTTATAAATTCAACTTCTTTTTTAAAAGCTTCTTCATGGCTTAAATTATCTGCAACAATATCAATCTCAAATGATGTTTTATTTACAATATTATGCCAAAACTTATTTCTATCTCTTGTACTAAAAGACCTTTTATAATTTAATCCACTACCCTTTCCAATGTAAAAAACCTCATTGGTGTCAACCCTAATATGCCTATATATATAATGATTATTCATCTATAAAGAAGCGTTTGGGTTTATAATAAATTGTCCATCGGGCGAAAGCGTAATCGACGGGTTATTAACCGTGTAGCCGTCCGATTGTAAATTAAGCCTTAATTGCTTTGATAATTCCTGAATCTGTGCCGCTCCTTTCTGCCATGCTCCAATACCGACCCCGTCTTGCGGGTTTTGCTTCCACCATCCCGGGAAAGCGTTTATCGTATCAATGATATGTTGCTCATCGCTTATGGCAATAACAAAATCGCCATTTTGAACTAGGCAATCATTGTTTACTAAATATATATCTTGTCTAAATGCCATGAGTAATCTTATTATTTTCTATGTCCGCTTCAATTGTAGGGGTTAAGGACCCGTTAACTGTTGAGGTTGTTGGGCTTGTTGGGCTTCCAACCGATACAACCCCGTGCGTATGTGCGTTAAAATTACTAATTAATTCATTCACTTTGTTTTCTAAGTTGTTTAATTTTTGCGTCAACGCCCCGCCCTTTACTAATCCATTCAAAGAACCGTCATTTAGCGTTATGCTTCCGTCGTTTAATATTTCAATACTTGAATTCCCCACTTGTAAATAATAGCTATCTATATCAGAATAAAGTGCTACAAATGGGTTTATTTGAATAGAATATAAAATAATAACAGTTGAACCAATGGTAGGGGTTATAAATAGGCCATCGCATACCCCCGCTTGAAGACTTACGCCCGGTAAAATAGATTGGTCATTAACAATACAAGTACATGTATTGCCTTGTATGCTATCCACCGTTCCAATTAACATCTTGACCTTATCTTCTTGAAATGTTCCGGCGGCTTTTTGTATTGCTGTTATAATGGCGCGGTCACTCATTTAGGCGTTTTTTTAATTGTGGATATTAATTGATAATCTAAAGTTATTATTTGTCTATGTCCATTTACCCCGCCCGTATATTCAACCGCTTTAACGTTATAATATCCGTTTCGGTCAGGCATCCTAACGTCTTGAATATATATCGAATCCCCTATTTTTACTAAAGGATGTGCAAAAGTTGTGAATTTTCCCTTAAATCCCGTATAATAATACTTTTGAAGCGTTGCAATTCCCAAGGCTATTAAAGTATCTGTTGTAACCGTATGCGTTTTTAAATAGGCTTGTTTTTCCGCTTCCGGCAATAATGCTAAAGCTTGTTCGTCCAATGTAGAAGGGAAAAATAAAGTCCTTCTTTCTCCTTCCTGATTTTCGGGCAATTCTACTCCCTTAACTTTTACTTGGCTTACCCATTTATCGCCTAAATTAGAAACCAATACTGATAAATGTTCTTTCTTAGTTTTTACTTCCCCCTTTTTGTTATATCCTCCAAAAGATGTATTTATACATTGAACTACGGCCGACAACTTAACGTCATCTTTTCTTTGCCAATCTAAATCATCGCTAATAATATTTTTTTGGAAAGTAAATTTATAAACTTCCGGGTTTGGCGTAATTGATAAATAAGGGTCAAAGCCAATAATAAGTTTAGTTCCTACAAAAAAACTTTCAATATGAAATTCTTTTCTTAATCTCATTAAAAATTGGGCTACTGTTTCGTTTTCTATAAGCAAATTACCGGCATACATTAAAGCTTTTGTATCAACTGTCAATCCTTTAGTTGCTAAAATTGGGGCTAAATATGTTTGAATTGCTGTACTTGCCGATAAAACCTTAATCGGATTGCCGTTGCTTGTTGGATTAAAAGGCGTTTGCTTTAATATCCACATGCTATCTTCACATTCCAATTGAATTGGTTTTTTAGACGTAACTTTTGAAATAAAACCTTCAAAAATTAAATTAGGTTGTGGCGTTGTTTCTAAATAACCATATTTTATCATTATTTTATCCCCTCTTTGGAATAAATCGTTTACTTGCACGCTTGACTGAATACCTCCCAATGGTTGACTAATTCCGTCTTTATCTTTAACATAAACGTTTTTAGGGAATATTATTTTAACATCATTGGTAATATCAACCCATGATGTATTAACACTAAATTGATTGCAAAAGTTAAAGAAAAATACCTTATTACGGGGATTATTCGGGTCATCAGTTGCTTTTTGAACTTGTGTTATTGTTATTTCTGTTACCGGTCTAAACATTTGTCATTAATTCTTTTAATTGGATTGGTATATCCGAAATTGCATTAATTGTAAACATTTGATAACTTATACCGCCTTCCATTTGTGGCAAATTGTAAGATTCAACAACAACTTGGCTAATTCCTAAATCATTAAGCCACCAAGCCGTCACGCCTTTACTTACCGGAGCATCTAACCAAGCCTTCAAAAGTGATACATCATAGTTTGGATACCCTCCATTTACGCCAACTATCATTCCATTGATAGTTAATTTCGCATCATCTTTCCCGATATATTCTTTTACTGAACCATCGCGGCCCTGAATTTCTGTTTTTACAATTCTAATAGGTTGTTCAATTGTTATTAAAACAGTATCTAAAACAATATTTTTTGTTGTTCCGGGTTGCGTAATTCCTAAAAAATCTACATAGGGGTCAATGGAGTTTAATACTAAATTGGTATAAATTGGCGTTCCAAATTGAGAAGTTCCAATTTCGGGCAATCCGGTTCCGTATCCTTCGGGAATTTTACCTTTATATGGATTATTGGGTTGGGCGTTAATTATTGCCATATTATCCAAATGGTAATACCTAGCAACTTTTAAAGCCGCCCCGGTTAAATTAAATCCGCCTTGTTGATTAATCAAACTCATATTTATACGCTTGCGTGAACTTGGAATTCATTAATTGCTCTTAATATAGCATTTGCCACCATTTCTTCAACCTGATTTGCGCCCTCTTTCATTGTTGTTGTGCTTACTTTGAATGATTCAATAAGCTTTCCTATTGAAACATTTATAGTGACTGATTTTTGACCCGTTGCGCCTTTAGCTGAAATACTTGTAACATTATCCCCCTCTACATTAAGAATATCATTTTTCTTTCTTGCCCTAGCGGCATCAGCCAATAAAGTATTTAAACCTGAAAATTCTTTTTCTTTTAAAAATTTATTTCCGGCTATTTTTTCCCTTAAAGCATCTAATTTATTTTTATATTCTTCTAAACTTTCGTTTTTACTATCTTGATATTCTTCTTTTACTTCTTTAATTTGATTCTTTAAATTGTAAAATGCGTCTTTTCTATCAAAAGCGCCCATCCAATCATTTACAGCATCTTTCAATGAAGGTCCCTTCATCGCTTCAACCATTTTATTAAAACTCGTTGTTGTACTATCAAAATCCTTTTTGGCCTTTTCTGAATTACCCGATACAATATCTTGGACATAATTATAAGCGCCAACCATGGCTTTAGTAGCAACCCCAATTCCATTTATTACCGCTTGAACAAGCTTCCATAAACCTTGAACGGCAATTCCAATTCCGGTTATTGCCGCATACACAACTTTTGTAAAAGATATAACGCTATCATCCCCGTTTTTAAATTCCTTAAAGAAATTAGCTAAATATTCCCCTAATTCCGAAAACTTTTCGCCTATTGCCCCTAATGCCGGTAATAATGTTTCTAATATTGAATTTGCGGCTTCGCCTATATTTAAAGAAAAAGACCCCATCGATTTGTTAAATTCAAATAATGGGTCCGCCATTGCCGCCGCAAGCGCCGAACCTTTAAACTCGGTAGCTAATTCGCGCAAAATTAAAGTTTGCGCTTTTGCCATTTGTCCCGTTTGAGCTAAACGTTTAATTGTATTTGTTTGCGTTTCGTTAAAATTCACACCGACACGACGTAACGCAGTAACTCCCTTAATAGGGTCTTGTAATGCCTTACCTACCTGAATAGCGGAACTTTTAAGGTCCTGACCTAAACGGGTTGACATATCGGCTATCATTTCACTAGCTTCATTAAATGTGCCTTTTGTAACCGAAGGGAATGTCAATAATACAGATTGCATCGACATAATTTCAGCCCTAGAATATTTCATTTGAGAAGCTAAACTTTTTGCGCTTTCTTCTACATCTTGAAATGTCATTCCGGCCGCCCCTTTTGTAGAAACAAGGCCCGCTCTAACTTGTGCGGTAGCTTGTTCTAATTGATGGAATTTTTCCAAACTTTCTTTAACAAATTCGCCACCTTTAAAAACAGCAAAACCAACACCCAAAAAACCCAACGCACCTTTTACGGCACCCATTGTGGATTCCAAGCTTTTAGCGGCCGCATTGGCTTCGCCTAGCTTACCGGTCAATAGGTCCTTAAGCGATAGGGTATATTGGACATTCTCGTTTACTGTTGCCATTGGTTAGTCTTTTGAAGGGCGTATTTTAACCGCCCTATATATGTTGCGAAAGTTTTATCGTCTAAAGTATCCGGGTCTATTTTTAAATAGAATTGTACTAAACATGTCCAATGCGTTATTTCATCACAATTATCATCTATAAACGATTCCGCTATTTTTTTTTAAATGTATTAGTGGCAATCTTTATAAAAGTAAATGCGGTCAAAGCGGCACCCATGTAATATTGGTCATTTTCAGAAGATTCGCTATAAATCCTAGGGTCGCTTTCTTCTTTAATTAAATAAGCGTCTATGATTTCGCTTGCCGCGCTTACGGGGCTTTCCATGGCCTTATCCATAATACGAAGCTTTACGAATCTAGGCGGTTCTTTAATAAAACCAACAATAGTTTCTTCGCTACCGTCTACCTTAAATACAATCGGATGAATTGACGCATTATGTTTAACGCCCAATTCTTGAACTTTTAATTCGATTTCTTCTTGTGTCATGCTTTTAATGTTTATACAAATGTAATAAAAAAGCGGGATATAAAAATACCCCGCCTAACTTAAAAATCATGAAACAACGCAAGAAAAAAAAGATTGTCTATTTATGGTCGATTGAACCAATGATTAAAGGGACTTCAACAAGTATTTTTGTATCCCCTTGCGCTACTGTGAAAGGGTCTTCCATGAATTCGCATGCTTTTAAAACATCCAAAACCGGTTGAACTCTTGTTCCCGCAAAGGAAACTTGAATATCAAACCAAGGAATATCCAATGGGTCACGACTTGGAGCGGCCGCAATTATAGCGTTCCACTCGTCACGATACAAGGTAATTTTTCCCTCATATTCTTTATTTCCGTAACCTCTACTTACCGGTTCTAAACCAAAACCGTAGTTGTTCTCTTTCTTTTGTGTGCGCTTATATTCAATTTGGGTAATACCAACAACCGGAACTCCGAAAAGTACCAATTTTACGTTGGCCCATGAATAATTAACGCCATTAATTAACGGATTTGACATTTTATTAGATTGATGTTGTGA
>Ga0208253_1000130_pt1 | contig 34078 bp, 26 predicted proteins | sample CryBogCBE10Oct08_FD_184573 | JGI IMG/M metagenome (GOLD analysis project Ga0208253, IMG submission 184573) | Freshwater microbial communities from Crystal Bog, Wisconsin, USA - CBE10Oct08 (SPAdes) | ecosystem: Environmental > Aquatic > Freshwater > Lake | place: Crystal Bog, Wisconsin, USA...
CGAGTGGGCGCAGGTCCATTCCCAAGCGAGTTATACGACCATGACAATCCTGCAAGACAAGATCCGATTGGCGTCCGTTTAGCCGAAGTCGGAAAAGAGTTTGGCTCTGTCACAGGTCGTCCACGTCGCACTGGATGGCTCGATGCCGCAGCTTTGAAGCGATCGATTCAGATCAATGGTTTGACTGGCCTTTGCATTACTAAGCTTGATGTACTGGATGGCTTTGAGGCCATTCGTCTCTGTGTAGGCTACAACTTAGATGGCCAGAAATTAGATGTATTGCCCCGTGGCGCAGAATCTGTTGCCCGTTGTGAGCCTATTTATGAGGATTTCCCTGGTTGGAAGGGGACTACCTTCGGTATCCGTGAGTGGGACAAACTTCCAGCGGAAGCGCAAAAGTTCCTGCGTCGCATTGAGGAAGTTGCCGGCAAGCCGATCGCCATGGTCTCCACAGGCCCAGAGCGCGATGAAACGATCCTGCTCCAGCATCCTTTTCAGGATTGATGCAAAATATTCAACTTATTTTATTTATTCAACATTTGTAAGCAAAGCTTAGATCATGACCGCACGCACTACCTGCAATAGCCTCCAAGTTGCTACCCCTTTGTACCGCTTCATTGAAGATCAGGTTCTCCCCGGAACTGGCATCAAGAGCGCTGATTTTTGGAAGGGTTTTGACGAACTTGTCAAAGATTTGACTCCGAAGAATGTAGCTTTGCTGGCTAAGCGTGATCGTCTGCAAGTAGATTTGGATCAATGGCATAAAGCCAACCCAGGCCCGATTAAAGATATGCCTGCCTATCGCAAGCATTTAAAAGAAATTGGTTACCTCGATGAGGTTCCTGGAAAAGTATTGGGTACCACTAAGAATGTGGATGATGAATTGGCTCTGCAAGCTGGCCCACAATTAGTAGTGCCAGTACTCAACGCTCGTTATGCGCTCAATGCTGCCAACGCACGTTGGGGCTCTTTATATGACGCTCTTTATGGTACTGACGTTCTCTCCGAAGAAGATGGCGCTACCAAAGCTGGTGCCTACAATCCGATTCGTGGCGGCAAGGTAGTTGCCTACGCGCGTAATTTCTTGGATCAAGCTACTCCTTTAACCAGCGGTTCGCATCGCGATGTAGTGGCGTATACCGTTGATGGTAATAAGCTTGCTGCCAAATTGAAGGATGGCAGCACTACTGGATTGGCTGACGAAAAGCAGTTTGTTGGTTATCAAGGTGACGCTGCTGCGCCATCGTCTTTATTACTGCGTAACAATGGCATTCACATTGATATCCTGATTGATAAGACTAAGACCATTGGTTCTAGTGATCCTGCTGGTGTAAATGATGTGGTGCTTGAAGCAGCCCTGTCTACTATTTTGGATTTGGAAGATTCGATTGCTGCTGTTGATGGCGATGACAAAGTGCTCGCCTATGAAAACTGGTTGGGTATTCTGAAGGGTACTTTAGTAGAAGAAGTGCAAAAGGGTGGCAAAACCTTTACGCGCACCTTGAACCCAGATCGTCAGTACAAAGCTGGCATCGGCGCAGTAGATGCTAAAGACGGCGTTGTGACATTGCATGGTCGTTCACTCTTGTTCCTGCGTAACGTTGGCCATTTAATGACTAACCCAGCCATCATTACTGGTGAAGGTAAAGAGATCTACGAAGGTATCTTGGATGCGGTAGTGACAGTATTAATTGCCTTGTACGACATTAATCGACCAGCTAGTCAGACCATTGGTAATACTCGTAAAGGTTCTGTCTATATTGTTAAGCCAAAAATGCACAGCCCAGAAGAAGTTGCTTTTGCTGGTGAGCTGTTCGGCCGTGTTGAGAAACTACTTGGCCTGCCTGCTGATACCGTCAAGCTTGGCATCATGGACGAAGAGCGTCGCATGAGCGCCAACATTAAGGCTGCTATTGCTGCCGCTGGTGCACGCGTTGCCTTTATCAATACCGGCTTCTTGGATCGTACCGGCGATGAAATGCATACTGCTATGCACGCTGGCCCAATGATGCGCAAGGGTGATATGAAAACCAGTAAATGGTTATCAGCCTATGAACGTCGTAACGTTTTTGCAGGTTTGGATTGTGGCTTACGTGGCCGCGCACAAATCGGTAAAGGAATGTGGGCAATGCCAGATTTGATGAAAGCCATGTTGGAGCAAAAAGGCGTACACCCTAAGGCGGGGGCTAATACTGCCTGGGTGCCATCACCAACAGCTGCTACTTTGCATGCACTCCACTACCATCAAGTAAACGTAGCTGAAATCCAAAAAGAAATGGAAAAATTGGATGGTTCCGCCGAAGCAGAGGCTTTGATCAATGATCTATTAAGCATTCCAGTGGTTGAAAAAGCGAATTGGTCTAAAGAAGAGATTCAGCAAGAGCTGGATAATAACTGCCAAGGTATTTTGGGTTATGTGGTGCGTTGGATTGATCAGGGCGTAGGTTGCTCCAAGGTCCCAGATATTCACAATATTGGTTTAATGGAAGATCGTGCAACCTTGCGCATCTCTAGCCAACACATTGCTAACTGGTTGCTCCATGGCATCGTTACCCAAGCCCAAGTCAATGAGACATTGCACCGTATGGCTAAAGTGGTGGATGGTCAAAATGCTGGCGATCCATCATACAAACCAATGATGCCGAACTATCAAGATTCATATGCCTATAAAGCGGCTAGTGATCTGATCTTCAAAGGTCTCGAGCAACCAAACGGCTATACAGAGCCTTTGCTCCATGCATGGCGTTTAGTAGTGAAGCAGGCTGCTGCGAAGTAATTTCAGCGCAGCTTGGTTAAGAATGGATTTGTCGCAAGGCAAGTCCATTTTTTATTGGCCCAATAATTGACCATGTTTAGCTTTTTAAATCCCTTTTCTAGACCAGTTAGCCAGTTGGGCTTTCAGTTCAATGATGGTGGTAGGGGTGCCATTGGTTTTAAAGGAGAGGCGGGAGACTGTGTAGTGAGGTCAATAGCCATAGCCACTAATCTGCCGTATATGCAGGTCTATGAGGACTTAAGGCTTGCCAATGAGAGGTATGCTCGATTGCGAAATGACAAACTAGCTAGAAGGCTAAATGCCAAGGGTTCATCACCCCGAAACGGCAATCATCGCAACGTCTTTCATGACTACATCGTAGGATTGGGATTTCAATGGGTGCCAACCATGAAGGTTGGGATGGGTTGCCAAGTCCACTTACGTTCTGACGAACTTCCCAAGGCCATTTTGATTGTAAAGGTCTCAAAACACTTAACTGCAGTGCTCAATGGCATCATTCAAGATACGCATGATCCCTCTAGAGGTGGAAATCGATGCGTATATGGCTACTACATCAAAACTTAAAGTAATTTCTTAAGTTTTGAAAAGTGCACATTTAAAGTTAAAAATAGCTATAAAACAGCCCAGAAATCCTGATTCTGAGTGATTTTTAGAAAGTTAAAACTTACGGTGGGCGTATTTAAGATTCCAAGCCTCTTTATACAGGGCAGTCATCCCAATCATCACCGAGGTCGTCCAGGCCAGCGAAAAGAGTCCAGTAAAGGCTATAAAGAACGCCATACTTTTCCATCCTACGGGAAGAATGTCTGAAACAAAGCCAACCGTGGTGTAGCAACTTCCCGCAAAGAGGATGGCTTGGACGGTGTCTGGGATGAGATTGAGCCAAATGATGATTCCAGACCAAACAAAGATTTCCGAGATGTGAATCAGGGCAAAAAATATGAATGCGACATAAAAATGGAGAAAGATCCAGTTATGTTGCTTCTTCTCAAGATTTGCCTTAGTAAGGCGCTCAAAGCGCATCACGATATGGTTTAGAGCGCTCCCGTGGAATACGAGGATGAGGGTAAGTCCAGTCAGTCCAAAGATGATATCTATGAACAAAAAGGTAAATGAAAAGCCAGGGGAGGTCGGGAGTATGGGGTGCATTCAGTTTCTTCAGTATTTAATAGTTATCGTACCCCAATGCAGAGCCTAGCGCTAAAGAGGATAATGACGCTTTGTTACTACTATTTGCACTGTTGATCCCATTTTGAGTACTGTTCGCACCCCCCAGCAAGAACGCTTCTTTTTGCTTGCCTTGGCCGGAATACAGTTCACCCATATTCTCGATTTCATGATCATGATGCCTTTGGGGCCCGAGTTCATCCGAGTTCTGAACATCAGCACACATCAGTTTGGTTTATTACTTTCTTCGTATACCTTTGCTGCAGCAGTTGCGGGCATCTTTGCGACGTATTACATAGATCGCTTTGAGCGTCGTCAGATCTTATTGAGCCTATATATCTGTTTCATTGTTGCAACGTTAGCGTGCGGATTTGCCCCTAACTATCACTCCTTATTTATAGCAAGAGCTTTTGCAGGTGCTTTTGGCGGGATTTTAGGCTCATTGGTGCAAACCATCATCGCGGATTCCATACCATTTGAGCGCAGAGGTAAAGCATTGGGAACTGTGATGGCGGCATTTTCTGTCTCGACCGTGGCTGGCGTGCCACTTAGTTTATTTTTAGCTAATCACATTTCATATTTGGGATGGCGTGCACCATTCATTTTTATTGCCTTAGTTTCCACAGTTATTTTGTACTTGGCTTATCGCAATATCCCCAAGATTGCTGGGCACCTTGATCATGTGCATGAGGGCAGTCGCTTTAGACAAATCTATGAGATTGCTATAGCGCACCACCACCTCAGAGTATTTATATTCATGGGTCTCATCATGTTCACAGGTTTTTCTGTCATTCCGTATATCGCGCTGTATTTGACATCTAACGTCGGTATTGAGAACGCTTATATTTCTCTAGTCTATCTTTGTGGTGGAATTGCTACCTTGATGAGTTCACGTTATATCGGCCATATGGCGGATAAGTATGGCAAGGTGAAAGTCTTCAGAGTATTAGCAATTATTAGCTTGGTACCGCTATTGGTGACTACCAATCTTCACCCCGTGCCCCTGTGGATAGTCTTAATTAATTCAACGGCATTCTTTATTCTGATATCGGGCCGTATGATTCCGGCAATGGCCATGGTGAGTCAAGTGGTTGAAGCCAAAATCCGCGGCACCTTTATGAGTCTTATTGGTTCAGTGCAAATGCTGGCTTCAGGTATTGCCTCTGTTGCTGCTGGTGCGATAGTCACTATTGGCGCAGAAGGCAAGATGGAACACTACAACTTGGTTGGCTACGGGGCTGCAGCTTGTGGCTTGCTTACATTCTGGTTGGTGGGATATATTCATTCTGACCAAAAGGCCAAGTAAGCAAAATTGCTGAAGTCGACTACTTACAATTGATTGAATAAGGTACAAAATGATCGAATACAAAAGACCTGATGGCCAATTGGTAAATGCTTATTTAGCGGAACCTAAGACAGCAAATGCTCCTGGCATTGTGGTGATCCAAGAGTGGTGGGGTCTGAATAATCAGATTCAAGGGGTAGCTGACCGCTTGGCTGAGGCAGGCTATCGCGCCTTGGTGCCAGACTTGTATCGAGGCAAATTGGCGCTTGAAGCGAATGAGGCAGAGCACTTAATGAATGAGCTCAATTTTGGTGAGGCTGCAGGTCAAGATATTCGTGGTGCTGTTCAGTATCTAAAGTCGACCGGTAGTTCCAAAGTCGCAGTGACTGGCTTTTGTATGGGCGGTGCCTTAACAGTTTTATCCGCATGCAATGTTCCTGAGCTTGATGCTACCGTTGTTTGGTATGGTTATCCGCCGCTGGAGTATGTAGATGCAAAAGCCGTGACCAAACCGATGATGGCGCACTGGGCTTTGCATGATGATGCCTTTGCTATCGGTGGTGTCGACCACTTAGAAGCAAAACTCAAAGAGGCCGGCGCTCATTTAGAGTTCTATCGTTACGATGCTAAGCACGCATTTGCCAATGAAGAGGCCGACTCCAGAAATCTTCCATTCTTAAAGTATCAGGCTGATGCAGCTAAGCTTGCTTGGACTCGCACTATGGATTTTCTTAAGAAGCAATTGGAATCCTAATTCATTACATTCATATACCGTCATGCATCTCTTCGCCGAAAATCTAGCAGTAGAAATTTCTAGTTACTATCGCAATCTAGCATTGGCTCATGGTGTAATTCCCAAGGTTTTCACCTTAGTGAATAGCGATGGCGATCAATACCTCTTTTTCATTGATGATCTCCGAATGGAAGAGGCTGAGGAATCACAGTTCTTGGCATACATTATTCACGCGCATGATGCCGTTTGTTACGCTAGGGGGACGCTGGTGATTTTGGACAAGACACAGCAATTGATCGAATTTGCCGTGATTGATCGGGACAACGAAGAGGCTATCGTTTGCTCTGCTGAGTTAACGCGCGATATGGATGACAAGCCAATTGGCCTCACTGAGTTTGAGAAAACCTTAGCGCCTAAGAGAACCATTTTCTTTGCGGGTTTATTCAAACCTCAAAACCTCTCCGAAGATAGGGTCGAAGACTTTCAGAGCCTATGGGATGAGATGAAGGGCAAGATTCTCCACAGAACGATGGGGATTTAATTCACTAGCATGACACCCCAGCAGAAGCAGTCTTTCGTAGAGGGTTTTAAGGTGATGTCGCACTCTGGTGTGACCATCTTGACGTGGGGATTTGTCACGGGTATCGCCATGGCCAAGTCAACCCTCACAGTGCATCAGGCGCTGGCGATGAGTCTGCTGGTCTATGCCGGTTCATCACAGTTAGCAGCACTTCCGCTCATTGCAGCAGGTCTACCGATTTGGATGATCTTAATCACCTCATTTATGGTGAACCTGCGTTTTGTTATTTTTAGCCTAGGCTTGCAGGCTCACTTTTCTTATTTACCTATGTGGCGCAGAATTTTCTTAGGCTATTGCACGGCAGATTTCAGCTACCTTTTGTATACGAAACGTTATCCAAAGCCGCAAACATCTCAAGAGCTTCATGATGACCTACAGCATCTGCGTTTGCATTGGATGATGGGAATGCAATTCTCTAATTGGTTTGTATGGCAAGTTGGATCTATTAGCGGTATTCTTATGGCCAGTCAAATACCAAATAGTTGGGGCCTTGAATTTGCTGGTGCCATTGCTTTGTTAGTCATCATCGTTCCCATGTTGGATCGCGCCTCAGCGCGTTGGGCGGCATTGACCGCCACAGTCGTTGCAGTTGCCACATATGGCATCCCATTTCGACTTAATATTGTTTTGGCAATTGGAGCGGCATTAATCGTCGGCATGATGACCGATAAGTCACCCAAAGGGAGTCTGCCCTAATGCAAAACGATTTGAATATTAGTTTTCTGATCGTTGGCATGCTCTTGGTGGCTGCCTTATCTCGTAGCTTCTTTATGTTGTTTGGTGAGAGGATCAAAATCTCACCCTTCATGTTAGAGGCCATTCGTTTTGCGCCATTGGCTGCGATGATTGCGATCTTGGCTCCAGAGATCTTTTTGCCTGCCAATGCATCCAGCGTTTCTCAATTTGATATCCATCTCCCGAATATCTGGGGCGGTATAGCAGCCCTGATTGCCTTTTATTTCAGCAGAAAAATGCTCTTCACTTTAGCGGTGGGGATGACAGTGTTTGCGGCTATCCGCTTTTGGGCTTGAAAAAGGGCTATTTGCCCCCATATAAGGTCTAGCAAGAGTATTTGGTGCCCAGGAAGGGACTCGAACCCCCACAACCTTACGATTGCCAGCACCTGAAGCTGGTGCGTCTACCAATTTCGCCACCTGGGCATGCCACTATTATAGAGGGATGGATGAATTGGTAACTTTTCTAGCTCAAATGGCTTTTCCCTTCAGACTTGATCGTTTGATACAGTGGGCTTATTCATAATAAAAATAGATATCAATAGATATAAATACAGGGCAAGTATTGCCGAAGGAATTAAATGCGTAAAGCAAAAGACTTGGTGCCTCGCGAGGCTGACCGCTTAGGCACAGTTCAAGGGCATCGAGATGGATTTGGATTTGTTATTCCGGATGATGGTGGTGAAGATATTTTCCTTTCGGAAAAGGAAATGTCACGCGTCATGCATGGAGACAGAGTGAATGTACGTGTATTAGGAACCGATCGACGTGGTCGCCCTGAAGGGCAGATTGTTGAGGTTGTTCTGCATGCTAACAAGGTTGTGATTGGCCGCCTCTTAAATGAGAATGGTGTATTGATTGTGGCACCAGAGGATATGCGGATCGGCCACGATATTTTGATCCCGCCCAAAGCACACGGTAATGCGAAGTTAGGTCAAGTGGTGAGCGTTGAGATCATCGACTATCCAGATAGCTATCGACAAGCAGTTGGCCGCGTTGTAGAGGTCCTAGGCGAGATTGATGATCCAGGTATGGAAATTGAGATTGCTGTGCGTAAGTATGGTGTTCCTCATGAATTCTCAGCTGCGGCGATGAAAGAAGCAGCTGCGCTGCCAGATGCCGTACAACAAGTCGATCTTGAAGGTCGCGTTGACTTACGTGACATACCCCTGGTGACGATTGACGGCGCAGATGCGCGCGACTTTGATGACGCCGTCTATTGCGAACCTGTCATGTATGGCAAAACCAAAGCATGGCGCCTCATTGTGGCGATTGCTGACGTTTCTCATTATGTAAAGCCAGGCCATCCATTAGATGACGAAGGTTTATTGCGCGCAACATCAGTGTATTTCCCAAGACGGGTGATTCCGATGCTTCCCGAGAAGATCTCCAACGGTTTGTGTTCTCTGAACCCCGGCGTAGATCGCTTATGTATGGTCTGTGACTCAGTTGTCGACAATAGCGGGATTGTTTTGGCTTATCAGTTTTACCCGGCAGTCATGCATTCGGCTCAGCGCTTTACTTATGACACGGTGTGGGAGATTCTATCTAATAGCAAGGGGCCTGAAGCTGCACGCTTTGCTGATTTCAGACCGTTATTGGGCAATCTCTATTCTCTGTACAACATCTTGCTAGAAGCCCGTCATAAGCGTGGCGCTATCGAGTTTGAAACGACTGAGACACAGATCATTAGTAATGAGCTTGGCAAGATTCTCAGAATTGAGCCACGCATTCGTAATGACGCCCATCGCTTGATTGAAGAGTGCATGTTGACGGCTAACGTTTGTGCAGCTGACTTTATTGATAAGAACAAGCATCTGAGCCTGTATCGTGTTCACGGTGAACCCTCTGAAGAGAAATTGGTGACTTTGCGCCAGGTATTACGTACATCCGGCTTATCTCTAGACGGTGGTGAGAAACCTAAGCCAAGAGATTTTGCCAAGCTCATGCGTGAGATCAAAGATCGACCTGATGCCAATATGTTGCAATCGGTTGTGCTGCGTTCTATGCAACAGGCGATGTATCAGCCTGATAATGAAGGCCATTTCGGCTTAGCGTATCCAGCGTATTCTCATTTCACCAGCCCAATTCGCCGCTACCCAGATTTGCTCACACATCGGGTGATTAAATCGATCCTAGCGAAGAAGCCTTATGTACCTGTGTTGCCTCCGTTGGTTCCATTGAATCTAACATTGCCACGTAAGGGCAAAGGCAGGGAGAATGCAGTCAATGCCAAGAAATCCCATAGCGATGGAAAAGATGCTGCCGCTAAAGGCACGAGATTACCGAAAGGCGCCAATGCGGCTTTACCCATTTGGGGGCAATTAGGCGTTCACTGCTCATCTAACGAACGACGCGCTGATGAAGCATCCCGCGATGTTGAAGCGTGGTTAAAGTGTTACTACATGCGCGATCATTTAGGTCAAGAGTATGCGGGCGCTGTTACTGGTGTCGCTAACTTTGGTCTGTTTATTCAGCTAGAGAATCTTTTTGTTGAGGGTATGGTGCACGTTACCGAACTCGGTGGAGATTATTTCCAATACGACGAGGCACGACAAGAGTTACGGGGTGAAAGGACGGGGATTCGATATCGCTTGGGTGATCGAGTACATGTTTTGGTTAGCCGCGTCGATTTAGATGCCCGCAAGATTGAATTTAGTCTGGTTAAGGCTACTGGTGCTGAAGGCGGTGGATCTAGTAGACGCCAATTGATTTTAGCGAGCGATACTGGCAGGCCTAATAAGACCGCTGCTTCCAAAAAAAGTCGACCCTCAAGTAAAACACCCACTAAACATGGTGGCGTCAATGTGAACGCCGCTAAGTCAGCAGGAAATCTAGGGGCCTCTCAGTCGAAGACTAAAGCGAGCCGCAAAGGTGGAAAGCCGGGTGGAAAATCATCCAATCCAGGAAGATCTTTAGGTAAGCCTGCCGGCAATAAACCGCCAGTACGTAGTACCAAGGCTAAGCGAAAGTAAGTAAAACAGAATGAAACAAATATTAGTCGGTTTTCATGCGGTACAAGCGAGGCTTCGAGTAGACCCAGCAAGTTTGAAGTCAGTGTATTTTGACTCTGGTCGTCGCGATCGCCGTATGGGCGATTTTTTAAAGCAAGCCGAAGAAGTATTGGGCGAACGCTTACATGCTGCTGATGCAGAAAGACTCCACAAGCTGACTGGTCATGATCGTCATCAAGGGGTTGTTGCCTTGGCTGAAAAAATGACCGTATCTCGTACCATTACTGAAGTGATTGAAGATGTCGCAGGTACGCAAGAAAAGCCATTGTTCTTAGTTCTTGATGGCGTTACTGATCCCCACAACTTTGGCGCCTGTTTGCGGGTTGCTGATGGTGCCGGTGTGGATGCGGTCGTCATTCCAAAAGATCGCTCAGCCCCCATTAACGCCACTGTAAGCAAAGTCTCTAGTGGTGCGTCAGAAGTTATCCCCGTTTTGACAGTTACTAATCTGGTTCGAAGCATGCGTGAAATGCAAGAGGCTGGTGTTTGGTTAATTGGTACCGATGATGAAGCTACTAAATCTATCTATGACATTGATCTTACTGGTCCTATTGCGATTGTGATGGGTGCTGAGGGTGAAGGCATGCGGCGTTTAACGCGTGAGACTTGCGATGAGCTCGTACGCATTCCTATGCAGGGTGTAGTTGAAAGTCTGAATGTATCAGTTGCAAGTGGCGTATGCTTGTATGAGGTCTTAAGGCAGCGCTTATCTAAAGCCATAAAGTAGTCCCAGCCTTGTTATAACAATAGGGAGTTATATGAAATGCAATATTGGACATACTGATCGCGTACTACGAATGACTGTTGGCATTACCTTAATGGGACTTGCTGGCTTTGGAATTGTAGGTGCCTGGGGTTGGATTGGCGTCATTCCGATCGTAACTGGCATGATGGGCAATTGCCCTGCGTACGGTCTACTCGGCATTAATACTGCTAAGAAGTAATTAATAAAAATATTCAACAGCCTTATGACGAAAATCGTTAGCAAAGCCATCCTGTGGGGTGGCTTTTCTTTACCGCCGATAGTCTGTTATTAGCTTTCAGTCATTCAACTTTCTTACGGGTCATTTATCCACCAATAAATGCGTTAACGTAAATTGCACACTTAGCAAGTTGACCTAGGTGTAGCGTTATCGTAAGCAAAAGACTTAGTACATTGCGAACTTAAACTTGGTGGCTGCGAGTAAGGTGAGTTAATTCCTATTGAAGCAGTTATTTTAAGCGTGCCATCAATATCGCTAATTATATAATTATTGATTTTTGGAATTAACCCAGTAGCCGTTATTAAGTAGTTTCCAACCCCGCTACTAGTGCTTGCCGCTGTTGAGTAATTAATAATATTATTTGTGGAATTGACAAGATTATCTGAGCCTTGGAAGCCGCTAACGGTAGATGTAAAAATCGGGTTAGGTCTGTTAGCAACCTTAGTCGCATCATTAACATAGACTGTTAGCGGTGCTTGCCCAATCGCTAAGCTACCATTGACATAAGTAATGGCATAGTTTGATAAGCCATTGCCAGTTGCGGATGAGAGATTATCGGCATAAGGTGTTGCGCTATAGTTAGTTCCGCTAGCCAAGGTTGTTACAGCAGTCACTGCATCATTACTATTTTTAATACCAGAAGTACTAAAGCTATTAGTTTGTAAGGTACCGTTATATATGGCGCTGGAAGTATTGCCAGTCACTGTTAGGTGCGCTTTAGTAATCGCTAAGTTGCCATTAACAATGTTGGTGAAATCGTAGTTACTAGCTGCCAAGCTGCCTGTACCTGCAGCAATCGCAGCAGTTCCCACATCGGTCAGTGCAGTAGCTGTAGTGGTAGCAGCGCCATTACCAGTGACCCCAGAGCCAGCCAAGTTCTGACCATTAACAAAGCCGCTCACGGTACTACTTAGGACGGGATTAGCATCACCATAGGTTTTAGTTGCATCATTGCCAGTCACTGTTAGGTGCGCTTTAGTAATCGCTAAGTTGCCATTAACAAACGTATATGTATATGCTGAACTCGAAATAAGTCCAGAACTAATTATCGAATAACTATTTACATTTATGGCTGACTGACTTGTTCCGGAGTAGCTTATTGATCCCAAGGCTATAACACCCACTGGCATCGTATAGTTAACACTATACCCGCCTGAATAAATTAAACCGTTATATGTCTTTGAGATACTATTTGTTATTACTAAAATATTTGATGCGTGACTATAGTCTATAAGTGGAGGAGCCTCTCCATTTGCCAATCCCAATCCAATGCTGTTTGAAACATTTGCGGCATTTACGTAACTACTAGTGCCATTCCCGACTAGTGAACTTGTTCCTGCTGCGCCAACTGAATTACCTGTAGCATAACTATTTGCTACAACTCCACTACTAGACCCGGCTATCCCTCCAGTACCTGCCGCACCATAGATATTTCCCGTGGCATAACTATTCCTGATATTTCCTGTTATAGATCCTACTAAGCCACCAGAGCCCGCTGCACCATAGATATTTCCTGTCGCATAGCTATTGTCAATACTTCCAGTGCCCATTGATCCAACTAGGCCGCCAACCCCAGCGCCACCAATACCTACTAAGTTTTGACTTGCTGTTCCATCCACCATCCCAGTTGCATAACTATTGCTCACGCTACCGGTCGTATTAGTGCTTGATCCTAATAGACCACCCGTTCCAGCATCGCCTTTAATATTGCCGGTAGCATAATCATTGATCAAGGTTCCAGATAGATTGCTACCAACTAATCCGCCCGTTCCAGCCGCCCCGGTTACTGAACCCGTGTTGTAGCTATTATTAATTAGGCCAGCATCATTATTTCCAACGAGTCCACCTGTACCTGCAGCGCCAATAGTCGTTCCCCCAAGTAATCCCACATTTTGGATTGTGGTTGCACCATGTGTAGCACCAAATAAACCAATATTTGGGATAGTTGGTTGATTAATCGTGAGACCAGAAATAGTATGGCCAAGACCATCAAATCGTCCGGTAAATGGTGTGGCTAATGAACCTATCGGCGTAAAGCCAGCAAGACTATTCCAGCTTGAGGTTACGCTTGCATTCAGATTTGAACCTAGGGCAAAATTGCCGCCCAAAGTGCCGTTCATACCTTGTAAATCAGACCCACTTACGCTACCTGCGGCGCCTAGGCTATTGATGACTACATAATTAATAGTTGTGCCATTGCTTCCGAGTTGAGTACTAAAGTTATTTCCAGATTGGAGATTAATTGGCGCATTAACAAAATAATTAGAAAGATTTCCGGTGCTGATTGCACCTTGACCATATTGTAGGGCTAGCTTAGCATTTGCTCCATTGGCAGTAATTGCGCTATTAATATTAATATTGTTTTGTGCATTTAAAGTCAGCGCAAAATTGCTTGACCAAGTAATGACATCATTAACATTAATGTTGCCTGCAGTACCTGTTGAGCCGCTAGTACTTAAAATATCAACATTAGTTGTAGATAGATTGCTTGATAGTGTGGCTCCAGTTATATTGCCACCACTTACCGCTATCGTATAGTCGGTTGGATCTATTGTCCAAGTCCCGGATTTACCTTGAGGAGCGCTTGTGTTAACGGTTGTTAAATCGCCAATAGAAACTTTGCTTGCTGAGGTTTCAACATTTCCGCCAGCACCACCAAGGTTGCCAGCTTTAGCGCTAACACTTCCATTAATACTAGTAGTGCTCGATAAGTTACTTAAGTCCGCAATGATAGAAATCGTTCCGCCATTACCGTTACTGGTGGGCGCTGCATTTACACTCATATTGCCACTATGAGTAATAGAGCTACTAGCCTCTAAAATGATTCGACCACCACTTTGAGTAATGCCGTCAGCCTGAATGCTTCCAGAGTTAATGACGCTTCCTGTAAGCTGGTTTACTGCTCGTGCAGAAAGAATGATCAGTCCATCAGGCGCTTGAATGGCAAGTTTATTTTCTACTAAGGTCTTAATCAGGCTAGGAGCAATTGTTAAGCTACTAAGCTTTGCAAGATCCCCAAAATTCAGGGTAATAGCTTCGCCGCCAGCCAATGCAACCGTTCCTTGTTGTGCTACTAAGACGCCATTGTTTTGAACTTCTGGAGCCAATAGGGCGATGTAACCACCAATACCAGATTTAATCGTGCCATCATTAATTACGGAACCAGTGGAGCCATTACGGCTAAAAGTACTGCTGCCATTCATAAAATCAGCATCGCCCATTTGATGGGTAGTTGCCACAATGCCACCTACATTGACATTAGCTCCAGGGGCAAAGTAGATACCCGCTGAATTCATTAAAAATACTTGGCCATTGGTATTAAGGTTTCCATAAATCTGGCTTGGATTAGCACTATTGACCCGATTTAATGCTACTGCACTGGCACTGGGCTGAACAAAGTTCACAGTTGCGTTTGAACCAATATCAAAACTATTCCAGTTAATCGCTACGCGATTACTAGTCTGGTTGATATTCATAGTGCTACCAGCAGTATTGATCGTTGCGCTACCTGCAGCAACTGCACCCCCAACAGGTAATTGATTTGGAGTTGGTGGGGCGGCAATACTCACTCCCGATAACATTGCTCCAGCAAAGAAAATATGACGACATCGGCGTGAAGCTGATTTTTGTTTCCCGTGTGATTTAGTGATTTCGCTTACAGCTACCCAGGCGTTACTGGCAATACTCCAGATAACCTTGAATGAGCGATTGAGTGAATTAGACGAAATATATCTTTCTTATATTGGTAGTGAGGCTGTTAACCAGAAGCGATTGCTGCTAGTCCCGCCGTTGCCATTGAATGATTGCGTCACCAATGCGGGAAGGGTTCCGGTGCGCATGGCCCAGATTGCTTTAATTTGTAATCCAAAGGGCCCAGACCAGCCAATACTGCTTCCAAGACCTTGTAATACGTAGGTATTGTTTAGTGGGGCGCTTGCGAAATAACTTGTTTTATAGGTTTGTACATTGGCATAGTCATAAAAACCCGTGAGTAATAAATTCATGGGGAGCGTCTGCCGTAATTCAAAGGTCATTAAATTGCCTTGGCTAGCATTGCCTTGACCAGTTGCATAGGCTCGAACACTATAAGGTCCACCTAAATAAAGCTGTTCTGAGGAATCTAAATTTTTGCTAGCAAACTGTCCCGAGACACCAAGAAACGCTGATAGGTTAGATGTGATTGCTTGGAGTCGATTAGCTTCATAACGTAGCTTCGTAAAGTTACCGTTTACTTGGGGTCCAATCAGATCGGATGATAAAGATGGTGACGTATTCAGGTTAACTGTTCCACCAGAAGCTATTAAAGATCCGGTATTAATGCCACCACCAGCAAAACCATCAAGTAAGTTCCCGCTGAGGCCACCTAGAAAAACTGAAGTGCTGTATTGACTAGTAGTTCCACCATTAGCATTGTTATTAAAGCTGCTGTAGTTGTAATTACCAAGCAAAAAAAGATTGGCTGGTCGACTGCGGATAATAGGGTAGGTTAACTCTGCCCCGCCGGTACTAGAGGTGCCGTTAGCAAACAATTGATTAAAGCTGGGATTAATGACTCGATAAGATAGATAGCTACCATTAATGCCAACTCGAAGTCCGTCAGATCCGATAGGGGTAGTTAGCGCAACTCGGCCGTAGTTAGTGCCTTCTGTATAGAGACCATAAACGTTAACTTGCTCCCCCAGACCAAGAGGGCCGTTAATATTGAGGCTTGCCGTCGCCCTGTTTTGACCGGTTGAGGATTGGCCAAAATTATCTACACCTACCATGCCATCAACTAATGGCTTGTCCGTAACGGTGAGAAGAACATTAGTTTCCCCTAGCTTTCTACCTTCTTGTAGCGAGCTTGTGACTTGTATATCTGGCAGATCATTTAGCGTTAGTAATGCACGATCAAGCGCTGATAGAGAAAGTGACGTATTACGTGGAATAGCGCTATAAATCCATTTTTCAACGCGGGCATCACTGACGGGCTTGGATTTATTGTCAATTAGAATGCCGCCCAAAGAAGCTTCCATGATTTCAATGGTGATAACTCCCTCGGTGACATCTTGCTGTGGAATCTGGGTTTTTACTAGCAACCCCTGAGCTCGATAATATTCAGCGATCAAATCGGCCGCATTTTTAAGATCGTTAAAAGTAATGGAGCGGTTAAGGTACCCAGCAATAAGAGTGTTGAGCGTTTCAGAGGAAACTTTGGTGTTGCCAATAAAAACAAAGCGCTTCGCAAGAAAAGTAGCTGCCTTTGGACCTGACGTTTGCCCTACTTTAGCTTGACCAATATTAGGAATGACTTGAGGTAAGGTGGTTTCTAGCTCTTGACTACGAATTCCCTGCAATACCGAGCCAGCAGAGGTTTGCTGCGCAAAGGATTTCGGCGCCAGAAAAAACAGCGTAAGAAGAGCCGACGCATAGATCATCAGATCTAAATAAGTCATCTTTGAGCGTTTGAAAGCGCGGTGGATAATATTGATTGTAGTAGTCCTTGTGAATGATGCGTAAGCTCACATAGCCAATGCCATGTATTTCTAATGCACGAGCGTAAGCAGACGAAATCGGACAGCTAGGTCGATTTCGAGGCGCATCTAAGTGCGTATGTAGGTAAGCTATGAATTCCTCAAGCGTTGAGGACAAAAACGGAGCAGAGCGTTTTGTTTTTTTATTTCTATTCTCTTGCTGAGCTTATTTTACAGGGTTATTACCTAAAATAGTTATTTATCGTCAATATCTACTTTACTAAGATTGGTTGTCAGCTTTGGGTCGGACTCCGCTGGTTAAACTTAAGTAGGGCCATTTACTTACCTAGGGCTGAAAAAAACCTAGTGGAGAGCTTTAAGTAAGCTGTCTTAGAATAGCCAAGAAGCGCTAAAACCATCGGAAGATAGTTTTTTATCTTCTGAATAGCCTTCTTTGGTATATTAATTTTAGTGTTTGAAATTAATTCCACTGGAAAGAGCTTTATGACTTCACATTCATCCTCTTTGGCTGCACGCTTTGTTGTTGTCATCTCTCTGATTTCATTTATTCAAGCAGGATTTGCTTGTACCGCCGTTAATGTTATTGCTAAAGATGGCTCAGTGGTGGCAGGACGCACAATGGAGTGGGCTTTTGAGATGAAATGGCAGCTCACTTCAAATCCTCGTGGTACCGCTATATCGCTAAGCGCCCCAACCTCAATGCGTTTGCCCGCAACAAACCTGTCCAGTAAATATGCGTTTATTGCTGTTGCACCTGGAATTATGCCTGGACCTCCCGCTTATTTAGAGGGTCAAAATGAAGCTGGTCTTGGTATCAGCGGCAATTTCTTGCCGGGTTTTACTGAGTATCAAACCGTAACCGCACAAGATAAGCATTACGTTTCTATCATGAACCTGGGTGGTTTTATTTTGGGAATGTTTGGAACGGTTAAAGAACTACGTAGCGAGCTTCCAAAATATAAGGTTTGGTTTGATCCAAGTGAGGTTAAAGGATTGCCAACCCCGCCTTGGCTGCATCTTGTCTTGACGGATCGCAGTGGTGATAGCATCATTGTCGAATTTGTGAAGGGCCAAATGGTGATTCATGACAACATAGCAGGGGTACTAACCAATGCGCCAACGTATGACTGGCACCTTAATAATGTACGCAACTATTTATCCCTCACATCTACAGCAACGCCATCTGTCGCTGTAGGAAAAACTAATGTGACTGAGCTAGGCCAAGGCGGCGGCTTACTAGGTTTGCCAGCAGATTACACTCCGCCTTCACGTTTTGTAAGAGCAGCATATCTTAAGCAATTTGCGTATCAGCCAAATAACAGCGTGGATGCCATTGCGCTTACTGGGCATATCTTAGATAACGTCGACATCCCAGAAGGCGTTGCAAGGTCTACGGATGGAAAGCAGGTTTTTTCTGATTACACTCAGTGGATTAATTTGAAGGATCTAAAAAATAACCGGATGAAAATTGCAAACTATGCAAACCGTACGAACTTCATCGAAATTGATCTTAATCAGATATTTCAGTCTGGAAAATCAAAAACCTGGTTAATTGATCAATTACCTTATCCGAAAAATGATTTAACAGTAGAAATTTTGAGATAACTCAGCAGATACAACACCTGCAGAATTGCATAATCTGTTGCAACGACGGGTTGAGATCAAGGTTGTTAGCGATCATTACGAAGACGACGTACGCAAAACATTATTGCGTTTAAAAAAATTCTGTATTCGGAGTGTAAGATACTCAATAAGTACTAATCTTAATCTCAATTATTTAGCGAGTAGTGCTTCTAACTTTTCTGTATCGATGCAGAAATTCCGGATGCCTTCAGCAAGCTTCTCTGTTGCCATAGCGTCATTATTCAATTGCAGGCGAAAGTTGGATTCATCAAGTTTAAGCTCAGTAATAATTTCATCAGCCAAGGCCTTGGCGGCATTGCTGGGGTCAAGCTTTCGATGGACCGCTGTGTTGCTAGCCTGCAGTTCAGCAAGTAGCTCCGGGCTGATCGTAAGCAAGTCGCAACCAGCTAATTCAAGAATCTGGCTAGTGTTTCTAAAGCTGGCACCCATAATTTCAGTTTTGATGCCAAAGTGCTTGTAGTAATGAAAGATGCGCTTCACAGAGGTCACCCCAGGATCATTAGCGCCGCCATGATTAGCATCACTCCAATTGCTCGCCAGTTTGGCTTTATACCAATCGGTAATACGCCCGACAAAGGGTGAAATCAGTTTTGCATTTGCGGCTCCACAAGCTGCTGCTTGGACCAGGGAGAAGAGTAAAGTCATATTGCAATGAATGCTTTGGGCCTCGAGCTCTTTCGCTGCAGCAATACCTTCCCAAGTACCTGCCAATTTAATTAACACGCGTTTGCGATTAATTCCATGGGATTCATATAACTGAATCAGGTGTTTAGCTTTTGCAACGGTTGCTTTGGTATTAAATGATAGGCGAGCATCAACTTCTGTCGATACGCGGCCAGGGACAATCTTGAGGATCTCCAATCCAAAGGCGACCAAGATGTAATCTACCAGTTCGGTAGGCTTCATGCCCGGATGGGCTTGTTTGACTGCAGCAACGAGGTTTTGATAGTTGGTCTGTTGGGCCGCTTTCAGGATGAGGGATGGGTTGGTAGTGGCATCTTGCGGGTGAAATTCCTGCATACGCTCAAAATCACCCGTATCTGCTACTACGGTGGTCAAAGTCTTAAGTTGGCTCAGTGCTGAAGTGCTGGTCATAGGTAAACGGAACGCTCTTTATTAGGATTGCCTCTGAATATCATATGATAGATGGAATAATGCATTTGCTCCGCAATCCACAAGGGTATTCGATACATCATGAATCAGGATCAATTAAAACAAATGGTGGGAGAGGCAGCTCGCGATGAGGTACTTAAGCTCGTCCCCGGTCAAGTTCTGGGTGTTGGGACAGGCTCTACGGCCAACTGCTTTATTGATGCCTTAGCGCCCCACAAAGATCATTTTTTAGGCACGGTTTCCAGCTCTAACGCGACGACTGAACGTTTACTAAAGCATGGCTTTAAGGTTCTCAATCCCAATGATGTCACTGACTTGCCTGCCTATGTAGATGGCGCAGATGAAATTGATCCAGTCGGCTACATGATTAAAGGCGGCGGCGGGGCCTTAACCCGCGAAAAGATCATTGCCTCTATGGCTAAGCAATTTATTTGTATTTGTGATTCCTCCAAGCAGGTACCTATTTTAGGCAACTTTGCCTTGCCCGTTGAAATTATTCCTTTGGCTCAAGGCGTTGTTACCAGGGAGCTTGAAAAGTTGGGTGGCAAGGTTTCATTGAGATTAGTAAAAGGGGCCCAGGAGCCTTTTGTCACAGATAACAGTGGCTGGATTTTGGATGTTGCCGGCTTGAAGATTTCAGACCCGAAAAGCATGGAGTCTCAAATCAACCAGATTGCTGGCGTGATCACCGTTGGCTTGTTTGCTAAAGAGAAGGCCAACATTCTGCTGGTGAGTAATACTGCCGGCGTTGCGCGGATCATCCTCTAATTAAAAAACCCGACGGGGGAATGAATCTCCCATCGGGTCTGTTTGCCATGATGATCATGGTGCAGACAATCGGAAGGTAATTTGTTCCGATGCCCATGAGTGCATAGATGCGCTCATTTAAAGTGGCTTTCGCCAATGCGAATCAACACAATAACTGTCAACTCACAAGTTAATCCTATGCTTCCAAATTCCTGAAGTCAACACGTCTTGAAAATATATCTTTCAGAATGTGTTGCAAGGGTTGCGCTAAATCAATTGTTGGGATGCAGCACTCAGTCAGTGGGCGGAACGTAACCTTGAGCAGTGTCGGCACCACCTTCGAAGAAATGTTTTTCAACTTGCTTTAGTAAGTACTGGCGTGCACGTGGGTCAGCCATATTCAGGCGATTCTCATTGATCAACATCGTTTGCTGTTTGAGCCAAGCTGCCCAAGCTTCTTTGGAGACTTGATTCCAAATCTTTTTACCCAAATCACCTGGAAGTGGAGCGAAATCTAAACCTTCAGCCTCTTTATTGAGTTTGATGCATTGAACCATGCGTGCCATCTGTAATGCCTTTCTAAATACTAATTATCTATTGGTGAGGCTAATAAATTGTGAATGTGATCTTATAGGTCTTTGGTTAAGACCATAGATTTGCGATCCCAGTTGTAGATTTGCTTTCTTTCTTCAGGTAAATCATCAACGCTAGCTCTCTTAAAGCCGCGCTTTAAGAACCAGTGCTCGGTTCTTGTGGTCAGAACAAACAAACGCTTGATGCCTTCTTGTTTAGCACGCATTTCGACACGTTTTAATAATCGCTCACCATCGCCGGATCCCTGAACATCTGGATCAACCGCTAAACAGGCAAGCTCCCCAACGCCGTTAGGGAATGGGAAGAGGGCGGCGCAGCCGAACAACACGCGGTCATGCTCAATCACTGAAAAGCGTTGAATATCGCGCTCAATCACATCTTGTCCGCGTGCAGCCAAAATACCTTCTTCTTCAAGAGGCATAGTGAGTTGCAAAATACCACCGACATCATCTTGATTGGCTTCGCGTAAGTTTTCAATATCTGAAGATGCCAACATCATGCCAATACCATCGTGGGTAAATAATTCTTCCAATAAGGCGCCATCTTGATTGCATGGGAGGAAGTGAACGCGACTTACACCAGCGCGAATCGCTCTGCCAGAGATGTTGAGCAAACTCTTCATGCCCAAGTCGAGCTCTTGATGATGCTGCCCTACGTATTCTTGAAGTTGTGGCATCGAAAGTTCGGTGATGTAATCGCCTTCTTCATCTTTCAATCCGGCATGCGGACTTAAGAAAATCAATTTATCGGCTTTTAGCGCGGCAGCAGTGGAGGCTGCGACATCTTCGAAGGCTAAGTTAAATGCTTGGCCTGTTGGAGAAAATCCGAGCGGGGAAAGCAGGACAATCTTATTGCTATCAAGGGATAACTTGATCGAGGTGGAATCTACTTTACGCACGAGGCCAGTATGAATGTAATCAATCCCTTCAACCACACCTACTGGCATTGCCGTAATAAAGTTTCCTGAAATTACAGAGATGCGTGATCCTGCCATCGGGGTATTTGGTAAGCCACGACTAAACGCTGCTTCAATATCAAGACGCAATTCACCGGCAGCTTCTTTAACGCACTCAAGTGCGGCGGCGTCAGTAATCCTATAGGCATGTATGCTGCTCTTGCCAAACTTACTTTTAATCTTTCTGAGCATGAGTTGCTCTTCAATCTGGGGGCGAATGCCGTGTACAAGGACAATTCTCATGCCCATCGCGTGGAGCATAGCGATATCTTCGATCAGATTCTCAAGGCCAATTTCTTGAACCAGTTCACCAGCAAAGGCAATCACAAAGGTCTTTTCGCGAAAGCTATGAATGTACGGCGCAACGTCGCGCAGCCAGCCTACGAAAGGAAAGTTTGAGCTGGATTCTTCGCTGCTTTGAGCGGGGTTTGGTGCATTTGTTGGCATAGTGAGAAAATTATAGGGTGCAAGAGCCCATAAACCAACAAAAACCCCCAGAGAGCGCTAGGCCTGTGCCTGCTTCCAACACCTCGCGCAAGCTCGAGATCCGCTTTCCGGAGGAGTTGCCAGTCTCTGGACAGCGTCAAATTATCAAGGATGCCTTGCAGTCCCACCAGGTGGTGATTGTTTGCGGCGAGACGGGATCTGGTAAGACCACTCAGTTACCGAAGATCTGTCTGGATATGGGCCGAGGAACCGTGAATGGTGGCAAGCTCATAGGTCATACCCAGCCGCGTCGTATTGCAGCCACCGCTACCGCTAAGCGCATTGCCCAAGAGCTGGGAACACCTATGGGTCAGGATGTGGGCTACCAAGTGCGCTTCTCCGATAAGACGGGGCCGAATGCCTCCATCAAATTAATGACTGACGGCATCTTGTTGGCCGAGACCCAAAGAGACCCTCAGTTGCGCGCCTATGACACACTGATCATTGATGAAGCGCATGAACGCAGTCTGAATATCGACTTTCTCTTGGGTTATCTTAGGCGTCTGTTGCCAAGGCGCCCCGATCTCAAGCTCATCATCACCTCAGCCACGATCGATGCGCAGCGCTTTGCTGAGCACTTTACGATCAATGGCAAGATTGCTCCGGTTATCGAGGTCAGCGGCAGGTTATTCCCGGTTGAGCAGCGCTACGTGCCTTTAGAGCCTAATGTTAAACCTGACGGCAAAAAAGAATCCAAAGAAGCAAAAGAAATCCCCGATGCAGTAGCTGAGGCGATTGCCAACTTATGGCGCGAGGGTACAACTGGTTCTGGCGATGTGTTGGTTTTCTTACCTGGGGAGCGAGAGATACGAGATTGCGCTGAAGTATTGCGCAAAGATCATGTTCTGGCCCAACGCTTTCATCCAGAAATCTTAAGTTTATTTGCGCGTCAATCTATTGCTGAGCAGGAGAGGGTATTTAGTCCTGGTAATGGTCGTCGCATTATTTTGACGACGAACGTAGCTGAGACTTCTTTAACTGTTCCGAATATTCGTTATGTGATTGATAGTGGCTTAGCTAGGGTCAAGCGGTACTCCTATCGTAATAAGGTTGAGCAACTTCAAGTAGAGTCCATATCACAAGCTGCTGCCAATCAACGGGCGGGTCGTTGCGGACGTGTGTCAGATGGTATTTGTATTCGTCTATATAGCGAGCTAGATTATCAGTCTCGACCTAAATTTACCGATCCAGAAATCTTACGCAGTTCATTGGCTGCGGTTTTGCTGCGCATGAGCGCATTGCACTTACCGAAGATTGCAGAGTTTCCCTTTATTGATAAACCATTGGGTAGAGCGATTGCAGATGGTGTCCAGCTATTAGATGAGTTGGGTGCCATTGAATATGATGAAGCGCAAGATACCGAAGGAAAAGATCTTAACAATAACTTCAGGCTTACTGCAATCGGTAAGCAGCTCGCTGATCTACCCTTAGATCCTCGGATCGGCAGAATATTGTTGGCAGCGAAAGATCAAAATGCACTGCGTGAAGTCACCATCATTTCATCAGCGCTTGCTACTCAGGACCCTCGCGAAAGGCCACTTGAGCAAGCTGGAGCCGCTGACCAAGCGCATCTGCAGTTTGCCGATGAGCGTTCTGAGTTTCTCAGTTTTGTAAAACTCTGGGATTGGTATCAAGATGCATTGCAACATAAACATAGCAATCGCCAATTAGAAACCCTCTGTAGAAGTAAATTCTTGTCACCGCGTCGCTTACGAGAGTGGCGCGACGTATATGGTCAACTGCATACCATGCTGGGTGAGAAGGGTTGGAAAGAAAACGGCTTAGCCGCCACGTATGAACAAATTCACTTATCGCTACTAACTGGGTTGCTAGGTTATGTGGCCAAAAAAGAAGAAGACGAAAAATCTCAAGAGCGCGGTAGTAAAACTGGCGGCTATATCGGCGCCAGAGGAATACGGCCATTTATTTGGCCTGGTTCAACTATTGGCAAGAAAGCGGGTGCGTGGATTTTGGCAGGTGAGCTGCAAGAGACCAATCGCATGTACGCTCGCACGATTGCCAAGATTGAGCCGCAGTGGGTTGAGAGTGTAGCAGCGCATCGCCTCATAAAGTCCTTAAGCGACCCATTTTGGGATAACCGCCAAGGGGAGGTCATGGCCTTTGAACGGGGCACTTTGTATGGTTTGCCGATTTATCACGGTAGGCGAGTGCGCTACGAGCCCCATGACCCCGTGATGGCGCGGGAGCTATTTATACGTCAAGCATTGGTTCAAGATGAAATGTTTGGTCGGATGGATTCTCCAGGGCTTGAGCGTGAGACCGAGACTGATGCTAAGAAAAAATATCCAGATTGTTTTGGATTCTTTTGGCATAACCGCAGACTCATCAAAGAAATTGAGGCTCTGGAGCATCGATCGCGAAGACCTGACGTATTGGTCGATGATGAATTGCTCTTTGCCTTCTATGACTCGCGCATACCAAAAAATGTGTCAAGTAGAGAAGGCATGAAGGTCTGGTTGAAAAAGCCAGATCCAAGCGGTGAAAAACCCGATACTCAGCTGCGCCTATCAAAAGCGGATTTGATGCGCCATGAAGCAGCGGGTATTACTGTGGATCGTTACCCCAAAAAGATGGTGATAGGCGGTACAGAGTTGGGGATGACTTATCACTTTGAGCCTGGCAGCCCCAAGGATGGTGTAACGCTGGTAGTGCCACTCACGCTGTTAAATCAGGTGGATGGTCGTCGCTGTGAATGGCTAGTACCCGGTATGTGTGAAGAGAAGACTTTGTTATTACTCAAGTCCTTGCCGCAGAAACTGCGGCGCCACTGCGTACCGTTGCCAGAATATGCCAAGTCCTTTTTGGAGCGCATGTTGGAGGAAAAGCACTTTGGTGTGGGTGATTATTTAGATAGCTTGATTGCCGATATTCGCAAAGAAAAAGGTTTGGAGATCAAGCGCACAGACTTTAGGCCAGAAGCGTTACCGGCTCATTCGTTCATGAACTATCGCCTCATTGATGAGCATGGTCGTCAATTAGATTTGGAGCGTAATCTATCTCGTTTGCGCGCAGAATATGGTGAGACAGCTAGAAGCGCCTTTCAGGCGATTGCTCAAGAGGCCGCACAGGTCGAGCTTGGCGTTGAGGCTAAGCCAGCAACAGCATTAGGAGAGGCATCCCCAGGGGGCGCCGCTCGAGAAGTCGAGCAGGGTGGGTATAAGTCTTGGGAGTTTGGTGAGCTGCCAGAAACCTTAGAGATTCAAAAAGGAAATCGAACCTTGTTTGGATATCCTGCGCTTGTAGATCGTATAGATACATGCGACTTAGAAGTGTTTGATGACTTGGTAGAAGCCAGAAAGCAGCACTGGCAAGGATTGCGCCGACTCTTCTCTATATCGAATAAAGAAACACTGAAGGCTTTGCAAAAGCAATTACCAGGCATTCGTGAATTGGGCCTTTTATTTATTAATGTGGGGTCTGTCGATAACTTGATAGAGCAGATTTTGAACTTGGCAGTTGAGCGAGCCTTTTTAATGGACCCGTTACCAACTAGTGCAAGCCTTTTTGAGTTGCGCCTCCAAGAAGGTAAGCCGCGTTTAGCGTTGATTGCCCAGGAGATTTCTCGTCATGCCCTCAATGCGCTGCAGGCATACGCAGACTTGCAGAAAAAACTCCCCCAAGCAAGGGCAGCCTCTGCTGCAGCCCATGTGGATATTCAGACGCAGATTCAAGGTTTGGTGTTCCCAAAATTTGTATCTGATATCCCCTACATCCAACTAGTGCATCTGCCGCGCTATTTAAAAGGGGTGGCGATGAGGATCGATAAGTTGCGTGCCAACCCAAGCCGTGATGCTCAGTGCCAAAAGGACTGGGAGTCCGTTCAGCGTCCCTGGCAAAAATTACTTCAAGGCAGCAAGGGTTCGGCCTCTTATGCCATGGTCGAAGATCAGGCCTTGCAAGATTTTCGCTGGCAGCTAGAAGAGCTCAGGGTGGCCCTATATGCGCAGGAACTAAAAACCCCAACGCCAATGTCCTTAAAGCGTCTCGAAAAGGTTCTGACGAGCTTACGTTAGGCTAAATCTGGGTTTTAGTCCCCCTTGTATTGCTTACAATAGGGCATGTACACATTTCATCAGAATCATCGCTTTTATAGTTTAGCAACCGGTGTTTTTCTAGCCCTCATTGCTAGCGCTTCGCTTACTAATGCCCAAACAGGTCCTGCACCTATTCCAGCGCACATTCCGACTGAACCTAAACTCGCCATCGTATTGAATTCAGCTGAGGCAAGTGTGAGTTTGATCGATATGCCGACCAGAAAAGTCATCAAGACAGTTCCAGTTGGTAAAGAACCGCATCACCTGATGCTCACGCCAGATCAGAAGACGCTTCTAATTGCTAATGCAGCGGGTAACGATGTTCAGTTGATGAATCCAGTCAACGGAGAGTTGACTGGAAAAATCCCGGAGATTATTGATCCTTACCAAATCGGCTATTCACCCAACCATAAATGGTTTATTGCTAACGGCAATCGTTTAGATCGCGTTGACATTTATGCAGCTGATGGTGCGAATTTAAAACTCGCCAAAACTATTAAGTTGGCTAAGACACCAAGTCACATTGCCTATACATCTGATAGCAAGATTGCTTTTATCTCCCTGCAAGACTCGAGTGAACTCGCTGCAATTGATTTGGCAACACAGACGCTGCTTTGGAAAATACCAACAGGCAATACACCAGCAGGCTTGTGGATGACGCCAGGCGACCAATATTTATTGGTTGGCATTACTGGTGAAGATAATGTGCAAGTGATCGATTGGAAAAATCGCAAAGAAATCAAACGCATCTTGACTGGTAAAGGAGCCCATAACTTCCGGCCTTTGGGCGATAAGAAGCAAGTTTTTGTGAGTAATCGCATTGCTTCTACGATTAGCTTAATTAATATGCAGACCCTTGAAAAAGTAGGTAATATCACTGGCTTACCTTCTGGCCCAGATGATATGGAAATAACACCCGATGGAAAAACAATGTGGGTGACATTTCGTTTTGCAAAAAAAGTGGGTGTGATTGATATTCCTTCAATGAAGCTGATTGCCACGATTCCTGTTGGAAAATCTCCTCATGGTGTTTTCTTCACGCCACGGGCTGCCTGGGAATAAATGTTGCGCCTTTTTGCTTTCCTCGTTCTGATGGCTTGTTCTTTCTCAGGTCTGGCTCAGGGCGTTGCTTGCAATAAAACTGTTTACCTTAGCTTTGATACGGGCAATATGTCAGTTGCGCAACTGGTTTCTGATGTGCTTAATCGTCAACACGTTAAAGCGACATTTTTTCTTGCCAATGAAAAAACCAGTCGTGGCGATTTTGCTTTAGACGATTCTTGGAAGTCTTTCTGGCAAGATCGTTTGCGAGAAGGGCATCACTTTGGTAGTCATACCTATGACCATGTGTACTTTCTGAAAGATGCACCCAATAAGGATGTGTTTGAAAGGCCGCAATTTGGCTCCAAAGCTGGCGCAACAATTCTGTATAACGAAGCCAGTTTTTGTAGAGAGATTCGCAGGGTAGATGATCGCTTTAAGGAGTTGACGGGCTCAGCGACTCAGAAAATTTGGCGTGCTCCTGGGGGAAAGGCCTCCCCACGTCTAATTAATATGGGCAATCAGTGTGGTTACCAGCATATTGGCTGGAACGATGCTGGATTTTTGGGGGATGAGCTTGATTCCAAAGTGCACCCCAATTCAGTTTTATTGGAAAAGGCGAGCCGCAATCTTCAGGATGGTGATATTGCTATGGCGCATTTAGGGATTTGGTCTAGAAAAGACCCTTGGGCCCCAGCAGTTCTAGAGCAATTGATTATCAATCTGAAGAATCGCGGTTTTTGTTTTTCGACCCTACCAAAGTAAGGCAATTAGGCCACAATAAGATATGGATTTAAGCATCCTCACCACGCCGATATCAGCAGGATATGCTTCTGTACAAGAGTGCTTGTTCGACAATATCCTGGCACCTATCTTGTACCATTTCAACCTCATGGGTTGGGCAGAAGATGCGTTTGATGGATTGGATTGGTTTTTGTTTGGTTGCATCCAGATCTTGTTGATCATCGTGGTTCTAAGAGTCTGGGAGCGCATTGCACCAGCAGAAACCCAAGAGCGTTTCGCCAAGGCCACAACTGCAGACGTGATGTACACCTTATTTCATCGCCTTGGTATTTTTCATGGACTGATATTCATTGGGCTTTCTGGATTCTTCTTCCAGATGGATTCTATCTTGCACGACTTTCGTTTTGAGCGTCTCAATGTTGAATCTTGGTGGGAACCCATCACATCTATACCGCTCATCAGCTTTTTGATTTATCTGATCTTGCTTGATCTGGTTGAGTATCTATACCACCGCGCTTCGCACACCTTTAACTGGTGGTGGAGACTCCATTCTTTGCATCACAGCCAGACTGTCATGACGGCATGGTCAGATAATCGTAACCATATCCTCGACGATATTTTGCGAGCAGTGATATTTGCATTCTTTGCATTGCTGTTTGGAGTGTCACCAGGCCAATTCATCGCTTTAGTGGTAGTGAGTCAATTTATTCAAAGTTGGCAACATGCCAATATCAAAGTAAGCCTGGGTAAATTTCAGTACCTCTTAATATCCCCGATGTTTCATCGCATGCATCACGCTGTTGGTTATGGTCACGAAGTAACAGGTAAGCCCGGAGTCTTAGGCGGATGCAATTTTGGAATTCTGTTTCCTTGTTGGGATGTCTTATTTAAAACGGCTATCTTCCCCAAGGAGATCTATCCAACCGGAGTGAAAGACTTATCCGTTTCCAATAATATTTTGATTCAACAATGGCAATGCTTTGTTCTCTCGCTTAGAGAGATTAAAAAATCGCTGCGCAAGTAGTATCAATAGTTGGCAGATAGGAGTTTTATGGAAGGTTTGCAGCAAGTGATCAGATCCTTTGGCTTAGCGCTTGTGGGTATGATGCATCCGCGCATGATGTGGTTGAGTTTTCGCCCATTTCTGATCGTGTCAGTGTTATGGGGTGGCACGATCTGGCTCACTTGGACTCCTGCCCTGGAACTGCTCAGCACCTTTCTCACGACATCGATATTTACCAGTTGGATTCAGGATGGCTTGATCTGGGCTGGCTTTGAAAATGCCAGAGCATGGATTGCCCCTTTATTTTTCGTGATGCTGCTAATCCCGCTCATCTGCATCAGCTTATTGGTACTCATCGCCTTTACAACAGTTCCCGCCATTGTGAAGACAGTTGCACTCCAATCTGTCTATAAGGATTTGGAATGTAAATATGGCGGGGGATTATTGGGAAGTCTTTTTTACACCCTGTGGTCTGCATTGATTTGTCTGGCTCTAGTTATACTGACATTGCCGGTGTGGTGGATGCCACCCTTAGTGGCTTTGCTGCCGCCATTGCTCTGGGGCTGGTTAACCATGCGCTTGATGTCGTATGACGTATTGGCAAAACATGCCAGCGTAGAGGAGCGCGATCTTCTGCTTAAAAAATATCATTGGTCTTTGCTATCGATGGGAATCGTTTCTGGTTTATTGGGTGCGGTACCGACATTCTTTTGGGCAACATCTGCCTTAGCCCTAGTATTATTTCCAGTGGTGAGTTTTATCGCTGTTTGGGTCTACTCTTTGATCTTCGTCTTTGCCGCACTGTGGTTTAGCCATTTCTTATTGGTAGCATTAAAAGAATTGCGACGTGAGGAGTTGGATAGAGCGCTCACCGTCGAAACACGCGTTATTGAATCGGAGCTTCCTTATCATGGTTGATGTAGTCAAAACAGTTTGTATTGATGTTCCTGCAAGCGCAGCACGGCGCTTCGGTTTGATTGTTATTGGCGATGAGATTCTGTCTGGTCGACGTCAAGATAAACATCTTGGTACATTGATTGAGCTCTTAACTGAGAGAGGTTTAAGTCTTTCTTGGGCAAGATATGTAGCCGATAATCCCGAGGAAATTACCGCGATACTCAAAGATAGTTTTACGAGCGGTGATGTGGTTTTTAGCACTGGCGGTATTGGTGCTACACCAGATGATCACACCCGTCAATGTGCTGCATTAGCTTTAGGAACGACAGTACAACTTCATCCCACTGCTAGAGAGCTGATTGCAGGTCGGATTCAAGTCACAGCAGAGGGTGATCCCGTTAAGGCAGATTTAAATACGCCTGAGAATCAACATCGTTTCAAGATGGGAGAATTTCCACTTGGTAGTGACATCATCCCCAATCCTTACAACCAGATTCCAGGCTTTAGAATTAAAGAGCATCACTTTGTCCCAGGATTTCCGGTGATGGCGGCGCCTATGATGGCTTGGTGTTTAGACGCCCACTACAAGGATCTGTTTCATCAAGAAAACTGGGCGGAGCAGAGCTTCATCGTGCCTAAGGGAGTTGAGTCTACTTTGACCCCGCTAATGGAGCGTATAGAAGAGAATTTCCCCGGTGTGAAGGTCTTTAGCTTGCCGTCTATGGGTGATCCCTCAAGGGGCGGTGTATTTGCTGAGCGGCATATCGAATTGGGTATTAAGGGCAACGCCAATCTACTGGGTAGCGCTTGGAATGCCCTTCGAGTAGGCACTCAAGAGCTGGGTTATGAAATTCATGATCTTAGCTAGCGCGCTATAGCACTTAATTGGTGCATTAAGTCATTTTTCTGCCGTACAAGGGGTATTTGAGCACTTAAATAGTGCAATAATGAGATATCCCGCTTGTTTGCTTCAGTAAATTACATACATCCATTAGGCATGTTTGATGCCTGGAATGAACAAGGGTGTATGCCTTAAGTTTTGAATTCCAAATTTAGTTAATAGAGGAGAGTTGCATGACAACCAAGACCGTCGCTGATGTGATGAAGTTAGTTAAAGAGAAAGAATGTACTTTCGTTGATTTCCGCTTTGTAGATACAAAGGGCAAAGAACAACACACAACAGTACCTATCTCCCATTTTGACGAAGACAAATTTGAGAGCGGTCATGCATTTGACGGTTCTTCTATCGCTGGTTGGAAGGGTATTGAAGCTTCTGACATGTTGTTGATGCCTGATCCAACAGCTTGCTACATTGACCCATTCTATGAAGAGTCAACATTGGTCATCACATGTGACGTGATCGAGCCATCTGATGGCAAAGGTTACGATCGTGACCCACGCTCTATCGCTAAGCGTGCTGAAGCTTATTTGAAGAGCACCGGTCTAGGTGATGCAGCTTACTTTGGTCCAGAGCCAGAATTCTTTATTTTTGATGGCGTCCGTTGGGGTGCTGATATGCAAGGTTGCTTCGTGAAGATTGATTCCGAAGAAGCCCCATGGTCTTCCGGTGCAGAAATCGAAGGCGGCAACACAGGTCACCGCCCAGGTAAAAAAGGTGGTTATTTCCCAGTTGCTCCTGTAGATACATTCCACGACATGCGTTCTGAAATGTGTTTGATTCTTGAATCCTTGGGCATTCCTGTCGAAGTACATCACCATGAAGTTGCCGGTCAAGGTCAAAACGAATTGGGCACAAAGTTCAGCACATTGACACAGCGTGCTGACTGGACTATCTGGCAGAAGTACGTCATTCAAAACGTTGCTCATGCTTATGGCAAAACAGCAACCTTCATGCCTAAGCCTGTAGTTGGCGATAACGGTTCTGGTATGCACGTTCACCAATCCGTTTGGAAGAATGGCGAGAACTTGTTTGCTGGGAATGGTTATGCTGGTTTGTCAGAGTTTGCTCTCTACTATATCGGCGGCATTATCAAGCATGCTAAAGCATTGAACGCGATTACCAACCCAGGTACAAACTCATACAAGCGTTTGGTTCCAGGCTTTGAGGCGCCAGTAAAGTTGGCTTACTCTGCACGTAACCGTTCTGCTTCGATTCGTATTCCACACGTTTCTAGTCCTAAAGGTCGTCGTATTGAGACGCGCTTCCCCGATCCATTGGCCAACCCATACTTGGCATTCTCTGCCTTGTTAATGGCTGGCTTGGATGGTGTTCAGAACAAGATTCACCCAGGTGAAGCAGCTGACAAGAACCTGTATGACTTGCCACCAGAAGAAGATGCAAAGATCCCAACCGTTTGCGCAAGCTTAGAAGAGGCTTTGGAAGCTTTGAAGAAAGATCATGAGTTCTTAACTCGTGGCGGTGTATTTACCGAATCCATGATTGATGCGTATATCAATTTGAAGATGGACGATGTCACACGTTTCCGTATGACCACTCATCCTATCGAATTTGATATGTACTACTCCCTGTAAGCGAAGGAGAGAACTTGAGCGCAGGACTGTTGCGCAATTCGTTCAAGGGAGCAGCTTCGGCTGCTCCTTTTTTTCCGACATTGCTTGATCAGATGCCCAATGCCATCTTGGTATTTGAGGCGGAGAACCATCAATTGGTTTATGTCAATCCGGCTGCTGAAGCAGCGCTGGATCTGTCGCGCAAATCACTTGAGGGGCAGTCCGTGCACGATTTGTTTGGGGATAATGCACCCTTAAACTCCATGATTGAGGAAGTGCGGAGCGGTCAAGTCACAGCACAACGTCAAGAAATGGTTTTGCATTCTATGCCGGGTAGTATTCATCAAGAATCAACACCTGCGCACGTCGTTATCGCGATGTTTGACGATCCGGACTTGCTGATGATGGAATGGTTTCCGATCGATCAACAACTTCGTAGTGAACGCGACGAACGCGTTACACAACAAGTTGAGGCTAATAAGGAGCTCATGCGGAACTTGGCGCATGAAATCAAAAATCCTTTGGGTGGCATTCGTGGGGCGGCACAGCTTCTAGAGTTTGAGCTCCCAGAAAAAGGCTTGAGGGAATATACCCAAGTCATTATTAAAGAATCCGATCGCCTGCAAACATTAGTAGATCGCCTTTTAGCGCCACACCGTAAAGCACACGTCATTGAAGCGTTTAACGTCCATGAGGCCTTAGAGCGTGTTCGTAGTTTGGTATTGGCGGAGTTTCCTAAAGGGCTTCGGATCATTCGCAACTACGACACGAGTCTTCCCGATATCCTTGGGGATCGTGAGCAACTCATTCAGGCGGTACTCAATATTGCGCATAACGCAGCTCAAGCACTTTCAGATGAAATTACCGCTGGGACTGCTCGGATAGAGTTAAAGACACGGGTGGCCCGTTCAGTCACGATTGCTAAACATCGTTATAAGTTGGCGATGGATTTACAGGTCATTGATAACGGGCCTGGTATTCCAGATGATATTAGAGAGCGCATCTTTTTTCCTTTGGTTTCAGGAAGAGAGGGCGGCAGTGGACTTGGTCTTACCCTGGCACAAACTTTTGTTCAGCAGCATCAGGGCTCTATCTCTTGTGATAGTCGTCCTGGGTGCACAGATTTTCATATTCAGATTCCATATCGTAAGCGGGAGAAATAATCATGAAGCCAATTTGGATCGTCGATGATGATCAGTCTATTCGTTGGGTGTTAGAGAAGGCCCTCACGCGTGAAAATATTCCCCATAAGAGTTTTTCAAATCCAAATGATGTCCTCAATGCTCTTGAGAAAGAGTCACCTCAAGTATTGATCTCCGACATCCGGATGCCACGCGGCAATGGCCTAGAGTTATTGCAGCATGTCAAACAGAGCCATCCACAATTGCCGGTCATCATCATGACCGCCTATTCAGATTTGGATTCTGCCGTATCTTCTTTTCAAGGCGGGGCTTTTGAATACCTCACTAAACCATTTGATTTAGAAAAGGCGATTGAACTGATTCACCGTGCTATTGAACAAGGTGATCGTAATCAATCTGGCACTAAAGACTTAAGCGCTTTTGTTCAAGACGCTAGCGA
>Ga0208253_1000136_pt1 | contig 33129 bp, 26 predicted proteins | sample CryBogCBE10Oct08_FD_184573 | JGI IMG/M metagenome (GOLD analysis project Ga0208253, IMG submission 184573) | Freshwater microbial communities from Crystal Bog, Wisconsin, USA - CBE10Oct08 (SPAdes) | ecosystem: Environmental > Aquatic > Freshwater > Lake | place: Crystal Bog, Wisconsin, USA...
CTTATTCTTACCTTTTTTGAGTAACTCTTACAATGTGCCTCTTAAATAAGCTTGAGGTGTTATGGCTATCTGTTGGATCTTCCTAGAGAGATCCAAGGAGGATCTCTGTTACAGCTTCAAGAGGTGCTCTTGTATCAACTTTTTTTACCATTTGCGCTTATAGTCGATTGCAGAAACATTTTTTACGAAAGCATTGCAAAAATAAAACTCAAACGTTATACACGAGGAACTGGCCCTGAGATGTCTTTTTTGACTCTATGGTTTTGATTAATATTAATGCACTTCCCTTGTGAATCGGCGAGATAATTTAGATTTTCAAAAACGAGATATTAAGATTCACTAAAAGAAAGTTTTTTCAATTTATTTTTAGTCTCGATTCTATAATGCATCAAGTCAAAACTCGTCACTCTCAAGTTACCTACGCTCTCTTTTTTATCAGATATATATTAAAATAATTTAACTCAATATTTCCTCTGATTGTTAATGCATAGGGTCTCGAAACTAGTACTGAATCACTTCTTCGTGGTAGTAGGTGTAGATGAGAACTCTTTTTTAGGTGACCTTGGGTGGATGAAAGAAAGCCTGGATTGTGAAAATCGAAAGCTGTATTCTTAGGCTTTTGCGATGCGTTAGCATTGGAGAGTCACGATTTTTTTGGGAACTCAAAGAGGGACTTCAGCCTTATTCCTTTGCTGATTTACAAGGTAGGAAGTTTTTTTTAGGCCAGACCCAGATGTTTTCGATTTCAAAGAATTACGGGCCGTGTATGCTTCTTCACTGCCGCCTGTCTCTGGTTTGCCAAGTTTTGAAAGCAGGGGACGAGGGTTTTGAGGCATGAAATTTATTCAAACTTCAAGAAAAGTAGAAAGATTTCATGAAGGATAGAATGAGAACTTCAACGTGTCATACAAGTCTTGAGACAGGATTACTGCAATTTAAGGCAATAGAATCTAGATTCGTGTTCAGGTTCTAAGGCTTGATTGTACCGTGAATTGAGAGGATGAGGGTTTGCATTTAACTCAAATAGATGAATAGCTCACTCTCATGGAGAATGCTTGAAGAACATCCTTCAAAATACGTTCCTAGAAAAATCGAAGAGCTAAGGATCGCACCTGAAATAACTTCGTATCCTTGGAAGACTTCTGTCTTCGTAAAATCTGTCTTGTGCTCATGGTCCTATTTCACACGACTAACTCAGCTCACGATCCTAAGTACTATAAAAACCTGATTATTTTAGTTGGGATGGCTAGTTTGTCTGCTCCTTGACATTTTTTTACAAGATCGGCGGTAGATTGAGCGAGCTTGCTTCATTGAAAAAATCTGTACCATATAGAGGCTTGGGATTACGCTCGAAATGGCGTCTTCTTGGGAAGACTTTTGACTTGTCAAGTTTGTAAAATCTTTGCCCTCTGTCACAGACATGGGAGGTTTTTTCTGGCAGAGTCCTTGTCCCTGAGCAACCTGGGGTCGGTCACGATCATTTCTAGAATCGCTAAGACGGTCGGGGAGGCTCTTCATGGGATGAGGATCTGTTTTTGATCTCTTATGTTTGTTTTTAAAAAAGAGGCACTGCACAGGGGAGGTTAGACATTAACCCCCTTGTTGGGGCGCTCGTAGGGAAGTACGGGTGACGCGACTGAATAATCCGAGTTTGGGATCTAGGATGAAGTGCAGAAGCAGTTTCGTCCAAGAGACGTGAAAGTACAGGGATTCGTAGAACTCTGGAGCTATTTTCTTCACTTGAGGAAGTCGGGACCAGGCGACTTTCATTAAATCATGGTGCTCATTATGGTAACCCACATTGAAGGAAACGTGATTTAAGGGACCGTAGTAGGAGTATGTTTCTTGTTGGTCTTTTAAGACGTAGTGCTCTTGGATCCATCTTCCACCCACGGGATGGAGGCCTACAGAAAAAATCGTAGAAAGAGCAAGGTATAGCAATGCCTTCCAGCCAAAAAAATACGTGATGCCGCCTAAGAAAGTGAATTGGACGAGAAGGTTTAAAAGCACCCAAGCATTCAAGAAGGGAATGCCCTTGAGAAAAGGAATTCGAAGTAGCTGTGAAACAAAGTAGACTAAGTACCAAAGTGTCTTTCTCAATGTCGAGTTTCCTACCCAGCGGACTTCAAAATCTCGGGGTAAATCGGCATCGTAATCTACCTGACCTTGATAGAGGTGGTGCTTCATGTGGTAGATTCTGAAAGACATGGCCGAAGGAAAAATAATCGGAAAATTAGCAAAAATCTGAAGCAAGCTATTGCTCGTGTCGCTTTTGAAGACCAGATTATGGGTGCATTCGTGAATCATCACAAAAAGGGCATGGTTGGCAAAAGCCCCTAAGGCGTAGGCCATTAAAAAAACAACCCAGAGGGAGGCGTCTTGACACAGCCAGGCTAAGGCTATTTGGAGAGAAACGATACCAAAGACGTACCAGGCAGTGCTGGGAGTGTTTCCGAAAAGCTCTTTGACTTCTGGATATTTCTTGAGAATTTGCCTAGTTCTTGCTAAATGAGGCTCAGGATATTGAACTAAGAGCATTTTAAAGGTTTTTTTCATAGATCTCCTGCAGCTAACGAAGTCATGAGTAAAACTATCCATAACAAGAAAAGCTTGCTATGTAAAGGGATGAGAATGCGAGAAATGGGAGCTATATGGATTTAAAGGGACATCGCGCTTTAGTGACAGGGGCTTCCAGTGGTATTGGAAGGCATTATGCTGAAAAACTTGCAAGTTATGGTGCTGATGTAGTGATCACGGCTAGGCGTGGAGACCGCTTAGAGCAGCTGGCTTCAAGGTTGAGGGAAGCTTATGGGGTTGAGGTACAAGTCATTGTCGGTGACTTAAAGCAACCTCAGGCAAGTCGGGCTATTTTTGAAGAAGCTACTGCTTGCGGTCAGAAGATCAGTATTTTAATTAATAATGCAGGCATTGGTAAGTATGGAGATTTTTTAGAGTATAACTATCAAGATCAGGCTGAGGTGCTTTCTGTGAATGCCTTAGCTCCTACAGAACTTACGTACCTTTTTTCGAAGCATATGCTGCTTCATGGTCGTAAAAGCTATATTGTGCATGTGGCCTCCATTGGGGCTTTTCAGCCCGTGAGTCGTTTTGCGGTTTATTGTGGAAGCAAAGCTTATCTTTTGTATTTTTCTGAGGCTTTATCTTTTGAATTAAATAAGACGAATGTTCGCGTGATGTGTCTTTGTCCTGGAGGGACTTATACCGAGTTTTTTGATCATTCCCATCAAAAGATTAAGAAAGGTGGAAATCGCTTCATGATGTCTTCTGAAAAGGTGGTGACTATTGCCATCAAAGCCATGATGAAAGAGCGTGCTGTTTGCATTCCGGGGCTTTTAAATAAAGCAGCTTGTTTTCTTCCTCGATTTTTACCTCGAAGCTGGTCGGCTGCTTTAGCTCGGCTTTCGATGGATCAGTCCGTTGAACCATTTCATCCTTAAATTTGGTAAATGACTTGCTTTTGAGTCAAGTTCGTGCCATGGTTCTGCGTCATGCGAGCAGATCAATGTTAGGATTGCGGGTTTTTTTGGGAAGTGCTTTTTTTAGTATGCTTTTTTCAGCGGGGGTTCAAGCTCAAGAAGATTCTGAATCTCTTGGAAAATCTCAGGGCACTAAGTATTTTAGGGATATCCAGCAGGAGGTGGATGAAGCAGTAGAGGGGGTTTTAGAGGAGCCCGCTATGCTCGTTCGCGTTGAGGCTAAGAAAAAACCGGCACGTCGCGTGATTGCTGCCAGTGAATCCAAAATTACCCATGAACAGATCAAAAGTTTGCCTCAGGGAACGGAAGTTTCTTTATCTAAGCTCATCACAGCAACCACTCCGGGGGTGGTAGGAGGGGCTTTAGGGCAGATGTTTTTTCGAGGCAATCATGCCAATGCCCAGTACCAAATCGATGGAGTTCAATTACCTGATTCTCCTTCGAGTGCTTTCAGTCAGGCGTTCAGCCCCAGAAATATTGATTATATTGATGTGATCACAGGAGGTTTTGAGGCCCAGTATGGTTGGAGGCTCAATGCGGTGGTCAATATGGTCACCAAAGAGGGAGGCAGTGATCCTGAAGGTGAATTAGAGTTAAATTATGGCTCTTATAACGCGACGTCCCCGCACTTGTTGTATTCCGGAAGCACTGAAACAGGGCGATTGCGTTACTACCTTTCATTGAATTATTTTCGCACTGATCGAGGAATCGATACGCCTCAGCCAAAATCTACCCAGTTGCAAGATCAACTCCAGGGAGGAAATGAAGCGATCCATGATCGAGCTTGTGGAAACAACGAGTTTCTTAAGCTTGATTGGAAGGCTGACGAAAAAAACCAGATTTCTCTTTTATTTTCAAATTCTCACTATTTTTACCAAATTCCTAATTATCCATCGAGTTTTTCTCCGAGTGATCCCTACTTTAGCAAGCCTGCTTATACCGATGTTTTTGGCAATCAAGGAGAGACTCATGCTCATAATGGGCATACCGATGTCAATACCACATTCAATTATACACCTTCCAATACCAATGATGCTCAAAAAGAATCCAATGTATTCCTTCAGGCTTCATGGAAAAATCGGGGGGATGATCGTCAGTTGTTCACTTTCTCTCCTTACTACAAGTATTCTGAGATGGCAGTGACTGGGGATCCAAGGAATGATCTTTATACCTCGACAACGTCTATGGGGACTTTTCCCATTCAGGGGTCTTCGCCCTCTTCTTTGTCCATGAACCGTTTTATCAATAGTTTGGGTATTCAAACGGATTATACTTTTCATGTTCAGGAAGATCATCGATTGAAAGCGGGCTTTCAGGCACAGGCATCGCGTACGACAGGGAAGTTTGCTATTTTAGGTCAGGATCAGGATGGGCATTCTTTTAATGACGCCGATAACAAGCCTTATACTGGCTACTTTGCGGGTGTTTATGTTCAAGACGATTATAAGATGGCTGAGCCTTGGATTTTAAATGTAGGGCTACGTTATGACGTAACTCGTTTTGTTTATACTGATCAAAGTGCTTCGGATGGCATGCTGCAGCCTCGTATTGGGTTGAATTGGTTTGCAACACAAACTACCAAGTTTCATGTTTTTTATGGAAAATTGTTTCAGCCCGCAGGTATTGAGAATCTGAGGCATTCTTTTAACATGGCAACTGGGACTAGTGGCACCTACGATATCAAATCTGAAAAATCAGATTTCTATGAAATCGGTGTTGCTCAGAAATTTGCTAAGGATCAAGTCGCTCAGATCAATCTTTATTATAAAAATGCAAAAAACATGCTGGATGAAGCACAGCTTTTAAATACCTCCATCTCTCAGACGTATAATCTTGCGGAGGGCTATGCGTACGGGGGTGAGGTTTCTATCAAGGGGACTTTAGGTTCACATTGGTTAAATTTTTTAAACTACTCTTACTCCATTGCTCGAGGCAAGGGGATCAGTGGTGGCGCTTGGGCTGTGGATCCTGATGAAGATAGTCCTACTTATCGGATGTTGGACCATTTACAGATACACACTTTGAATGCAGGTCTGACGTATTTTAGAGGGCCTTTTTGGTGGACCACGCAAGGTCTTTATGGATCAGGTTTGCGTACGGGAATACAAAATAGCAAAAATTTACCTGGGCATTTTACCATGGATAGCACTTTAGGGTATGAGTTTACTGGTGAGAGTTTTATGTCTCGATTCCGGGTTTCCATGGATGCGTTGAATATTTTTGATAAACGTTATCCTATTACCATTGCGAATGCGTTTAATGGGTCGCATTATGCAGCTGGAAGGCAGTTTTTTGTTCGTTTGACGAAGTTTTTTTAGGTTAACTTGGGTGATTTTTTTCCTTCAGGTGAGAAATAGGTAATGGGTGCACAGTGGAAACATGCCGGTCGTATTCAAAATGCTTCTAAGAGGGGTGCTTTTATTAGTAAGCTTGTCAGGGAGATTACGGTTGCTAGTAAAATAGGTGGACCGCATCCTGAGTCTAATTCGAGGTTGAGAGCAGCTCTGGAGGTCGCCAGAAAAGCTTCGGTTCCCAGGGAGACGATAGATCGAGCTGTGAGTAAAGGTGCGGGTCTATTGGGAGGGCAACTCAATTATGAGCTCATGACTTACGAAGGTTTTGCGCCTCATCAAGTGGCTGTGATTGTAGAGTGTTTCACGGAAAACAAGAATCGCACGGCAGCTGACATTCGCTTGCTTTTTCGTAAGGGTCAGTTGGGTTCTCGAGGTACTGTGAATTGGATGTTTGATCATTTGGGTGTCGTAGAAGCCGTTCATGCGGATCAGCAGGATATTGAGGTTGCTGCTATTGAGGCGGGGGCTCAGAGTGTTCAAGCCTTGGAGGCCTCTGAGTGTGAGGAAAGTTGCGTGGGTGGACGCTTTTTGTGCGCCATTTCAGATTTAGATGTGGTCAGTAAGGCCTTGATTCGATTGGATTGGGTGGTGAAGGTTTGTGAAATAAGTTACCTTGCTAAAAATCCAGTGTCTGTCAGTTCAGATCAAGCAAAAGAAGTGATTGAGTTTTTGGACGCGCTCGATGACCACGATGATGTGCATCGTGTCTATACGTCTTTTCGAGTGTAGCGATGGCTTTGGCTTTTCTTCCTCAGCAAATTTTTGAAGCGCTTGAAAATTTAGATTTAACTTTGAAAGTTCAAGAGGTTCCAGAAATTGGCCAGCTTTTGAATGACACTCTTTTGTTACGAGGAAAAAAAATAAGACCTACGCTTTTATTTTTAATGGGGCAGGTTTTTAGGGTTCCTTTGGGCAAGCTTCAGCCTTATGCTCGTGCTGCAGAATGGGTCCATGCGGCTACACTTGCGCACGATGATGTCATTGATGAAAGTGCCATACGGCGCTCTCGTCCTACGTTAAATGCTCAGTCTTCCAATATTCGTGCGGTTTTAGCGGGTGATTTGCTCTTTGCTCGAGTGATGTCTGAACTTTCTGCTTTGGGTAATGTGGTTTTGATTCATGGTCTTGCTTTGACGGTAGAGGCTTTAGTCGGTGGAGAGTGGCTTCAGTTGAATGCACGTGGTGTGATTGATGTTGATAGAGACCATCTTGAGCTTGTTGCTCGCAAGAAAACAGCAAGTTTGATGTCCTGGTGCTGTTCCACAGCAGCGCATCTTGCGGGGTTGGATCCTCAGGTGTGTTTAGATTGTGCTTATTTAGGTGAAGTTTTAGGCATTTCTTTTCAGATGGCTGATGATATCATCGACTATTGTGATTCTGGAGATAAGCCGTTTGCTCAAGATTTGAAGGAAGGTTTAGTCAATTTTGTGACTTTAGAAATGTTGCAGGCGAATTCCGATCTGAGAAAACCTGTTGAAGAAATTTTACGAGGGGAGTATCTACAATCCACTTGGCCATGGCAAGAAGTAGAGCTGAGGGGGGCTTGTGATCTTGTGAGCAATCTTTCCAGAAGTAAGCTTCAGCTAGCAGAGGCGATTTTTGAAAAAATTGTTCAGACCTTGAAAGATCCTGATTGTGAGGCGATTCAGGCGATGTGGTCTACTTTAGATTATTTGAAAGCAAGAGTTTCGTGAGTGTATCTTTTTTTTGAGAAAAATAGCTCAAAAATAAGTTGCAGTGTTTCGAAAACAACCCTAGAACAAAATGAAGGAGGATTCTATGGCGAAGAAGAAGGTGAAATTTTCATTTATTAATGAAGTGTACGAAGGAATTTTGGACAGGGCGGAGGTTACTCGTAAAGGTGAAGTTCGTCTGAAAAGAAAAGAGTTTAAGGAGTGCATTGAGGAGGCCTTCAACAATGGTGCCAGGGCGGCTGCTTCTGGAGAGCGCGTGAGGTTTCCTGTGATCGGTACTTTGGTAAGAAAAGACGTGAAGGCTAGGAAATCAGGTACTGGTATCAATCCTTTTACTAAAGAACCTATGACGATCAGAGCAAGGCCTGCTTCGAAAAAGCCTCGTTGGTCTTTTCCTCGTTCTTTGAAGGACACTTTTGGAAATAAGAAAAATTGGTAGATGAGATGCTAGGCGCCCAGATTGGGCGCCTTTTTTTTTATTCACTGCCTTGATTGTCTTTTTTAGTACCAAGTCACGTATTTTGTAGGAAATACAGAACGCAAATTTTGATGAAGCTAGCTTTTGATTTTCGAGATGGTAGATCCCACCGATGAGATTAAACCTGAGTTCAAATTGCTTTCGGTATTTTGTATTCAGTGTTTTAAGGCTACCAAAAAATTGGAATCGCAAAAAAGTAATTTAATCAGTTGACTTATGTAGCACAAACCAAAAAACTTTTATGGATTTTACTGCTTCAGTAACCGAAGTTTTGAAAGCGCAGACTGAGCATGACCAAAAGGTGTTCAGGTCCACATCTCTGATGGGGTTGTCACTGAGATCTAGGCAGGTCAGGTTTTTTTAGTCTCCAAAGGCATCGCACTCCCGCAGACCTGATTTGATTAGAGCTGAGCACTAAGGAGGCAAGACTGGGAAGGCGAGAAAGGTGCTGAGCTCCCGTAGATCCGATGAAATTTCGACTAAGATCCAAGCAGATAAGTCCTTGAAGCCTTGAAAGGTGCTCAGCTCCTGCATCTTCGATGGAATTTCCGCTGAGAGTTAAGCACGTGAGACTCGCCATGCGTGAAAGGTGTTGGATCCCCGTATCTCCGATGCAATTCCGGCTGAGATCCAAGCAGGTGAGAGCTGATAGGTGTGAAAGGTGCTGAATTCCTGCATCTTTGATTTGAGAAGATCTTAAAATCAAGGTGGTAAGACCTAGCATGTAGGAAAGGTGCTGAGTTCCCGGGTCTCCGATGGAATTTTCGCTGAGATTCAAGCTGGTGAGGCTTGAAGCATGTGAATGGTGGAGAGCTTCTGCACCTTCGATTTGATTTTTAGCAAGATTCAAGTGGGGGAATTCTTGGTGCGTTGGAAATTTGGTACGCTCCCGCGTTTCCGATTTTATTGTCGCTGAGATCCAAGGTGATCAGATTGATCATATACGAAATGCTCATAGTCCCATCAAGTTCGATTTGATTTTTAGCAAGATTTAAGTCGGTAATTCTTGGTGCGTTGGAAATTTGGTACGCTCCCGCGTCTTGTAGGTAGACAGGCGCCTTACGACGCCTGTCCCCATTAGAACCGTGCTTGCCCTATTAAGACACACGGCTCCCTCGCTGATAATAACTAGGATGACCTGCTTCTCTCAAGTAAAGGACAGATTACGAATTCGTGGTCTCGGGAACCCCGCTATATCGAGGACTTCCTGAAGCTGCCTCCAATTCTCACTTCGCGAACGAACTGAGAGACCCTCTTGTAATTATTATTAATAGCGAAGCAGTTGAGATACCCCCGAACCCAAGATATTACTCGAAGGATCAGGTCTTTCTCGTGTCGGCATTTGCGAACCTCGATCTTCACATCCTTAAGCTTGTTCCTGTACCGCTTAGGACATGTCTCTCGCATTATACGGGAAAATTCTTACCTTGTTTTCCGATTCCGTGATATTCCCCAACGATGGCGAAAACCCAGGAACGTGAAGCATGGCATGTCTATTCCTCTCTTTCTACAAGTTTCTGCGGCCGATTTGCCACAAATGATTACCTTGAACTTGGAGTCATTTACGTGGAGACCAAACTCGGCAAAACGTTTCTTTAACTGTTCATAGAAGCGAGCTGCCTGATGTGTTGAGGCAAAGGTGAACACGACATCGTCCGCATAACGAACGAGTTTTGCTTTCTCTTGATATTCCTTCGCACTTAAATCGGCAAACCACGTGTCTAGAACATGATGTAGCAACACGTTTGCTAGGATTGGAGACAGAATTGAGCCTTGCGGTACACCCACTTGGTTCTTTTCTGCCACCCCTTCGTCGTTCAGGATCGAGCTCTTGAGTAACCTCATAATAAGGTAACGGAATTTATGGTCCCCTATCTTTGCTTCTAGTAGTGCTCCTAGTTCCCTGTGTGGTATTGTGTCGAAGCATTTAAGAATATCTATCTTAATTAGTGCATCACAATTCCAGCTCTTAAGGTGTTCGTCCAGTTCTACGAGTGCGGTGTCGCAGCCGTGTTTTAGGCGGAATCCATGAGAGCATCTCAGAAACAAGGGGTCGTAAATTAGGTTCAGAATCCTGCTTAACGCGTCCTGAACTATCTTGTCTTCGAGGCAATATATCGCCAGTTGTCGTCTTGTTCCGTCGGTCTTTGAGCATTCCGCTCTTTTGCCGGCTTCGGAATGTAGGTTCTGTTCCGGATCCTTGTTAGAAGTGTACTCAGATTTTCATCGAGGTTCTCCCCGTACTTCTCCTTCGTTATTCTGTCTATGCCCACAGCTTTCGAACCATCTAGACTGCGCTAGTATAGTAGTTCCATGTTGATTAGGTATCCAAGGTTGTTGAATACCGTCGCATGGTCTCTCCGAGATCTTTCCTCTACACGGGTTAATTTCGTGAACAATGGTTTGGCTTTGCAATCTATAGTCATATTGTTTCCTCTTCCCGTTTACCAGTTACTGGAACCCTCCCTCCATGGTCATTACTCACTTCTTCGGTACTATGATTCCTCAGACTTCTTTCTGCCCTTCCGAAAATCCTTTAGTTTTATCCTTTGTTTCTTCGTACGGCTCGTGCCGAGATAGTAAGATCTCTCATGTTGACTACCAAATCTCTCCTTGCGCGCCAGGTTCTCAGACCCCGCCCAGTTCCTCCCCCTCGCTAAAACGGTCTTGGAATTTCGACGTTCATGAATAGGAATAGAACGTCCATTGGGAATCACAATAATTTCGTGGCTCAATCACTTCACGCTTTCGCATTCCGGCCCGCTAAGGTTCGCTAGTTTATGCTTTACTGCTTTCGCAGCTAAACTTCGCTACATCATGGATTAGCTACTCCTTTGATGAATGGACTCTCACCATTTAGATTTGGTGCCCTTATCATGGCGCACCCTATTTGATTGTTACTGAGATCCAAGGTTCTCAGTCGGTGCATGCTTGAAAGGTACTCAGCCCCCGTATCTCCGATGCTATTGTTGGAGAGTCTTAAGGTACTAAGCCCACTCATGCTTGCAAGGTGTTTCGTTCCTGCATCTCCAATTTGATTATCCCTGAGATCCGAGCTGCTTAGTCCCTGAATACGTGCAATGTGTTGAGCTCCGGTATTGCCGATTTTATTCTCGCTGAGATTCAAATGACTAAGATTGAGTATGCGTGAAAGATGCAAAGCCCCCCAAGCTTCGATTTTATTGTAGCTGAGAGATCCAAGTAGGCAAGTTCCTGCAATCTCGCAAGGTGCTGAGCTCCTGTGGCTGTCATGGAATTTCCGCGAAGATTCAAGGCAGTGAGATGGGGCATGCTTGCAAGGTGCTCAGCTCCTGCATCTCCTATTTTGTTATAGCTGAGGACTAAGTTGGTAATCTCAGTCATGCTTGCAAGGCGCTGGGTGCCTTGGTCTTCGATCATGTTTCGACTAAGATCTAAGCTTACTATTTTAGACATTTCAGTGAGGTTAAAAGCTACGTCACTTTCGATGGAATTTTCAGAAAGATTTAATTATGCAATATTTAATAATTTTGCAACCTCGATCATTCGCGAAATATAATCATTATTCATTGCATTTTGCTTAAGGCTGAGTTTTTGTAAATTTTCCAGTCTAGAAAGAGCTGGCAAGAGGTTATTGACAAATAAAAGTAGATAATAATATTGCGCAAATTGCCCAGTAATATTATCAAGAGATAGTTCAATGAGAGTTTTAGGAAGTAGTCTTAGCATTTTGAAATTAAATTTTCAGCCAGAAAGATCTAACTTTTTTTTATATCATAAAGAAACCCTAAATGAATATTTCTATTGATAATAGATAAAAGTTGTTTCGAGCAAGCTTCGCAGGCTTCTTCGGAAATTTGTTTTTCGTATTTTTGTGTTAGCATAAAATTCAGGATATCTGATGGGGATGAGAAGTCGAAAATATTTATTCAGTTATTCTGATTAAAATAATCAAAGGCTAATGGTTCTGTTCCTTCCTGGGTCGTTGCCCAAGAGGTGCTCAAAGCAAGGAAAGCGAATAATATAATTTTTTTAGATTGCATGAAAAGATGAGTGTTCCTTTTTGAAGTTGCTTTTTTTCTTATGTTACTGTTTATAGTCAAATTTTTATTTTTTCAAGAAATATTTTCCATGAAGATTGGTCTGAAGGCCTTGATTTTAGAAAAAAAACATTTCAAACCATTTTTTTGTGAAGAAATGGGAGTGTGTGGATGACTTTTAGGAGGCGCTTGGGTTCTTCGTTGTGAGCTTATGTGTGATTGTTCATGAGTCCAAGTTTTTTGGATGCTTCGTTTTCTTGGTGGTAGTTCTTTCTGAGTTTAAGAGGGAAGTCAAAAAACGCTAAGAGCTTCAGTGTTGCGGTTTTTGGGAGTGGATGCTGACTTACAATTCTTGTTCTGCAGTTTTTTGAAAATCTTCTCGATCAAAATGAGTGCCCTCGCGTTCGATGATCGCTCTTTTGCTTGAAACATTGGCAATGCGTGCATCGGCAAGCAACTCCTCAATGGCCCGAAGTTCGTCTTCCAGCTCCCATTTGGCCAAGAGCGTCATTGCTAGATCTTCATGGTTATCGGGGGCTTTCATACTTTCGTGAACTTTGAGTTTATGTCGGATGCCCAAAGAGCGCTCAACCAACTCAATCTTGCGGTGCTTATCCACTCGTGCCTCCAGCTGAACTATAGTCGATTTAATCTAATGCTTGTCTTAAGACATAAGGTAGAATTCCACCGTGTCTAAAGTACTCTAGTTCATTTGGTGTATCAATTCGAACCAAGACTGTAAATAGCTTAATGGTTTCTTTTTCATAAAAAACTTGAATTTCTATTTTTTTCGAAGGTCTTAATTCATTTAAGTTGATGATGCTAAACTCTTCCTTTCCTGTGAGTTCGAAAGTGTCGGCATTTTGATTCTCAAGGAATTGAAGGGGTAAGATACCCATTCCTACTAAATTCGATCGATGAATTCTTTCGAAGCTTTCCGCAATCACAGCGCGTACCCCTAAAAGTTTGGGGCCTTTAGCCGCCCAGTCTCTTGAAGAGCCTGTGCCGTATTCTTTTCCGGCAATAATGATTAAAGGAACTTCGCGTTTTTGATATTCCATCGCGGCGTCAAAAATAGAAAGGATTTTTCCGTCAGGAAGCAGGCAAGTGCTTCCGGGTTGTGACTCAGGAGCAAGTCGGTTTTTTAACCGGGTATTGGCGAAGGTGCCTCGTACCATGACTTCATGGTTGCCTCTTCGCGCCCCATACGCATTAAAGTCCGAAGGTGCAACCCCTAGTTCACGCAGGTACTTGCCTGCTGGACTTGAACTTAAAATGGCACCTGCGGGAGAAATATGGTCAGTCGTGATCGAATCCCCTAAAAAAGCAAGGATTCTTGCTTTTTCAATGCGTGCGATAGGCTCCAATGTTGCAGTAATGCCCTGAAGAAAGGGAGGTTCTTGAATGTAGGTGGAATCAGGATTCCAAGGATAAAGCTGGGTAGGGCTGACAGAGATCGATTTCCATCTTGTGCCTCCAGCAAAGACATCAGAATAACTTTTCTCAAAGCGCTCTGCGGTAACAAATTGAAGAATGGTTTCTTGAATTTCTTGCTGAGAGGGCCAGATATCTTTAAAAAAGACAGGTTTCCCTTCGGAGTTCGTGCCGAGAGGCATCGTTTCTAAATCAATTTGGATATTGCCTGCAATGGCGTAAGCGATGACGAGCGGTGGAGAAGCGAGGTAATTGCTTTGTACTTCTGTATGAACGCGTCCCTCAAAGTTGCGATTGCCTGAAAGCACAGACACTACCGATAGCTGATTTTCTGAGATGGCGCGTGAAATCTCTTCTGGAAGAGGTCCACTATTGCCAATACAGGTAGTACAGCCATAGCCTACTAGGTGAAATTTTAATCGTTCCAAGTAAGTCATAAGTCCTGCTTGCGTCAGGTAATCCGTGACCACTTTGGATCCAGGAGCAAAGCTTGTTTTTACCCAAGGTTTTACGCTGAGCCCCTGCTCACATGCCTTTTTAGCAAGCAGCGAAGCGGCAATCAGCACGCTCGGATTGGAGGTATTCGTACAGCTGGTAATGGCTGCAATGACTACCGAACCATGAGTGAGAGAAGTAGTCACAGAAGATTTTTGATGCGTAAAGGATTGAAAAGAAAGGGGTACTTGATTCAGCAGGACTCGATCTTGTGGTCGACTCGGACCTGCTAAGCAAGGTTTTACGTCCGCCAGATCAAGGGTCAAGGTGTTCGAGTAAGTGCTTTCTTGGGTTGGATCGTACCAAAGTCCCTGCTTTTGGTAGTAGGTTTTTACTTGATTCGCGAATCCCTCTCTTCCGGTTAACTTGAGGTATTTCAACGTGACGTCGTCTATAGGGAAAAGGCCGATCGTTGCTCCATACTCAGGAGCCATATTCGCTAAGGTGGCTCGATCTGCGAGGCTCAAGTTGGGGATTCCAGATCCGAAGAACTCGACAAAGCGGCCTACCACTCCGTGGTTTCTCAGCATTTGTGTCACCGTAAGCACTAAATCGGTGGCAGTGCTTCCTTCCGGAAGTTCACCGACCATACGAAAGCCTACGACTTCAGGAATCAGCATCGAACAAGGTTGGCCTAAAAGAGCCGCTTCTGCTTCTATTCCTCCGACCCCCCAAGCAAGAATACCTAAACCATTGATCATCGTTGTGTGGGAATCCGTTCCTACGACCGTGTCAGGATAGATCCAACCGTCTTGCGCGATGGCTACTTGTGCCAGATGTTCTAAATGAACTTGATGGACAATGCCCGTTCCCGGTGGAACGACTCGAAAATTTTTAAAAGCTTGTTGGCCCCATTTTAAGAATTGGTACCTTTCTTCATTGCGCTCAAACTCTAATTGAGCATTGAGTTCAAAAGCCTGAGCACTTCCAAAGTGATCTACTTGAACCGAATGATCTACCACCAGGTCAGCTGATTGACGTGGATTGATGCGATCGGGGTTACCTCCGAGCTTTTTCAGGGCAGAACGCATGGCTGCAAGGTCAGCAATGGCCGGTACCCCTGTGAAATCTTGAAGGAGTACTCGTGCAGGCATAAACTGAATTTCTTTTTCTGAAGGACGCTGAGGGTTCCAAAGGGCAAGCGCTTCGATATCTTTTGCTTGTACTTTCACGCCATCTTCATGACGTAGCAGGTTTTCAAGTAAGATTTTAATAGAAAACGGCAGTTCTTTTGGGTCTCTGCCTATTTTCTGAAAAAAGGTTGGAAGAGCATGGTATGAAAACTGTTGTTGTTGGACCTCTAGGAAAGAAGCCGTTTTGTACGTATTTTTTGAATGGAATTTCTTTTGCTGTTGCATGATAACCTCGAGCCGTTTGATATCTCTAGAATCGACAAGACAACGTATAGCGAAGCTAGGCTCCCACGTCAAGCTACGCCTCTTTATTCTTAATCAAAAACTAGAGGTGCGCTGATTTATTTGGTAGGTTCGATGCATGAGTTCTTTACAGATAGTGCTACTTGCTTGGATACAAGGCATGGCAGAATTGCTTCCGATTTCAAGTTCGGCTCATGTCATTATGGCTGAGAAGTGGATGGGGCTTGATCCTAGTGCTCCCGAAATGACTTTTTTTTTGGTCATGCTGCACGCGGGGACCATGTTTGCGGTATTGCTGTATTTTTTTCCTCGTTGGAAAAAGCTTTCTAAGAGGTTCTTTCAGCTTGGGCTTCTGGCGACTTCGGTCACCGGGGTTGTGGGATTTAGTTTAAAGCTTCTTTTGGAGCAAGTGCTTTTAAAAACAGGATGGATGGGATCGCATCATGAGGTGGAGCATTTGTTTAAGTGCTTGCCGTTGATGGCAGCCTCCCTCTTTGTGGTGGGTTTGCTGATTGTTTATACGGGAAAGGTTGCACCTCGCAGTAAGCGATCACAGATTTCTGGCCGTATTGCGGTGGTACTTGGATTGGTGCAGGGATTGTGTTTACCTTTTCGAGGTTTTTCGCGATCTGGAGCGACGATTTCTGTGGGCCTTTTGGCAGGTATGTCTCAAGAAGAGTCAGAAGATTTTAGTTTTTTACTTGCTCTATTGGTGACTCCAGCGGTGATGGGGCTTGAATTTTATCGATTTTTTCAAGCGGTTTCTTGGCATGAAGGCAATGAAGTGCAGATGCTTGGCAGTTGGGTGGGTTCTGGTGTTTTAGGCATGGCATTGAGCTTTGTCTCGGGATGGTTTGCGATTCACTGGTTGTCTGGATGGATTCAAAGTGGACGCTGGCAATTTTTTGGATTTTATTGTATGGTTGCCGCGTGTGCGGTCCTTTTTTTTAGTCTGATGGGGCTCTAAGCGCATAGATACTTATTTTTTTCAATGCTTGGAGGTTTTGTGGCTTCTTTCATGAAACGGATTGTTTTATTTTTTGCGTTAAATATCCTGATTGTTCTTACGATTTCTGTCATTTTAAATTTGCTGGGAGTCAGGCCTTATTTACGAAATTACGGGATTGATTACACTGAACTTTTAATTTTTTGCGCTGTTTGGGGGATGGGCGGTTCCTTCTTGTCGTTAGCTCTTTCACGTGTGATGGTGAAATGGCTGATGGGGGTTCGCTTAGTGACTTCGGAAGTGCGTGATCCGCAATTACAAAGGCTCGTGCAATCAGTCCACCATTTAGCTCGTGCGGCTCATTTGCCTCTTCCTGAGGTGGGGATTTATCCGTCAGCTGAGGTCAATGCGTTTGCGACCGGTCCGACGCGTTCTCGTTCTTTGGTTGCCGTTTCTCAGGGTCTTTTGGATGGCATGACTCAGGTGGAGTTAGAGGGAGTTTTGGCGCACGAAGTTTCTCATATAGCCAATGGGGATATGGTGACGATGGCTCTTTTACAGGGAGTTGTGAATGCTTTCGTCATGTTTTTATCGAGAGTGCTTGCTTTTGCCATTGCTCAAGCCTTTCGAGGCGATAAAGATCGAGATCGGGGGCTTTCTCGTAGATCTGTCTGGATGATTCAAGTTTATCTTGAGTTCTTGTTTATGATTTTGGGATCGATGCTTCTTGCTTGGTTTTCTAGGTACCGTGAGTACCGTGCTGATGCAGGGGGAGCTCGTTTGGCTGGAAGGGAGGCTATGATTGGGGCGCTTGAGCGTTTGCAAAAGACAGTGGAGTCAGTGGATCTTCAGGCACAGCCTTCGGTTCAAGCGATGAAAATTTCTGGACGTCGTTCTGGTATTTTGTCGCTGTTTGCAACACATCCTCCTTTAGAAGATCGCATTGCACGTTTGAAGCTTTCTTGTTGATCAGGTTTTTTGGCGGTGCTTGAGAGAAAATTTTAGGGGGAATAATTTTGTTTGTTTGACAAGCTTTCTGGCAAGAAGTATATCATCTTTATTGACTTTGGATGTAAATCAAACCTCGGGGGGGGTATGCGTAATTTTGTTCTTTTTTTGTTCACTTATTTTTGTTTTTTCTTGGGTAAGACGGGTTTTTCTGGATACTACGAGCTTCAGCACCATGAGCTTTTTCCTTATCGCTCTACGAGTATTCAGCCGGCTGCTCGACTTTGGTCGGGATGGCAGGGTAGTTACTACCATTGGATTCGTTTGGGGGATGTCGAAGTCTGGTCTGATTTTCTGATCACTCCTGATTTCCAAACAGCGAAGTACAGCTGTGAAGAAATCGGAGGGAGTTTGCCTGTTGCCGATGCTGAGGCGCTTGATGCCTTTCGTTCTAGTTTTTTAGCTTATAAGTTTTCTTTAGGTTGGGTTCAAGCCGTGACAGCCATTGAGCATGTGATGGCCACGAGTACCCCGTCAGCGAGCACCGTTTTTCCTGATTTCCCTATTTGGATGCCCCCTAGTTACCAGACTCTTTATAGAGATCCGTCCATAGAGGCATTGAGGACTGTGAGTTGGGAACGGGCCTGGAAAATGTATAGAGATGATTTTTATCAAGTACAGATGGATGCTGTTTTAGGTGCTGTTTCTTTAACCGAAGCTGAGGCGGTTGGCTTGTATGCGCCTGGTTTTGAGAATCCCGATACTTTCCGTGGATTCACTTACCCTCTTTACAAGGGAATGAGATTTGCGCCTGAGGCTTCAGCGAAGGTCTTTGCAGAATTAGGCTTAGAATCGAGTCCTGATCGCGTGCGTGCTCTTTTTGGAGTCGCAAGAACGATAGAAGCTGGGATGAAAATTCTTAGGCAGACAAAAGGTTTTTCTGGGGGTGAGGCTCCTTCCTTGGGTATTTGGTTGGAAGATGGAAGAGCTCTTGTTTCAGGGGAGACTTTGAGTATGGAAGAAGTTTCTGGAGTTTGGGAGGTTTATGGAGAAATATCCAAAGATCTTGGTTTGTTAGCGCGTGACTTCAGTCATGTGACTGTGTGTATGCGACCTGCTTCGGTTTCAGAAGCTCAGTTTGATTGGGTTGCAGATTTAGATGCTGCGCAAACAAAAAATCAGTACGAAGCTGATCAAAAAGCATTAAAAAGAGTGAATGAAACTTATAGGCATGATTATTATTCTTCTCTCGGTTTTTTTGAAAATGAATCCTGTTTGTTATCAGAATCTCAGAAGGACTATTATGTGGAGTCCTCACTTTCACGCTATGAATCTAAAATGGGTAAAAGTTTTAGAGATGGTTGTGTGGCATTTTATCAGTCTCATGAAGAAGCTAGGATGGAAGCAGAAATTGCTGAGAAGCTTGATTCCGATCGAAAGCTTTATGAGTCTCAGATTTCCCATGAAATTCAGCAAATGTTGGTTGAGCAAACTAGTCCTGCAGTTATCAAAAAGAAATTAAGCATGAAAAATCTGTTACCAGCTCGCTTTCAGAGGAAAAAAGAAAGTGTTTCTTCAAGAAAAACGGTTTCCAAAGAAGAACGAGATGCGTTGCTTTTGCATCTTCCTGGAGAAAATGACTCCCTTTCTGGGAGGGATTTTCAGGGCTCTGATGATAGAATTCCGAAATTTTCTGAAGGATTGCCAATGAGTCTGGATTTCAAATTGGAGTTGAAAAATGATTTTGATCAGATTTTTTCAAACACCGCGCGAAAGCTAGACACAGAGGGCGAGGATACCGATCTTAACGTGCAGTCTTTGTTTTCTGAGCATGATGCGGTAGAGGGATGCTTAGAGCAAAAGCAGGCTTCTGATGAAGCTGAGGATGTGCTCAAAGGAAGTTCAGTCATAAAAAAGAAGTCAAGTCTAAAAAGCCTATTAACATCGAAGTTTACTAAGAAGAAGGAAGCGGATTCTCAAGAAGAAGCTGCCGACGCATTCATTAGATGAGTTCGAAAATAGGTTGATATTTATTAATTTTTTAAAAAAAGGAATAATTATGAGATGTTTTTTGGGTTTGGCGATAGTTTTTATGAGCTATTTAGCGGATCAAGCGGTGGCGGCTAAGCATTCTGTGAGTGAGTGTCAGGGTCCTTTTTTTATTCGACCGACGGATGGGGATTACCAGGGGATTGTGGGTGGATTGCCAGTGACTGATAGATCGAGTGGTTCGATCAAAGATCGTTCTGATAAGTATTTAGGAGGATTTTCTCCTTTTTCGAGGTTGGGTTGTGAACTTCATGTCAACTCTGAGGCTCAAGAGCATCCTGTGTTTTGGATGCATTCTGGTTATGTTGATGTTCTGACAGATCTTCCACGAACTGCTTATCCGCAATTTGCTCAGGCTTATTGTGAAGAGCTGGGAGGAAGATTGCCTACTTTGGACGAGGTTGATAGTTTGAGTTCTTTTTTCGATGATTTAGTCAATCGAAATTACGGACCACAGATGCTTGCAATTTATGAGTCTTTAGTTCGTGTGATTCGGCAGAAGGTTGCTTTAGAGGATAGTTTACCTAGAGATTTTGCCTCGTATGAGGTCAGTTCTGTAAAATCTGATGCTACGCCGGTTCGTGAAGTTTATCAGGAAGTCTGTAAAAAAAGTAATCTTTCTCCCGAAGATGCGTTTTTGTTCTTTAAGGATGCCGATCCGAGGTATGGGTTATTGCATTTACCTTATGACTCTGCGGAAATGATGAAAGTTCCGGAAGGTGGATTAATTGCTTTGGGTTATCGTTTTTCTGCTGATGAAATCAAATCCATTCAAGATGAATTAGTGGCCAAGGGCATTTTTGATGCATCAGAAAATGGTTCTTTAAAAAATTTGCATAAGGCTATTCAACAATTAAGTATTCTTGAGTATCTGGCGGCTCAATTAGATTTTTATTATTACGGTCATTTTTCAGATCTTAAGACTAAGGATGGTATTTCAGGGTTTTGGCTCTTTGATTACAAAATTGCGCATCTTTTTACAGATTCGATGGTTTTGCCTAAAGTAAGCTTCGATTCTCGGATACATGCGAGTGGATTGAGTCGGCATCAATTTGCGCTTTGTGTGAGAAATGCGAGAAATGATCAGTTGAGTTTTGAAGATCAAATTAGCTCTCCTTCGATGAATCTTTATCAGGCTCAAAAAAATGCTCTGGATCGAGCAGAGAATGATTATTTAAGTTGGAATGAGGGGGGAGATAAAAAGTTTTATTATGATATTTTGAAAACGAGTCGAGCACAAAAGGTGGTTTTTGATGCTCAGGTAGAGATCATTGATGCGGTGAAATCAGCGGTGGGCTCTTTTTATGATGAAAAAACACGAACTCGATATGAACAAGAAACGAAGGATCTCTACCGTTCGATTCGTCAGGAGCAGTTAGAAAAAGCGGGAATAACGATTGAATCCATTGAATTGGATCCTGATTTGAGCTTAGATGATTTCAGAGTGTCTGAAAAAAATACTTGTGACATGGGTGATGATTTGGAAGATTTTTTAGCGAAAACCTTTTTGTCAAAAGAGGAGTTTCGGTGGAGTAGTTTTCATTTGTTCAATCAGCAAAAAGATCTTGATGTGAGTCAGTTTTCTAAGGATGAAACTAATTTAATAGATTTAGATACTAAGCCTAAGGTTAAAAAATCTTTTTTGAAAAAACTTAGGAAGAAGAAGAAGTCATTGGACAATAAGGGGGATAAATGAAAAAAAGTGTTTCATTCTTATTTTTTATAGGATTTTTGATTTTTGGTAGGTCGCAAGGAGCTTGGGCTGAGGATTATGTTCCTTCGGGGGTTTTTTGGATCAAATTGAAGGATTTTTCAGTGACAGTTCCGGTTGCTCGGTTTCAAAATCATCAAGACGCTGAAGCTTATTGTGCTCGTTATGAGGGTTCCTTGCCTGAAGTTTCGGAATTTGAGGCTATGCAGTCTTCTTTTTTGAACCATCAGGAAGATAGTTCTATTGCTGGGTTGATGGAAGAGATCGTGAGCATGCATTTTTATCCCGCAGCTATGTCCGGTGGGGCGGCATTTCCGAATTTCAATCGGTATTTTAGCAAGTCGCAGCTAGAAGATTTATTGTCCAAGTACGGGTTAGAACCGTCACAATCGTCTCATTTTTTAACGATTGCATCTGAAATTTTACTCTTTGGGCTGAAGATCAATCCTACTGCCTTTTCTGAGTGGATGAAAGCTCTGCGTCAGGAGGGCAAGCTTCCGCTTTTGGAGAAGGATGCGAGTGCTTATCTTTCACGTTTTTGGTTGAAAGAGGGAGCACAGGTTGTTTCTAATCTTGTGGAGGAAGTCGCTCATTCCACTGTTTGCATTAACAAGAACATGTTAAGGCAGCCGAGTAGTTTGAAGGAACGTTTTTTCGTTTACGAGCGCTTGTTGCAGCAAAACACCATCAAGCATTTAGAGGAGAAGCAGATCATGGATGCGGTTGAGGTTCAGAAGGAATCAGACAATCAATGTGGCTGTAGTGTTTCTTAGTTTTTTTGTTGTCAGCGAAATGGACTTGCTTGTTTGAGAAAAAAACGCTATGGAAATTTTCTATGAAAGTTTTAAATATTGCGTTTTATCGTTTTGTTGATCTTGCTGAGGTCAGGGAGTTGGTGGGTTTGAGGCATCAGTTGCTTGAAACCTGCCAGTGCCTTCATTTAAAAGGAAAGATCATTTTGAGTCCGGAGGGGGTAAATGCCTCTTTAGCAGGGGGGGTTTCTGAAATACGTATTTTTCAGGAATTTTTGGAGTCTTTTTCTTTTTTAAAAGATTTGCAGTATCGTGAAAGTTATAGTCTTTCTGTTCCTTTTAAACGCATGTTGGTTAAGGTCAAGCAACAAGTGATTCCTTCTCATGAGGACGTACTACCTCAACAAGGGACTGCTCCCCGTATTTCAGCGAAGGAGTTGAAGCGTTGGCTTGATGAAAAAAAGAGCTTTTCTTTTCTTGATACCCGCAATGATTATGAGGTTGAGTGTGGGACTTTTCAGGAGGCCACACATCTTGGAATGAAAAATTTCAGGCAATTTGCTACCAAGTTTCAGGAGGTCTCTCATCTCTGCAAAAAACCTCTGGTGATGTTTTGTACCGGTGGTATTCGATGTGAAAAAGCTTCGATGATTGCTTTTGAGCAAGGTGTTGAAGAAGTCTATCAGTTGGATGGAGGTATTTTGAAGTACTTTGAAGAGGTAGGAGGGGAACATTACCGTGGAACCTGCTTTGTTTTTGATGATAGAGTAGCCTTGGATAGTCAGCTCAAACCTCAGATATAAAATGCCGACTCCATTCAAACGTTCTTGGACATGGCTGATAAGCGGCACTTTTTTTTTTACCTTTGCCCTAGGTGTGAGTAACGCGGAAGAAGATGATTTAGACGACCATGAGACCGCTTTAACCTGGATGGAAACACGGGATAAAGTCTACGTGCTTCAAAACCGTAGGTATGTGAAAGAAGGACGTCTCGTTTTAAGTACGATGCTAAGTACCGGCTTTTCTAATCCTTACCGCTCGCACTACAGTCTAGATCCGCGTGTGACTTACTTTATGTCAGAGTCCTTTGCTTTAGAGGGGTTTTATACTCTGACTTCTAACAAGCCTAATGCGACTTATCAAGCCTTAACCGTCTTTCCTCAGTACCCACAGGTTCGACAGATCACGGCACAGTACGGAGGCCTCCTGCAGTATACCCCTTGGTATGCCAAGATAAATGTTTTTAATGCTATTTTGCATTTTGATTGGTACTTTTCACTGGGGGTAGGGCAGGTTGCCACTGAAGTTGATGTCAATACGATTAAAGGTAATCCATTTCAGTACGTTCAAGACAATTTAACGGGATGGTTTTTGGGTACAGGTCAATGGTTTCATGTTACGCAAAATCTGCAATTTCGTATTGACGTGACAGGATCTTTTTATCAGGCGGCAAGTGGTTTGACGGGGGAAAAATCATGGTTTTCCAACTACAATTTTGGAACCGGAATTGGTTGGAAGTTTTAATTGATCTTAGATCTTTTGTTGGGGTCCTGGGGTTTTTTTTGCTACCCAGTCAAGCCTCGGGCAACGAAGCAGAAGTGGGTTTTAAAAAAGCCTTTTCTGCTTATCAATCTCAAGATTATTTTCAGGCAGCTTCTTTAGCATTTCAGGCGATGGGGCATGATGATCGGTTGAAATCAAGTTCTTATGCATTGATTGCTCGTTCTTTAATGGCTGTACCATGGCCTCAGAGTGCCTCATATTTTTTTATTCGCGCTCTTCAAATGCAACATAAGCAAGATCAGGTTTCTGTTCTCACTCAAACGCAAGATCTTTTGGATGCAGTGGGGGTCGATCTTTTGAGAAAGTACTTAGTGAAATACACTGAGTACGAGAATTACGATGAAAAAAATTTAAGCGCTTATCTTTATGCTCTCGGGAAAGAATCTCTTTTAAAAGGAGAAACACAGGAAGCTATTCGTTCTTTAGGTAAAATACAGGATACCTCTTCTGTATGGCCTTATTCCTTGCAATTAAAAGGAACTTCTTATGCCCTTTTAGGGGAAAAAGAAGCGGCACTTTCAGAGTTTCGGCTTTGTGAAAAAGAAGCTTCTCGAATTACTCGTACTCGTCAATCGCAAGATTTAAAGTCACGTTGTCTTGCAGGTCAAGCTCGTACTTTGTATGAGATGAATCGTTTTCAAGAAGCAGATCATATCTATGGTCTCATACCTAAAAAAAGTATTGTTTGGCCTGATGTTCTTTTTGAGCAAGCATGGAATTTTTTTTCAAGATCTCAATTTCATCGTAGTTTAGGTAAACTGATTGCTTATCAGAATCCTTTGCTTTCTTTTGTTTTTAATTCTGAGCAAGACGTTTTAGAAGCTCAATCTTATTGGAGTCTTTGTTATTTTCCCAGAGCTATGCAAGTGATTCTTAAATTTGATAAGAAATATACTTCTATAGGTCAAGAAATTAAAAATTTTTTAAAAATTCACGAAAATCAAATGGATCAATTTTACCGATTAGGTAAATCCTCTTTGCGTCAATCGATTCATACTTCTGGAATAAATAGGGTGTTAAATCGTTTTATTCGAAGCTCCTATTTTGAAAGCTTTGTAGAAAGTGAAAAAAGAGCACTTGAAGAAGAAAAAAAAATAAATAACTTTATTTCAAAAAAAGGAAAACAAAAAAAGTTTTTTGAGTTTCTGAAAAAAATCATTCAATGGAGACTAAATACAATTCGTTTTTTAGGTGGAGCTTTTATAAAAAATAGCCTTATAGACTATTATTCTGATTTGATTTCTAATTTTGAAAAAATTTCATTCATTAAAATTGAAATTTTAAAATATGAAAAAGAAATGATCATCAATAAGAAGAGAGATCATCATAAAAATATTCCTCAAAAATTTGAAGAAAATTTTTCGGATTATTTATACTGGACTTTTAATGAGGAATTTTGGATTGATGAATTGGGGGACTACGTTTTTGACATTCATTCGAATTGCAATCATTAGTTTTTTCTATTTTTTGCATTCTCCCGTGCAAGCTCGTTATGAATCAGAAGAGCTTCGAAGTGTTGAAAAATTAGAGGAAAAAAAAATACGAAGTTTAAATCATCAAGAACTTCATGAATTAGAGATAGCGCTTAAAAGAAGATTGCCGATTCATCGAAGAGCTGATATGTACTTTCGTTTGGCTGAATTGTATTTTGATTCGTATCGACTTGAATTTCTTTTAGAAGGAAGAGTTCATGAGAAAAAAATAGCATCAGGTGTGTCAGATAAATTCATTGATCGTTACCACTCAAAAATCTATTTAAATTTAGGTATTCAGGCTTGTTTAGATATTTTAAAATTTCGTATTTCTTTTAAAAAAATGGCAGATATCTACTATTTACTGGGTTTTTATTATTCTGAAAAAGAAGATCAAAAAACAAGCGCCATGTATTATTTGAAGCTATTTAATCAATATCCTAATCATCCTTTGTCGGGTCTTGCGCTAAAAGAGCTTGGTAACTATTTTTTTAAAAAATCTGATTTTCATCAATCTCTTTTTTACTTCAAAAAAGCTCTTCATTTATTAGAAGAAAAGGAATTAGCTTATATTAATCATAAAATTGCTTGGTGTTTGTATAAAATAAAAAAATATGAAGAAGCGATTTCAGGAATGAAGCAGGTTATTGAAGAGTGCTTTCAAAAAAATGAATTAGAAGCTTTAAAACAAGAGGCTCTTAGAGATATTACTTTATTTTTAGTGGAAAGAAAAAGTTCAAAAGATGCGATAGATTACTTCAGAAGCGTTATTAGCAACCCTGCTAGTCTTGCGAAGGAATTAGATCAATTAGCTGATCAATACCTGAGAGTCGCTAAAAAAGAGGATGCCATTGCTGTTTATCAGTTTATTTCTCAAGGTAATTATGGAGACAGATTAGCTTTATTGAATCTAATAAAAATAGAAATCGAAAAAGGTAATCACGATTTTGTTTTTCAAAAAATAAAAGAACGCTCTTTTCATCATCAATCAGCCGATGATTTGGATGATGAAGAAAAGCTCATTTATCATGAAGAAAAAAGCATCAAAGCATTGATCAGAAAAACGGCAGTTAAATACCATACTCTTTATCGGAAAAAAAAACAAAAAGAAAGTCTGAAGATTGCTGAGTCTTATTATAGTTTTTATCTCTATTTTTCTGGAAATACAAAAGAGGATACTTTAGAAGTTCAAATGTACCTTGCAGAAGTAAAGACTCTTTTAGGAAAAAATGAAGAAGCAATTCTTATTTATCGTCAAATTGCTAATGAAAAAAAAGAAAGTTCTTTTGTAAAAAAAGCTCAATTACTATGGCTTGCGACGTTGACTGATGCCATTAAAAAACAAAAAGCAGGTCAAAAGCTTTCTGCTTTAGAGAGGCAATTCATTGAGCTCACCGATTTATGGATGCGAATTCCATCCAAAAAATTAGGTGATGTTCAGGAATTAGCGATAAAGTCTATTCGTTTGTTGGCGGGATACCCCAATAGCAAAAAGGAAGCTTTACCGAGAATTCGTGAATTCATCAAGGTTTGGCCTGATTCTTCCTATGCTTTAACGGCAGCAAAGCTTTGGATCCAATTATATCAGGAAGCCCCTGAGACTATTGAAGATCCTGCTTCCGAGATTGCAGGAAATTCTATTTTATTGGAATCGGATCGGAAAAAAAATCAGGGAAAAATTCAGTTATGGATTGATAGCGTCAAGAGAAAAAAAGACGTTTTAACCATTAAAAACTACGAAAAAAGCGGTAATACTCTTCAAGCTGCTTTGTCTTACGAATCCTTTGCTAAAACTGAGAAAGATCAAAATATTCGTGAAAAAGCTTATCAAAGTGCTTGCGAAGGGTATTTAAAAAATAATCGATTAGATCTTGCGATGAAATTAATGAAAAGCTGGAATATAAAAAGTTCCAAAAAAAAAGAATCTTTAAAAATGCTTGCAAGTTGGGCTTTTGTTCATGGAGAATTTATTATTTCTTCAGAGCTTTTTTATGATTTAGGAACGGTGTATCGAGATCCTGAAGCATTAGAAACGGCTGCTCGATTGAAGCAGGGTATGAATGAATCAGTAGAAGCTACTGTTTTATGGAATAAGTATATTGAACTTTATCCAAAAAGTCCTCGTTATTTGCAGGTCGTTTTATCCCTTGCTCGTTCTGAAGAAGCGCTTCAGCAAGACTCTCAGGCGAGCAAGCATTATCAGCTTTGTGCTCATGGTGATTTTACAGCAGAATGTAAATCGCATCTAGCAGATTTATATTTTAAGAATAAAGATTTTTTAAAAGCACGCATGTTTTATGAATTTGTTGCGAAAATGAAATCTTCTTCTTTTTATGTTGCTTACGCTCGGTTTAAGTTAGCGCAAATGAAAGAAGCAAGTATGACTTTCGAGCCGTTAGCACTTCCTGAGAAGCATTTGCAAAAAGTTTTATCAGAACGTCTTCATGCTTTAGAGATTTTAAGTGGAGAGTATGAAAAAGTGATTCAAGCAGGTGGACCTTGGAGTATTGGGGCTTTGCATCACTTAGCATCTTTTGTCATGAAATGTGCGAATGAATTGGATTCGATTCAGGCTCCATCGCATTTAAAGCCAGAATCTGCAAAAAAATTCAAATCTGATCTTAAAACTTTGAGTGATTCTTTAAAAAAGAAAGCACAAAGTGCTTGGCTTGAGGCTTATAATAAGTCGATTCAAAATGATCTTTATAGTCCCTTTATGCCTATTATTGCTGATTATTTGGCAGATTTTAGAAATATCACATCGGGGCAATCTTTTCCTTTTCGAGCTCAAGGACCTCGAAATCAGTTGATTTTAGCGGGTATGCCTATACAGGGTGATGAAAGTGGACTGGAAGCAAGTTTTAAAAAAGTGAGAGAAGCTATTTTTTCTGATAAAACTCACGAAGCTCAAGCGTGGATTGATTATGGAAATTTGCTTTGGGGTGAAAAAAAACCTTTGATTGCGAAAATTGCTTATGAAAGAGCATTGCAGGTGCATTCTAACCATCCTGGAGCTTGGAATAATCTTGCTATTTTGCAGATTTTAACTGAAGAAGAGGAAAATTGGATAGCAATTAATGAGTCCCATTATTTATTGAAAAAAGCATTAAATGCAGATGATTTTTTTATTGAAGCTAAAATGAATTTAGCCACATTGATGAATTATTATAAAAACTTTTCTAAGGCTCATGTTTTTTGGGAACAAGTTCTTACGAAAAAAAACACTCAAAAAGTTTTAGAGGGTTTAGCTATCTCTTTAGAAGGACTGGGTAATCTTGAAGAGGCGCGTTCTATGTTCGAAAAAGCAAAAAAAGCAGAGGGTACTTTATCTCCTTTTGTGATTCCTTATCATCAAGCTGCTGAATTTTCTATACAAGGTTCTGAGGGAGCTAAGAAATGTTTATCTCTTTTAAAAGAAATTGATTTTTCAAAAATTTATGGATTTGAGAGGTCTTCTGTTCAATATTTAAAAGAAAGATGTGAGCAATGGAAAGATGGTGTTTGAAAAATTCTTTTTTTATTTTGTTTTTTTATTTTTTATCATACGCAGATTCTCATAAGAAAACGATTTATCCTGATAAAACAAAATTATCTTTCGAAGGAGTTGAAATTGAAGGGGAGTTGAAAAACCCTGGTGAATTTTATTTTCAGCATCGAACTGAAGAAAAAATGGATTCTTTAATCAAAAGAAGAAAACATTTTCATAAAGAGATGCTAAGAGATGTTATGATGAGCAAATAGGGAAAAATATGTCAAATTTTTTTAATGTCATTGTTTTAAAGGCCGAAGAAAAAACTTTAAAATTTCATAAAAAAAGGATTATTTTTGGCACCATTGTATCTTCTGATGTGCGATTAAATAGCAATACTATTGATCCTATTCATGCTGTTTTAGAAAAAGGAAAAATTTTTGATTTGGCAAGTAATCTGGGAGTTATGGTCAATGATAAGAAGGTAGTGACTTCTTCTTTAAAAAACGGAGATGTCATTAGCATAGGAAATTATCAGTGGATTTATTCTCTTGAAGAAGTAACGCGAGATGATATCAATAAAAAAAGCACTCGAGAGGTAGAAGGTCGTATCCTTTTTTTAAATCCTAAAGAAGATTTATCTCCTTTTAATCTACAAGATAATCAACCTGTCGTTGAAATTTTTGATTATAGATCAACTAGTCAGCAAGCGCTTGAAGGAGTGATGTCTTGGAACGGTACAATTTTATCCGTTCAGCATTTTGTTCATCAAAAATTTGTTAAAGTAGGTCCTGAAAGAAAAAATGATTTTTGTATCCCTGCTTTTTTGTCTTCTAATAGTTTTCCGATAGCCATTAAAAATAAAGATGAATTTACGCTCAATTTAGATACTCAAATGAAAGGTGTTGTTCAGAAATCGGGAGAACTTTTTTCTTTAGATGAAATACGAAAAAAAACACATCGTGGAAATTATGGTTTTGAAGTTTCCATGGGAAAAGATGATTTTGCTAAAATTTCAGTTCAAAATATCGACTTTTATTTTATCCATACTGATGCGCCTCCTCGATTAAAGATAAGAAAAATTTTCGATCGTGATCCTTTTTTAATGAAGATTCTGTTTACATCGATGGTGCTTACAGGATTCTTTTTTTATGGACTTTCTAAAGTAAGTATTGATACCAGATTTGAGGTAGATCAAGTTCCCGAAAGAATTGCCACGATACTTTATCAGCCTGAAAAATTTATCAAAACCCCTGAATTGCCTAAGCCTGAGACTGTTGTGGTAGAAAAGTCTTCTGTTGAAGTTGAAAAACCTGTTCAACCTTTAAAAAAACCTGTGGTGAGAAAGATTAAGGTAGCTCCTCTGAAGAAGCCGCTTGATCGTCCTATTCCTAAAATGATGCATTCTGAGAAAACTCATAAGGTTAAAAAAACCCCTAAGCATCAGCTGGCTCAGAAGGAGTCTCATGAGGGATCGGGAGCGCGAGCGAAGGCACTGGAGGGTTCTCGTGGAGAATTGAAAGCAAAAACCGAAGTCAAAAATAGCACGACTATGTCTCGTGTTTCGGGTAAGCATCAGCAAGGAGTTTTGGCCAATAGTCAGGTGGATGATGAAGGAAATGTAGACTTGCTCAAAGGTGTTGGAGGGAAGATGGAGAACATCTTGGGAAGTACCACCGCTCATTTAGGAGAAGGCGGAGATCAATGGAAAGGTTTTGGAAATTTTAATTCACAAGGATCAGGAGGGCTTGCTTTGGCAGGCCGTCATAGCGGAGGAGGGGGGAATGCAGAGACAACTTTGGGAGGTGTAGGCAAGCAAGGAACGGGTATGGGGCGTGTGGGAACGGGAAAGGGAGCTTTAGGAGGTAAGACGGGAGTTTTAGGCGGTAGTCATGTTCAATTGGATCTTCAAGATCGTGGAGAATCTGTGGTCATGGGGGCTATTGATCGAGAAGCGATCGCTCAGGCCATTTATGCTCATAGAGACGAATTTAGACTCTGCTATGAACGTGAAATTAATGCAGAAAATCCCCATATATCGGGTATCCTAGGAACAAGCTTTGTCATTGGTTCCAGTGGTCACGTAACTCGAGCAGGTATTGAGTCTTCCTCGCTTCACAATGCTCAAGTGGAGCGCTGTGTACTTCAGGTGCTCAGAACTATTGCCTTTCCACTGCCTCAAGGAGGAGGTGTTGTGGAGGTGCGATTTCCCTTCAAATTTACGTCGCGTTAGTATGATTGATCAACTAAAATCAGTGCTAGTGCTTTTTCTGATCAGCGTGTTTTTGGTATCCTGCACAAGTGCCACGATGGTTCGTTCCTCTGACCCAGAAGTTATGATATCTATTGATGGTCGGTGGAAAGGTAAAGGCAGTGTCTTGTACCGTGATAGAAAAATTTTTGCTTCCTCGACCTATGTCAGAATGCAGAAGCCTGGCTGTGAACCTCGCATGTATTTTTTTTCTAGAAGTGAGGAATTTGAAGTAACAGCCTGTATTCTTGGAATTTTTTTTATATTTCCTTTATTGTGGATGATGAAATACGAGCCAGAGCATAGCTATGATTACTCTTGTACCAAACTGAATGCTGGCTTTTTGTAGTTTCTTGGCACTACTTACGATTTTTAAATTGGAAAAGGCAGTCAGGCATAGCCTGATTTATGAATGCTTAGTTCTCAATTGATTCTTTTGAAGGATTTTGTTTGGGATCTTTCTTAGGCTTGAGGTGATATTTCAGTAAGTTATAACGTGCATATCATTAAGCACAGATGCTGAAGTGTCTATCGAGATCTATTGACGAGGGTTAAGTCCCAGAGCAGTTATTATTGAAAATTCAACTTAAAAACTTGAGAGTGACGAGTTTTAGTGTGCTGCGTTATAGATTTAAACTAAAGTAATTTTTATACAGATGCTTGATATCGATTAATTAGCAACTATAGCCATTTTCAAAGCAAAAATCCATTAATGAAATTTAACTACAAATCGCCAACAGCTATTTTGCCATTTTTTTCTTCTCTTCTGATACACTTCAACTATCGTTCTACAGATAGAAATAATTTCATTTTTTGTAAGACAGAAAGAAGGAACACACAATGGCTCTTTGGACAGCTTGGTTAGCAGCAGTTACGCAATGAAGAAATGCTTCTTCCAATCGAAGAAATTTTATGTGGTTTGTAGTCGTTTTGGCTGGCATGAGTATACGTAGAGATTTGCTCGGGATTACAAGCATTGTTCGTGTTTTAGGTCTCAATGAAAATTGCTATCATCCTCTTCTGAGGTTTTTTCACAGCTCTGCAATGAACCTTCAAAAACTTACAGAACTTTGGGTTAGTCTGACCTTGAAACTCTTTAAAAAAGTTATAGTCAATGAACGCTACTTGATTATCGGAGATGGTATCAAAATAGCAAAATCAGGCAAAAAAATGCCTGCAGTTAAAGGACTTCACCAGGTATCGTCTTCTAATACCAAGCCAGAATTTATCATGGGGCATTCCTGTCAAGCGATAGCGCTTTTAGCACAAGGGCGTGGTACTCATTTCGCTGTACCCTTAGCAAGCCGTATTCATGAAGGATTGGTGCATTCTGACATTCCTAAGCAAACGCTCTCTGAGAAGATGATTGCTCTTCTTAAATCACTGAAATTAGATCGTTCTTTTTACCTTGTGCTTGATGCCTTTTATAGTAATCGAAAGATCATTAAGGGGATCCTAGGAATGCTCGAACACTTGGTAGTGCGAATAAGAAACAATGCTGTTGCCTACTACCCGGCACCTCGTCCAGAAAAACCTTCAAGAGGAAGACCCAAGATCTATGGAGAAAAAGTGAAACTTGGGACTATATTTCAGAAACTTAATTTCTTTATAGCTGCAAAAAGCCCGATTTACGGACAAAAAAATGTAGAAATTCTATATTATTCACTTGATCTTATTTGGAAGCCTCGGGGAGGTTTGGTTCGATTTGTATTCGTGATTGATCCTCAGCATGGCAAATTCATTTTGATGAGTACGGACCTGACTCTCGATCCGCTTGATGTAGTACGTATTTATGGATTTAGATTTAAAATAGAGGTGTCTTTCAAGTCAGCTCTTAGAATTTTAGGAGCTTATAGCTACCGTTTTTGGTCAAAGCTTATGAATTTGAATCGTCGAGGATCTGGAGATCAAAATCTTGATGAAAAATCAGAAAATTATTGTAAGGCGATTTTCAAGAAACTTTTAGCTTACGAACTCTACATACAAACCGGTCTTATTGCACAAGGTTTGTTACAATACCTCTGTGCTACTTTTCCAAAAACAGTTTGGGAGTGCTTTGGCTCTTGGATGAGGACAATTCGCGATGATATCAGTCCTTCCGAACAGGTAACGTCTACTGCTCTGCGTCATTCTCTTCCTGAATTTCTCAAGGATTCCTCCGATGACTCAAACTTCAAGAAATTCATGAAGCAAAAAATTGACGTCAATCGATCTGATGGAATAAAATTCGCTTCTTAGTGAAGCTTTATATTTTTTCAATAAAAATTATATTTTTCAAAATGGATAATAATATATCCAAGGGATATCTCTGTTTTTACTTAAAAAACAACCCTTTTCATTCTTCGTAAGTTTTTCTCTTGTATCTTAATGTCATGTTAAAAAGATAATTTAGATTTTCAAAAACGAGATATTAAGACTCACTAAAAGAAAGTTTTTCAATTTATTTTTAGTCTCGATTCTATAATGTATCAAGTCAAAACTCGTCACTCTCAAGATTAAGTTGTGCAGGAACAAAAATAGCATTAAAATTATTTTGATTTTTATGAGCATAATTCAAATAGAGCAGTGCTTTAAATTCGAGAATCGTTGTGATTTGCGAGTTTGTTTTGGATGATCTAGAA
>Ga0208253_1000138_pt1 | contig 33019 bp, 35 predicted proteins | sample CryBogCBE10Oct08_FD_184573 | JGI IMG/M metagenome (GOLD analysis project Ga0208253, IMG submission 184573) | Freshwater microbial communities from Crystal Bog, Wisconsin, USA - CBE10Oct08 (SPAdes) | ecosystem: Environmental > Aquatic > Freshwater > Lake | place: Crystal Bog, Wisconsin, USA...
GCTCAACTTCAGGTCAATTAGTTTCAACTACATATTATCTTGCTGGAGGCGGTGGCGCTGCTGGATATGGACCTGCAGGCGGAGCCGCAGGAAATGGAGGTGGTGGCGTTGGTGCCGGTATCGGTTCAGGTTCACCTGGTGGCAATGCAACACAAAACACAGGTGGTGGCGGCGGTGCAGGTGCAGCTAGTGCCGCAGCAGGTAACGGCGGATCGGGTGTTGTCATTATTTCTTATGTAAATGCTACACAATTAGGCTCCGGTGGAACAGTAACTTCAACTGGTTCAGGGGCATCAACTACATGGATTCATACATTCAACAGTTCTGGTTCATTCAACGCATAAATATACAATAAGGCTCAAAAATGGCATTAACCGTCGTCAAATCATCAGGAACAGACTTTGTAGCAAACAATGTCTCAATATCCTCACTTTATGCAGGTGGTATTGAACCTCCCTATCTACTAGATGATATTAGCAATTATTTTGACGGCGCAACTACCGTATTTCCCTTGACGGTGAACACAGGCAGCATAAATACTATAGTGGATTCAAAAGATATTCAAGTTGTAATTAACGGGCAGTTATTAGTTCCTTATGTAAAAGAACAAAAATTTCCTTGGTACGCTGAATTTGATTCCAGCAGAGGATACAGAGTTAGTAGTGGTAATTTGATTATATATAACGCACCTGATTCAGGAGATGTTGCAGTAGTCACTTTAGTAAACACTAGTAGAACACAACAGGTTAGAAAATACCCATATTCAGCGAATACAGTCGCACTCGGAGATTAAATAATGGCAAAGCACGTAATACAAGAAAACTATACATTCACACCGTCTACAAAGACGTTAGTGATTAACAACAAATGGATTCGTCAAGAACAGTTGTTATTGATTACCAACGTTACACGTAACACAGTGTTGTTTAACTTCAGCGACCCAACATTAGTTGCAACAAGCTATACAAACACAATAGTAAACAACGTTCCACAAACAACAATTGTGTTTACTTATAACACTGCAAGTCAAGCAAGTACGGACAAGATTAGTATTCTTGTTGAAGAAATTAACGAAACATTCAAACCAAGTGAAGAATTTACAGACCCAGTTGGTAAATTGCGTACTAGTACACCACAGGCGTTAATTGATACTGACTTTGAGTATTCTACTCAGGCTACTAAGTGGGAATCATTGGCGATGATTAACAATCGTCCTTATGGTTATTATTCAGTTTTCAACCCATTAATAATTACTGATATTCAAGCTGTTAACGGTTCAAGAACATATACTATTTCAACAACAGCTAACCCAGGTGCCGGTGTTCCAATCTATGTACAAGATACATTGTTTAACGGTGCTGAAGGATTGTTCCAAGCAGATTCAAGCAACAGTTCAGCAATCACATATACAGGTCGTAACATCTTTACTGGTACAACTGGTTCTATCTATAACAGTGCAACACCAAGTGCAGTGTTCCAAGGTTCAGTATATAGTAACGCAAGCATTGGTGCAACAGGTAGTGCAACATTTACTCCTGGTACAGGTAACGCTATTGCAGTTGTAACAAGTGTACCACACGGATTAGTTGTAGGTAATGAGATTGCAGTTACTGGTATTACTGGTACTAACCCACCAAACGGTAGTTGGATCGTTGCAACAGTCACTAGCCCAACAGCATTCACATTCTATTCAACATCGACTGCAAGTGGTTTAACAGTTACAGGTGGTATTCTTTATGTACGCCCACAGGGTAACGCAATACATAGACCATATGACGGTGGTGTTTTCTTTAGTACCAATGCTGCAAGTCACAATCAACAATTGATTCGTCAGACCCGTCGTTACTTCCGTTATCAATCTGGTAAAGGTATTCAAATGAGTACTGGTACTATTTTGAAACCAAGTTTGTTACTAGATCAAATTTCTAGTTCAGGTACTACAGTTACAGTAACATCAAAATTACAACACAACGTCAACGTTGGTATTAGTATACAAGTTACAGGGTGTAACGAAACAGCATATAACGGTACATTCGTTGTAACATCAGTATTAAACGCATATCAATTTACATATACCGCACTAACAGCACCAAGTGCAACACCAGCAAGTGGTTTACCAATTGTTAGTGCAAATAGCTGGTATGGTGCATCAACTCGTGTTGGTATGTTTGACCAACAAAACGGTATTTTCTTTGAGTTTGATGGTCAAACATTATGGGCAGTACGTAGAAGTAGTACATATCAATTAGATGGTTTCGCAAGTGTAACAAACGGTAGCTCAACAGTATCTGGTGTTACATTGAACGGTGTAACAACTACATTCAGTAAACAACTAAGCCCTAACGATTTTATTGTTATCAAGGGTATGAGTTATCGTGTTGTTACTATTAGTAGTGATACATCAATGACAATTTCACCTTCATACAGAGGTGTTACTGGCGCTCAAGTATTAATTACAAAAACAGTTGATACAAAAACAGCACAAAGTAGTTGGATCATTGATAAGTTTGACGGTACAGGACCTTCAGGCTTTAATATGGACTTGACTAAAATGCAAATGTTCTACTTAGACTATACATGGTATGGCGCTGGTGCAATACGTTGGGGCTTTAGAACAATTGACGGTTCAATCTTCTATGGTCATAAACTAGCAAACAACAACGTTAACGATAGAGCATATATGCGTTCTGGTAACTTACCAGCACGTTATGAAACAAACACATTCTCACCTTATACACTAATCACATCAACTGTTAATTCAGGTGACTCAACTGTTAACGTTGCAAGTACAACTGGTTTCCCAAGTGCAGGTATCTTATTGATTCGCGGTGCAAGTGCATATGAATATGTTAACTATACTGGTTTAACATCAACATCATTTACTGGTTTAACTCGTGGTCAAGCAGGTAACACTGGTTTAAGTGCAACTACAATTACTGCAGGTAACCCAACTATTACTTTTGCAAGTACAACTGGTGTTCAAGTTGGTCAGCAAGTTATTGGTACAGGTTTACAACCAAACACAACAGTAGTTTCATTTGTTTCAAACACAAGTGTAACAGTAAGTCCTGCTCCATACGCAAGCGGTTCAAGTGTTAGTTGTGTATTTGCTCCATTAGCAAACACAGGTACTGCATTCACATATTCAAGTACATCACCTGTTTCAGTCGAACTACATGCTCCTAACTTTGCAAGTACAATCAGTCACTGGGGTACTAGTGTTATCATGGACGGACGTTTTGACGATGATAAAGCCTACGTTTTCACGAAAGCTATTACAAGTGCTCTTGCAGTTGGTACTAGCACAACGTATGCGGTTGCAGCAATTCGTATCTCACCAAGCGTAAGCGGTGGTATTGGAGCAAGTACGTTAGGTACTCGTGAATTAGTCAACCGCATGCAGTTGGTTCTACGTCAGATGGACGTTTATGCTAATGGTCCATTCTATATCTCATTGATCTTAAATGGAACACCTAGTACAAACACAGCATGGACTAGCGTAGGTGGTTCTAGCTTGGCGCAATATATTGACTATCACTCAACTACAACTACGGTTGCCGGTGGTGAAGCTGTTTATGGTTTCTTCGTTAACACGTCAGGTGGTTCAACAAACTATACAACATCTACAGTTGACTTGTCATTAGTTCGTGATATGGGTACAAGTATTTTGTCAGGTGGTAACTCTGCAGGTAACGTTAACATTTACCCAGACGGTCCTGACGTTATTACTATTTTGGCACAGAACATTGGTTCATCAGCAAGTAACATTTCAGTTCGTTTATCTTGGACAGAAGCTCAAGCGTAAGAGGAAACAATGTCATTTAAGAATACGCAAAAGTTTTATCAGTCACCCATTCAACCTTCAAACCCTAACGCAGGTGATGAATGGGTGAATACCGCAACTAATAGAACTTATCAGTTTATGACTCTTGCTGGTGCAACACCAGCATGGATTGAAAAAGCAATTGCACCAACTGCAAACGTATTCAACTTACAAAACTTAAACGTTGTTGGCACAACAACAATGCCAGGAACAACTTCAGCAATGTCATTGTCATTGACTAATATTGCTGAAACAGTCAACTTGTCATCTACTGCATTGTTCGGAGTATTTAACTATAACGTAACATCACAAACTGTATTCTATGTTACTGCTAGTAGTACAGGTAACATTATTGTTAATATTCGTGGTGGTGATTTTAATGCATTAAATAACTTACTAAGTGTGGGACAAAGTGTCACTGTAGCGTTAATGTTTACTAACGGTTCAACTGGGTATTATGTTTCAGGTATTCAAGTAGATGGTGCAGCCCCTGCATTAACTAAATGGCAAGGTGGTACTGCTCCTAGTTACGGAAACGCAAACTCAATTGATAGTTATACATTCAGTGTTATTAAAACAGCAACATCAACATACACGGTTCTTGCAGCACGTGTTCAATTTGCTTAAGGGGTACTAATCATGCCAATGATTGCAAGTATCGCATCAGCAGCAAGCAAAGCATTAGGTTTTATTGGATATACAGTTTTTGCATATTTAAAAGAAACTTATTTCAGCTATGTGTCTTTGTTAGTTAAGGCTAACTGGAATAGTGTACTTGCTCCTAATCCACTTAGTGGGGTAAACAGCCCAAGTACTACACCCTTTATCAGTGATGCTGGGCTAAACAATGCATTACAACTTGCAACTGCTGATGCAAGAAATGATATTTTTAATCCATATATGGGTGGATATTACAGTATCTACTTTAATACTGGTGATAAATTAACATTCCCTTCATCTTCACAGTTTGATTTTTCAGGTGGCTCTTGGACTATTGAATGTTGGTTCTATTCATTAACTCAGCCTGCTTCAGGTAATGCTACCCGACTGTTTATGTTTGGTGTTAACGGTAGTAGCCCTGCATGGGGTTATGGATTTGGTCCTACAAATCAGATTAACTCAGGTCCAGCTTATCCTGGCTCTGGATTAGCTACAGCCACTAATATCTATTCGCTTAACACTTGGAATCATGTCGCGTGGAGCGTTAATTCAGGTAACATGTCAATTTATGTTAACGGTGTACTTTCTGCAGGTCCAACTGCAATTTCAGTACCTGTGTCAGGTGCAACTACATTAATTATCGGTTACGATACTGCTAGTACAGTTAGCTTTCAATATAACGGTTACTTAAGTAATGTTCGTATTACGAAAGGTGTTGGTTTATATACATCAAACTTTACACCAAGTGCAACTCCGTTAACAACATCAGTTGGTACTGGTACAATCAGTGTCTTCACTGCTAATAGTAATAGATTTATTGATACATCAAGTAATGCATTTGCAATCACACTAACCGGTTCTCCTGCAATTGCACAAAATGTACCATTTACTGTACCGTCAACATATTCAACTTATGGTAGTGGATATTTTACTGGTAGTTCAAGTACTTACATATCAGGTACGATTAGCGCATTAAATTTTGGTTCCCAACAGTTATCAGTCGAAATGTGGATTTATCCAACCAATATTACAGTCAATAACCAAAGTTTATTTACAGCTGGCTCAGGTAACTTGGCTATTTTAATGGTAAGCCTCAACGGAACTATACAGCCTGGGCAATATGGTACCGCTGGTATAAGCAATAGTACAGGTACATGTACACCACTCGCATGGAATCATGTAGTAGTAACTAGAGATGGTAGTAACAACTGGAGAACTTTTATTAATGGAGTGTTGCAAGGATATGGTTCTAGAACATTTACACCAAACAATAGTAGTTATTTAATTGGATATGGAACTGTAGGTACCGTCGCATTTTATGGTTATATATCTGATTTACACGTGGTAGTAAATAATATACCCACAGCATATAACACAAGTGCAACAACTGTACCAACTACGGTGTTTATTCCACCTACTAGCCCTAATACACAAACACCTTATTCACAATTATTAACATTACAGTATAATGGTGCAAGTACAAATACAAGTGCATTAGATAGTGGACCATATAACTTTCCTATTGGAAGGAGTGGTAGAGCGTTAACTGGAAGTTTTAGTCCTTATAGTGAAAATGGATGGAGTACATTGTTCAATGGTACCACAGACTACTTGTCTGTATCCAATACTAACACAATGAACTTTGCCACAACCGGCGTTAATTTTACGATTGAAGTATGGGTATTCCCCTACACAACATCAGCCACCTTGTCAGCTATTATAGGAATGTGGACTCAAGGCGGAGCTGGAGCAGGGGACCAGTGGCTGATATATGTTGCAAGTAACGTTCTTTATTTTGATTGGCAGCCCTTCAGTGAATCTCTTACTTGGTTAAGTGGCGGCTCAGTTCCAAACTATACTTGGACACATATTGCAGTAACAAGAAGTGGTACTACTTTCACCGTGTGGATTAACGGAGTTTCTATAGCTAGTGGCACAAATAGCGGAACAACAACAGGTAGTGGATATGCAGTCACAATTGGTTATTATGGTTCGGGTATTGGTGCAAGCGCAACCAGTTATTGGAATGGATATATCAGCAACGTTCGTATTGTGACCGGTACCGCACTATATTCATCAACATTTGCCCCGTCAACAACACCATTAACTTTTATTGCAGGAACTACATTGTTAACATGTCAAGATAATAGATTTATTGACAATAGTACTACTAGTTATGCAATTACTGCTGCAGGCACACCTAGAATAAAAGCCTACAATCCATTTGGAAGCCACACTGTGGCACCGCTATCATATAGTACTTACTTTAACGGTAGTACTGACTATTTGACAATCGCATCGTCTTCTGCACCGGATCAAACTCCAACTACTTGGACTTGGGAAACCTGGGCTTTTGTAATAGCATATCCAGGTAGCTATGATGCAAAATTATGGGCACCACAGAGTCCTGGTTATCTAGCACCTAGCCTACTGCCGAATGGTACTATATACATAGATGACCAAAACACTGGCAACAAATTACAAGGTTCTATAACAGTTCCTATAGGCAAATGGACTCATATCGCATTAGTTAGGAATGGGTCAGGATCAAACAATATTCAGCTATTCATTAACGGCGTACTAGACAATCAGGCAACGTATTCGGGCTGGATCAGTACCGCAGCAATAGTTTTAATAGGCAGACGTCCTGATGTCAGTGTAAACTACAGCGGGTATCTATCCAATACAAGATATGTTAAAAACTCTGCTCTATACACAGGTACAACTACGGGCACAACATATTTCACCCCAAGCACAACACCATTGACGGCAGTATCAGGCACTGCTGTGTTGACTTGTCAATCACCATCTTTCATTGACAATAGTACTAGTGGTCTTGCAATTACAACGGCAGGTGCACCTAAAATAAGAACTTATAATCCATTTGTCTCTTTATCGTCAACAGCCGGTGTTCCTTATTCTGTGGCAATTGCTAGTGGCAGTATGTTTTTTGACGGTGCTTCATACTATAATGTTAACTCAACCACTGCAATTACTTTTGGTACAGGTAACTTTACTATTGAATTCTGGATGTATAATTTAAGTTCTACTACAACTACACGTATGATGGGTAATACAGTTCCTTTAGGCACTTTCACTACAAATGGTTGGGTTATTGCACCAAGTTATAACCAATCAGGTAGCAATTATTTTATAGGAATGTCAGTATACAATTACAGTTCTAGTGCATTCATTGCAGTTAGTTCAATAAATATCCCATTATATACTTGGGCACATGTTGCTTTTGTAAGAAATGGTACAACACTTACTAGCTTTGTCAATGGTGTGCTTGCAGGCACGACCACAAGTTTTTCAGTAAGCATGGACGGCGGCACTTTACCATTCAGAGTAGTTGGATTTAGTGGTATTAGTACTGATACTGGTTTTAATGGATACTTAACAGATGTTCGTGTAACCGTGGGTAATGCATTATATAGTAATGGGTTCTATCCATCAGCGGCACCGTTAACAAATGCAACAACAGGTGCCGCTGTATTATTAACTGGATCAAGTGCAGGAGTAATTGATTCAAGTACTAAAACAGATTTGATACCTGTTAATGGTACAGGTACAAACGTATATCCGCAAGTTGTTCCTAACATTAAAAATAATAGTACAGGTAGTATTTATTTCTCCGGTACTAGTCCTCAAGCACTAAAACTCTCTGACCAATCAGTGGGTGATTTTAACGCAGGTAATTTTACTGTTGAACTTTGGGTTTACTTCTTAACAGTTAGTGCTGGTTACCAACCTTTGATACATTACACTAATGGTTCAGCAGACAAAAACGGATGGGCATTATATATTGAAACTAATAATACTATTGCGTTTGCAGCCTCTGCCGCATCAAACACCTGGAGTGTTGCATTGAATACAAGTGGTGTAGTTCCAAACATTAATGCTTGGAATCATGTAGCAATAGTACGAAATGGATCAACATGGACATTATATTTAAATGGTAATAGTGTTCAAACAACTTCAAGTAGTGTAAGTATAACGACACAAACAGGTGGTATGTATATTGGATATTATCCTTATTTCACAGGTGGCGCACGTTCGTTTAACGGATATATGGATGAAATTAGAATCACTATGGGTATCGCAAGATATACTAGTAACTTTACGACACCTGGTGCAATGACAACTCAATAATATACCAACACTTTAACTACTGATAAGTACTAGTGATGAATGTATTTCAACTCAACTATGAAGCCAGACTCAGTAGCTGGTATGAACTAAGAGTACAATTAGAAAACTCTGATTTAGAAAACATGTGCGTAGAGATAGATAAATGGTGGCAACATGCCCCATTAGTCACGCACCATTTACACCTACTTGACAGTGAAAGTTGGCCCGATCCTTGGGAACTTTTGGTAGAAAACTCCTATTGTGAGGTTGCAAGAGCACTAGGAATGTGTTATACTTTGTTATTACTAGGTGTAGAATGTGTTGAAATAGCAGAAGCAACTAACAGTTTGGGCGATGATGTGGTCATAGTCCTAGTTGATAACGCAAAATATGTGATGAATTACTACCCAAACATGGTACTAAGTATATCATCACACGATTTTAACATCAAGCGCACGGTCAGTTTAGACAAAATAAAAACAAAAATTTAAGGTAAAAGATAATGAATAACATCAACGTAATTAAACGTGATGGGACTAGTGTCCCTCTAGATATTTCAAAGATACAAAGACAAGTTAGTTACGGATGCAAGGGGATAGAAAATGTATCTCCTAGTATGATAGAAATCAAAGCACAAATTGAGTTACATGATGGCATGACAACCGAAACAATTGACGAACTATTGCTTAAAGCAATGGTTGACTTGATTGATGAAACAGAAAACCCAGATATTAACAACGTCAATTATCAATATGTAGCAGGACGCCAAAAGGTATCAATGCTACGTAAAGAAGTATATGGTACATATTCACCACCAAGACTATACGAGATTGTAAAGAAGAACACTGACTTGGGTATGTATACCCCAGAACTATTACAATGGTATACAGAAGATGAGTGGGATATAATTGACTTATTCATTGACCATAGCAAGGACGAAAATTATACCTACGCGGCTATCGCACAACTTGCAGAAAAGTACTTAGTTCAGAACCGTGCTACTGGTCAAATCTTTGAGACACCTCAAGTACGTTATGCAATCGCAGCCGCCACTGCATTCCATAATGAACCAAAAGATAAGAGACTAAAATATGTTAAAGAATATTATGAATGCGCTAGTGAAGGGCATTTCACATTGGCTACCCCCGTTCTTGCTGGTCTTGGTACAACTACTAAACAATTTAGTAGTTGTGTACTTATATCGTCCGATGACACACTAGACAGTATCTTTGCTGCTGGTGAAATGATGGCCAAGTATGCAAGTAAACGTGCTGGCATTGGCTTAGAACTAGGACGCATTCGCCCACTAGGTGCACCTATTCGTAATGGTGAAATCAAACACACCGGCATGATTCCTTTCTTAAAGAAATGGTTTGGTGACTTGCGTAGTTGCAGTCAAGGTGGTGTACGTAATGCTAGTTGTACAGTTACATTCCCTATTTGGCACTATCAGTTTGAAGACTTAATTGTATTAAAGAACAATCAAGGTACAGAAGAAACTCGTGTACGTCAAATGGACTACTCAGTAGTCACAAGTAAGTTTTTCTTTAACCGTTACAAGAATCAAGAAAACATCACATTGTTTGACCCACATGAAGTACCTGATCTTTATGAAGCATTCTATCGTGATACAGAAGAATTTGAAAAATTATACACAATGTATGAACACAAACGTGGCATCAAAAAGAAAGTGTTGCCAGCAGTTGAAGTGTTCAAAAACGGTATTCTCAAAGAACGAACAGATACAGGTCGTATCTATTTGGTCTTTATTGACAACGTAATTAAACAAGGGCCTTTTGATACAAAACTAGACCCTATTTACCAGAGTAATCTATGTCAAGAGATACTATTACCCACAAAGCCATTCCAACGTATTGAAGACGAGGCAGGTCGTATTGCCCTCTGTACATTGGGCAGTCAGAACTGGGGAGCGTTTAAGACGCCCCAAGAAATGCGTAAGAGTGCTAGGGTACTAGTAAGAAGTTTAAGTAATCTCCTTAGCTACCAAGACTTCCTTTCAATACAAAGTAAGTTGGCTAACTTAGACTTTGAGCCTCTTGGTATAGGTATTACAAATTTAGCTTACTGGCATGCAAAACGCAGTTTCAAGTATGGAACACCAGAAGCATTAGCAGAAGTAAAACGTTGGATGGAACATCAAGCATACTATCTAACAGAAGCAAGTGTAGAACTAGCACAAGAAAAGGGTGCATGTGGTAAAAGTCAGCAAACATTCTATGGTCAAGGTATTTTCCCTTGGGAACGTAGAAGTGAGGGTGTTAACGAATTAACAGACTTTACTCCAAGCACTACATTAGATTGGGAAGGCTTGCGCCAAAAATTATTGAAGTATGGTATTCGTAATGCTACACTAATGGCTGTAGCACCAGTAGAGTCCAGCAGTGTTGTGTTAAACTCCACCAACGGTATTGAAATGCCGATGGAATTGATTAGTGTTAAGGAATCTAAAGCTGGATCGTTTGTGCAGGTTGTACCAGAGTACAAACGACTAAAGAACCGTTATCAACTAATGTGGGATCAAAAAGATTGTGCAGACTATCTTAAAACAGCAGCAGTATTGGCAGTATATATTGACCAATCACTAAGTACTAACACATTCTATAACCCTGCATATTTTGAAGGCGGCAAAGTTCCAGGTACATTGATTAGCAAGAACATTATGCTTGCATGTAAATGGGGAATCAAAACTCTATACTATAGCTTAATCAATAAAGTAGGTAGTAAGGCTCAATTGAATGAACAAGATAATGTTATCCCGTTTGTTAAACAAGATTCAGTTGAGTTAGAAGATTTTGACTGTGAAGCATGTAAACTTTAAGGTTAAATATGATAGACGCATACAATATTAGTTATATGTTAATGGATTCATGGCGTAAGTATGCTATGCGTTCTAGTGGGTCAATTTCAAAATTAGGAACAGTTCCTGTTTATGTAGAAGTAAACGGTGAACTGAAACTTATCACAGACCTCGTTGAAGACGACGGTAAGATTTTATTAAAGACAGAATAATGGACGATCTAGTAACTGAATCAGTGTCAGCAGACGACACTATCAAAAGCCTTCTCCTAAGTCACGGTATCACCGATGATTTAGTAATTGAGAACGAAGAAGAAAAAATAATGGTTATCATGGCATTAACACAGACTGATATTATCGCTGTAAAGATTGATAACGAGGGTGCATTGTGCATCCAATATGAAGGTGATAATTGGGAGAATTCAATTGAGTAAAGAGCAATATAATTTAAGTAAGCAAACAAACTATCTACAACGCAAAATGTTTCTAGACCCTGCAGGTCCTGTAACAGTACAACGCTTTGAAGAAGTTAAATACCCACGCATTGCTAAGTATGAAGAAACAGCACGTGGATTCTTTTGGGTGCCAGAAGAAATCAGTTTAACTAAAGACAAGATTGACCACAAAGAATCTAGTGATGCAGTTAAACATATCTTTACAAGTAACTTGTTAAGACAAACTGCATTAGACAGTATTCAAGGTCGTGCGCCTAATCAAGTATTCAGTCCAGTAATTAGTTTACCTGAACTTGAAGCATTAGTAAGTAATTGGAGCTTTTTTGAAACAAATATCCATTCTAAATCCTATTCACATATTATTAGGAACATCTACGGAGTCCCCAAAGAAGAATTCAACAAAATCCACGACACCAGAGAAATTGTGGATATGGCAGCGAATGTTGGTCGTTATTATGAAGACTTACATTTGCTTAATTGCAAGAAAGAACTCGGAGAGGATGTTGATGTTATATCGCATAAAAAAGCAATATGGATGGCACTTCATGCGTCATATGCGCTTGAGGCATTTCGCTTCATGGTCTCATTCGCAACAAGTTTAGCAATGGTAGAGAACAAGATTTACATAGGCAATGGGAACATTATCTCATTGATTTTACAAGATGAACTACTCCATACAGAATGGACAGCTTGGCTTATCAACAATGTCGTCAAAGACGATAGTGACTTTGTACAGATTCAGGCTACTACACACAACGAGGTATATAATCTCTACATGGACGTCATTAATGAGGAAAAGCAATGGGCTGAATACTTATTCTCAAGGGGTGTCGTTATTGGTCTCAACGCCGAAATTCTCAAAGATTTTGTTGACTTTACAGCATACAACAGGCTCAAAGACATTGGTATAAAATATAACGAATCTTATCCAAAACACAGTCCTATTCCATGGTTCAACAAACATGTGAATATCAACAAGAAGCAAAGTGCTTTACAAGAAACAGAATCAACTAACTACGTTATTGGCGTTATGAGTGATATAGTTGAATTCGATGAATTACCAGTATTATAAGGAAACAATATGTCAAAAGATTTATCTTGGGTTAGCGATTTAACCCCACAAGAAAAGCAAGAACGTTTAGAACAAGCTAAAGTAACCACAGACTACTTAGTTAAAGAATCTAAACAACGTGAATACAAGCAAGCGGTAGATACCACTAAAGAAGTATACGCAAAATTCAAACAAATTGAATTAAAAGAACGTTGCTTAAGAGTTAAATTCTTAGATTGGCTAAGTGACAAATTATTAGCATGGAGTAAGACTGTACATGAAATGTCAGTGCATATTGATAGTCCATGTGTAATTAGATTACCGGAAAAGAAATAAGGAGAAAAACAATGAAAGCAGTAATCTGGAGCAAATATCATTGTCCATATTGTGACCAAGCGAAAGCATTGCTCACAAGCAAGGGTATTGAATTTGAAGAACGTAAAATCGGTGACGGTTATACTAAAGAAGAATTACTAGAAGCAATCCCAACAGCACGTTCAGTTCCACAAATCTTTTTAGATGGTGAACTGATCGGTGGGTTCACTGAACTCAAAACAAAACTAACAGAAAGCATTTAATGTCATTAGAATCAGGACAAGTATACACATTTAAACTCAACAGTGGTGAAGAATTGATGGGTAAGTTCATTGAACAACGAGATAATTATCTTACAATTGAATCACCTGTGACAATTGGCGTAGGTCAAAAGGGTATGCAATTAATCCCTACATTGTTCACCGTCGATCCCGACAGTTCTATTACGCTAAATACTAATAGTGTTGCTATTTTTGCATTGACAGAAGACAGTGTAAAAATGAAATACATTGAGTCAACAACTGGAATTCAGATTCCAGATAAGAAAATTTTAGTAGGATAATATGCCAAATCCAATTAGTCGTATAGGAGATCAGAATCAAGAGGGAGGAGTCATCATGCGCGGCGCCTCAACCATCTTAGCTGAATTTCAACCTGTAGGATTTGTTGGATCAACATTGTCTGAACATGGACCTTGGGATCAATATACTCATCCACCTCACATTAGTTCAGTTGTAACAAATGGTAGTGTAACTATTTTATGCGAGGGACAGCCCCCTGCAATGGTTGGATCAATGAACAGTTGTGGTCATAGTATAATCCAAGGTGCCACAACAATATTAGTCACATGAGTTTAAGTCCATTAAATGTCAACTGTATCGGTCAGTTTGCCGCAGATTCAGGTTTATACATCAATCCTAACATTACGGATTATGTAGGAACTAGCACCGGCGTAGACAACTATAACGGTGGAGTTATCGTTAACATTAATAGCTTAGACAGATTAATTGAAGCTACAAGACTAGCATATGAGTTAATTGGTACTGATTCGGTAACTAATATCTCTCAAAGTGTATATAACAGTTTGATATCTATCGGTTCTACGTCTATTCCTGCATTAGGCGCGTGTAAACCCTCAACATACACAACCACAATTAGTAGTGATTTAGCTAAGTATGGATTCTTTAGGTTAATTGCATTACAAGCACACCAAGAGTTTTATTTAAATACAGGGTCTTACAAAGACTTTTTACAGTCATTCGCAACATGCTATTCATTGCATGGTCATTTAAATACTACGATAAGTGCATTGTCTAGTGCAGGCAATTATCTATTAGGCAGCTATAGTAATATGAATGATTTGATTACCAGTGATATCACCGGTGTATCGTTGTCAACTCTTGCTTGGGGAACTGATTTAATAAGTAATGGAACTTGTATTGATTTGTCAAACATTGATAAGTTTGGTCGCCCTGATGTATTATTGCGTACATTGGTTAGTAAACGTTGTGTCACTGATGCACTGAATTTAGCATTGATAAGCACAAATATCTCATCAAGCGATATAGTTGCCATTACTAATGGACAATCTGCCACAGATGACCAGCAACGATTGATATATGCTGCTTTTAATCTTATCATTGGAAAAGATTTACAAGATATATTAATACCATTAAACTGTCAAACACAGGGATTATCTAGTCTTGCTGACTTACTAGACCCTAAAAAGCTATTCCCAAATAGCTATCAAACACTGACATATCCTATCTACAATACCACATTGACTGGCCCAACTAATGCTAAAACTTATTATCTGATATACAAAGATAATGAAGTTGCATTTGTGGCTGACTTTAATTTAGGTATTGACATGAGCAGCTATTTACCAAGAGATTTGGCATATAGTTGTGCAGCATTCAGAATGAGTATGTTGCAGATTAAAAATATTCAAACTATGGATATTGAGAAATTTAGTCAAGTGGTTACTAATTTAGAACCAGTTGCAGACTTACCGTTAGTAGGTGGAACCAACGTCCCTACAGATATTACTAGTGCCACTAATGCACTGTCTATGATTGCAAATGGATCAAACAGTGACGGCACTTATAATATGACAGACTTCTTTGGTGCAATGACAGATTTGCGCTATAATTTCCCACAGTTATATGATTGGATGAATCAATTACAAAGTCCTGCACTATCATTGATTTATCAAAATATCTTTAATTTAATTAACACTCATGCTACTCCATACAATGCAGCATTGACTACATTGATCGGTGAAGCAAATACTGAAATTGCAAATATATTAGCAAACAATCAAACTGTTGCTAATCAATTAAATGATTTATATAACCAGTTTGGCACACTGTTATTAACTGAACAAGTTGCTAGACAAGAGATTTTAGGTGACACGACTAATTTGCGTGGAACCACCAGTGATATTATCAACTTTATGAATACTATTGGGCAATATGCTCAAGACACAAGCACAAACGGACCCGCTGTAGTCCTTGAAAGTATTGCAAACACTAACACATTAGGAGGAAGTAGTTTAATTGCATCAATGCGTGAGGCAAGAAACGTATTGAAATTAGGGTTAACTGGGGCATCACTTGATAACAGAGTCAATAATGATCCACTAGTTTTGCCACCTGTAACAGGCACAATGAGTACTTTAGGGGTACCAATCGTTACAGGGGCCGCAATTGTCCCGGGCAGTCTTGCAGGAAGTTCCCAGGTCAATCTTATACCGCCAAATCTAAGTATTTTCAACACTCCATCAAATACTAAAGCGGTCATTACTCCAGCACAAGCAGTTCAACAGATTATTACATGTAACTGTGATTGCTGGATTCAATCATAATGATTAGTTAATCATTACAATCTAAAGGAGTCAATTATGACATACATAAACATTATTAAAATGTTTCTGTTGTTGCCTATAATTGTAACAGGTACATATCTGGCGAATGTGTATAACAAAATGCAACAACCGATCCCAAAAGAGCCTGTCAAGGTGGCTAAAGTTGTGGATCAAAAACAATTAAGTTGTTTAGCGGACAACATCTACTATGAAGCAGGCTCAGAAATAACTGAGGGCAAAGCTGCCGTCGCTCGTGTAGTATTAAACCGTATTAACAACGGAGGATTTGGGTCAACACCATGTAAAGTTGTATACCAAATGACACAAGTAAAACAAATCAATACTGATACAGAAGAACCATTTTGGATAAAAGTTTGTCAATTTAGTTGGGTTTGTGAGGGTAAGGGTAACCCAAACAAACGTGACCCACGTTACCAAAAAAGTTTACAAGTGGCATATGATGTGTTAGCATATGATGCATATAAGGATATAATTCCACGTAGTGTATTATATTTTCACAACACAAGCATAACACCCGAATGGCCGCATGAAGTTGTGAAGAAAATAGGAAATCACATATTCTATAGAAAATCGCATAAACATGGACATAAGCAAACGCATAAATATAACACGGTCACCCCAACGCAATCTTATCCACAGGAAAAGGTATAAGGAAAAGTTGTTGGTAGATCCAAACAATGAAGCTGCAAAGGTTATGTTAGAAAATATAGATTTTGAAGAACAGCGTAAATTAGATTTAGAAAATGACCCAGAGTGGCGTAAAGACAATTTAGAATATGACTTGCGTACCAATGAATATATGGTAAATAAAGTCAGAACTGATATAGTTTATGCCCAACATCTATATGCCGCATTGTGTAACAACGACTATCAAAAGAATGATGTGTGGCCTATACTACAGGATAAACGCTGGAGTTGCAGTTGGCGGTATGCTGGTGGCATACTTGCTAACATGTGTGGCGAGGGCGATTACATGGATTGGTACTGTAGTGGAATTACCTCGTCTACCGATATAACTGATGAAGAATTTGCCCAAATGTCAAAAGAAAACCAAGAAAGTTACCTAACAAGTAAACGGTTTGTCAATGAAGGCGTTATAAGTAGTGAGATACTTGAAGATTTGTTTAATTTGGGTTGGAAGCCCGTAGGAGATAACAATGAGTTTTAAAAAGATTTTAATTGGTACTACACTATTAATTAGTGTTTCAGCGTTTGCCCAACATGGACATTGGGAACGTCACGGTGGTGGTTGGGGCTGGGTAGCTCCTGTAGTTATCGGTGGCGCAATCGGCTATGAACTAGCACGTCCTGTAGCACCTGTAGTTATTACTCAGCAACCACCGGTTGTTATTCAACAACCGCAAGTTGTGCAAACACAAAACTGTAGCCCATGGACTGAAATTCGTAACCCTGACGGTACTGTGACTGTTACCCGTACTTGCACTCAATAATTTTTCAATGCTAGTAAATTAAGATAATTACTGTATGGAACTAACAGACGTACAAGAATTATTTGAACAGATTAAACCTGATTTAATCGGGGTTAACAGTAAAGTAGGAACTATTGCCGTTTATAAAAACGACAATATTATCAGTTTGGCTATCAGAGTATTCGGTGAATATTGTGATACTGAGATTGATATCATGGCTACATATGTTAATAAAGATTCTACATATCTAGATATCGGAACCAACATTGGATATCATGCTGTGGGAATGGCAACACGTGTAGGATGTAAAGTAATTGGTTTTGAACCGCATCCTAAACATTTTGCAGTCGCAGCATATAATTGTCAAAACTTACCTGTCACCTTACACAATACAGCATTAGGTAGTAAAAAAGGTAAGTTCACAATGACTGACTTTGATGTTAGTAAAACAAGCAATTATGGGGATATTCATAAAAGCGATAGTGGCATTGAAGTCTCTGTACAGAAGTTAGATGACTTTAAAATTGACAATATCAGTTTGATGAAAATTGACGTTGAGGGACATGAATTAGAAGTAATGAAGGGTTCTAAAAAGACAATTGATAAACAACGTCCTGTCATTTTTTATGAAGCTAATAAAGATGAATGGTTTGATTGTTTTGACTTTTTAGATAGTAAAGACTATATTCAATATTGGGTAGGATGTAGGAACAAACCTGAAAATGAACCTTTCTTTAAAACAGATGAAAACCCATTTGGACTAAGCGGTGTCACTAACATCTTAGCAGTACCCATAGAAAAAGAACAACCTAAGGTATTAGTTCCTGTAGTCCGCGGAGAAGTATTCAACGATGCAATTAATCGTATCAAAAACTATGTAATGTTATTCTAATGAAGTTTATTACCAAGACTAGTTTCACTGCTGATTATGATAAAATGCGTCAAGACTTGATTGACTATTTGAATAGTGTCGGTGGCTGGAATGAAAATCAAACAATTGATGGTAAATACTATTCAGGAAATCAATTGGGAATCAAACATCGTGTTGGCGCAAAATATCCAATATTAGATAGCACAGGTAGTCTTTACGACAAAACAAATCAAGTATTCACTGGCAAAGAATCAGAGTTTACAGAATATGTTGATGTAGTACCTGAATACACTAAACAGATAATAACCCAACTAGAAACACATGAGGACTTAAAGTTTGGTCGTATACGTTATATGCGATTAAAAAGCAAGACTGGACTAAGCGTACACCATGACATGGAATATCGTTATCATTTTGTTTTTGATACCAATCCCTATGCTTTTTTTGGGGAAGCAACTGAGGGTGAAGTAACAGCAAAGTGCTATCATATTCCCAATGACAGTACATTTTATAAAGTAGATGTCACAAGACCTCATTTCGTCTATAACGGTGGTTGGGAAGATAGAATACATTTGGTATTAAATGTAGCATCATGGTAAACAATTTTGTCTTTGTTGATGAGCATAGCCTATATTGGCAAGATATTTACTTGCAAGCTCAAACAGACAAATCACACAATCTGTGGAGAAATTATCAAAATATCAAAGTATCAGACTATGAGCACATGATTATTCAATTACGTGACAACACGCCCATTAGCTTTCACGGAATATACAATAACGGTAGATGGCCTAATAACGTTTCTAGAGTCTGTAATAGACTATATACACTTCCTGCATACAGGGACATTAACTGCACAACAACCGGAAATGCTATCAAATTTGACTGCGACAACTATAACAAATGGAATAAAGATGTGTTGTTTATCAGTCGAGGAATTCAATATGACAATATTGAAACCACATACAAAAAGTTTATATTGAGTGTACGTTGGGCAAGGAAGTATTCGGGGTATAACTGGGTATACGATGATAGGTTGTACCAAACATACAATCCTGCTTGTAAAGACAGCTACCAATTCTGCTTATGGTACGATCCCAAAAATGTTAGAGATAAATTAGATATTCCTAACATATCTATAGATGAGTGGAAACAGTTAAAATATTAAAACTTCTAAAAACATTACGTTCTAGGCGCCTAGAACAATGTTTTTTCTATGGAAAAACGGCGATTTTAGAAAACCGCCGTTTTTTAGCCTTAATAGTATGTAGATACTTACGTGGTGCCTATAATCATGTAACGATTGTATTTTATCAATTCTAACTCACCCTTGAACAATATGTTCTTTATCTTAGACTGTTCTACAAATTCGTTCAAACTGTTGGCATTTCGTCTATGCTCATCTATTGGATAATTAGTTGACTGTAATACAATCAATCGTTCAATTGGCAAGTTGCTAAGCCAGGTGTCGTATTCTTCCTGTGAAATATGTTCGCAGCTGGTATTGATAATTATGTCAGCATAACTGTGAAAGTCACATATGTCTTTAACAATTGCACGGAATTTTCCACTAAAATGTTCCATTTTATTCATGTTAATTGCAACATGTTGGCACAATGGATCAATGTCAATACTTTGGATGCAGCCAATGTCTAATCCAGACTGGAATAACATACTTGCTAATGTCCCAACCCATCCGCAATGTATGTCGATTGTAACAGGGCCGGTGATGTGTTTGCTCAATTCATCAATTAACCATTCTTTAGACTTCATTTGTCCTTGCCAGAATGCATCAAGTGTACGCATTGGGTTGTTAGATTCGCGGATAGCACACATCCAATGATGTAAATGTTCTGTGTCGATATTCATTATTTCTTCTCTGTATAGTTAGTTACAATGACCACGGATTCTTCTTCTATTGTTTCTTGACGAAGAACGGTCATTCTTGGTAATAGTTTAAGTGCCCCTGTAGTTGAGATTTCGTTTGTCTTGATGTTTTTAGCTAGAAACGTCTTATTGGTTAATGGGCCAAAAAAGTCAAAATTATAGATAAAATCAAAATCTTCTAAGATGATGGCATCATTGTCCACAATCCAAAAATAGTCGCTAATACAAACACTAGCAGCTTCAAGTATGTTACTTGTACGCTTTACGTTCTTAAATCGTTCGGATAATAGCATATAGTTCTTTTCGCTATTGGGCTCACCATTGCTGATATAGACAATATCGTATGGTGGATGATATTTGTACTTGATAAAGTTTTCTTCACTACGTAAGATGCTAGGGATATTTCTGTATTTTATGCTTTCACTGACACTAAAAACATCCGTAATTCTTGAATCATTCAATAGTTCACCTAGTTTATTTGATTCACGCTCAATGATATTCTCGTCTGGCCAAATATTGTTAGTAAACATGTTATTGAGGTAATCAAAATCTTTAAGATGATTGATATCAAATGTTTTGTTGATAGCCATATAGCAGCCCAATCTTGCTCCATATATCGCCCACAATCCGTTGGTAATGTCAATACCCACATGCATCCAGCGATATAGTCTATCAAAATTGCGCCAGTTAATTTGATCTAAACTAGAAACAACTTTCTTGTTTTCCATAGAAAGTTTTACACCTTCACGGAATCCTGCACGCCACGCTTGTAGTGGACTAGAGGTAATGAACAAATCGGAACCACTAGTGTTGAGTTGTAGATAGTTGTTTAAGTCAAAGTCAATAGAACCATCAACAGTACTATTCTCGTGTGTTTGCATTGTTTCTAGCAATGAAACGGGCCAAACTTTGATACCACCATTACCATAAACGCATCCGTTAATTTCATTCGTTGCGCTATAACTTAAAACACTAGAGTTAAGGTCAATTCTATCGTCTAAAACAAAAGTAGTAGTAAAAAATGTAGGCTTGACATAATTATCGCCATCTACTATAATGACGTTTTCAGTCTTTGAAAGTTTAGCAACTTCTTTATGTGCGGTGTCTGAACCCTTGACTCCATGAACTCGTTGAGCCTTGGGGCAAAGTGTAAGCAAATGTTTATAGTTTTCTTCACAGTTTGGTTCATCGTAGCTAAGAAATACTACACTGTAATTGTTTGGGTTAAATATCATGTAGATATTTAGCAACAGGTGTTGACAATAAATCAAAACTCTGTTACATTACATCATGGACTGAGAAATCAGTTAACGAAAACAAGTTGTATGTTTTGGGCAACAAGATTGAAAATAGTTGTTGACAACTAATCAAATCGGTAGTACACTACATACTTCAAAAACAAAAAGTGAAGAAAAACACTATAAAATTGAAAGAATTTTTAACCAGGACTAAATAGATTACTATGAAAACAATTATCTGTCAAACGCTGAAACATACAGGGATGTGGTCAACATTACCACAAGCTCAAGTGTCAGCCTTTGCGGGTAATAATGTACAACCCAGTATTCGCGGCTCAGAGTATAATGATCCAAGAATGCCAGGGAGTTTCATAGAAGGAGAGAAGATTCCAAGAATCTAATCTCAAAAAGAATCTAAGAAACCCCTGGGAAACTAAACAGTCTCAGGGGTTTCCGTTTGTGTAGTGAAAAAACAACGAAAGAGTTTGACAAGAAATGAAAGTTGAAATACAATCTGGCACTTCTGATAAAGCGAATTGGTTGAAAGAAAATACGCTTACAGATGATGAAAGAAAAAAGTTGATTGAGGACAAGTTAAAACGAGGTCTCAATCAGATAGAGTTAAACAGAAAAGTCCCGGTGACCGAGTAAGTTTAACAAGCGTGAATAGGCAACGAGAGCCGTGATACAGCGCATAAATGTATAGAATGGGCGGACAGTAGGATGAAGTCTATGGCGATAACGTAGATTGTAAAATCACTGGGTAGGGTATTAACCCTATCATAGCATGGATGTTGAAAGATACATCATGCTATTCTAAAACATACTACTCCCGAGAGCAGTCCTAACCGACAGAGGGTACGGATCAAGTGTGTTTCAGAATAGTTGATGCGTGGAACATAAGCCCTCTTGATGGGTGAAAGTACGCACTGCTTAAACATTGTTGGGGTGTAGTGTAATGGCTTATCACAGCGGGCTTTGAACTCGCTAATCTTGGTTCGATTCCAAGCACCCCTACCAACAAGTTATACCGTAGAGTTCAACTGGGGTTGATATCTCACTGTCTATGAGACTGCGGCGGGTTCGATTCCCGTCTACGGTGCCAATTTTATCTGTGTGTAATGTCAGTCAGGTCAGACGGCTCGCCTTGGAAGTGAGAGGTCGCAGGTTCGAATCCTGCCACACAGACCAAACAATTTAATGGAGCCCTTCCCCGCTTGCGGTCTGTAAAATCGTAGCCATAATAAGGTGGGTGGTTGGCAAGAGGTTCGATTCCTTAGGGCTCCACCAAACAATTTAATGGGGGCAGTAGCGGGCTACGGGTGATCCTTGCAAGATTGCTGACTAGAAGGGTTCAACTCCCTCGGCTTCCACCAAACAATACCTCCTTCGCCAAGTTGGTAAGGCTCGGGATTTTGATTCCCGCATTCGGTGGTTCGAGTCCATCAGGGGGTGCCAAGAATAAGCGTAGTCGCTCTACGCAAGAAAACACTGCGACCTTAGCTTGCCCGGGCGGTATGTCAGTTACGAAACAGTTGAGTAAAAGTCTCTATGGGTAGGCACGAATAAAAGAATTGATCGGAAAGCAAGAGCCGAAGAGTAGACACTAGCGGATGATGGGTCATCATGTCCGTATAAGTCGGGATAACTGACTAGTGGGGTAAGAGTCCCTAATGTGCTCAGAAATTTATATCTCGTTAGTTTAGCGGTAAGAACGCTGGCCTTTCAAGTCGGTAACACGGGTTCGAATCCCGTACGAGATGCCAATCATGCGTGGTTAGTTTAACGGTAAAATCAAACATTGCCAATGTTTAGTCAAGGGTTCGACTCCCTTACCCCGCACCAGTTATGTCTAGTTGGAAACGAAAGTAACCCAAAGGGAGCGCTCTGAACAGGCGCTGTTTAGTACGCTTACAAAGTAGTTGTCCTGACTGTTCAACCCAAGAGGTGTTAAACCCGTAGATTTAGTTCCTACGCTCTCGCTCAAGGGATGTTATCGTGTCACAACGATACTAGACTCCTAGTTAAGGATCGGTTCAGCAAACAAAAAGCTAACTTTGGATGTCTAGCGACAAAAACGATCCTGTTATATATGCGACCTTAGCTCAGATGGATAGAGCACCAGGCTACGAACTTGGGGGTCAGGAGTTCGACTCTCTTAGGTCGCGCCATGCTCTTTTAGTATAAAGGTATTACAATACATTGGTAATGTATAGACACTGGATCGTTACCAGTAAGGAGCACCAAGAAGAATTATGTGTCGGTGGCAGAGTGGTCCAATGCAACGGATTGCAAATCCGTAAAACCGTGAGTTCGAATCTCACCCGACATTCCAGTTAATGCCGCTGTCGTCTAATGGTAGGACGCTTAAAAAAGGTGACTCTGACAAGAGTACATACAGCAACATAAAAATTCCATGTCAAGGAAGTTATGGAGGTTCGATTCCTTCCGGCGGCACCAATTATGCTCTGTTATTTCAATTGGAAGAATTCCGGTTTTGTAGTCCGGCGATGGCAGTTCAAATCTGTCACGGAGCACCAATCAATGGATGTATAGCAAAGTGGTAATGCAGTATCTTCATACGGTACCTATCGCTAGTTCGAATCTAGCTACATCCACCAATTTACTGTCAAGTGTTTTGTCTCGTACAAATTCTTTGACATTAGTAGAACGAAGTCGATCTTGGTAAGGCTCTTTGTTTTTAAGAGCATACTCATACAATGCTTTGAGTCCAGGGTTTTCTTTTTCCATACAGTATTTATTTTGCCTCAATAGCTCAGTTGGTAGTAGCACCGTCTTGATAAGGCGTAGGTCCCTGGTTCGAGTCCAGGTTGAGGCACCAATCACGCCCGGTTAGTTAAAAAGTATAACACACCCCTGATAAGGGTGAATCAGAGGAGCGTTACCTCTACTGGGTACCAATTTTTATTCCTCGGTAGCACAGCGGTAGTTGCGTCTGGCTGTTAACCAGAATGTCGTATGTTCGATCCATACCCGGGGAGCCAAACATTAAAGAATGAGCGAGGTTCAATAAATATATTAAAGGAATATTAATATGTTATGTCTCACTTGTGCTAAAGAACACGACGGAACGTTTGGATCTGGCAAATATTGCTGTAGAGCATGTGCCAATTCTAGAATTAGGTCTACTGAAACAAAACAAAAAATAGCTAACTCTGTTAAACAAGGTCTAGCAGATGGCACGATTAAGCGGTCTAGTACTAAAGGTTTAAAACTTAAACCTAGAACACCGGAGCACTCTGCTAAGATTTCTCAGGCTAGAACTGCTTATTGGGACAGAGTTGGTAGAAAAGAAGTGTCAGCGGAAGAAGCGGCACGATTGAATGTATTGAATGTTCAAAACTACCGAGCAAGAAAATATAACGCAACACCTGAATGCGTTGATAAACAGTTAGTAAGAAAAATTTATGAGAGTTGTCCAAAAGGGTATGAAGTAGACCATATCATTCCGTTAGCATGCGGAGGACTTCATCACCCTGACAACTTTCAATATCTTCCTGCATTGGAAAATCGCAGAAAGAATAAGACACAGAATTACGATACATCACTGGCAATCCGCTGGCAGGATGTGATTTAAGTTTATTTCGTTATAGTGTAGAGGATGAAAGAGTAGCATTGAGTATATTGAGATAAGGCGACAAGTAACACATAGTAGGTAACAAACGCTTAGGCTTTAAAACCAACATTGAGTCCGAGAAGTGCGGAACAGGCTGAATTGTGTGAACATTGAGATAAGGGAATAGAGGGGATGTGAGGGTATCATTGGAAAACACACTGGGACCCAGCATAAGCGTTTTTAGCCCAGTATCGCAAGTTCGAGTCTTGCTGACGGAGCCAAGTTTTGAGATAGACGGTGAGATTGAGTCCCTTGTATGCTAGGTCCCTATTCTTGTGACTGACACGCCAGTAGCAGTATGAGGTTGTTAAACTCTCTCATTCGAGACAATCCCGCGAGTCCTTGAGAAAGATAGTGGGGCGCTCAACAACCTATATATGGGTCGTTAACTCAGTGGACAGAGTACTTGGCTTCGAACCAAGGAGTCAGGGGTTCAAATCCTCTACGACCCTCCAATAATTTATGTTGTCCTTAGTGTAGTGGCCTGCACCCCATGTTGTGACCTTGGTAGTAAGAGTTCGATCCTCTTAGGACAACCCAAACAATTTAATGTCGCTTTAGCTGATGTGGTCATAGCGGTGGGCTGAAAACTCATGGAAGTTGGTTCGATTCCAACAGGCGACACCAAACAATAGTTCCTTATTTCAGCGGTAGAATATCACATTGACATTGTGAAGGTCACTGGTTCGATCCCAGTAGGAACTACCATTTTTAAAACAAAAACATTAACTCGTTATAGTTCAATGGATAGAACATATTCCTCCTAAGAATAGGATTCAGGTTCGATTCCTGGTAGCGAGACCACTTGACAACTATTCATAATTGTCATATAATATGAAAGTAAATACATGTAGAACATACACAAAGGAGTAAACATGGCTGTTCTAGCACTTGATATTTCCGGAGTACCCCGACAGTGGATCTCTAACGATGACGCAATCTCATACCACGCAACTAAGAGTGTTGCATGGAGTATGGGTGACATTGTGGCAAAATACCGTGGTGGTGTTCAAAACGATGGCTCACAAAGTTACATCGAATCACCAAGTATCATTGCTATCAAGGGTCATGGATTTAACCCACACAAACATGCACATGTTGCATTAAGCAACAAAACATTGTTCGGTCGTGACCGTTATGTTTGTGCATACTGTGGAGATCACTTCCCTAACTACCATGATTTGAGTCGTGACCATATTTTGCCACGATTCCATGGTGGCGAAAACACTTGGATGAACGTGGTTACTGCATGTAAAGAATGTAACAGTAAGAAGGGTCATAAGACACTAAAAGAAGCACGAATGGAACTTCTTTATGTACCTTACGAACCTAACCACTTTGAAAACATGATTCTACAGAACCGCAATATTCTTGCGGATCAAATGGAATACTTGATGACAGGTGTCCCTAAGCATTCACGGATCTTGCTAAATTAGGAAGATTTAATCACATCAAGGCTTGACAAAAAAGTTTTGTTGTGATACAATACATGTAAATAAAGATACAGTGTGCAAATACTGTATCACAATTGCCCTTGTATCCTTAGTGGTAGAGGTCCTGTTTTGTAAGCAGGGTGTGGTGGTTCGATTCCATCCTGGGGCACCAAAGATTATTCCCTAGTAGCTCAGTCGGTAGAAGCGCCAAACTGTTAATTTGGATGTCGGAAGTTCGAGCCTTCCCTGGGGAGCCAATAAAATATAACCTCTAACCAACATTAGGCATAAATGCTTATATAGGTTAGAGGTTATATGTCAACATCATCAAATCGAGTTAAAGAATGGCGCCATCGTTCTAAGGAACGAATGGTAGAGGCTATGGGCGGAAAATGTCAATGTTGTGGGTATGATGCCTGCAAAGAAGCATTAGCCTTTCATCACATTGATCCTACACAAAAAGAACTAGCGTTTGGAAGTCTTAGGGCGAATCCTCAAACATGGGATAAGGTTGTAACTGAACTGAAAAAATGTATCTTAGTATGTCATAACTGCCATAGTGAGATTCACGCTGGACAGCGAGAAATACCAAAACAGTTTGCTAAATTTGATGATTTATTCTCAGATTATAAACAACTGAAAACAGAATATGATTCTTGCCCACACTGTGGTACAGACAAACCAAAATCTAATAAGTTTTGTAGCCCGAAATGCGCTGCTTCTAATAGAAGAAAGGTTGACTGGAATAGCATAAATCTGTTACAATTACTTGAAGAACACGGTATAACGAAACTAGAAGAAATGCTAGGAGTATCAAATGCCGCGATTTATAAACAACGAAACAAAATTCTAAGAGGAAATAAAAATGTTAATTTGTGATAACGGTGGACATAAAACTTTTTGCGAAGTGAAAAAGATTCACGTAGGTGAAAACAATAACCATGTTCGTATCTATACTACATTTGATGGCTCTCGTGAGCCAGACTATCAGCAAACTAAGTTTGAGGCATTTTTAACTGACCAAGAACTTGATACATTGAGACAAACGCTAACTGCCTAATATATCTGGCTGTAGCACAATGGACAGTGCAGTAGCCTTCTAAGCTATTGATCCAGGTTCGATTCCTGGCAGCCGGACCAATAAATATTTGATGCGTGAACTATCCATTATCAATAACATTAAACAACATATCATTGAGCCATACGTTGTTGAAAACTTTTTATCAACCAGTGATATTAATTATTTAATAAACTTGTTTGAGACAAGCAACACTCAACCAAACAAGGTATACAAGAATACTGGTCCGGTAACCTTGAGTATTAAAGGATTGTTAACTGATCCTGTCATTGTTGACATCTTGTCTAAGATAAAAGAGCAAATAGGTAATTTTGAAATTACAGCAGGGTTCTTATTCTATACAAATTATCCACACGTAATTCACAATGATGATACATTTGAATTGCCTGATAGTGTTTATAGAGCAATAACTCTTCCAGTAAAGTTGTACGGAGATGGAGTAGGTTTACCCAAACTATGTATGTTTGACCAATTTTATTTTCATGGTCCATCAAAGTTTTTCAAGGGTGAATCACATGTTGATACATATTATAACAAGTGTTTGTATGATTATAAAGATGTTGATGGCATTGTTGATACAACTATCACAGACACAACATTGTTTACACACTTGAAAAGTGAATGGTTAGAAGGACTTAGTGTTCATTCGGTTTTAGAATGGAAACCTACTAGTGCTATAATATTTGATAGTGTCCGATTACACTGTGCAAGTGACTTTAGACAACTTGGCTACACAGGCAAGTTGGGAATTAGCATCTTTACAAAAAATGACAGAGTACTTTAGAAAATTAAACATTGATTTATCTGACCTAAATTTAGAAGATATGAATTCAGGTATAGTATTACACAACCCTAGAGGTTTGGACTTTACATATTATCAACTTAAGGATGAATACATAAATGTTTTATCTGATAGGCTACCTGATTCTTACAAGTCTAAAATTAAAATTATTGCTTATGTAGTTGTAGGAGGACCATACACATTCCACCCACATCGTGATAAGCAAGGTGTATGTGCAATCAATTATTACATTAAAACAGGTCCCGGTGAAACTTCATTTTATGAATTCTGTAGTGAACCTAAGTTTGCAGTAATAGATAATGTAGAATATGAAGGTTGGTATAGTTATGATTGTTTGAGTAAAACCACAAGTTTTGTAGCAAATACAAATGATTGTTATATGCTAAAGGTGAGTTCAATCCATGACTTGAAGTTATTAACAAGTGATAAACGACACTTTATACAATTTATCTTTGATGAGCAAATATGAATATAGGGTTTTATGGGCACAGCAATTGTGCATACCGATCAAGTGAAAGTTTTCTAGACATTGTGGCTAACCATTATGCTGGTAAAGTAGTTAACACAGGTTGTAAACAGGGTTCAGAAGAAAGAATACTGTTTGAATTGAAAAAGACAAAGAATCTTGATGTAGCTGTGATTTTTCATTGCCATCATAGTAGTTTGTTCATCCCTCATGCCGATAGAGATATTCATATCAATTCGGTAGATGAGGCTAGAACACAAAATTTGTTCACTAAACAAAACAATACAAAATTTTCAACGTTGTTTGAAACTGACGAAAATCTGTATTCTAGTATTGAAACATATAGAAACTATTTCTATCACCAAGATTTGATGATGAATAGATATTATGGAGCATTAATTCAGATTGACCAATATCTTTCATTTAGGAACATTAAACATATAAATGTTGTTGACAAAAGTTGTGCTATACCAAGTTGGTTTAAGTTCAATGGTTATGTTGATAACGAGATAATGCAAACTGCTGAACGTACAATTCAAAAGAACCCGTTCTTTGTAAATTGTATTAGTAAAGAAGGTAACAAATTGATTGCTGACAAACTGATTAGTATCATAGATATCCTATAAATACGTTGCGGTTTGTAGTAGAGAGGTCTTACGCCTGCGTGAAACACAGGAGACGGAGGTTCGATTCCCCCGGCCGCCCCAAGCATGAATTACAAAACATTTAACTACGATTATAACAAGGATAAACTATTGTCATTGTTTGTAAAAACGAAGACACATCTTTGTTATGAAATAGCAGACTTGTCAGAGGTTGACAAGATGTTATTGCCAATGATGAATGTTTTCAATCGTGAATTATCCATACGAGAATATGGATTAGCAGAGTTAGTAACCGAAACAGGAATGCATGTGAATCCGAGAAACAATGGATTGATAATGTTTCCGGTTAAGGGTTTGATGGGATTTACTTTTGATGATGGTACAACTGTTAAGATAACACAACCTACTATTACAAATGGTCTAGTGTTGCATACATACTACCCAATCGAAAGTCCTGCAATTTTCTTTGCTATAAAGATACCAACAAATATATCTTATGCAGAATGTTGTCTACTACCCTAACATACAGTTTGATTATGACTACCTATATAAGTTAGTCAATACATCAACACCCATTGAAGGTAGACCTAATCATCATAGACAAGTCGTAGATGATCCATATATGATTAAGTTAAGAACCAAGTATCCGTTTCTTAGTTCAATTTATGGGGTGTATAAAATGAAAGATGGTTTGCCGTTGCATGTAGATGCAGGTAGAAGTTGCACATTGAATATACCATTGGTCAATTGTAGTAATAGTGAAACGATTGTGTACGAATCAATCAACAAAGATACCATGTTCGATCCTAGCAAAGTTATACATGAGATAACAGATAGGACTAACCTAGTTGAAGTGTTTAGATTTACGTTGAGAAAACCTACGTTATTCAACACTACATTTCCACATGAAGTTGTATTGAAGAACAGTGATGAACGAATCTCTATAAGTTGGAGTGTATCGTCAGATATAAGTTTTGAACAATGTAAACAGTTGTTTAATGCGTATGGGCAAGATTAGCAATTACTTTTGCAACATTCTCTGTAGTAAATGGAATGTTCAAAATTAAGTGTTGACTATTGTTAATCCAACTGATTGTTCTATGTGTCATTCGTGTATTGACATAATAGACTTGACCTTGTTGTATAGACATTTTCTTGTCGTCCATCAACCAATCATATTGCAATGGACCAACATTGTTTAAGAAACAAATCAAACGGAAACATTCACGAGGCATACTTGGATGGTCACGATGTGGCACAAAGTATCCCCCAACGTTTGATTGCACAATGAATGTGCGACCAAGAGGTTGCCATTGTTCTAAGAATGGATGCAAACTTTTACAAGCATGGTAAACATCAGTTGGCTGATTGAATTCTAATTCACTTAGTCTACGTCCTGCTTGATAACTAGCCTCTGCTAAACTAGGTACATCGGTGTGTGTTTTACCGGGCAAGTTAGTTACAGTCAATGCTTTACGATTATTTGGTCTGTCAGTTCTAGGTAGATAGTCTACCCAGTCATTGTCAAACTCTCCAATCTCTTGTAAGTATTGACTTGTATTGACCCAAATGTTAAGTGGTTCAAAGGAACCTAAATTAAGTAATGCTAATTCATTACTCAATGTCTCTTGTGTTACATTACTTGGATCGTATGTTGCGGATCTTCCGCTAATTCCTGGTGGTACGTTGCTCATGTGTTTATTTAATTGTTGTTTTATTGCAACAAAAAGATTTGACAACTAATCAAGTTGGTGCTATACTACTTGTATTGAAGTTGATAAAGCAATCTTGCTTATCACGAAGGCTCATTAAAATTTTGTAAAGTACTTTAGGCTGATGACGGCAATCAGAAAGCAGTCTGAAATCTGACCCCATTGCAGTAGCTTTGCCGAGCAAATGTGAAGGGAGTTGATATGATGAAAGTGGTAGACATGGGGGCTTTAGAGGTCCCCGCAGTAAACAGCGTGTAGGTTCGAATCCTACTATCATTTATCAGATATCAGCCTAAAGTATTTTACAAAAATCTATTGACAATAAATGCAAGTGGTGTTATACTACTTGTATTGAAGTTAAGAAAGTGATCGTGCTTTCTTACAAACAGTCTTTAACAATTTATGTTCGTATATCCCTGTTAAGTTCAGGGCTCTATACGAGAATGTATTAGGTTAACAACCCCACTAGGTTGTTTACTGTCTTTTAAAGTACCCGCCGGGGTACACACAGTAAACGACATGAAATAGGTAATCGTATAATGTAAGGGACACAAGGTGTATGCTCGTGAAACAGCTACATTCTCCCAGAGTTATAGTCAAGATGCTGGAGAAGCGGTGGTCAAGTTGCAAGTAATATGTTTAGTGTCTTATCGGTAGACGGTACCGTGAGAAGGCTGCGGCGCAGTTGCGACATTAAGCACCCCAATATGTTTTCGTATAGAGAATTTGAGGAGTATGGTTACGGGTAGTCTCAGATTAGAGACTACTGACTAGTGTGGTTCGATCCCACCATCTCAATCTATTATGGAGCTATCGTCTATCGGTTAGGACATCAGGTTTTCATCCTGAGAAGCGGGGTTCGACTCCCCGTAGCTCTTCCAAGTTTTTGCAGTGATGGAGAAGACAGACGCCCGAAAGAGCGTCCCATACTAGTTGTCACAGTGGTTCGAGTCCACTGGCTGCACCAAGTTTTTCGCATAGTTCAATACTAGATTAGAACAACACTAGGGTACCTTAGTGTAGATATCGGAGTACTGTTCCGATTGCGTAAAAGTTATGGAGACAAGAGGCAGCGTATTTAGGAAACAAAATACGACATGGTATAATGCCTAGAGGTTCTCGATTAGATTAGGTTTCAAGGTGTTCATGGACGCACACAGCACTGTCACTGCTGAGGAGGGGGATCGTTACCCCCTGGAACCGCCAAGAATTGGAGAGTTGGGTGAGCTGGCTGAAACCACCTTCCTGCTAAGAAGACATATGGAGCAAAAACTCTGTATCGAGGGTTCGAATCCCTCACTCTCCGCCAGAGCAAATAGTAGTCTCCTGTTATATGACTACTCAATGTTTGTTAGTTTCAATGGGTGTTATAGAAACTAACATTTTTTAAACAAAAGGAAATTGACATGAAACGTAGTAAACGTTAGTGTCAATCTTGATCCCGTATTGGTCAAGGTTGGCACGTAAAATCAATTAATTACGACAACCCTTGGTAGCGCAGTGGTAGCGCAACGGACTCTTAATCCGCTGGTCGTCAGTTCGAATCTGACCCGAGGGACCAATATGGGGGTATAACTTAACGGCTAAAGTAAGGGGCTTTTAACCCCGAAATCAGAGTTCGATTCTCTGTGCCCCTACCATATGCAAACACATTTTTCTGAACGCCAGTCATTTGCCGTGCAGAGTAGGTCAAGTGTGTTTACATATGGTAACAAGTAACA